>Ga0307471_100000056_pt1 | contig 49660 bp, 78 predicted proteins | sample atmos_gasesAM3C__2_FD_204566 | JGI IMG/M metagenome (GOLD analysis project Ga0307471, IMG submission 204566) | Hardwood forest soil microbial communities from Morgan-Monroe State Forest, Indiana, United States - atmos_gasesAM3C_515 | ecosystem: Environmental > Terrestrial > Soil > Temperate... | reverse complement strand
CCGTGCATTGGGTGTTCTAGTTCGTAGGTCTCAGCGTTCTGCTCACGGTCGATGGACCGGGCGTAGTTCAGGCGAAGCCGGAGCTGGTTGGCCCTGCCGACATCGTCGACGAGATATCGGGTGCCTACGCCATCGGCAAGGGCGGCTTCCATTAGGGCGTAGCAGTCGTCGTAGGCGAAGCGGGATTTCGAGGGTGGCATTTAGATCACCTCCTTTCAGGAGTGCTGGCTGATATTATCTCGCTTGTCGAGATAACGAATTAACCAAGGGAGGCACCAGATGTGAATTCCCCAATATCCCCAGAGCCAGCCACCGGTGCCGTTGCAGTTGGTCCATCGGGTTAATCGTCGCCAGGGGCCATAGCATTTGAAGAATTTCATGTGGTGATGCTCCGGGAATTGATCGTGTAAAGCCTCTCCTTCGCCCGCGTCCCGATGACGTAGGCTAGGTTCAGGTCCTGCTCGGTGCCATTCAGCAACCAGGGATCGAGGTGGTAAACCGTATCCCACTCTAGCCCTTTGGCTTTGTGTCCCGTGGTAAGACGAATAGTTCCCTCCTGCTTGAAGAGGTGCTCCGCGTAGGCGATAGCTTGGCCAAGGCTTTCTCCGAAGGACGCAAAGACCCGCATGCAATCGGCGACGTCGCCTGCCGACTTGCTTCCCTTCTCCCGGCGGACTTTTTCCCATTCAGCGATTTGCTCAAGTACCCTTTCACAGTCATCCGTTTCTTGTCCGAGTTTTTTAAATGCACCGATGATACGTGGGCCAATATCCGAGCCAGACACGGACACGGAGCGCTTGGCTGACAGGAGTCGCATGGCAAGCGTGAGCAGAGGCGCGTTATTGCGGCAGATAACAACGCTATCCTCAGCGATCTCGCTGAGTTTGATGGTCTTGAGGTCATGGACTATACCCCCTTCGCGGGTAGATTTAAAATGCGGCACTTGCCAGTGGACGGCCTTGACGATCTCCGAAGGACATCGGAAGCTGACGGAGAGGTCGCAGACGGTCATCGCGAAGCGCTTCTGCAACTCCTCCATCCCGCCTTGCACAGCTCCCCTGAAACCGTAGATACTCTGCCATGGGTCACCAACGATAGTGACCCGACCCTTCGCGAGCCTACGGAGCATCTCATGGTTCGTTGGCGATAGGTCCTGCGCCTCGTCGACAAGGACGTGTGGAAATCGTGGAAACGAACCACCGAACAGCGCGGGCATGTAGATCTGGTCGTTAAAATCAATGACCCCTTGGTAAGATGCTTTGATTGAGCCCGTGAGGATAGTATCGATAAGCTCCGCCGCGAGGGGTGAGGGTCGCTCGTCGAGCGCTGCGTGGAACTCGGCTTGGGTAAGCAGCGATCGGCTGTGGTGCTGTCCGTGGGGGATGTAGCCTAGCGATTTTGCTAGCCCAACGGCAGAGACGACTTCGTGGTAGACCTCCCAGGCTTCGGGGCGATCGGATTTGTCTAGGGCTTCGACGTAGAAGCGGAAGGCATTGCGGGTTTTGTCCTTGTCGAGGGCGACCTTGCCTACAGCGGAGGCCCAGATGCGGTGGCCGAGGGAGTTAAACGTGCGGACGAGGGCAGTTGATGGTAGGCGCTTGGTCATTTCCTCGGCGATTTTCTTGTTGAACGCTAGGCAGAGGGTCGGCTGCTGTGGGGAAGCAGCAACGATCATTTCTAGCGTCGTGGTCTTGCCGGTGCCAGCGAGGGCCCGAACCATGACGTTGTCGGAGGTGGAGGAGACGACGTTGAGGATGTGGGTTTGTTCGTCAGTCGGTTCCATTGACCTTCTCCCATTCTTCCCAACTCCGCTGGTTCTCCATCGCCGCCTTGCGAAGCTTGTACCTTAGGTCCTTCGGATACGGGTAGAGCGCAAGGTCCTGTGGGATTGGCTTGTCTTCAAAATCCTCTCGCTCGGCCAGGATCACCTGCGGATCGATGACCTCGGCATACAGATCCCAAGCGTCAGGCCGATCAAGTAGCTCAACAACACGATCGTGCTCAGCCCGGTTTCCGAGTCGATGGCCCCGCGGATCACTAGCGTAGTCAGTGCCGATGCCAAGAAAGTACCTAAGGCCCCACTCAGTGCACTCATGGCGTACCAGAGCATTAGCGCATTCGACCCCGTCGATTGTGGTTTGCAGGTCGTAGGAGATGTAGACTCGTTTGCCATTGGAGGAAATCCCTGCGCCGTAGGGGATGAAGAAGGTGCGGATGGGGGTGAAGTGGTAAGCCTCAGTGAGGTAGGCGTCGAGTTCTGGGTTATGCTGGCGGATGAGGGCAAGGCCAGCAGCCGAGGCGAGGATGTCATCGATATCACCCGTTGCCATTGGGCGCTCCTTCGAGGTTGATGGCGACCTGCATTGTGAGCAGGTTGGTGATGCGGGTTATTCCGTCTTTCAATTCGGTTGAGTCCTTTGTCCTTTGGGTCATCATCGCTGCTATCAGTGCAACCATCAGAAGCGTGGCTTCTTTCGGCGAGATTTCCTGGGATTCGAACCAACCGACCAAGGCATTCATGGCATCGACTGCTTCTTCTTTGGTCATTTCAGCGCCTCCACTTGCGTTGCCATCATGGCACTTAGGATGCGGTGTCCCGTCATTGCCCATTCCTTGCCGGCGTTGAGCCTCTTACAGCTTTGGTCGATCTCAACCCCTGCTGCCATGGCAAAGAACGGACCCCAGTCTGCGCGGGGAATGTCTTGTGATTCCATCCATTGATGGAGCGCGGCGAGTGCCTCTACGCGTTCTTCTTTGATCAATGCAACCTCCCTTTAGTTGCCAACATCGTCACCTGATGGGCGACTTTCTTGAACATCTCCGACATCGCCAGCCAGCCCTGGGCCACTAGCCTGTCCTCGTCACGGACGAGGTGGGCCATGGTGGCGGCTTCTTCCTGGGCCTTGCGGACGTGTTCGATTAGCTTAGCGAAGGTCTCACCGCGGGTGGGGAGGCTCATGGGTTGTTAACCTCCCTTAGCCTAGCTTCGAGCCACTCGATCCGGCCCTGTAGCTGCATCTTCTCAATGGCCCACTCTTCGACCATGGCTGAGTCCACCGCGGCGAATGTTGGGTTGTGGAGCGCTTCTAGCTGAGCCACGCGCTCGTTGGCTTTGGCCCATCCGCGGCCATTGGCTACGACTCGGTCGTACAGGTGGGCACAGCGGGCGGTGGATAGCTCGCCTGTGATGACGAGCCAAATGTCCCTGAGTTTGCTCACCGCTCGCCCTCCGCTAGCGCGCTGAGCACCCCACCGCTGGCCTGGGCCTTGCCGATTGGGTCGCCTGGGTCATTGAGACTATCCCAGTCTGCGCAGCGGATTTCGACCTTGGTACGGACGTAGAAGAGATTAGCCGCACGAAATTGCTTGGCTTGGTCAATGTCCTCGAAGACCTCGTAAGCCTCCCAGTCAGGGGACTTGACGTGGACGATGAAGAGCTTGGGCATTTAGAACCTCCGTTTAATCGGCGCTGGGGCGAGGCCCAAGGCCGCGATTAGATCGATCTTAACCGTGGGGGATTTGCAGGCTTCGTAGTCGGTGGAAGCTGTGAGGGTGTCGAGGCAGAATCGGAACTCCTCCCATTCGTCCTCGGTGAGGAGGTATTCTGACCCTCGGATGCGGATGACGTAGCCGTTTTCCTGCCGTCGAGCTCCACAGTCCATAGCTTTCTCCTCGATCGATAGCGGACGCCAGCGCATCGGAGGACGTAGCTGGTATAGGATGGGCTCACACCAAGGGTGATGGAGATTTTCTTCGGTCGCGCCTTGGGGTTGGCGTGGTAGTATTCGAGCACTGCTATGCGCCGGTTGTTGTTGCGATCCCACCTCAGTGGAACTCCGTGAGCCCTGGCAATGACCACGACGTAGGTGCAGGATATGCCGTAGTCACTAGCAATGGCTTTCAGCCGAAGGCCCACAGCGTATTCGCAGGCGACGGCGAGGCGCTGGGTGGGGGTGAGTTTGTCTGTCATCGCCACCACTCCTCTTGCAGGAGAAGAGATGGGCGCATTAGTTGGTCAATGCGTGCACGGTCAACCTTATCAAGCACCTCAATCACCGGCATTACTGCATAAGGACCATAGTCAATCGATACTCGAAGTATTGTTCCATCGTGTGAAAGCAGGAAGCACTTGCCTTTGACGATTTCCGCTTTGATAATCATCGCCCCCTCCTGACCTCGGCAGCGGCGGCCAGCGCGGCGAAGGCTAACTCGTCGCTGCAAATGCTGGCGGGGTCGCGATGAGTACGGAGTTTCCAAATAGCAGCCGTCGCCGCCTGGACCTCTGCCTCTGAGAGTGGCATTGGGATAACCTCAAACGAGAAGTTACCGTCTGGATCCCACAGCATCGTCAGGCCGTGGGACTTGAGTGCAGTGGCTATGGTCCTAACGGCGATCCCGACCGCCCTGACGACCTCTGATTGGGGCTCGATCAGAGGCTTCCGCCACCCCGCTGCCATGATACGCTCGGCGGCCTCAAATGCCTGTCCAGTTGTACTCGGCGAGGATTTGTAGATAAACGCTGCCAGTTCGCTGATTTCATCGCTCATGCCTTGTTCTCCTCGATTAACTCCCGAAGGCGAGAGATTGCTGCTTCGATGTTTTGGCAATCCTCAGAAACGATACCACGGTCTTTATGCTCGTATAGCAATTTGCCGTGTTTGAAAACACCTACAATATGACTTCCATAATTGATAACGTACGGCCTTGGAAATGCTGGAAGGAGACAACGAGCAAGTGGGGTTTTCCAATCATTTGACGAGATGATCTCATACACATCCATTTGGCGAGTTCGGTATTGGGTCATATCAACCCTACCTTCCTCATCACATCCCTCACGACCTCGCTTGGAACCTTCGCAGGTTCGCCGAGCGTGCCTCGGGAGTCGTATTTCTTAGCGTGTAGCGCCCGTTCGACTGTGGTTAGGATTTTATCCCCTGCCAGGGCACGCTCGACTTGGTGGAAATTCGGCGCTGCTGGCGTGGCGATTGTCGGAGCCCGTTCGGCCCGTTCGCGCTCGCGGAGGACGGAGAGGAGACAAGACCAGCCCCGTTGAGAGGCAATCGGCTGGCCACCGAAGCCTGTCTCAACAGCGCAGCGGTCTAGAGGAATGCGTACCTCGTGTGTCCTGGTCTCTGACCCGGCCGGAGGGAAGGTGAGGATGAGAAGGTCGCCTGAGAGGTGGATGGTTGGGTGGGTCATGGGTACGACCTAAATCTGTGGCATTCTTCGCAGCACCACAAGCCATCGACGGGCCCGGCCGCTTTGTGGGCCGTAACCATTTTGCAGGTTATGCATGGCAGTGGAATGCAAGTTCTGAGCTTTGCTGGCTCCTCCGCCACCGGCCTCCGGTCAGGATCGAGCCTCGCGGCCTTGGCGATGGAGCGGAAGTCGTAGATGATTGAGGTCATGATAGCACCCATACAAGCAGGCCGGTAAGGACTATTGCGCCCCAAACTCCGGCCAGGAATAGCCACACATCCTTACTGGTCATGCCAGCCCCCATGATAGCCAGAGGAGGAACGTGGCGACGGCCGCAATGGCTATCGCCAGGGCGATGTCGGTTAGGTACGTTCGGGTCATGGGTCTACCTTTTGGACTAGGGGGTTGGACAGGTTACGGGCCGCGTGCAGGCCGTGGCCCGTTAGCCGGACGAACAGCCGTGGGATACCACCGCGTTCAGGGCCGCCGACCTCGGTTTCCAACTGGACCATGTTGACTGTTTCCAGGTGGTCGATCGCCATGTAGATCCTGGCAATGGAGGTATGCTCTAGCAACCCTAGGATTTCGAGTGTCGAAGCCCTACCACCCAGAGCGTAGACTGCCCGCAGGACGGCGCGGTCAAATGTCTTCATGCCCTAGCCTCCGCCTGTCTCAACCTCCTAGCGACGGCCCTTGGCCCATTAAGCCCATTCGGGGCATAGTTGAAGGTCTGATGGTTCGCCTTAAGCTCACGACGGAGCTTGTTCGCGGCGATCCGCCGGGGATCATGTGGAAACGGCTTTTGCCTCGGCTGGTACTTGCGCATGTGCCCTCCTCTGATTGTACCTGGAGTATAACACGGATAGCGGGGAAAGTCAATCCCTCATTTTCCTCATTTAGCAATGAGCGTATCCGCGTAGCCCATTGCCACGGCTAGAGGCCCGCCACAAGGGACGGGCCTCCGGTCGGGGCAGGGGGTGGAGGTTAGAACGTGAGGTTAGCCTGTGGCGAGGACTGATCGGCAGAGGGGGTAGGCGCCCATTCGTGGGCCACGTGATGGGCCTTCTCAAGGGCCTGCCGAATGGCCTCAATCTTCGCCTCGTGGCGATTGGCGAGTTCATGCCAATCCTCGCTCTCGCGGCGGGCGCGGAGGAGGTCCCTGTAGTTCTCGACAGACTCCTCTCGGACCTTGGCCAGTTCGGTCAGGGCCGTGTCGAGGAGGACATGGGTTTCGGTGAGTTGGTTTTCAAGCTGGACGCATCGCTCGCTTGCATCGTTGAGGTCACGCAGGGCATGATCGATGCACTCTGCCGACTCCCTCGCCTTGGCTTGAAATTCCTCGATTGCCAGTTCGAGGCTTGCGTTGACATCCTCCAACTCACGGACCTTGCCCTTGTGTCCGTCGCGCTCGCAGGCGAGGTCGTAGTTCTCCGCGATCAGCCGAGACCGTTCCTCGCGAAGCCAAGTGACGTTCTTCTCCAAGTCGGCGATCTTCGAAGTGAGGGAGACAATCTCCGCCCGCCCCGCCTCGGCGCTGGCTTCGAGGTCATTCAGCCTCCGGCTCATCTCGGGGAGGTCCAGGTACGCGCGGATCATGGAGTTGAAGCTGGCGACCATCTGTTGAACCTCGGTTGGGACGGGATCAATTGACTCGTAGGTCGTTGTGATCATGTTTCCGTCGGTCATTGGGTTTGCTTTCGTTAGCGTTGAGGGTAGGAGACAGGGCTAGCGGCCCTGTCGGTTTGCGTAGGGGCTAGTAGCCCTCAGGCATGCTTGGCCGCGGCCGGCTTCTTCGCCTTGCCCTTGGCCACCACAGCCGTCTGACCAGCCTGCTTGGCGCTCAACTGCTCCTTCTTCTTCGCCTTTGCCGCTTCGGCCTTGTCGACCTTGCCCTGGTCGATCGGGATCGCCTTGACGTCGATGGTCACAGCGACCTTGGCGCGCTCGGCGAGGTTGGCCTCGGCCTGCTTCACGATGTCCGGCGTTGCCTCGATCAGTGCCTTGGCCGCGATGGTGATTTCGCTTGCGGCAACGTAGGAGACCTTGAGCCCCTGACGCTTCATCTCGTCCTTCACGAGGTTCCGGGCGAGGCGCATGGCTTCGGTCATGATGACCCCGGCGACCTTGGCAGAGCCAGCACCACGGGCGGCCTTGAGCTTGCCGGCGCGGAGGTTGTCGAGGTTCTCCTTTGCCTTGAGCATCGCCTCGGCCTTACGGGTGGCTTCGTCAGGCATGAGAGTGGAAGTGATCTTCCCCATGCCAGCGTTGAGGAGGACCTTGAGCCCTTCGGCCAAGGCACGAGCGTAGACCTCGGCCGGGAGGTCGCCGCCGTCCTCGGGCGAGTCCGTGTTGACCTCGATGAAGTCCTTGCCTTTGGTGATGGCGATTTTGAGGATGCCCATACGGGTGATACTCCTAGATGGCCCAAGGGGTCCCCTGCTGGGCCGGACAGGGTAGGGTTAGCTGATGGTTGCCAGTATGCGCCCTGGCGCCCCTGGCGTCAAGTGATTTCCTCGCATGGCTGGTATGCAAATTTGCCGTGTCACATTTCTGCAACAGGTGTTGCCGATTTGTCACAGCGGCGTCGGGGCCACCTCCTCGCCTGTCTCAAGGTCGATCACAGAGTGCCAGCCGTAGTGTCGAACGATCCTTGAAAGTCTCCCCAACCTCCTTCGGGGTAGTAGTCGTAACCCGCAAAGACTAGGTATCGCTTGGGCTTTGCCATTTCATCCTCCGTCTGTCTCAGCCCAAAGTAGGGCCTTCGGCCTCAGTCGTAGGTCTTATCCAAGAGCGGCATGCACAACCCTTCGTACACCCGGCGAAAGACCTCGAAGTCCTTGGCAGGGACTAGGTTGAACGTATCCCCTGGCCAGTCAGTGCGACCGACCCTGTACCGCCCCATGCCAAGGTCCTCAACGAAGTAGACCTTGGGCATTTCATCCAAGACAGCTTGCGCACGCGCCTTGGTTCGCTTGCTTGGCAAGTTCATGTGTACCTCCTTCCCCTGCGGTCAACCACAGGCCAAGCGGCAGAGGGATCGGCCCTGCCGCCTAGTCTAGGGTCGGCTAGGCTGGCTGTCTCAGGTTAACGCAGCCGTGTTCCTCACAATCCTCGCCACATTCCTCCCCACAGCGGTAACTCCCCCAGTCAAGGGCCTCGGATTTGCATTTCTTGCACAGGGAATTTCGCCAACTATCCGTTGGGCCGCCTTTGAGCGTAGTGGGGTCGCGACCAATCTGCTCGTGCCCACAAGCCTGACACGTACGAATGTATTGCCTTGCCATTGCTTAACCCTCCATTGTTGACTGTCTCAAAGCCTGTCTCAGCCCCTCGGCCCCAACACCCGATCGCAGAACTCCCACATCTCGTCATACCCGGCTGCGAACAGGCATTCCAGGATCAACCCAATCGGATCATCCCCAACTACCGCCTTGATGCACTCCAGAGGGCGCTTGGTATAAACCCCCTGATACCCGCCGACTATCTCAACCTCCTTGTACGACCCCTCCCGCATCGCCTGGACAGCCCTGATCACCTGCGCCAGGGCCACGTTCTGCGGATTATCCGCCCGCCGCTTGAGGCTAAAGCCTTCGCCTGTCTCAGTGACGGTCTTAGCCTGCCCTTTGCCTGTCTCAGTCATCGCCTGCTCCTCCAGTAAAACGTCATCCCCAGCCTGCCAAGGCTGATGAAGTGTAACCCACCGATCTTCCGATAGCTCATGCGTTAGTCCTCCTCTATCGTGCCAGCTAACTCCCCAGGTATCCCCCTCGTCAGGGCCTCCGCTTGCCGCTCAGTCAACTTCACCTTCCGCTCCGCCTCCGCAGCCTTCCTCTGATCAAACGCCCGCTGCCAAGACCGACCTCGCTTGTACCCAATATTAACCTCGTTCCAGATTATATTAAACACCCACCCGCCCTTGAACTCATTCCCAAGCTTCTTCGCAATCTCCCGTGCTGCGGACTTAACCCTCTCCGTTAGGTCCTCCGGTAACTCGTCTTTCATCGCCTGTGCCTCCTGTTCACTATCCCAGGAGTATAACACATCGCCCGCCCATTGTCAACCCTCGCCCGGCCCTGATTTCCTCATCCCCCCATAGGGCGACTGACTCACTCGGCCCCCGGACGCAACTCCCCCAAGGGCCAGGAAGTGCGGTTGCTGGTTATAAAAAAAAAAATTTTTTATAGACAACCCCTTAGAGCCCCTTGCGTCCAGGTCGCCAGTCAGTTAGTCGCCCTATGAACCAATTAGAAAATCAGGCCAGAGCGTTGGCCCTGGCCTGAGCTTGGCGCTAGTCCTGGGTCCACTCTGCAACAACGCAGGCGTCGCCGAGGATTAGCTGTGCTGCGACGAACCAGGGGTCCGATTGGACCTGAACGTAGGCGAGGATAGCCTCATTCGCCGTGGCAAAATCCTCGCTAACGGTTTCGTAGCTACCGGCTACAACCGCGACGACCCTATTCATTCCTTCACACTCAGGCTCGCCGCATTGGCCGCCAGGAAAGCCTCAATCTCCCCCTTCGCCGCCAGCAACCGCTCCCACTGGCCCTTGTATAGGGTCACAGGGAACCGGCCGAGGCCGTAGACCGAAACCCCACCCTTCTCCGTGACCTTGAACGACAGGGCTCTGCCTTTGGCCGCCTTAGCCTCCGCCAACTCCGCCTGCAACCGAGCAATGGTCTGCTCAGGGGTCTCGATTTGGGATTGCAAGATTGCCATTGTCGTCACTCCGCACGGTGATATGGCCCGTGCTGCCGTTTGGGCGCATTGCCCACTCAGGGGCAGGGTTCGCACTCCCCCTGCCCCTGGATTGGCAATCCTTCCCTCGCGGCCCGCAGGCCGTAGCACAGCCAGCGCTTGCATGTCCGGGCTTGCTTGTCCCCGACGTTGCGCTCTCGTGCCGAAGCGAGCATGGGCTCGCCCCGTCTTGACCCGATCAGCATGCCCGACCCGGCCGCCGCGGTCAAGTCACGATTTCGTGATGCTGCACCGCACCATGCGCGATGGGATAAAGCCCGCGCCCGCCCACACGCGCGAAGTGCAAGCCCTGTGCCAACGGCACCGAACGGTACCGTCCGACCCCTCCCCCGCCACCCCCAGGGGCAAAATCGGCCTTCCGAGCGCGGGGCTGAGGACCTCCCTAAATTCTGCACAGTTTGAAGGACCCATACCCTTCATCTTCTTTTTCTGTCCTTGGCCAACAGGCGAGGGTTGACTTTGTGGTTTTGGGGCCTTATAGTGGCGGGTAGAATGGGGAATTGTAGATGAAGCTTTTGGTCCGTGGGGTGGAGGTGGAGGTTCAGGCGACGGGTGGGCGCCGGGGTTGGCGTGAGACCGAGCGGGGGCTGAGGGCGGAGGATGAGCGGGGGCGGCAGAGGGTGACGCTGCCGAGGGTTAAATTCGCGGAAGTTGGTGATGGCGACGAAGCCTAGCGTAGTCAAGCGGTTCAAGGACTCCCACCACATGCTCGCGAGGATGTTCGCCTCGGGCATGCGGCCGGGGGAGGTGTGCCTTGCCGCAGGGTATTCGAACTCGCGGGTTTCGGTCTTCCTCGCCGACCCGGCCTTCCAGGAGCTCATCGCCCAGTACCGCGAGGCGGTGGACCACACTTGGCGCCAGGGGATCGATAACTACCACACCCTCGCCACGGCTAACATGCTCGTCGCCGAGCGGATGCTGTCGGATCGGCTCGAGGCCGCGGAGGACGAAGGCGTCCTGCCCTCGGTCCGCGAACTCGTCATGATCTCCGCCGACCGAGCCGACCGCTTCGGCTTTGCCAAGCGAACCACTCAGGTCAACCTCAACCTCGACTTCGCGGCGCAGCTTGACCGAGCCATCGCGCGAAGCGGGGTTACCATTGAGGGCCGGGCAATCTCAGGGGCAGCAGGTTCGACCCCTGCTCTGGGACCGCCCGCTGGGGCGTCAGCCCTAGACGTGGCTGCCACTCGGTTGTCCGGCCCTGCTGAACGCCTGGGGGCCAGTCAAATGGTCGTCAGTGGTGAGGGAGAGGCGGGAGTGGTCACCCGTAACTCGGCTGATACGGGCCGGGCCCGAGCCCACGAGCATGCAAGACCTCATGCGCCCAGAAAGCTGGTTGAGACCTCAACCTCCCTGCACTCTCCCCGGGCTCCACAGCCCTGGCCTCAACCAGCCCCTCTCCCATCGCCAGTCGTGGAGGCCCCCCGGCCGGCCTCCCCCGCCCCAGTCGATAGCGTCGCCCAAACCCAGTCGACTGGGGCGGTCCTGGCGTTTAAGCGGAGGTTCTGACCCTTGGACCCCCTCCTCATCGCCTGGCTTGCCTCCGTCACAGGCGATCCCTATGCCTTCGTCCTTGGGGCCTTCCCCTGGGGCGAACCCGACACTCGCCTCGCCTCGGAGACCGGCCCTGAGGAGTGGCAACGCCAGGTCCTCTGCGACGTCCGGGACGGCCTCCTCTCCCTCGACCAAGCCATCCAACTCGCCACCGCCTCCGGCCACGGGGTAGGCAAATCCTGCCTCGTCGCTTGGCTCATCCTCTGGGCCATCTCAACCCTCACCGATACCCGAGGCGTCGTCACTGCCAATACCGAAACCCAGCTCAAGACCAAGACCTGGGCCGAGCTTGGCAAGTGGCACGCGATGTTCATCGCCAAGGCTTACTTCAAGCTCACCGCGACCGCGATTTTCCAAGTCGACAACGAGCGCACTTGGCGGATCGACATGGTGCCCTGGAGTGAGAAAAACACCGAAGCCTTCGCCGGCCTCCACAACAAAGGCAAACGCCTCCTCCTGATCTTCGACGAGGGCTCGGCCATCCCAGACATCATCTGGGAAACAGCCGAGGGCGCCCTCACCGACGCTGACACCCAGATCATCTGGGCCGTCTTCGGCAACCCCACCCGCAACACCGGCCGCTTCCGCGAATGCTTCCCCGGTCAGCGGCACTCCAAGGCCTGGAAAACCCGTCAGGTCGACTCTCGTACCGTTCGCTTCACCAACAAGGCCCAGTTCGCCAAGTGGATCGAGGCCTACGGTGACGACTCTGACTTCGTCCGCATCCGCGTCAAGGGCGAGTTCCCCCGTGTCGGCGAAAGCGAATTCATCTCCTCCACCGATGTCGCCTCGGCTGCCCTCGCGGAGCCTTTCTCCAACCGTAACGACCCCCTGGTCCTCGGGGTCGACGTAGCAAGGTTTGGTGACAATGAAACCGTTCTCTTCTTTCGCAAAGGTCGTGATGCTCGATCGATCCCCCCAGTGCGCCTTCGGGGTGTGGATACTGTCGGTGTGGCTGCTCGTGTGGCTGAGGCCGTTCGCCAGTACCACATCGACGCTGTGTTCGTTGATGGCGGTGGTGTTGGGGGTGGCGTCGTCGATAATCTTCGCCATCTCCATGTCGCCTGCTTCGACATCAACTTCGGCTCGAAGCCCGACGGAGTAGGCTTCGCCACGGGCGACGAGGGCACTCGGTATGCCAATAAGCGCGCGGAGATGTGGGGCTCGATGAGGGCCTGGCTTCGTGGGGGAGCCATCCCGGACGACCCTGATCTCCGCGCGCAGCTCGTTGGCCCCACCTACACCCTCAACCTTCGGAACGAGATCCTCCTCGAGCGGAAGGAGGACATGGTCAAGCGCGGGCTCGAAAGCCCCGACCTCGCCGATGCCCTGGCCCTGACCTTCGCCTACCCCGTCGACCCCCACGACCTCGCCGGTCACGAGGGTCCCCACGAGCCGATGGTCAAGTCCGAGTACGACCCGTTCTCAGCCGAAAGGATGGTCGCCTAATGGTCGACCGAGTTCAACTCACCCAAACCTGCTACATGCAACTCGACGGCCAGTGGCAGCTCGTCTACCCCGGTGCTGTCATGGACGTGGCCACCGCGGCTGCCTTTAACCCAGCCCACGTGACCGTCCTCTCCCCAGGCGAGGCCGCAGGGGCCCTGGCTTCGCATGGCAAGCCCACCCCAGTCCGGAACATTAGGAAATTCGGATGAGCAAGGCTAGGGTCTGTCGCCATGGGATCGATCTGAGACCGTCTGAGATAGTCACAGTCGACAACGGCGTGTATCGTCATACCTTTCACCAACCAATCTGCGAAGCCTGCACTCAGGAGATGCTCGTGGATTGGCGCCGCCTGAGTCGGCTTGTGACGATTGAAGTGGACACCCTACCATGAGCTTCGGTTCCCCGCCCACGCCTCAGTACGTACCGCAGGCCCCGGCCCCACCGCCCAATCCGCCGATGTTTGGGGGAACTCCGACCAAGAAGCCCGGCCAGGGGCAGAGCCAGCAGTTCAACTCCACAGTCCTCGGCTCGCTACCGACCCAGGGCCAGACGGCGCAGAAGACTTTGTTAGGATCCTAACCCATGCCCACCGTCCCTCGCTCGCCAGACAACCTCATCCCCGAGGTCCAGCCCTCCGAGTCCGCCTTGCTCATGGCCGCAGCCGGCATGCATCACCAGGGCCTGTTCGGCCCCAGGGAGTTCGGCCCACGGTCAACCGCCATCGAAGACCGCCGAGGCGAGCCAAACCCGACCGCGGCTCAGACCGATTCCTCGCCGGCCCTGGCCAACCGCCTCGCCCGTAAGGCCAACCCGTCCCGCAACCTCAAGTCCGCCTCTGCCGCCCTCGCACCCATGGCCAAACGCTAGTGCCCGAGCAAGCCACATCCGTCGGCCAAGCCTCAGGCGACCTCAAGCTCCGTCGAGCCGTTGAGGGCCGCCTTATGGGCCTACGCGTCAACCGGTACTCCTGGTGGACCCACTGGCGCGAGCTTGCCGACTACCTCCTCCCCCGCCGGTACAAATGGATCATCACCCCCAACCAGATGGCCCGGGGCTCACCAATCAACCAACACATCCTCGACAACGCCGGCACCCTCTCCGCCAGGGACTGCGGAGCTGGCATCATGTTCGGCGTGACCGACCCAGCCCGGCCCTGGTTCGGCCTCCAGGTCGGCCGCATTGACTCGACCCAGACCTCGCCAGTCTCCCTCTGGCTCGCCGAAGTTGAGCGGATCATGATGCTCATCTTCCACGAGTCGAACTTCTACACCGCCCTCGCCGTGGCCTATTTCGACCTCGTGGTCTTCGGCACCTGCGTCGTCCTGATCTACGAGGACTTCGAAAACGTCATCAACTGCATCAACCCCTGCCTTGGCGAGTTCTACCTCGACAACGACAAGGACATGAAAGCGCGGATCTTCTACCGCGAGTTCACCCTAACCGTCGACCAAGTCGTGGGCGAGTTCGGCCTCTCTGCCGTCTCCCCAACCGTCGCCCGGCTCTGGCGTGAGGGTGGCTCTTCCCTTACTCGCGAACTCGTCGTGGCCCATGCTATCGAACCTAATGACGACGGCCGAGCCTATGGGATCCCCTCCCACTTCGCCTTCCGCGAGCTCTACTGGGAATGGGGCGGATCGGCTTCGCCCCAAGGCGGCTCCTCCTACGCCCCAGGCTGGCTGCGCAAGCGAGGCTTCCACGAACAAATCCACATGCCCGGGCGATGGGACCTCGTCTCCAACGACGCTTACGGCCGAAGCCCTGGCATGGATGCTTTGCCTGATGTGAAGCAACTCCAGCTCGAAACCAAGCGCAAAGCCCAGGCCATCGACAAGCTCGTCAACCCCCCGATGGTTGCTGATATCCAGCTCAAGAACCAACCCGCCTCCCTCCTCCCCGGCGGGGTGACTTACGTCTCTGGCATGATGTCCCAGGGTCGCCCTGGCTTTGCCCCGGTCTACACCGTCGAGCCACCGGTGAAGGAAATCTCCGAGGACCTGATGGAGGTCCGTGAGCGGATTGAGAAAGCCTTTTACGTTCCGTTGTTCAAGATCATTTCCCAGTACGAAACCCGGTCCAACGTAACCGCGGTTGAGATCGACGCCCGGCGAGCCGAGGGCATGATCATGCTCGGCCCAGTCCTCACCCGGCTGCATAACGAATTCCTCGCAGTGGCCATCGACAGGACCTTCGCTATCGCCGCCCGTGCGGGGATCCTCCCACCGGCCCCGGCTGAGATCCAAGGCAAGGCCATCACGGTCAAGTACGTCTCCATGCTCCAGCTCGCCCAGCAGGCGGCCTCCGCCGGCGGTATTGAACGGGTCATGTCCATGGTTGGCAACCTCGCTGGGGTTGACCCACAGGCGATGGACAATGTCGACTTCGACTACGGAATCGAGAAATACTCCTCCCTCGTCAACAACGACCCCAGGCTCATCCGCTCCCCGACGGCCCTGGCCCAGATCCGCCAGCAGCGCCAGCAGCAGCAGGCCCAGGAACAGAAGATGCAACAATCCATGGCTGCCGTCCAAGGCGCCAAGCTCCTCTCTGAGACCGACACTGGCGCAGGCAAGAACGCCCTTCAACGGATGTCCGCTGGCGGGGGCTTGCAATGACCTACAACGCCGCCACCAGGGCCGATGTCAAAGTCGCCGCCAAGGCTGCCAAGCTCGCCGATGCCCAGGACCGCGAGGTCATTACCGCCCTGATGTCCCACCTGGGCGGCCGAGCCTATCTCTGGCGTCGCCTCGCTGCGGCCCACGTCTTCCACACCTCCTTCGACCTCAACCCTCTCAACATGGCCTTTCGTGAGGGCGAGCGCAACCAAGGGCTTCAACTGCTGACCTCAATCATGCAGTTCTGTCCCTCCGAGTACATCCTAATGCTAAGGGAAGCCAATGAGCGAGACTCAGCAATCGACGCAGACCGGAGCAACCGCGCCCGGGCCCGAGGGGACGACCCAGCCCCAGACGGAGCCGACGAAGAGCCAGCAGCCGACGACGGAGCCGGCGAAGGCGGAGCCAACTACGTCGACTACACCCACTGAAGGTGGGGAGAAATCCCTCCTCAACCAAGACGGCAAGAAGCCCGAGGCCGCGCAGGGGGCGCCGGAGAAGTACGCTGATTTCACTGCCCCTGAGGGCTTCGAGATCAAGCCCGAGGTCGCTGAAGAGGCTGGAAAGCTCTTCAAAAGCATGAACCTCACCCAGGAGCAGGCGCAGTCCCTCGTGGACTTCTACGCCGCCAAGACCCGCGAGGCCGCTGAGGGCCCGGTGAATTTCTACAAGGAACGTCAAGACCAAGAGGTTGCCAAGATCAATGCCGACCCAGATATTGGAGGTAAGCTTGATCAAGTCAAAGCCACCGTTAGTCGTGCACTCGATGGCCTCGGGAACCCACAACTGGCCGCAGACTTTCGAGCAGATATGGACTTTACCGGCGCAGGGAACTTTCACTCCTTCGTCAAGGTCCTCTTCGCCCTTGCACAGAAAGTCACCGAAGGAGGCCCTGTCACTGGCAAGGCCCCGTCGCGCTTTGGCCAGACAGCCCCAGGGACTGGCGATCGGCGCACTGCCGCCTCAGCCCTTTACCCAAACCTTCCGTCAAGCCAATGATTACACAAGAACAGCTCAAAGCTTTGTTCGACTACGATCCTACCGACGGTTGGTTCGTCAACCGTATCGATCGCGGTCCTAGGGCAATGGCTGGTACTGTTGCTGGTTGTGTTACGGCTAAGGGATATATAGAGATCAAGATTAATGGCAAGCCCTATAGAGCGCACAACCTGGCATGGTTATACGTCTATGGCGTTTGGCCTGCTTTACTTGATCATATTGATCGTGATCCCAGCAACAACAAAATCGATAATCTAAGAGAGGCAACTACTACCCAGAATAACCACAATTCTGAACGGGCCGTTGGTACTTCGGGGCTCAGAGGAGCTTACTTCGATCGCAGAACCAGTCACTGGTATTCTCAGATCAAGGTCCAAGACCAAATCGTTTGGCTCGGTACGTTTAGCAGTGCTAAAGAGGCCCACGAGGCTTTTGAGGTGGCTGCTAAACTTCACCAAGGGGAATTCTACTTTTCCCGCATGAACTCTGATCTCGGAGTCCTATAATGGCAATCGTGGGCTCAACTGCCCTTACCTACATGGACTGGGCCAAGCGAGTCGATGATGGCTACCGCATCGCCAGCATCATCGAACTGCTCAGCCAGACCAACGAGATCCTCGAAGACCTCCTGGTTATCGAGGGCAACCTCCCGACGGGGCACAAAACCACCGTCCGTACTGGCCTGCCCCAGGCCACTTGGCGCCTGCTCAACCAGGGCGTGCCGAACGCGAAGTCGACCACCGCGCAGATCACCGATGCCTGTGGCAACCTTGAGACCTACGCGGTCATCGACAAGGACATCGCCGATCTCAACGGCAATACCGCCGAGTTCCGCCTGTCTGAGGTCAAGGCCTTCCTCGAAGGCATGTCCCAGCAGGTCGCCTCGACCCTGATCTACGGCAACCAGTCGGTGAACCCAGAGCGCTTCACCGGCCTTGCCCCGCGGTACTCGACTGTCAATGCGGCCAACTCCAACACCGCGGCCAACGTCCTCGACGGCGGCGGCACCGGCTCGACCAACACCTCCATCTGGGGCGTGGTCTGGGGATCGGACACCTGGCACGCGACCTTCCCCAAGGGCAAAATCACCGGCCTTCAGCACAAGGACATGGGCGAGTGGCCCGTGCAGGACGCCAGCGGGAACACCTACCAGGCCTACCGAGACCACTTCAAGTGGGAGATCGGCCTCGTGGGTCGCGACTGGCGTTACGCCTTCCGCATCTCCAACATCGACGTCACCCAGCTCACCGGCGTCTCCGCGGCCAACCTGATCAACCTGATCGTCCGCGGGCTCTACCGTCTGCCGACCGCGCCGGTCTCTGCCACGACCGTCCAGACCTCGGACTCCCCAGAGGTCCGGGCCAATATGGGTCGGACGGTGCTGTATTGCAACCGCGTCATCCGCACCTACCTCGACCTCCAGGCGATGAACAAAACCAACGTCCTCCTCCGGATCGAGGAGTTCGATGGCAAGCCCATCACCACCTTCCGCGGCATCCCGGTGCGTACCTGTGATGCAGTCCTCAACAACGAAGCCCGGGTGACCTGATCATGATCCTCGACGCCCTTGCCACCTTCGACTCTGCTGCCAGCCTCGCTATCGCCGTTGGCACGCAGGCCTCACAGAACACCCTCGATCTCCACATGGCCGGCATTCCGGTCCTGGCCAACCTCCAAGGCGCCAGGGACATGGGGATCGGGGACGACCCGGCCCTCAAGCTCCTGGCTCAGGTCGGTACGACCTTTACCTCTGGCGGCGCTGGCACTCTCTCCGTCGCTCTCCAGGGCGCCCCTGATAACGGTGCTGGTGCCCCCGGCGCCTTCACCACTTGGTGGACCTCGCCGACCTATGCCCTGGCTACCCTCGTGGCCGGTGCTCGGCTGTTCGACATGGACTTCCCCCGGCCGCCAGCCGGCATCGCCGTCCCTCGGTTCGTCCGCCTGCTCTGGACCGTGGCCGGTGCAACCATGACCGCAGGCACCGCCTCGGCCTACGTCGTCCTCGACCGCATCGACCAGATGTACCAGTCGACCGGTAACGCAGTCCTCGGCGGCTATCCCGCCGGGATCACGGTGGCCAACTAATGCGCCGCCTTTGGCTCACCGCTCTGGCCTTGGTGGCGCTTGCCACCCCGGCCATGGCACAGGTCAACGTCGTCCCGCAGCTTGGCCTGACCACCGGGTATCTCACCCGGAACACCTACTCCGCTGGCTTCTTCGGCCTCGTCCCGGTCTCCGGCGGTACCGACGTCGTCTGTATCGCCGGCTCGGCGACCAAGACCGTCCGCCTTCAGCGGATTCAAATCTGGGGCACCACCGCCACTGCGGTGCAGATCGTCCCCGTCCAGCTCCTTCGACGGGTCTTGGTCGATACCGGTGGCACTGCTGCTAGCACCACCGCCAACCCAGCCAACAACGTCGCCAAGCGAGACACCTCGATCGGCGCCGCCACGGCTGTGGTGGTCTCCTACACAGCCAACCCAACCGTGAACGACGCCTCGCCGACCTTCCTCGACTCTCAGCTCCTGACCATGCCTGTGGTGACCTCGGTCGCTGTTCCAACCGCGGCCGACTTCCACTTCTCGCGTGACACTGAGAACCTCGTTCAGCCCCCGGTGCTCATTGGCGCCGCGGCCCAGATCTGTGTCAGCCTCGGCGGTGCTACCCTGACCAACGCCTCGGCTTGGAATGGCTCAATCGTGTGGACAGAGGAATAACCCATGCGTAAGTACCTCCTTCCCTCTCTCCTAATCCTCGCCTGCTTTGCCGGCGCCGCGATTGGGCAGAACATTACCAAATCCGTCCAGCTGTCCCAGGACCCAACTGGGCTGGTTGGGTATGATACCAACAACGGGGTAAACTTCCCGGGGCATATCAACTCAACCACCCGCGGTAGCCTCCCTCCGGCCCTCTCAACCTGTGGCACTTCCCCGTCTTTCACTGGGTCGGACAATGCCCTTCGCCTGACCACCGGCTCTGCCGCCACCACCTGTACCGTTACCTTTGGCACAGCCTTCACCACCGCTCCGGCCTGTGTGATCACTCCTCAGGGCGCAGCGGTTCAGCCGACCTACACCGTCTCCGCCACGGCGATCTCCATGACCGTCGACGTGGCCTCGACCGTCTACAACATCGTCTGCATGTCACCGGGTTGAACCATGAAAAAGCACTGGCTGGCTCTTGCACTGGCGCTGCTTCCAGCCAGTGCCTTTGCCCAGGGGTTGGAGCAGACCGTTGCTCCGCCCACTGTTTTCCCGTCCGTCGATGGGAACTCCTTCAACGTCAAGCTCGAAAACGCCCAGTTATTCTGGGACGACTTCGGCACTGGCACCCTCGACACCACCAATCGCTGGAGCACTCCGACTACGGGCGGTGGAGGCAATGCGACCGCCGCTACCAACGCCGTCGGTGCCACCGTCCTCGGCTCTGGCAACCAAGCCAACGGCTTCTCCCAGCTTATCTCCCAACCGACCTTTGCTGGGAGAAACCCTGGCTACGTCACCCTCCAGTTCCAGGTCAACTGGGAATTCCCCGTCCTCTCCAACGCCTATCGGTTCTTTGGGTTCTTCTCAGCTCCAGGTACCCCAACGGCCGCGGCTCCGCTGACCAACGCCGTTGGCTTTGTTATCGATACCGCTGGGAAGCTCAGGGCACAGACCTGGGCGTCGGGGGCGATTAACGTCAACATCGACCTATCCGTTCGTACCACCGGTCCTCAGTTCTGTAACTGTATCCCCCAGCCAACCGATGCGGGGGTTCACAAGTACCAGATCTACTTCCGTGGCGATAGCATCCTCTGGTTCGTCGACGGGAACTTCGTAGCCGAGGTCCTGACCGGTGCTGGCGGTCCTGACGTCAACACCCTCGCCATCGGTGCCCTTACCGTCGCCGCAGCGAGCCCTCCGACGTCGTCTGCGACCCTTCAGCTAAACCAAGTAACCATCGGCGACTCGTCTCGCAACGCCACGGCCATTCGGGATGGAACCTTCGGATGGCGACAGGCTACGGTCAGCCCCCTTGGGGCTCTGAACACCACCCAAGGCACCGTCGCTGCTGGCTCAGGCTCAGCCGGGTTCCCACCAGGGTCAACGCCGGTCACAGCAGTCTTTAACGCTGCGGATACCACGACAGCCACCGCTACCCTCGCTGCAGTAGCGGCTAAGTTCACCTACATCTGTGGCTTCAACATCACTGGCCTCGGGGCCACCGCTGCGACCTCGGTCACACCGACCATTACCGGCCTGCCTAACGCCTTCACCTTCACCGGGGCCTACACCTTCGCCGCCGGTGCTGCTGTGGCCAATGCCCCTGTGAGCTTCTCCTTCGGCAACTACTGCCTTCCCAGCTCTGCGGTTAACACCGCGGTGGTAGTCACCGTCCCTGGTGCCGCAGGCAACACTGCTACTTCCATCAACGCTTGGGGGTATCAACAGTGAGAACCTTAGCTCTCTTCCTGCTCCTCTGTGGCTCTGCACAAGCCCAGGATATTCGCCAAAGCGTTCCCATTCCTGTCCCTCTGGCTATGGGCGGAACTGGAACTGGATCGGGCCCACAGCCACAGAAGGCAACCGTAGCCGGCTTGCCACCCTGCAACGCCGCGACCGAAGGCCTGATCTTCGGCGTTACCGACGCGCTTGTTCCCGCAGCCCTTGCAGCCGTCGCCTCTGGCGGCGCTGTGCATGTGGCTGTTTACTGCAACGGAACGACTTGGATCGTTCTCTAGGAGGCCGATATGGCAAGATGGCGTCTAACCCAGCCGCACTACCTCAATGTCAAAGGCACTGAGTGGGAGTACAAGGAGATCGACCGCGGGACTGGCAAGCAGGTCCGCAAGATCTTCCCCGTTCCGCTGTTCCTCAACCCTGAGGACCCGGCAGATTGGAACGAGGTCTTCCGTTCCCAATCCGGCCAGGTCATCGGTGGGAACATCAATGTCAGCGACGGCGTCAACGCCGACCCGAAGGACCTGATCTTCTCCGGTCCGCCGACCCCGGATATGGAGCCGATCGACGAAGAGGCCCAGGCCATCTCTGAGGCGGCCAGCGCCAACTGGCAGCATCCGATTGAGTCCCTCCCTGGCAACTACTCCCAGTCCCTCCTGACCGACCTTCAGCGGCAGGTCGCGGAGACCATGGCCACGACCCAATCCGCTGGGGTTCCAGCTCAGCAGTTCATGGAAATGCAGGGCCAGATGATGGAGCTGATGAAGCAGAACGCGGCTATCCTCGCCACGCTGGCGGCCAAGGTCAACGGCGAGCGGAGGGCATAACCCGTGGGCATCATCGCCAATAGCACAGGCAGCCCCGGGGCTATTGGCGCTGCCTCAGGTGGCAAGGTCAGTGCGGTCAACAACCTGGGCACAGCCGCAATCCAGGTCGTAGCCGCGAACCCGTCTCGCCAGCAGCTGACCTTTGCCAACCCCAGCGCGGTTACGATCTACGTCTGTCCCTCGGTCGACCTCAACGGCGCTGCCTTGACTCCAACCCTAGCTGCTCTCGGTGGGACCTTCCCGATCTTCTCAGGCGGCGTCTTGGTCGTCTCAGGGGAGTGCCAAACGGCGTGGAAAGCCCTCGCAGCCAGCGGGGTTAACAATCCCCTGACGATTATGGATTCGAACGTATGAAACGGCTTCTCCTAGCCCTCGGCCTCGTCCTCTTCGCCGGCCCGGCCTTGGCCCAAGGCTGCGGCCCGACCAACCCCAACTGCGTCGTCGCCGATCGGCCAGCCGGGGACTCGACCAACGCCGCGGCTAACACTCGGTTCGTCGGCTCGGCGCTTTCTCCGTTCTTTATCACCTGCCCAACGCATCAGTTCGTCACGTCGATCCTGGCTGGGCTGTCGACCTGTGCACAGCCGGCCTTCTCCGACCTGACTGGGTCAGTCACAGCCGCACAGATGCCAGCGCTGACTGGCGATGTGACGAGCTCCGCAGGCACCGTCGCCACGACTATCACCACCAACATCGTCACCAACGCCAAAGCCGCCCAGATGGCGGCTAATACCGTCAAGGCCAACCCAACCTCGGCCACGGCGAACGCCTCCGATATGGCGATGCCATCGTGCTCGACGGCGACCTCGGCGTTGCAGTGGACCACGAACACCGGCATTGGCTGCGGCACGATCTCGTCAACGACCGACGCTACGCTGTTCGCGAACTTCATTGGGGGCTGTACCCTCTCCGCCACCGGCGCCAACACGACGATCTCAAACACCGCCTGTACTACTAATGCCGACGACAATTCCACCCTGATGAAGGCTGCGGCCTTTACCAAGACCACCGCAGCGTGGGCAGTGGGCTCGGGAAACGGCTGTCTCGACACGGGATCGGTCGCCACCAACACTTGGTACGCGATCTTCCAGATCGAGCGGACCGACACGCAGGTGGTAGACTTCGTCTGCACTGTTGAGACCGCAGGCGTCACGCCATCGCCTACCATGCCGACGAACTACACGAAGAAGCGTTACATCGGATCGTTCCTGACCGACGCGACGCCGAACATTCGCAAGTTCCAGCAATCCGTCGACATGTTCATGTACGACGCGCCGTTCCAGACCGACATTAACCAGTCGAACCCTGGGACGTCGGCTGTGAGCGTGACGCTGACGACGCCACGTGGGATCATTGTTGAGGCGATCAACACCCTGTATTGTAGCAACAATACCACCAATCCCCAGATACTGGTCTCATCGCTTGGCGTTGCTGACACGGCTCCGGGTACGACGTTGCAATCCGTAGAATGCGTCCTAGCCGCCACCACACACAGCCAGAACGTCGTGCGGACGCTGACCAATACCTCAGCTGCGATCCGCATTCGGTGGTCCACGAGCGGTGCGGGCGACACCTTGGTCGGCTCAACCATCGGCTACCGCGACCTCGCTCGGTATGGGAACTAGCCATGACCGTCTCGACCACCTCGAACAAGATCACCTACGCGGGCAATGGCGCCACGACGATCTTCGGCTTCACCTTCCCTGCGGTGGCCGCGAGCGACCTCCAGGTCTTCTTCACCGACGCAACTGGCGTTGTCACCCTCCTCGCCTCTAACCTCTACTCCGTCGCCCTGTTCCCCCCGGTGGCGCCGAACCCAACGGCCTTTGGCGGCAACGTAACCTATCCCCTGATCGGCTCGCCAATCGCCACCGGGACTTCCCTCACTATCCTTCGCACCCTCCCTGAGACCCAACCGGTCTCCCTGGCCAATCAAAGCACGGCCTACCAAGCTGCGATTGAGCAAGCCCTGGACTACCAGACCATGCTTGTTCAGCAGCTTCAGGAACTCCTTGGCCGCCAGCTCGCCGTTGCCGTCTCTGACCCCGCCCCTGGCCTGATCCCGGCCGTCGCCAATCGAGCCAACCTCGCCTTCGGTTGGGACTCCTCTGGCAACCCCACAGCTATCGCCACCCTCCCAGCAGGGACCGTTTCCTCAGCCTGGGCGCCAGTTGTTGGCTCAGCCTCCCTGGCCGCTGGCCTTGCCCTACTGGGCCTGACCGGCGTGGCCCCTGAGCCCTCTGGCGTGGTCAAGGCCTTCGCGGGCTCAGTGATCCCCTCGGGGTACCTCGGTTGCTTTGGCCAAGCCGTCTCACGTACCGGGGCAACCGCAGCGCTCTTTGCCGCCATCGGCACTACCTATGGCGTCGGCGACGGCGTCACCACCTTCAACGTCCCCGATCTCCGTGGTCGGGTCATCGCCAATCTGGATAACCAAGGCGGCATCGCAGCCAATCGCTTGACCGCAACCTCCATCACCGGTGGCGCGACGACCCTTGGCAACTCTGGCGGCGCTGAGACACAGACCATCTCCGTGGCCCAACTCCCCTCCCATAACCACGGCGGTGTCACTGGCGGCACTCAGGACTCGTTCCGGTATCAGAAAACCACAACCTCTGGCGGCGGGCCGGACAACATCACTGGGGTTTTCACAACCTCCTCAGGCCTCGGCACGACTACCCTGACCCAAGACTCCCACACCCACACCGTCGCCAGCCAAGGCGGGGGCAGTCCTACCGTGACCGTCGAACCCACGATGATCATGAACTACATCATCAAGACCTGAGGTCGCCATGCCCAGCTCAACCCCCAAGCAGGCCAGGACGATGGCGGCGGCAGCCCACAATCCAGCCTTTGCCAAAAAGGTTGGCATCCCACCCGGCGTCGCCAAGGAGTTCAACAAGGCCGACAAAGGCACCGGGATCTTACGAAAGAAGAAACCCAAATGAGCAACGAACCGAACGATGCCCTGCGGAGGGTTCCGCAGAACATCCATCACGTCACCCACCACTACCACAACCTGATCTACATCAAGAACTACTGGGAGTCCATCGGCCAGCAGGTTCCGAGCGATTTCTCAGCAGAGCTTCAACGCGCCCACAAACACCTTCTCGAGGTTCTCCAGATCGAGAAAGGCCGAGGTGGGGCAATCGAAGGAGAGTGAAAATGAAACAAGGACGAGCTTCCCACTCAGGCCCAGGTCAGCAGAAGGTCGAACCCTCTGCTCGGGGCATCAACCCGGCGTACGTCTCTCGGATCGGCAACCACGTCGGCAACCACGCCGATACCGGCTCAACCGGGCCCAACACCGTCCCCATGCACACCGCCCGCGGGGTCCACGCTCCGAAGGCAGGGCAGACCAACCACCACTCAGGCTCGCAAGGAAAGCACCGATGAACTTTGAACGCGCTGCACTGCTCCTGCACGTCGCCGAAGGCGCTCTGAAGTATCCCAACCTGAAGGCCATCCACGATGCGGCTTTGGAGGAGCTTGCGAAGATCGCCACTAGCGACACGGAGGAGGCTGGAGAGGATGAGGGCGAGGAAGCCCAAGAGGACGACGGAAGCCAACCCGGCAACCCCAACAACGACAGGAGAGTCTAACATGCCCCGAGACATCCTCGGCGAATACGGCCCAGAGTCGCGGCAGCCGCAGGCCGCACGCGCCAGCGGTGGCGGAGCCCAGACCCCACGGGACGTCCACAACTACTCCCACCCGCGGGGCCCGAGCAACATCAACGACGCCCAGTCCCCAGGGCTCCATGGGCATAACTGCGGTAACGCTGGGACCCAGGGCAAGCACGGCACGGCGAGCGATGGTTCCTCTGGCCACCCAGGCTTGGGTGGGTCGAACCATGGGACCGGGACCAATAGAAAGGGCTAATAAATGCAAGGAATTGGCTGGGCCGTCAAGGCCATGCAGGACGGCAATAAGGTCCGTCGTGCTGGCTGGAATGGCAAGGGCATGTGGCTCGCCCTGCAAGTGCCCGATGAGAACAGCAAGATGGGGCATATGTACGTCTATCTCTGCGGGGCCGACAGCAAACTGATCCCCTGGAATTGCTCACAGGCTGACCTCCTCGCCACCGATTGGGAGCTGGCCGAGTAATCTCTGCAACCAACAGAAAGGACTAACAATGGCAAATGTATACGAAGGCCCCACCGACGGGCGGCAGTCTGACGAGGCCATCGCCGTCAGTCGCTTTCGCCCCCGGTACCGGGCCCTGACCGACGAAGAGAAGGCCCTCCACGACCAGCTCAAGGATAAGGCCGCTGAGCTTGAGGCCCTGTACGCTCAGGTCAAGCAAGGGCGGTACAACTCCCTCGCCATCACCGCCCTTGAGCAGTCGGTGATGTGGATTGTGAAGGAACTGACTTCGTGACCGCAGAGGTCGACATCGTCAACCAGGCCTTGTCCCTCATTGGGACAAGGTCCACCGTTTCCTCCTTGGCAGAGGTCTCAAACGAGGCCTTCGCTGCCAATATCTGGATCGACAAGACCCGGGACGAACTCCTGCGGATGGCTCCGTGGTCCTGCGCGAACAACTTTAACAACCTCTCCCTGATCTGCGCAGCCCCGGGCACGCCAGAGAACCCAACCACCGGTACCGCCACATGGCAGAAGGGCCAGCCCCCGCCGCCTTGGGCGTATGAATACGCCTACCCGCCAGATTGCCTTAGGGCCTTGTGGATCGTCCCTCAGTTCTCCACCGGCTTTGCCTCAGGTGTCCCAATCACCACCGCCGTCACCGGCGGCTCTCCCTCGTTCTGGCAAGGGCCGCCGGTGAGGTTCAAGATCGCGATTGACCAAATCGGTGCAAGTGGGCTGCCTACAGTCGGTGGCGCTGACACCAGGGTCATTCTCACCAACCAGCAACAGGCGATCCTCGCCTACGTCAAGCAAATCACCGACCCTTCGGTGATGGATTCTGAATTCGTCACCGCCTGGGCCATGGTCCTCGCGGGCCGCCTTGCCTACCACCTCACTGGCGATAAGGCCCTGGCGAATGCCAAACTCACCGAGGCCAATTCAATGATCCAAATCGCCAGGACAGGCGATGGCAACGAGGGCCTGACGATCAATAACGTAACCCCGGATTGGATCAGGGTTCGCGGAGTGGATTACTCCACCGACTTCGGCTGGACCCCAAATGTCAGCTTTGACTGGGGTGCACTCCTAAGCCTTTATTGAGAATAACATGCTAACGCAACAGTACCTAAGACAAATATTTGAGTATGATTATGATGATGGTTGGCTTGTGTGGAAGCATCGTTCTAACATGCCAAATAATTGGAATGGTAGATTTGCAGGTAAGTTGGCTGGTAGCGTTACTGTTTACAATTGTAAACCCTATATCGCAATCACGGTAGATTACAAACAGTATCTAGCTCATAGACTCATTTGGGTGTATGAATATGGTGAGTGGGTAGATAGAATAGATCACAAAGATGATGATGGCACTAATAATAGATTGAGTAATCTAAGAGCGTGCACGCATTCACAGAATATGATGAACAAAAAGCCAGGGCGTGGTTGGGAGCAGCACGGTAAGAAGTTTAGGGCTAGGTTGTATTTAAATGGCCAAAGGCTGGAGTTAGGTAGTTTTGACACGCCACGCGAAGCCGAAGCAGCTTATATTGAAGCACGTAAGAAGCATTATGGAGAGTTTGCTCGGTGAGTACCAATCTTATTCAAACAAGTTTCGCAGCAGGCGAGCTAGCCCCGAGCATCTTCGCTCGCACCGACCTGACCAAGTATCACTCAGGTGCAGCTGCGCTTCGTAACTTCTTCGTCGACTACCGCTCTGGCGCCAGCACTCGGCCTGGGTCCAAGTACGTTGTTCAGGCATTCAAATCCTCCTCGGCTGTTCGATTAATCCCTTTTCAAACCTCTATCCTCATCCCCTATATCCTCGAGTTCGGCGATTTCTACTGCCGAGTGATCTCCAAAGGCGCGTCGGTTCTCGAAGCTTCGTTCAACATCACCGCGGTCTCCCAGGCCAACCCTGCCGTCATCACCGCCCCTGGTCACAACATCGTCATTGGCGATTGGATATTCGTCACTGGCATCGTGGGCATGACCCAGCTCAATGGGTTGTTCTTCCTCGCCACGAACGTCGCCGGGAACAACATCACCATCGCCACCGTCAATGGCCAGCCGATTAATAGCCTTGGCTACCCCGCCTGGGTCAGCGGTGGCACCATCGCCAGGGTTTACAAATTCGCCTCGCCCTACGCCGCAGCTGACCTCGCGTTGGTTAAGTTCGTTCAAATCACCAACACGATGTATCTGACGCATCCTAACTACGCCCCACAGCTCCTTACCTTCACGGCCCCGACCTCCTGGGCCTTCGCTCCGATCTCCTTCGGCGCTACGATCTCATCGCCGGTGATCGCCTCGGTCACCGCCACATCCGGCACCGGGGCAAGCTTCGCCTACCAAGTCACAGCAGTGGACAACGCTGGGCAGGAATCGATCCCCTCGGCCCCTGGGACTATCTCCAACTGCGTTAACATCACCACCACTGCTGGAACCATCACCGTCTCCTGGGCACCGATTTCCGGCGCTGTGGCCTACAACGTCTACCGTGCCGAGCAGTCCGTTGGCGCTACCCTGCCCCCGACTGGCGCGGCCTTTGGCTTTCAGCAGTCGGTGACCGGGGCCTCTGCGATTGACTCCAACATCGTCCCGAACTTCGACTTCTCGCCACCGGTGGTGCAGAACCCATTTGCAGCCGGTAACAACCCAGGCTGCGTGTGCTTCTTCCAGCAACGGATCTACTACGCAGGATCGAACTCCCTCCCGCAGACCTTCTGGGGATCAGTCCCTGGGGCTTATAATAACTTCAACACCAACGACCCGGTCCAGGCCGACTCGTCCATCACTGGAACCCTGGTCAGCCTGCAAGTTAATAAGATCAACTCCATGCTTCCTATGCCCGGTGGGCTGATCATCCTCACGGCCAAGGGCGCTTGGCAGCTATCCTCGGGCTCAGGCATCGCCTCGACCTCAGCCGTGACCCCGATCAACGCCACGGCCTCGCCCCAGGCCTATAACGGAGCCTCAGATGTCCCCCCGATCGTCGTTAATCAAGATGTACTCTACGTTCAGCAGAAGGGCGCAATCGTTCGGGATCTCACCTACAATATCTACGCTAACATCTACACAGGGGCAGACATATCCGTACTCTCTAACCACCTCTTCTTCAACCGCCAAATCCTCCAGTGGGCCTATGCTGAGGAACCTTTTAAGCTCATTTGGGCCATCCGTGACGACGGTATCCTCCTCTCGCTGACCTTCGTCAAGGAACAGGAGATGATTGGCTGGGCAAGGCATGACACCTTGGGCCTGTTCCAATCCGTTGCCACGGTCACCGAGGGCCAGTTCGACGCGGTTTACTTCGTCGTCAAGCGCTTCCTTGGTGGGATCTGGGTGCAGACGATCGAGCGTATGGCCGATCGGACGTTTCCGTTTGGGGCCGAAGACGCTTGGTGTGTGGACTGTGGGATCATGTCGGCTTTGCCGGCCCCTGCGGCCAACCTCACCATCACCGGTACCACTGCCGTTCCGGCCCCGAGTACCTATCCCCTGGGTCCAACTGGCCCGGCCCTAGTCGCCACCGGCACTGGCAACTTCGTCTCTGACGTCCCTGCGTTTGGCTCTGCCCTGCCAGGGGATGTAATCCGAGCTGGAGGCGGCATCGCCACGATTACCCAAGTCCTTTCCAACGTCGCTGTCGTCGCCACCATTACCCAGCCGATCACTGCCGTGTTGCCCAACGATCCCCTAGCCACGCCCCTGCCGGTGACCTCTGGTAACTGGACCCTGGCTCGGCCAGCCACGACCTTCTCCGGCCTCGACTACCTCAACGGCAGCATCGTCTCAATCCTCGCCGATGGCTCCGTCGTCCCTCCACAGCAAGTCATCGCCGGCCAGATAACCCTCTCTCAGCCAGCCACGAAGGTCATCGCCGGGCTTGGCTTCGTCGGCCAGCTTCAAACCATGCCGCTTGACGTCCAAGGCGGCGAGACCGTCCAGGGCAAGAGAAAGAAGATCGCGGCGCTTACGGTCCGGACCACGAACACCCGTGGCCTCAAGGCCGGCCGAACCTTCAACACCCTAATCCCGATCAAAGAGCTAAACCCCAACGTACAGATCGGCCAAGCTATCCCGCTGATCACCGGAGATGAACGCATTGTCATGGATGCCCTGTGGGACGTCCCTGGGCAGATTTGTCTCCAGCAGGACAACCCCCTCCCGGCGACGGTACTTGGTGTCATCCCAGAGATCGTGGTAGGGGATACCAGCAAATGACCGTTGAGATCCGCCCACTGACCTGTACCTACATAGACTTCCGCTCAATCATCCGCCGTAGCGCAGTCGCAGACCGGCCTGACGCCTGTGAGACCCTCGCCGATTTCTACCGCCGAAGCTCTTACACCTGGATCGGCGTAGCCGACGATATCGTAGCCTGCATCTGGGGGCTGATCCCACCGACCATTCTCTCCGACCGAGCCTATCTCTGGATGCTCACAACCGACCTCGTCGACGAGCACAAGTTCATCTTCGTCCGCTACTCTCGGCTGGCGATGGATGAGATGCTCAAGCACTACCCAACCATCGTAGGCCACGTCGAGGCGACCCAGACCCGGAGCATCCGCTGGCTTCGGTGGCTGGGGGCGAGGTACGGCAACCCACAGGGCAAGATGATCCCATTTTGGATTGAGGCACATGGCTGATCCTATTTCCCTAACCGCTATTGGCCTCACGGCCGCTGGCGCTGGTGTGGGAGCCTTCGGGGCCAACTACAAAGGCCAAGCCGAAGCCAACATGTATCAATACCAAGCTGGCGTGGCCCAGGTTAACCAGCAGATTGCCTTGCAAAACGCCGATTACGCCATCGCGGTTGGGGAAAGCCAGTCCCAGGCCTCAGGCATGCAGACCCGGGCCCAAATCGGTGAGACCAGAGCCCAGCAGGGCGCAGCCGGCCTCGACGTCAACTCCGGCTCGGCCGCCGCCGTTCGGGACTCTGAGGAGAAGATCGGTGAATACAACCAAGCCGTGATCCGATCTGATGCAGCCAAGCGGGCCTACGGGTACCAGGTCGAGGCCGAGTCCCAGGCCTCCCAGGCTGAGCTTGACCGCATGGGCGCACAGACGTCGAGGACCTCGGGCTACATCAACGCAGTCTCGACCATCCTCGGCGGTGCCAGTTCGGTGTCGAATAAATGGCTCGACGCCTCGCGATTGGGGATATTCGCCTGATGCAAGTCCCATACCAGCCTTACCCAACCCACACCCCTCAGTTCCAGGCGACCCCTGGGGTACATGTCCAGGCATTCCCTGCGGCCTTTGGGGCCAACATCGGCTCGGCCCTGGAGGGCTTGGGCAAGGTCACTGAGCAAGCCGGGAACGAACTCTTCTCCCGCGCAGTGGCCCTGCAGAACCTGAATAACGAAACCGAGGCCCGTGAGGCTGATGCTCAGTACATGATGAAGGCAGGGGAACTCCACGGACAGTTCTCTGCGCTTCAAGGCAAGGCCGCGAAGGATGGTCTTGAGCCTTACATGAAGAGCCTACAAGACCTTCGACAGAACATCCGCTCCGGGCTGTCCAACGACATGGCCCGAAAGCTGTACGACTCTTCTTCCCTCTCAACCATGGGCCGAACGATCTTCAACGGGGCTGGCCATGCGGCCACGCAGCAGAAGCAATGGGTCTTCGGTACCGCCAAGGCAGGGATTGAGGCGTCGAAAGACCAAGCTCTGTCGATGCCTACTGACGATGTCGCCTTCCAGAAGGGCCTCAACGACCTCCGCGAACGCGTGGGGGTACAAGCCGATGCCGCAGGGTGGGATGACACGCAGGCCAACCAAGAACTCGCCAAGCAGACCTCGTCCCTCTGGGCTCAACGGATCAAAGGCCTTGCCCATACCCAGCCGTATCAAGCACAGAAAATGCTCGACGATGCTCGGCAGAAAGGGGCAATCCATGGCGAGGACTTGGAACCAACGACTAATTTCGTTCGTCAGCGGATGTACACTACTGGCGCTCGCAACATTGCTCATACTGTTAGTACTGGTGATGACTTGGCCCCGGGTTCTGGTGTTGTTACCATGGATCGGGCCAAGCAAGCCATTTCCCAGTTCGAGTCCGGCGGAGATTACCAAGCCAAAGGCCCCATGACCAAGCACGGAGTGGCCCTTGGCAAGTACCAAGTCATGACGGAGTTTCTCCCAGAGTTCCTGAAGGAAGCTGGGATGAAGCCGATGACGCCAGAGGAATTCCTCAAGGACAAAGACGCCCAGGAGGAACTCTTCGCCTCGCGGTTTGGGGACTACATGAAGAAGTACGGGTCGTTCAACGAAGCGGCCAAGCGATGGATTGGGACCGTGGGCAAAGACGCCCTTGGCACCGACGCGGCGAAGTACCTTCAGGAAACCAACCGCAACCTCGCCAAGACGCAGTCCCTTGGGGAGAAGCAAGACCGGGCGGCGGCAATGGCCAAGGACCAAGCCCCGCTCGACCCGACCCTCCAGGACTACACCATTGCGCAAGTCGACGCAATGCACCATCGTGAGAAAGCCGCCCAGGCCGACGAGGACTTCCGCAATACCAACACCGTCAACGGGGCCCTGGTCGGGAACTTTGGTAAAATCCCCACCACAGTCGATGAACTCAAAGCCTCTTCCCCCGACGTCGCCAGGGCCTGGGATAACCTCAACGAAACCCAGCAGAAGAAAATCATCAAAGACCTCGGCAGGGTCAAGGCCGTCAAGGACGATCTCACAGTCTACCAGCGACTGACTGGGATGGCCCAAGAGGACCCAGCAGAGTTCCTTTCCCACGACGTCTTGAGCGAAGCCGGGCTCTCTGACGCCTCCAAGAAACACTTCATCAACCTCCAATCTCGCCTCAAGGCCAACGCTGAAACCGACCCGAGGGTAACCCACGCCCTCCAGGTCCTCCAGGGCCAGATGTTCTCAGCTGGGGTCACCAAGGCCCAGGACAAGGAACGGTATTACCAATTCACCGGGGCCTTGCAAGACGCCCTCGATGCCTTCCAGGGTGAGACCAAGAAGCGGCCGGATTTTAAGCAAGTCCAGGAGATCGGGGCGCATTTGCTCCAGGAACAAACCACCCCTGGTTGGCTCTGGAACTCCCACGATCCGATGTTTGAAATGCCGGTCCCAGGCGACGAGGAAGAGAAGATCAAGGCCGACCCGCAGTGGGCGAAGACCGGGATTGTCCCAACCGATGACATGATCCGCAGGGTCTACGTCCGTTCGCAGTACCAAAAGCTCTACGGCGGCGCAGCTACCAAGCCCCAGGTTCCGAGATGAGCGATTACTCCAATATCATCGGTTCAATGTTCTCGCCTGCGGCCGCCGTCGGTAACCTCGACGCTGAGCCGGACAAGGCCGCCAGGGCAGTGGGGCTTGAGCAATCCACGGGCGTTCCAGCCTCGACCATCTACGGTGACGTTGAGACCTTCGAAGCCCAGCACAAGGCAGCCCTGACGCGGGAGCTCTTTCGAAACAACCCCCAGCTCGGCCAGTACGCCAACTCCAACCCGATGGCTGCGAAGGTCTCAGCCGATGACTGGGGAGCGCTGGACGCGGTTTCTTCCAAGCTTGAGAAGCTCCGTGCTGGGTCGCTCACCGCCCCAACCTCCATCCTCTCGGCGGCCGTCAAGGGCTTTGGCGAGGGCTTTGGCCCTGAGGCCGCTGGCGCTTGGGCGCTGCGCACCGACGCCGATCAGCAGTTCGCCAAGCAGAACCCTCTGGCCACCGCTGCTTGGCAGAGCCTGGGCTTGCCCCTGGAACTATTCACCAGGGCCTTCTCTGGGGCTATCGAAGCCATTGGAGCTGGGGTCGAGGAGGGGTATCGCCAGTTCGGTGGTACCCCAAGCGAGGCCGAGCGGTTCGCTCGTGAGGCCAAGGGCATGGCGGAGTTCCATGCTATGGGCGGGAGTGGGGTTCACGTCGAGCTTCCTCCGGAGCACATCATGGAGGCCCATCGCCTGATCCAGGCCGCCAAGCCATACATCCTCGCCGGTAAGGAGCCCCCGGTCGGTGTCCACGAACTCATCGACAAGGCCCATGCGGAGCAGGCTAAGCTTGATGTCAAGAATCTCGACGAGACGCTGGCGGAAGCTGTCTCAAGTGCGACGCGCGAGAGAGATCCAGAGGGGTTTAGAAACTTCATCAGGCAGCATACCGAGGCTAAGATTGGGATCTCCGCTGATGCGGTTCGTAAGCTATATGGCGATGCGGAACCAGCCCTTGAGGATGGTAAGCTCGGCTGGGTACCGGATCTTGTTCAGCAACTCCGTACCGCTGAGGCGGTTGGAGGGGATGTTGAGGTACCGCTCGCGGATTGGTTGGCGAGGGTAGACCCGGAGATCGCGAAGGAGTTGCATGATGATCTGCGGGTCCGGGGCAATGGGCTGACGTTGAATGAGGCGAAGGAGTTGCCGAAGCCGAAGGCAGCCGAGGCCGAGAAAACCCCAGAGCAACTCGAAGACGAGGCAATGGATCGGGCCTTGCGCGAGGAGCGGGCTGCGCCAGCGAAAGAGCTTCCGCCAGAGGAATCTGATGCGGCGATTGACGAGACCTTAGCAGAGATTAGAAAGCAGCGGGCAATCGACACCGTCCGCAAAGCCTCTGCGCTTACCCCCATGGCCGAGGCCGAGTCCACCCAAGCTCGGCTGGCGAAGATCAAAGAGGCCAAAGAACGCTACGGGGAATGGTACGACTTTGGCCAAGGCGTCACCGCAAGGCTATCTGATTGGTACACGGAGAATGAGCAGAAGTTCAGCCAGGCCATAGCCGAGGAACTCGGTCGGATTGTCCCACAGGCGGCAGAGGTCTACGTAGCCAAACAGCTTCAGCTCAAGGGCACCCGGATTCAAGGCGTCTATAACCAATACTGGGACCAACTCCCCATCATTATCGTTGCCTTGGACGTCCACGACCCAGTGGGCATCGCTCGGCATGAGGCCTTGCACCATCTCCGCGCGTATGGGTTCATCGAAGACGCCGAGTGGACGACGTTGTTGAAGGCGGCGAAGGATAACGATTGGATTAAACGCTACGACATACACGAGCGGTACGCGGGTCAGCCCGAAGAGGCCCAGCTCGAAGAGGCAATCGCCGATCGACTGAAGGACTGGCGAAGGAACATCGATCTCGACGAGCCCGACGTCAAGGGTCCTGTGCGGTCGACCTTCAAAAAGCTCAAAGACTTCCTCGACGCGATCCGCCTCCGCCTCAGCTCCCTCCTAGGCCATGAGCCTACGTGGCAGGATATCTTTGACAAGATCGAGACTGGCGAAGTCGGCGCCCGCACCCCTGAGCCTCGCATCCCTGGCGTCTTCAAGCCCAAGCCAGCCGAGGGCGATATCTTTGACAAGGCCTCAGCCCTGGGGATGACCAGAGACCAATACCTCCGCTATCAGCGCCTGATCCAACGTCGCCAAGCTGAGGACCTTGAGGCCCAGCTTGAAAAGGCCAAGAAGCAGGCAAAGACCGAACAGACCAAAACCTGGAAGGAGAACTTCGCCAGGACCCGTGACGAGGTCGAGAAAGACCTTCGCGAGCGGCCGAACTTCCAAGCCGATGAGTTCTTCCGCGAAGGCACCCTGTACGGAGAGAAGCTCTCCAAGCGGCCCAAGCTCGACGAAGCCGCGCTCACTGACGAGCAAAAGGCCTCTCTCCGCTCCACTTTCTATGGCTCTAACGGCATCCACCCCGACGACGCTGCGGGCCTCTTCGGCTACCCTTCCGGCGACTACATGATCTCTCGGCTGGCTGAGATTGAGAGGAACCGAACCGCTGCGAAGCTCACCGCCCCGGAGTACTTCGACTTCGCCGTGAACCAGGAAACCCGATCTCGGATGGAGCGTGAGTACGGGGACTTGGACGAGAACATCCTCCGTGAGGCCCAGGAGCACGTGGTCTCTGAGACCCAGATGGATCTCCTCCACGAGGAGGTCGTGGCCCTGGGGATACAGACTGGGTCGGCTATGCCCTTCACCAAGACCGACTTCAAGGCCTGGGTGAAGAAGGCCTTCGACGAGTCGAACGTGTCTCAGGTGGGCCTGGAGAAGTCCCTTCGCGAAGCTGGCAAGGCTGGACGGAATGCCGAGATGGCGTTGCTTAAGAACGATCCTGGCGAGGCCTTCAAGGAAAAGCAACGCCAGTATATGTCGTTGCTTCAGGCCGATCAGGCGAAGAAGCTGGAGAAAGAACGGACGAGCTTCGACAAGACCGCCAAGCGCATGGCCAAGCGGGAGGTACCAAGCGTTGAGCAAGAATACACCAACTGGGTCCACGACATCCTCCAACGAGTCGGTGAGCCCATCCGAAGGTCCATACAAGACCTCCAACAATCCCTCGGTGGCAAGACTCTCGAAGAGTTTGTGGCGGAGAAGGAGAGTGCTTTTAGGGAAATCCCTGTTGCTGACTTCCTCCTCGATCAGGGCTTCCGCAAACGTGTTGACGATATGTCGGTCGCAGAGTTCCGGGCGGTACACGATTCGATTAAGGCCCTGGTGAGGAACGGCCGAGATGAGAAGAAGATCTACCGCGAGGGAGAGGAGGCGGATTTAGACCAGGTTAAGGCCCAGATGATCGGGCAGCTTGAGACATTCCCAAAGAAGGATCTGACAGGGCTTGATACGAGGCTGACCAAGGCCATGAAGGCCATTCGGACCTTTGGTGCCAAGCACCTTCAGCTGGAGTCCCTGTTCAACCGCTGGGATCGTGGCGACCCTGACGGGGTCTTCACCCAGTACGTAATCCGCGATCTCGCGAACTCCGCCAACTACGAGGCGAAGCTTGAGCGTAAGTACGCCAACCGCATCCGGGCTCTGGGGGACAAGGTCGATCTAAACGAGCGGGTTCAGAACAACCTCTTCAAAGTCCCTGGGACGGACGATTTCTTAGTCATGAACCGGGGCAAGCTTAGGGCCGTGTTGCAGAACATCGGCAACGCCAGCAACCTCGATAAGCTCGCCCGTGGATACAAGGTCGAACCCACCCGGATCATGGACTGGCTCTTTCGCAACGCTACCAAGGCCGATTGGGATTGGGCCCAGAAGCAAGGGGATATCTTCGCCGACATCAAGCGCGAAGCGGACGTCATGTACCGTAACCTCACAGGGATTGAGCCTGAGAATATCGAAATCCAACCGATAATGTCCCCACACGGAACCTACCGCGGTTGGTACCACCCCGTTGTCTATGACAAGACCTTCGAAGGCTCCTCGCAGAAGCTGATGGGGCGAAATCCGCTACAGGACAACGCCTACGTCCGAGCCACGACCCCCAGAGGGTACACCATCAGGCGCTCGAACTATGTTGCTCCGCTAGAGCTGTCTCTGGATGGCACAGCGAACCTGATCCGCAGCATGCTTCACGACATCTCCTTCCGACCGGCCATCATCAACGCCAGCAAGATCTTCTACGACAAGGACGTTCGCTCAGCGATTACTCACCATTACGGCGAGGTCTACCGGGATCTCCTCGATCCCTACCTCCAAGATGTTGCCAACTCAGCAAACCGCGGCAACGCCAACTCCGCTTGGGCGAGCAAGTTCCTCGAAGGCACTCGGCAGAACGTCATCGCTACCTTGATCGGGCTGAACCCTGGTACTGTACTGAAGCACGGCACAACGGCCCTTGTAAACTCCATGAACGAGGTTGGCGCGAAGAACTTTCTCAAAGCCACCATGAGCCTGTTCTCAGTCGACGACCGCACTGGCGAGCGCAACTACCGCTTCGCTATGGATACAAGCGAGGAGCTACAGCGTCGGCATAGGCATTACTTTGAGACTCTCAAAGGCGCCCAGACTGAGACCCTTGGGAAGATGACCTGGCGGGAGACCGTGCAGCACTTTGGCGCTTGGCCTGTGGCGATGTCTGACCTGGCCTCGGCTGTGCCGACCTGGCTAGCCCGGTACGAAACCGCCATGGGCGAGGGCAGGAGCCACGGAGACGCCGTCTTCCTGGCCGACCGGGCCGTTCGCAGGGCCCACGGGTCCTCCGTCATCACCAACCGAGCAGCCATCATGCAAGGTGGCCCCGGCTCATCCTGGTTCACCTCCCTCTACGGCTTCTTCTCCCACATCCTCAATCGCCAGTACGAGATGGCGTGGAAGGCAGGGGAGACCTTGGGGAAGGTCAAGGCAGGGGATTGGAAAGACGCCGCCAAGGACGTTCCTGGGATGGCCTCAAGCCTCGTTGCCTACGTCTTCTGGCCGGCGCTGATCGAAGAACTCGTTACCCCGATGACCAACGATGAGAAGGAAAGCTGGGCGAAGAAGGTCACGAAAGCCGTCGGGTTCTCCCTATCCTCGTCCTGGGTAGGCATCCGTGACGTGGTCCATGCCATGGCCACAGGACATGACCCGTCAGCTGGGCTGGTCTCAACCGCCCTCAAGACCGTCACCGACCTGCAACGGGATCTAACCAAGGAAAAGATGTCCTTCACCAAGCAGAACGCTGGGCATCTGATCCAACATGCAGCCACAGCCGCAGGCGCAGCGACTGGGTTGGTCAACGCCCAAGAGGGCAAGGTCGCCCGGTTCGGGTACGGCGTAGCGACCAACCAAGAGAGGCCCAAAGGCCCCTGGGGCTGGGCAGTTGGGCTGCGCTATGGCACGCTCAAAGGACATTCCGCGACGCTATCGGATTGGTTTAAAGGGAAGGTAAGCCGATGACCATTTGGCCTAAAGACAACACAGCAGACAAGAACGCCTTCTACGGCGACTTTCACTCCAAGGGATGGCAGGAGATCAATCTCACCCACTACACTCCGCCGTTCCTGATGTACTACGACAAGCATCCCCTGCCCCACGGGATCCTCGTTCACAGGAAAATCGTCCCGGCCCTGTCGGCGGTGTTTAAGGAGATCTGGGACAAATGCGAGCATGACCAGCACAAGGTCGACGCAACTGGCGCCAGTGACTTCGGAGGGTGTTACAATGTCCGGAACATCTCGGGCTCGAATAGCTGGTCTAACCATTCATGGGCCTGTGCAATCGACCTGTCCCCCGCAACCAACGGCTTTAATACAGGACATGGCACTATTGGCACTGTTGTCGTGGAGGCCTTCAAGCGTCAGGGCGCCCGGTGGGGAGGGGATTACCACGGACGGAAAGACCCCATGCACTTCGAATTCGTCAGCTAAAGGAGCCCACGATGGTAAACCCTAAGTTCTCATTCTGGTTTGGCGTTTGGACCACGGTTCTCATCGGCGTCGCCGGCGGAACTGTCCACCTCACCAACATGCTACCGACGGACTGGATCCCCTACGTAGTAGCATGGTCGTCGTTCTTCGCTTTCGTGAACTCCGCCGTGCTCACGGCCCTGCACGGGTACTCTGGCGAAGCCCCTGGGCCGCTGACGAAGGAGGCGCCGAAATGAAAATCGTACCCTGGGCTGTCGATGACTTCACTGGGCTGTGTCTTAGGTTCATCCTCACGGCCGTGATTCTATTCCTTCTCGCCGTCGCCGCAATGGCACAGCCCCGGCCTTCCCCCATCACCACAGTCCTTCAAGCCATCGTCGAAGACGCCAACGCGGCCTTGGCCGACGCGAAGGACCATAACGACCAAATCGCCGTCAACTGTTGGTCAGCGATTGCCTCTGTGGCCCAGGCCAAGCTTCAAACCGAGCAGATGCCTGGGGGTAAGCTCATGTACGCGTTTCAGAAAGTCCGCGACATCACTCGCCTATCGTCCTCCCCACAGGGCACGACCTTGATCATGGGCTGTGCTCCGCTGGTCCAAGACGCCAAACTCAATATGGTTTCCTTCTTCACCAACATCGGAGGAGCGGTCCTGATCAAGGGCCTACTCGTTCCCTAAGGAGCTAAGCTATGAATTCCGCTGAGTGGATTGCACTGTGTGGCCTTGCGTTCTCGATTGTAGCAGCGATTGTTGGTATGGGAATGCGTTTGACCTGGATACTGGGGAAGGAGTTCGCGGCGACCCGGCAGGTTCTCATGGAGAAGCTCGACTACCACGAGGCCCATGATGACGAGCGGTTCTCCCATGTCGACCAGAGGTTTACCGATGTACACGATGATATCTGGCAGCTAAGGGTGGAACAAGCCAAGCGCAACGGCGACGCAACCCCTATTAGGAGAGACTAATGCCATCGGCTGATACGCTAATTCTCCTATTCGTGGCCCTGATCAACGCCTATACTGCGTACAAGGTCCATCACTCGGCGACGGATATTAGGAAGGTTGAGAAGGCCACGAATTCGATGAAAGACGCCTTGGTCACGGCAGCAGGGAAGGCTGGGTTCACCGAAGGATTGGCCGAAGGCCTAAGAAGAGAAAAGCCTTAGTCCCGTCTTCGGGTCGATCGACGTAGCTTTGATCAACCCGCTCCGTTCCATTATCTCTAGCACCTTTATCACATGCTGGACCGGGATGCGCTCGCGGGCGAAGTTGATCAGCTCGCGCTCCTTGACAGTCCCCCGGCTCTCGATGAAATGCGCGATCTCATCCATGGCCTTGGCGTCGGTTGACCCTGTGCCCTGGCGGAAGATCTCTGGCATGGCCGCTTCGGCATCGAGGAGCCAGCCCATGGCGCGGTTGAAGTCGGCTTTGGTTAGGGTTAGGTCATCTCCCCTATCCACAGAAGCAACCATTGAGAGTTTAAATAAATGGCCGCGACGACGAGTGCAATAGTGAGTAAGCTTAGGATGCTTAGGAACAGGCGGAAGGCCCAACTTTGTCCAGTTGCTAATCGCAGTGCGATACTCAGTAGACGGATTGAAAGGGCCGATAAGAGAATGGATACACTTGAGATCATGGATCAGCTCCTTTGGAACCTCCGCTACTTCCTTTCCGAAGACGTCCTCGGACATCGATCGCTCACCTGAGTAGACCAGGATAATTCGACTAGTAAACCCTTGGTCCCAAGCAATCTCAGGCATAAACTTAAGCAGGTTAGCCGGAGTCGATCCGGCCATGATGGAGAGCTGTGGATTATCAATTTTAATCTTGAGTCCAGAGGTTCTCCTTTGCTGAGAATAGGGAACTGTAACGTCGTATAATGTGGTAAGCCCATCTACCAGCTCCTCGTCGAACTTATGCATGAAAGCCCCGAACTCATCGACGGTTAGGATGAGGGAGTTGAACTCCAGGGGAGGGTGAGGGATGTTGATCACGATCCGCTTGGCAGCGACGAGGCAGTCGACGAGGGAGGCCATCTTGATGGAGGTCGGAGCGATGTGAAGTTCGGGTATTTCTTTCAGGAGTTTGCGAGCGGCCATGATCGAGCGGGTTTTGCCTCCTCCCGGATGACCAACCAAGACCGTATATAAGTTCGGGTAAAAAGGCTCTGAGGTTTGGATCCATACCTTCTGCTCCAGTGTTGCGCCGATTGCTGAGATCGCCACCCAGCGACGGAAGATTTCAGGACTTTCGAGGTTATCGGTGTATTTGACGAACGCGTCGATCCATGAAGAGAGCTTTCGCTTAGCGTGGCCATTACTTATCATAGGCAAATTCTCCAAAATGGGTCTTAGCTGCTTTCTTATATGCAGCAGATGCCTCTTCTATAGTATCGAATCTACCCAAGTTTATTTCAATTCCATTTACGCGAATTCTAGCTTCGTATCTACTTCCCCTAGCTCTTACGCCTTTTACGCATAACATGTTATTTATTTGTACGCATCTATTCATGTTATTCTGGGATATGGAAGCCTTTCTTAGATTGCCTATGTTATTGTGGCCTTTTATTCCATCTATGTGATCAACTGTAACCATTTCACCATAAATATATAACCACGCTAATCTATGAGCCCCATAACTATGCATATCTATTTTAATAAATGTGTACCCATTAGTACAAGTTCCTGCAATACGCCCATTTCTTCTCCAATAGAACGTACCAGTTAATGGATAATAGCGTAGAAGACTTTTTAGCTTATCTTGCGTTAAACTTTCTGTCGAGAAGTTTGATGTCCTCAGTCCGCTTTCTCTTATCCCCGCCATGGTAGCTCCTTAATCCGTCAGGGTTTTCCCCTGCATCGTAGTGACCGAAATTCCAGCCAGTTTGGCAACCGTAAGGGATTACAAATTCTCTACCGCGCTCTAATTGCAGGGGGTATCGAAGGGCAGCCAGCACCTTGGGGGCGATTTCATCCTCTTTTTCCTCGGGGTATTGGACCACGATGGCATCGTGGATTTGCATCAGAAGTTGTGCGTTTCCTTCTCTCCAGACTTGTAACATACCGTTATTGACGATATCAGCGAGTGATCCTTGTGGGTCATACGCGATAGCTTCCCTGAGAGTAGAGTCATCCTCTCTTCGACCGAAGAACCATCGCTTCCTCCCGGTGAGGCTAATAAGGTGCCCAAATCGCTTGAGCCTTCGTTCGACGTCGGCGTGCCATCGGAGGTGGGCTGGGAAGGCGAGGAAGTACTTGGGTTGGAACTCTTCAATGAGTCCAACATCAACCTTAGCTTGATTGGCCAGTGTCCTAGGCTTTCCTCCGTAATTAGAGCCATGGCCAATTTTCTTGCACATGAAACGTCGAGAGTAATGCCTATAGTAAGGCTGTTCTGCGAACTCTCTATCACCTCGCAGATCGCCGGACCAAGCAAGCTTTGGCCAGCATAGCTTGGCCACAGTGGTGTGTAGATCCCCTCCTTCGCAGGCATCGAGATAGCGACTATCTCCGAATATGTTCCATTCAATCGCACCGACGACACGGCTTTCTCCTTGTTCTGCATCAAAATACCCCATCTTCATGCCTGGGTCTGCGACGAATATCGATCTCAGGCTGTCTTCGATATTCTGTAAATTGCCGCCAGTACCGAACTCTGAAAGGCTTGATGAGAACCTTCCGGTCTCAGTGCCAGCGATGTTGTAACTTGTCCTAATTCGTCCGTCAGGGTCAAGATCAGTCTTGAGTACTGATATCTTCTTCCCAAGATCTCGCATCGCTTTAATATGCGCCACAATCGGGCGTGCGACGGTGTAGGCTTCCATCCTTTCCAACGCGTCACGATTAACGGTCGGCCGCCCTCCCCGTTTGATAACTGGAACTCCAAGACGGGTGTAGAAGAGTTCTTTGAGGTCATCGTTTGATCTCCAGTTGAACTTTGGCAGACCGACCCCGTCGAGGACGATGCGTTCTAGGTTCCGTTCTAGGAAGTCGATTTTATCGAAGTAGGCGTCGATGACTGCGGCTTTGCGGACAGCGTCGACTTTGACCCCCCGAAGCCGCATTTCCAACGCGGGTCCCTGGAGAGCACGGGAGAAGTTGTAAGTCGCCGCAGTGTGGTTATCTAGCTGGGGTAGCAGCGCGTCGAGGACTTCGTAAGTGACGCAGCAATCGAGGCCGTTGTAGACTTGGTCCTTTTCCCACTGGAGTTTGACATTGGTTGGGGTGACCTTGTCGGTGCGGATGATTTTAGCCACTAATCATCCCTCTTAATCGTTGTGCTATGCCGATGCTCCTGCTTCCACGGGCCTTCGTCGGTGTAGATCGAGCCGAGGAAGCCAAGGGCCTTGAGGCTCTCCGGCTGCAACGCATGGTGCAGCAGCATCGTATCATCCTCTGCCCCCATCACCCGGATCCCGTAGGCTCGCCAGAGGAAGGAGATGTCGTAGAGCCCGTTTTGGAAGAGCTTTGAAGGCTTAGGGCGTTCGCATACATAGCGAACAAAGTCCCAAGCTTTGCGCTCATGTCCTTGAGTTGGCCAATAGCTACGCCCCAGTCTTCGCGGGTCTGTAAAAGGGAGAACGAGGGCCAGTCTGCTAGTGGGTGCGAACCCAATACATGTAATCTGACTTCCAACCGTTTCAATGTCGACACTAAGTCTCTTAGCTCCCTGCATGTACTGTGCATCGAATTCATAAAGGTCCTCCAGGGTTGGTTCGATCCAAATCTCTCGCTTGGGCCGGCGGATTTCCGAGAACTCCGCCTCCCGTCGGGCCTTCATCAGGTCGATGACGACCGTTGGTCGGAGTTCCCACTGACGTAGGACAGCAGCGGGGTGATATGTTGGCAGGATTTTGAACCCTGTTGCAGTGTGGGTGCTAAGATACGTAACTCCGCGGAGTTTAGATATAGCCGTTTTTCCGAGTAGCGCCCAGGATGCTGTGTTTCCCAGCGCGATAACAATGTTTGGATCGCCTTCGACAAGCTCTTGGCCAAGTCGTTCGAGTTCATTTGCGAATTCCCCTCGTACATACTTCCCTTTCAACAGCGCCGGATAGCCCTTCAGGGCCTCGGACTTCGGCCCACAGAGGGCCTCGACCTTGTTCCCTTGGGGCCTGAGGTTGAAGACATTGGTGAGAAAGCAGTCGGCCCTGGCGAGGCCGGCTTCGGTTAGAAGCTGGGTTAGGAGGTACCCTGAGGCCCCGATGAATGGGGCTCGCTCGCGTTCTTCGGCTTCTCCCCAGGCTTCGCCAACAACTGCAACCTGCGGCATCGTGAAATCTCCCTCTTGAGATACCATTCGGCTTTTTGCAAATCGGTGATGAGGTCGCCCTTCTCTCCGGCGCGCCAGATGTACTTGATCACGTTGCCGAGGTTGAAGTTCAGATGTTCGACCACATCAATGCATTCAACACCGCATGCGTGTGAGGTGTAGTGTCTTGGATGGTTAACTTCGTCTGTCATCGCTCGCTCCTGGGGAAAAGGCCCGGGGCATTTGCGCCCCGGGAGGTGGGAGGTTAGCTGACCGGCGCAGTCGAGGCGATCTCGGCGAAGATCCCGCCGTCATCGCTCGCCCGGTGCTTGATGTTCACCAAGACCTGCTTGCCGGGGGCGTCGTCGATCATCTGGCGCAGGGTCCGATCCTCCCCGTCGATCTCCAGGTCCTCAGCGAGGAACTTCTTCAGCCGCCAGATGGCGTCCTCGGTGATGTAGAAGGTGGCTCGCATGGTGCGGCTGGAGAAGCCGCCCATCTCCTCCAGGGCATCCTGGTCGACGTCATCGCCTGCCGTGAGGGGCTGGAGGGTGAACTCGACGAATTCTGTCTGCTTCTTCGAGGACTTGTCGAACCGTGGCAGGCCCTTGACGACGCAGACGTAAGAGCCGACGGGCAGGGGCTTGGGGCGTTCGACCTCGGAGGACGGGGTGTCGAGGATTGCGCCGAAGTTAGGGTTGTTCATTGGGTCAGTCTCCTGTGGCTTCGTTGATGAGCTTGGCGATGTGGATTTCGAGATTTTGAAGGGCTGCTATGAGTTCTTCGGTCTGGATTTCCTCCTGGTTTAGGCTGATGTAGATGTGGGCGATGTGGTCGAGTTCTGCGAGTTGGTCTGGGTTCATACTTTCCTCAGTTTCGGCTTTGCTTGTGGATGTTCCCTCAGCACCCCAAAGAACTCCGCCAATCCCGTCTCGACTGGGTAAGTCTTTCCCATCTCAAACGGCTTGGCGTTGGCGAGGTCGAACATGGCTGACGAGACCGTTTCCAGCGTCCGCTTTCCTCCTGCGTTGGTGCGAAATAGGGCAAGGTTGTTGAAGTAAGTCGGGATCTTCGGGCTCAGCGCCCCGCCGATGGCGGTCGGATAGCCCTTCTTCGTCCCATCCGGGTTGTCCACAAACCTCACGTGGGAAATCACGACGACATTGGTGGCGAAGTCATCGCCGGTTAGAAGAGCGAGAACCCCTTCAATTGCATCTTGTGCGTCCTTGTATACAGCTCGATTGTCGTACTTCCCGTCTCGAGAACGTGGAGTAAGAGGCTCTCTAAAGTCATAGGCGGCGTCGCCGAACCGAGTGAGAGAGTCAATGACCAGGACACAGTCTCCACCCCAGCTTGCTGGAACACCAAGGTCAATGTCAGCTCCGTCTTTGGCTTTGTACTTCCAGCGATCAAGCATCTTAATGCCGTCGACAAAAGCCCTCGGGACTCCGTCAACGATGGTGCCTTCCCCAGAGGACTTGCGCTTATCTCGTAGGGTTCGGAATTCGACATTGCCGATGTTCTCCGGGCTATCGCGAAGGATGAATTGCTTCAGGACGTCAAGCCCGTTGTCGTAGTCGAGGATGCGGAGTTTGTAGCCGACCTTGACAAGGCTAGCCAGGGCGCCGGTTTTACCGGCTTTGGAGTCCCCGATCAGGAGGAGTTTGGTGAACTGGTTGCTCTGATGGTTTGCTAGACTGGGCATATGCGTTGCAATCCTTATGTTCAACGTAGCCGTTTCGGAGGTAGTATGAATGATCTGTTGTGACAGGGCATCCACACTTGGCGCAGCAGGTGGTTATTAACCGCGATCTTTCAAGGTGTTCCATCTATGCCTCTAAAACAACGTCGAAGGTTTGCCCTAACTCGGCCTCGGGCATGTCATGAACAACGACAAACATGCCGGTTCTATTGCCTTCGTTACAAATTTCCAAGATCGTTGCTCCAGGCAATCTCCGTTCACACACTTGGACGGTTAGCCTAGTCCTGTACCTTAGTGGGGGTCCACCGGGTTCCATCTATGCCTCCATACGCCGTTTGTTCACAAGTGCCTTTCGCTCTTCCTCAAACAACTTTCTCATCACATCCCAAGCCTCGTTAAAACCCGTGATCGAGTCATCATAGTTTGGCTTCATCTCATACAGGCAGTTATTGAGCCTTGTTTCCAGTTTCCACCTTAGCCTTTCTAACGCGGCTTCAAGGGATTCCATCTCTCTTCCTCCGTTTGCTTCTTGAAGTTCCCTTCCAGGAACTTCTCTCTCACCTGTGGGCTCTTCGAACAGATACTCCTGAACTTGCACCCGCCGAACTTGTCACAGGCCGTATCGTTCTGTGGCCAGTACCCAACCTTCGCGTATTCCTCGGCCAGGGTCAGCCAGTACCGCAGGTCGTGGACCCACTCGTCGATCTGGGCCTGGGTACGGTAGGTGAGGCCGCGGGTGAAGCGAGAGAAGTCGACCCCGATCTGGGCCGCGTCGATGATGACCCCACGGATTGGGGAGAGGAGGACGATTTGGCTGGCGAGGGTGTAGAGGGTCATCTGGTTGTTGGGTTCGAATTGGTTGAAGAAGTACTCGCCGGGGGTTGAGGTCGTGGTCTTGTGGTCCATGACGAAGAGTTCGTCGTTGAACCGCACGACCCGGTCGAGGTGGCCGCAGAGCAAGTAAGGAATATCCTTGTCGGAGCCATTGATTGGATGGTCATATCCAGCCTTAGGCCCCCAATCCAACTCAAACTTAAAGCTCAACTCCACCGCGGGCTTGCCATCGGCTTTGACGTAAGTCTGAGCCGGGTCGTCTTTGAAGTGGTCGAGGTACCAGACGATCGTGCGGAGGAGGTTCGGCTTGTTCTTGTACTTGTGATCCGGTTCCCAATTGGCCGTTCGAGTAACCAGCTCTCGGACCACGTCGTGCACCGCGTCGTCGTGGGGGATATCCGCGCAGCGGGAGAGGTCGTAATCCTGCAAGGCCCTATGAAACTCGATGCCAAACCTTAGGTGCACACTCTCTTCGTTGCCAGACCATCCCTCCAAGATGGAGTATTGATATAACCGTGGGCAGGTCTTCAAAAGTCCCAAGCAAGTGCTGTCCCAGGCAAACTGAACACGGGTTCCGGGAAGGAACGGGCTCGGTGCAGGCGGCGCAGCGGGCGCGGGGGCAGTAGGGGTATTGGCGATGGGTTGATCGAGAAGGCTGAGTTGGTCGGTCATTCACTGGGGTCTCCCTTTGCGCCACACCAGGGGCAGTACTTCCAGTTGAGATCGACGCCGTTGTCGCATTGATCGCAGCGGAAGATTGGCGCTTGGTACTTCTTATTCCACGGCTGAAAAGCCTTCAGCTCATCCATCGTAGGCCACTTGCCGGTGAAGGTCCAAGCGCGATCGTCGATGGTAATAAAGGCCGGTGGCTTCTCGGTTACGAACTGTACGTCTTCGATACCGGGGCCTGCTGGGGACTCGTAAAACGCAGCGCCTGCGTGGCGCTTCAGCCAAGCTCCCATCGCGCTGAGCCCACCCACTTGGTTGGACCTCGAGCTGAAGATCACCACGTCGAAGTGTTGCAGCGCCTCCAGCATGAAGGCGAACGCGCCCTCAACCGGCGGATCGGGGATTACATCTGCGCCTTTCCACCCGCTGGTGTAGCTGTGGATGACGCCGTCGAAGTCCAGGCAGAGAATCCGTTTGCTCATAGCTTAGGTTCCTCCAATGTGGCTGATATTGAGAATGCGCCACAGAACATCTCGGCTATTTTGTGTTGTTTATCTCCGTCTGATAAATCAGACTTAATTATCCTTTCCACCCTTCTAAGCCGCTCTAGCCCCGTCCAATAACCGTTATCTTGGCTAACGCGCACAGTCATTACCTCGCAACAGCGTGGGCAATGGCTGAGCTGTTTGAAACTGTGTTGAGCAATTTTCATGTCTTCCCCCATCCATTAGGGTTGAAGTTACTCCCCTGCGCTGCATGGCTCCGCTCGTGTTCCTTCCGCGAATCGAGATCGTCGATCCTGAGCGTGTCGAGCATTTGCCCATGGCGACAGTAGGTCTTGCAGCGGTATTTAAGTGGGCATTGGTCGGTCTCAGCGAGTTGGCAGTACATCAGTCATACCCCCACGACTTCGCAATACGCTTAAACTCTTCGTACCCTGGATGCCCCGGACGCCCTGAGATTTCTGAAATCGGGGTTCCAGGTTCTCGCTTTGTTGGTGATACCATCACATCATCTTCCATTGGCTCCTCCTGGCCTGCGACTACTAGATCGCAAATGTCACAATACCAACCGCCAACGATTCCCACTGACGGATCATCGGGCTCGAAGCTATCGCTGATATTAGCGTCACATTTTGGGCAGTACATCAGAACCTCCTCTTAATCACCGGCGGTGCCGCCTGCGGAGCCAGGGCCTGAACCACAGCCGACAGGTCAGCCTTTGGCCCTTTCTCCTTCTTGGGCTTGACCCCTGCTTCGTAGTTCGCCCGTTGCTTGCGCATGTAGGCGATGATCCCGTCGATGTCCTGGGCGGACAGGTCGAGCGGATCGCGGGTCATGAGTTCGTCGAGTTCATTCGCCATCGGTTCCTCCTTCGGCCTCGGCTTCCACGGCAGCGGTTTTGCTCCGGATATGACGGCGGATAAGGCCACGTACCACCCCGGAATAGCCATGGCCGTAGTGCTCCTTGAGCCAGAGGTAGTCGCTGTAGTTGATGTTGATGGTGATCTTCGCCAGGGGCTCGTCAGGGCCTGGATTTGGCATCAGTTATTCTCCTTCGGCTTTCGCCTCTTCGGTGGCCCTGCGTTAGTCGGCTTGGGCTCCTTGTAAACAGGCTTCCGAAGCCCTTTCTTCTTGGATACTTCGGCCATTCGCTCTACGATCGCAGATAGGGGGCTAGTTGAGGCCATCACTCATTCTCCTCTTTAGGCAGGGCCTTATCCATTAGGAAAATGAGTTGCTGAATGGCCTCCTTTATCTCTCTAATCGCCTGATCCGGGCTAAGGGCATCAACACAACCCACCCTATGCCACAGGTTCTCTAGCTGCTCCCGCATCAAAACCTCCTCTTAATCGGCTCGGCTCGCTCGGGCACTATCATCATCTCAGGGGGTTCAAACTCAGGTTCCTTATCCTCAACCCCGCTGAGCCCCTCGATCTTCAAGGGATTGATCGTATTAACCTCGATATAAACCCACCACTGGCCCTCACGGAGATTGACCTTGAAGATCAGTTTATCGTACTCACTCCGCCCGTGCATTGGGTGTTCGAGTTCGTAGGTCTCAGCGTTCTGCTCACGGTCGATGGACCGGGCGTAGTTCAGGCGAAGCCGGAGCTGGTTGGCCCTGCCGACATCGTCGACGAGATATCGGGTGCCTACGCCATCGGCAAGGGCG
>Ga0307471_100000055_pt1 | contig 49763 bp, 37 predicted proteins | sample atmos_gasesAM3C__2_FD_204566 | JGI IMG/M metagenome (GOLD analysis project Ga0307471, IMG submission 204566) | Hardwood forest soil microbial communities from Morgan-Monroe State Forest, Indiana, United States - atmos_gasesAM3C_515 | ecosystem: Environmental > Terrestrial > Soil > Temperate... | reverse complement strand
GAAGGTTGCTGCCGCGCTCTCCACGCACTTGGCCTGGCTCACCAGCTTGAGTTGAGGCCCGGTGAGCCCAATCCACCAGTCCTCCCCCTTTTCGTTTAGAGCCACCAGATGGATCATGCGGTCTGCATCGCGGTAGGGGTAAGGATTGACCAGCAAAGCGTAAATGACGCTGAAAACCGCCGTCGTCGCCCCAATGCCAAGCGCTAACGAAAGAATGGCCGTCAGCGCCAATCCGGGCCGCTTGCTCCACTCGCGATATGAAAACCTCAGGTCCTGGAAGAGAGTCCGCATCGAGCCCTCCTTTGACTGGATCCTCAAGACTGAATACTTGAACCGCGAAACTTTGTTTCGCGAGACTGAACCAAGAGCCATCCCGATGAGGTATAGACGACGGAGCACGGCCGTAGTCCCGCTCGACCAGAAGCTGATTTGGAACAATCGGTTGCGCGAAACCGGAGGACGACGCTTTAGCCGAATGCCCGGCGGCGCGAATTCGCACCCCCAATACCGGACAAAAGTGGGCGTGACCTGAATAGTGAACGATGAACAAACGGGTACCCCCCACCCCCCCGGCAATTTGCATCGTTATCAAAACAAAGGATTTGCAAATTGGGCAGTTCGTATTTGTATGAAAAGAAACAACATAGCAAGGGGCAAAATCGGCAAAACGGCGACGGCCTAGCAACTTGGGGCGAGTGGGCGCGAAGGGAAAAGGCATGGGCCGTTCCTTTCTTCCTCGCCCTAGTTTCGCGTAAGTGCGGAAGGACTTAGCGCTTCCTGTAAGTCGTTTAGAATGAACACTTGCGAACCCCCTTTGGAAGTGTTGATTCTGAGGGAGATACGGACGCGCCCGTTGAAATGGTTTGGTGGCGCGGGGTGTAAGAGGGGCTGTGCGGCGGGGACGCTTGTACTCCATGACACTATGAGGCCGTCCCCAACCGACCACAACATCCTATCACATCTCTGTTTACTAGTCAAGTACTTTTAGAGATTTTGGCAAATCTCTGGATTATGCGGCGGGCGGGCGCTCCCAAGGGATTGCGCCTGCTTGTATAGCCACTTCGGATCGCGGAGACACTGTTCGTAAGTCAACCTTTGAGAATCACTTGGCGAGAGTGAAGGAGTCTTAGCACGGCTCGGAGCGGGCGTGCCGGGCTGAAGCCCGGCCTCTACTTGTGTTGCCTTTCTGCAAATTGCACATTGTTCCTCTACAATCCTTGGCATGGCCACAAACTATCTGCAGGCTGCGGTGGAGATTGCTCAGGAAGCGGGGAAGATCCTCATGGAGGAGTTCACGCGTCCGCTCGACATTCGCTACAAAGGCGACGAAGTCGACATCGTTACACAGGCTGACAAACGCTCCGAGCAATTCATCGTGTCCCACATCAACCAACTTTTCCCCGGGCACGCCATCACCGCCGAAGAAGGCACCGGCCAGGACACCGCTTCCGAATTTCGCTGGCACGTGGATCCTCTCGACGGAACCACGAATTTCGCGCATCACTATCCCTGTTTCTCGGTTTCCATCGCTCTGGCGCAGCGCGACACGCTCCTCGCCGCGGTGGTTTTCAATCCCTTCTACAACGAGCTGTACACCGCCGCGCGCGGCGAAGGCGCCACGTTCAACGGCAGAAAAATCGCCGTCTCCAAAGTCGCCACCCTCTCGACGAGCTTGCTTTGCACTGGTTTTCCCACGCGCAACCGCAAGCTCAGCCCGAATCTCCAGTATTACGGCGAATTCACCCAGCGCTCGCACGGCGTTCGCCGCGACGGCTCCGCCGCGCTTGATCTCTCCTGCGTCGCTTCCGGCCGCTTCGACGGCTTCTGGGAATTTGGCCTCAACAAGTGGGACGTCGCCGCGGGCATTCTTCTTATCGAAGAGGCGGGCGGCAAAATCAGCGACTTCGAGGGCCAGCCGTATCAGCTTGGCGGGCCGGTCATACTTGCGACCAATGGCCTTGTCCACGAAGAAATGCGCAAAGTTGCCCTGGACATTTCCCGCCGTGCACAGCCTCTAGGATAGAAATCAGTTGGCAGCATTTTTTTGGCATGGTCCTCGGAGGAGACGCTAACCACAACTTTATAAGGCACTTATGATTTCCTTACGCCACGCAAGCTAGCATCGTCAGGCAACGAAAGAGTCTCCACGGGCCTGTCCACGGGGCACTCAGAAACAAGAATCCGTTGCCGCGATTTCCGAGGAGGCGACGAATGCTCGCTCTGGCGCAGTATGGAAAAGTTGCGTTTGTTGTACTGGGGATGTTCCTGCGATGGATGGTAGCGAAACTGGATTCTTTTCAAAAAGGAAGCGGAGTGTGGGTGACCGGGCGCACGGGGAGTGTCACCGTCGTCACTGACAAGCTCTCCTAAGATTACAAAATTCATAGGACCGAGCCGATCCGCGGTTTCCGGCAAATCTCAGGAGGCGAATATGCATGCGTTTGCCCAGAAATTGAGAATCCTCGCGATTGCAGTACTGACGCTGTTAGTTTTTGTGGCCGCGCCCGGACGTCTCCTGGGCAACGACGGGGCCAGCAGCGGCTCAGCTGGGGACAAAGAGAAAGCGGAGGTCGCAAAGCCTACCGCTGCAAAACCGGCGGCCAACAAGATCGAAGCGCCAATGCCTCTGACGGAGCGAGAGCGCTGGCTGCTCGATCGCGTCGAGCAGCTTGAGAAACGCGTCGAGGAGCTGGAGGCCAAGAGCAGCCCGAAGCCTCTGGCGTCCGCTGAAAGTTCGTCGGCGCTGGCCGTTGCTACGCAACCTGCTTCGGCGGAAGTTGCAGCTGCACCCGTGGCAGCCGCGCTGAGGGCGGCAAGTACAAGCGCCACTTCGACAGCAGGAACGAACGCTGGGGGTACGCCGGAGACGGTGGTCAACGTTGCTGCCGCGAATTCGCCAATGACGCTGTCGACCAAGCAGGAGCAAGCGGCTGGCAAGCCCGCGAAGGCGGAGCCATTCGCGTTTGCGGATTTTACTTGGCTCAACGGAAACGCGCGAACCAAAGAACCGGCGATGGACACGGAATTCTTCACGCCGGAAATTCGCGCCGACGTGGACTACAGCTACAGCTTCAATCATCCGAAAGACGACACCATCAGCGGTTCCAGTGAGGTGTTCCGGCACGGCGAGGTGCAGGTAACACAACTCGGAGTTGGCGGCGATTTCCACTACGACAATGTGCGCGCGCGGCTCATGACACAGTTCGGGATGTATTCGCAAACGACGCCGCGCAATGATGCCAGCCCGGCGCGCGGTCAGTGGAACCTTGCGGACGCCTACCGGTACAGATCGGAAGCCTACGGCGGCTACCACTTCAACGTGTTGCATGGAATCAACGTGGACGCAGGCATTTTCATGTCGTATGTGGGATTGTTCAGCTACTACCAGTTCGACAACTGGGCGTATCAGCCGTCTTACGTTTCCTCAAACACGCCATGGTTTTTCAACGGTGTGCGCGTGCAGATTTTTCCGACCGAGCATCTAAAGATCGAGCCATGGTTCACGAACGGCTGGCAGTCCTACGGGCGGTTCAATGCCCGGCCGGGAATGGGCATGCAAATCTTGTGGCGGCCGAATGGATGGCTCTCAGTACTGGGGAATCAGTATGCGTTGGGCGAAGAGGCATTTGGTGTGCCCGGGCGCGTGCGTTATCACACCGACGACAGCATTCAGATCAAGTACTACGACCGGCCAGAGAAATTTCTCGACAAGATGGCGTTCTCACTGACGGGCGATATGGGCTGCGAGCACGGCGGTGGAGTCGCGTGCCTGGGAACCAGAAACGGCCATCCGAAACAGAGCTTTCTGGGCTATATGTTCTACAACCGGTTCTGGTTCAACAACGATAAGTACGGCCTGACACTGGGCGGCGGCAAAATCAACAACCCCGGGCGCTATCTGGTGTTGCTGCCCCCGATCAACGGAGCAACGGCCGCTTCGGGTACGCCGTACTTCACGGAAAATCCCGGCGATCCCTTCAAGGCTTGGGACGCGTCCGGGACGTTCGATTGGATGCCGAGCCAGTACATCACTTTCCGCTGGGAGTTCAATCATCGCGCCGCGAACGTGTCCTATTGGTCCGGGCCGGGAGGCGTGACGCCACCGCTCGGCAATACCTTCGGTGCGCCCGGCGCGCTGGTGTGCAACGACGGCAGTGTGGCGCCCCCAGGCGGTTGTGGTGCAATCGGATTATGGACTCCGGACCTCAAGAAAATCGAGAATCGCATCAACCTGGCGATCTTGGTGAAATTCTAGGAGAGGGAAGGCAGCTACTGAAGAGAAACCGGAGGCCCAACTTACCAGGCCGGAGAGGCCGATGAATTCTTTGGCGCTTAGCGGCGAAAGGCCGCGTCACTCAAGTTGACGCGGTAAGTCGCCTGTGTGGGCACGGACTTTACCGAAACCACGCGGATGTGATGATCCGAGGTGGTCTGGCACCTGACCTTGACTTGCTGGCTGAAATGCCCAGCGAGCAAGTCCGGGTTGGTTGCGGACCAGGATTCGCCGTTTTTCGCGATCAGGCTTTTTCCGTCGTCGCTGATCCGGCCGGAGATGGTGATGGATTTGGTTGTGCTGGGCTTGTCGCTACGGCTGTTCTGACCGGCGGCAGGCATGGGCAGCAAGAGCGGGATAGCCAGAAAAGAAAGGACGAGTTTTTTCATCGAGAACTCTCCTTCGCGTGGACCAACCTTATAGTCCGTGATGTTAAGCTGCCTGCGAGCCAGGTCAAGACGGAAAATCAAATCATGTGCATTCAAAATTCTTCTGTTCAGCGATTGACGCATTGGATGCAGGAAGGCCGGGGCGCATGATACAAAACAATCGGGTTTCCAGAGCGCCAGCGCATCTCAGGGCAGCCAAGACAGAGAAGGAGCGCGCTAATTCACAACAAACGAATCCTGTGTCTGCTCTGTGCTGCCGCCTTTTGCATTTCCCGTAGTGCGTTGGCCGATGACAAAGAAGCAGTCCGGGAAGACGCATCCAGCAAAGAAACAACCAAGGATGTTTGGCAGGAAGCGCAGTCGCAGTCGGCCGAGCAGACGGCGACGCCGGAAGAGGCGCCGAAGACCCTCTGGAAATACAACGGCTTTCTGGACGCGGGATACTTGCTGGATTTCAATCATCCGGCGAACCAGTTGTTTCGCGACCGTAGCACGACATTCAGAGTGGATGAGCTGGATGTGAACATGGCTGGCGCCGGTGTGAAGAAGGATGCTACGCAGGATTCGCGCTGGGGAATGGAATTCAGCGTTCAAGGCGGAAAAGACTCTGCGAATTTCGGATTTTCCGCGACGGCGCCAAACGTGAATGGCTCCGACGCCCTGCGCCATTTTGGGGCGGGGAATGTCTCGTATCTTGCGCCGGTGGGCAACGGTTTGACGGTGCAGGGCGGACTCTTCAACAGTTTGATTGGCTACGATTCTCTGTATGCGAAAGACAATTTCAATTACACACGGCCGTGGGGAGCGGACTACACGCCTTATTTGATGTTTGGAGTAAACGCGAGCTATCCGTTGAGCAAGAAAACCACGGTGACGGGATTTGTGATTAATGACTACGCGCACCTCGCGCACCCGAACAACGTGCCGAGTTTTGGCGGCCAACTGAGCTACAGCGCGACGGAACAGCTGAATTTCAAAGAGACGGTGCTGTATGGCCCGCATCAGTCCGACACATCTCTGGAGTTTTGGCGATTTTTCTCGGACAGCATTTTGGAGTGGAAGAAGGAAGAATTTACGACGGCGTTTGAATATCAGATCAGCACGGAGAAGGTGAATGTTTCAGGGGCTCCACGCGCGCTGTGGATGTCGGCGCAATTGCCGTTTCATCGCGTGATTCGCGGACCATGGAGCGCCACGGTGCGTCCGGAATTTGCGTGGGATCACGATGGGCGGTGGACGGGATCGAAACAGACGATCAAAGCTCTGACGACCACGTTGGAATATCGCGTGGCTTATTGGAAGACCAATACGATTGCGCGGGTCGAGTATCGCGTGGACGATTCGCGCGGTGCAGGAGGCGGATTTTTTCGCGGAGAGCAAATCTCGCCAGGGGTGACCGCGCTGGTTCCCACGCAACAATTGCTGGCCTTCGGCTTGATCTTTACGTTCGAGTCGCGCTAGGGGGAAACGGGGAAGGGATTCGCTGATGATCTATCTCAAGCGTCGAGGTACCAGGGGACGTTGATAACGACGATGCGCTGGTTACCGCGGAGCAAGAGAAGCGTCTTTAAAACCGAAGCGCGCTTGTTGTGAAACAGATGATGATACCAGTGGCGTTCGACGAGTTCGGGAATCACAACGGCAATTTGCTGACCGGGATTCGCGCGCTCGGCTTCGAGGACATAATCCACAATGGGCGCCAGAATTAGGCGATAGGGCGAAGGCAAGACTGCCAATTGCGGCGTGGCCAAGCCGGCTTTTTTGGTAGGCTGCTCTACGTATCGCGACCATTCCTCGCAAAAAATAGCCGAGCCCTCCCCGCAGTCGACATGAACCGCGCGAATGTGCGGAGAGATTTTTAGAGCGAATCGCAAAGCTTTCTTGGAGATGTGATTCCAAGCCTGAATCGGCACGATAACCAGCGGCGGCGTCAGGTCGTTCAGTTCGAGCGGAACCGCGCTGCGAACTTCAAGAAAAACGGCATGATAGTGGCGGCGGACCAGGCCCATAGCAACGAGTAATGCTGGGATCAGCAGCACGGTGATCCACGCGCCTTCGACAAACTTCGCCACGAGAACCACAATCACGGTGATACCGGTAGCAAGCGCGCCCAAGCCATTGATCAACATGCTTTGCGTTGCGCCTTCGCCGCCGACGCGGCGCCAGTGGCCCACCATCCCGGCCTGCGAAAGCGTAAAGGCGAGAAACGCACCCACAGCGTAAAGGGGAATCAGGCGATCGGTTATGCCGCCAAAAATAATGAGCAGCAATCCCGCGACAACACCGAGAACCAGAATCCCTTGCGTGTAGACGAGCCTGCGCCCGCGCGTAGCGAAAGAATGCGGGAGATAGTTGTTTTGCGCAATCGCGCGGCAAAGGCGCGGGAAGTCGGCGAAAGCCGTGTTGGCGGAGAGCGCCAGGACCATCAGGATGGAAGCCATCGCTGTGTAATAGAAGACGCCTTTGCCCGAGACGGCGGCGAGCAGCATCGAAAGCACGCTTTGATAGCCGGGGCGTCCCGGATCCGTCGCGGCGATGCCATAGACCCGGATCAGGTAGGCGATTCCCGCCAGGAGCACCATCAAGAGGGCAATGATGATCGTGAGCGTGCGCCGGGCGGTGGCAACTACGGGAGGACGAAACGCTTTTACGCCATTGCTTACGGCCTCTACTCCGGTCATTGCCGTGCAACCGCTGGCGAACGCCTGGAGAATAAGCCAAGCGCCGGGAACAGTTGCCGCCTGGAGAATTGGGGGAGGCGCCTCAACCGGCACCGGATGGCCGCCGGAAAGGAATGTCTTGAGCAAGCCGATCACAATGGCGGCGAGCAGAGTTCCCACGAACAAATACGTGGGAGCCATGAAGATCACTCCGGTATCGCGCATGCCGCGGAGATTGATGAGCGTGATAAGGACCAGGATTCCGAGGCAGATGGATAAGGTGTAGGGCTGGAGGTTGGGCACAGCCGAAACGAGCGCTCCTACGCCCGCGGAAATGCCGACCGCGACGGTGAGCACGTAATCAATCATCAGAGCCGCTGCGGCCAGGAGGCCCGCCGTGACGCCGAGATTCTGGCGCGCAACGGTGTAGGAGCCTCCGCCGCCGGGATAGGCGTGGATCGTTTGCCGGTAAGAAAAATAAACGATCGCGAGCAGGATGATGATGCTCATGCTGATGGGAACCATGTAAGCGATTCCCGCGGCGCCGAGAGGAATCAGCAGAGTAAGAGCGGCTTCCGGGCCATAGGCTGCAGAGCTCAGCGCGTCCAGTCCAAAAATGGGGATTCCGGCGGCGGCGCCGATGCACTCGGCGCGAGCTTCGTCAGAGGCAAGAGGCTTGCCAATGAGCAGATCGAGAAAGGACATGGGGGCATTGTCCTATAACTCTGCGTAGTTCCAGAAAGCGAATTTGCGCGACCTGCCGAGTTTTTGAAAAAGGCTCTACTCGTAACGAAGAGCGACCATGGGATCGACGCGCATGGCGCGGCGCGCGGGTATGTAACATGCAGCGAGAGCGACAAGCGCGAGCAGCAAAGCGACCGATATGAAAGTTACCGGATCGTAGGGGCGAACACCGTAGAGAAGGCTTGCAAGGTAGCGGGTCACGGCGAGCGCTCCCAAGATGCCAAAGGCTGCGCCGGCGGCTGACAATGCCACCCCTTGCCCCACGATGAAGTGCAAAATATCAGGCGGCCGCGCGCCGAGGGCCATACGAACTCCGATTTCGCGCGTTCGCCGCGCCACTTCGTAGGAGAGCAGTCCATAAAGTCCGACGCAAGCGAGCAAAAGAGAGAGTCCGCCAAAAAAGCTCGACAAGCGCGCAATCAGGCGCTCTTGAAAAAGAGAGCGTTCAATTTGCTCCGACTCCGTTTTCATGCTGAATAGCGGGAGGTTATCGTCGAGCTGGCTCACGGCGCCACGAACTGCAGGAATGATCGTTCTCGGGTCAACCGCGGTGCGCACTTCAAATACAGCCTCGCCTCCTCCTGCAGGAACGAACAGCGTTGGCGCGATTTCACTGCGCAAGCTGCGAAACTTTGTGTCGCCGACGATGCCCACGATCTCGCGGCTTGAGCCCTGATGGCCGACACCGGTTAAGTGCCGCCCGAGCGGATTCTGATCGTTGAAAAAGGTTCGCGCAAACGCCTCGTTGATCACTGCGGGTTCCCACTTGGTGTCCGGCGACAGAGAGAAATCCTGTGGCGTGAACACTCGTCCCTCCAGGAGAGGAATTTTCATGGTTTCAAAGTATCTTGGCCCCGCTTTAAGACCGAGCGTCGCGTGCGAAGTGTCCGGCGCTTCTCCTTCGATCCCAAAGCTGGTGGTCCAAGAATTGCCACTCAGCAGATCATCAAACGAATAGGTCGCGGAAAGCACACCGGGAATTGCTTCGAGACGCGGTAAAAGCTCCGAGTACAGACTCTTCGACCGCGGCCCGTTGTAACCGTTGAGCTTCGGGTCCACGCGAAAGAGCAGGATATTGCGGGTGTCAAAGCCGGGATTGATGCTTTTCAGATTTTGCAGCGTGCGGACAAGCAGGCCAGCACCGGAAAGAACCAGAATGGCGAGCGCGACTTGCGCGATCACAAGCGTGCCTCCAAGATTCAACCATCCGCCGCGGGATGTGCCAGTCCCAAGCGAGGTGGGGTTTGCTTTGAGCGCCGGAGTCAAATCCAGCCGCAGGCCGCGAAACGCCGGCGCGAGGCCAAACAAAATTCCAGTCAAAATAGAAGCCAGCGCGGTGAACGCAAGCACGCTTAGATCTAAACGCACTGCCAAATGGGAAGGCCACAATCCTCCGCGAGACATAAACGCGACAAGCGATTGCACACTCCACCGGGCGAGAAGGATTCCCGCGATCCCTCCTGCAGCAGAAAGAAGCACGCTCTCCGTGAGTAATTGCGTTGCGATTCTCGCGCGCCCTGCACCAAGAGCCAGCCGCACCGCCAACTCTCTTTGCCGCGTGGCTGACCGCGCCAGCATCAGGCCTGCGACGTTAGCGCAAGCCACTAACAGAACCATGCCTACCGCAGTCATTAAAATGGCCAAGGGAGTGGAAAACTGTTCGCGCAGCCCGCTGATGGCTTGGGGGGCAGGCATGAGAACCAGTCGCGGAGCATCTTCGGCCTTGAAGAATTCTTTTGACTTGTCGAGAACGTCATTGTGGAAAAGAGCGCCAGCAGCGGCTTGCGCTTGCTCAAGAGTGATTCCTTCCTTCGGCCGCGCGACCGTGTACACCCACCAGATGTCCTCGCCAGAGCGCAGTGTCGGCTGATCTCCGCTAACGTTCCCGTACAAATCCATTCCAATCTGCGGGCTGACTGACAGGGGAAGCCAGATCGCCCGTCCTCGGGCGGGATCTATGCTGGGAAACGCCTTCGCTGCAACCCCAACAATCGTCACTGGAACGCTGTTCAGCCAAATTGTTTTTCCTACCGCGGCGGGATCGCCGCCGAATGCGCTCTGCCAGTAGCCGTATCCCAGCACTGCGACCGCCGGCGCGCCGAGCGTATCGTCGGAAGGACCGAACGTCCGCCCGACTGCGGCTCCGACGCCTAGCGTGTCAAAAAAATCGCCGGAAACCATTTCACCTTGCACAAAAGTGGCTGGGCCGTTGCCTCTCAGGTTGAGTCCAACGTTTCCGCACAGCCCTGTCACGCTGGAAAACGTATCTTGAAGCGAGTGGAACTGCAGGAACATTGGATAAGAAAACGAGCAGCCGTGCTCGCCGCTTGCGCCTGAGCTCACTGCCGGACACGACATGTAACTGTAATGCCCCTTCAGGTTCGGTGACTTGTGAGCGGCCCATTGAAACACGACAAGCCGCTGCGGATCGCGGACGGGCAAGGAGCGAAGTAGGGCCGCGTCAATCAGGCTGAAGATGGCGGTGTTTGCGCCGATGCCGAGGGCGAGCGTGAGGACGGCGACGGCGGTAAAGCCGGGAGATTTGCGAAGCATGCGGAAGGCGAAGCGAAGATCCTGAAGCAAGGTATCGAAGAAGGGAAGGCCGCGGTCGAGTTGCGTGGGACGGAAGAAAGAGGGCATGCGATGGAGAAGTTGGCGAAGAGCATCAATCATTTTGTAACTACCTCCTGCACGGGGGCGCAGGCTGCCCGACACGGACAATTCTAGCGTGAAAGCTTCAAGAGAGATTCATCGCCGAAGAGCACCTCGACTCCGGAGGCCGGCCGCCCCGCGTCAGCGAAGTGAGTAAAAGTCGACTTGCTCCGCTCCCTTCCGCTCAGGGCAGCGGAGTGACAAGTTTAAGTTCTGTAAGGCTAATTTTCATTCTATTTGTTTGTGCCGAAATAACCTTGAGTTATTCGTAGCGCAAAGCGTCGATGGGGTCTACGCGCATGGCGCGGCGAGCCGGGATGTAGCATGACGCGAAGGCGACCGCGCTGAGAAGCAGAACGACGCCAGTGAATATTACTGGATCCGCCGCCGTTACGCCGAAAAGCAGGCTGGTCATCAGGCGCGTGAGGGCCAGAGCTAAAAGGATGCCGATGAGTTCGCCGGTGAGCGCGAGTTTCGCCGCTTGCAGCACGATCATGCGCAGGATGTCCACGCGGCCCGCACCGAGAGCAACGCGAATGCCCATCTCGCGGGTTCGCTGCGTGACCGAATAAGAAACCACGCCATAAATTCCCGCCGCCGCAAGCAACAACGCTACGCATGCGAAGACCACGAGTAGAACGACATAGAGACGGCGGCGGGCGAGCGATTGAGAAAGAATCTGGTTCATGGTTCCAATCTGTGAGACGGGCTGGTCTCTGTCCACCGACCAGATACGGCTCTTTACGGCGGAAACCATCAGGAGCGGGTCACTTTCCGTGCGCACGACCACGGAATTGAATATCTGGCCAAACTGATAGTAGGACCAATAGATCATCGGGCCAACCTGCTCGTCGAGTCCGTTGGTCTTGACGTCTCCGACCACGCCAACGATTTCTCCAGTTAGCGGCGGGCCCCAATCTTTCATGGTGATGCGCTGTCCGAGCGGATTCTCGTTGGGCCAAAACGTGCGCGCCAGAGTTTGGTTGATTACCACGACGCGGGCTGATGCGGCGTTGTCCAGTTCGGTGAGAACGCGGCCAGCGAGTAGAGGAATACCCATGGTGGAGAAATATTTGGAATCCGTCACGCGGATATCCGCGCTGGGCTCATCCCCAAGACGAGGAGCAGGGCGGCCCTCGATGACGAACTCCGTGCTGGGGCCTCCGGTGATTGGCAAACAGTTCACCACCCCGGCGGAGAGCACGCCTGGCAAGGCACGAATATTGTCCAACATTTGATGCAGAGTGATGGCCGCTTTGGAATCCCCCTCGGGATAGTTCACGGGCGAGAAAAAGACCTGAAGCGTCAGAAGGTGGTCTGGATTGAAGCCGGGGTTCACGCGCAGAACGTGAAGCAAGCTGCCGCCCAGCAAGCCGGCGCCAGCAAGCAAGATTGTGGCTAGACTAAACTGCAGGACCGTAAGCGTGTTACTCGAGATGCGGCGCCTTACTCCTGAAGTTTCCCAATGGCCTTCTTTGAGAGGTGCGTTCAAGTTGAGTTTCGATCCGGCAAGGGCCGGCGCGAGTCCAAAAAACAAACCAGAGAGAATCGAGACGCCAAACGAGAATGCGAAGACGCGCCAGTCGAGATGGATTTCGGCGAAGCGCGGCAAGTTGTTGCTATTTTGCGATCGAACAAAAGCGAGTCCTGCTTGGGCAAAGAGGAGCCCTGCGGCACCTCCCAGAAGGGACATAAGAACGCTCTCCGTCAGCAAAAGCATCGTAAGGCGAGCGCGGCTGGCCCCGAGTGCAAGGCGGACGGCAATTTCCTTGGCTCGCGCCGCGGTGCGGGCGAGCAGGAGGTTAGCCACGTTGGCGCAAGCGATGACGAGTAGCAAGCCAACCGCGAAAAGAAGAATCACAAGCGCGGGCCGAACTGGAGCGGTGAGACTTCTCTGCAAAGTGACTGCAGAGAGTGTCAAGGAGGGATCATCGACGCCGGGACTCCGCGACTCGACACTCTTCGCGAAGGCGGTTAGCTCCCCATTCACTGCGCCGGTGGATTGACCGCGACCAACATCGGCGAGCACTGTGAGCAAGTGAGCGCGGCGATTGTTATGAAACTCACCTCCAGGAACGAGGGGGCACCATATTTCGGACTGGCTGGGAAAATCAAAACCGGGCGGCATTACGCCGATAACCGTGAAAGGCTCTGCGTTCACCATCAGCTTTTTGCCGAGGATGTTGGAGTCGGAGCCAAAGCGACTCTGCCAAAGCGCGTAACTCAGAACCACGACTCGATTGTCGCCACTTGGCTGGTCGTCTTCTGGAAGAATGGTCCTGCCTAGAATGGGCGTGCTGCCCAGTGACGCAAAGAAATTGCCAGAGACGAGAGCGCCTGGAATCTGAGTGGGCTCTGCTCCGCCTGTAACGTTGAAAATCCATTCGCGGTAAGCAGCGACGTTTTCGATCGTTTTGGCTTCACGCTGAAGATCGAGAAAAGTTGCGTAGGTCAGGTTGGCGCCGGGAGCGCCTTGATGAGTTTCTTCTACCCGCAATAAACGGTGGCTGTTTTTGTAGGGGAGCGGCCGCAAGAGAACGGTGTTCACGACGGAAAAGATGGTGGTTGATGCACCCATGCCGAGAGCCAACGTGAGCACCGCAACAGCGGTAAATCCTGGACTCTTCCTCAGCAAGCGCAGGGCGAAGCGAAGGTCCTTTAGAAGGATTTCTAGAAGGGGCAAGCCGCGTGCTTCGCGGTGTTGCTCTTTGGCTTGCTGCGGGCCACCGAAGTGGAGGAAGGCCTGGCGACGAGCCTCAGCGGGCGAGAGGCCGCGCTGGAGGTTTTCGTCGATGGCGAGTTGCAGGTGGGAAGAGATTTCCGCGTCGAGGTCGTGGTCGAGTTCCGCGCGACGAAAGAGGGAGCGCAGTCGATGAAATGATTGCTGGAGCCAGCTTGTCATTTCTAAAATACTCCTTCTCTCTCGCGCGTTTCACACCTCAGGGCAATCACTCATAACGCAGGGCGACCATGGGGTCGACGCGCATAGCACGTCGCGCGGGAATGTAGGACGCGAGCAGCGCGACGACAGAGAGCAGAGCGGCTACAGCGACGAAGGTCAACGGGTCGGTGGCGCTAATGCCGAAAAGAAGGCTCGACATCAGGCGCGTAATCGCGAGAGACGCGCCAATTCCAATAACCAAGCCGAAAGCCGCCATACGAGCACCTTCGCCGACCACTAAACGCAAAATATTGCCGCGCTGAGCACCCAACGACATGCGAATGCCGATCTCCTGAGTGCGACGCGTGACCGAAAAGGCGACGACTCCGTAGATGCCGACCGCAGCAAGAGCGAGAGCCGCGACGGCGAAGAGTCCGACAAGAAGAAGAAGGAAGCGGCGATCCGCCAGCCAACCTCCCATCTCCTGCGCGATGGTGGAAAATTTGACGGGGGCATCGGGAGCAAGATCGTGAAAGATGCCGCGTGCGGCAGTGATGATCCCAGATGGCGGAGCGGCGCTGCGCACAAGGATGGTTGGAGAGGAATTGCTCTTCATTCCACGCTGGCGGTAATCGACGTAGACAATTGGACTCGGCGCGCGGTCCAAGCCTTGAGCACGAACGTCGCCGACGATGCCAATGATCATGGACGATTTTAAACTGCCGTCCATGTTGCCGAAGTTTATGATTTGGCCGATGGGATCCTCGTTCGGCCAGCGCTGCCGAGCCAGGGCTTGGCTGATGAGAGCGACATGTGGCGAATCGATGTCGTCCTGCGCGTTGAACATCTGCCCGCGGATCAGCGGAATGCCCACGGTGCGGAAATACCCTTCGCTTGCGACGCAATACAGCGCGTGGCCAACCTGCGAAGGACTCTGAGCTATGCGGCCCCACTCGTCGAAATTCACAGGAGGCTTTTGGCCATTAAGGATCAGGAAATTTCCTTCAGGAAGGTCATCGCCCTGCGCTACGGGAACGGCGCCAGCCAACCCGACAGTTTCCGTGCCCGGGATGGCAGTAAGGCGAGCCACGATGTCGTCCATCAAATGGATTTGGCGCACGGTAGCTGATGAGTCCATGGAAAAACCTCCCGCGATGGGGGGCGAAAACTCCATGGTGATCAGGTTTTCCTGACGAAAGCCAGGACTTGTGGAAATGAGCTGCAGAAAGCTGCGGCCAAGCAGCCCTGCGCCGACCAGAATTACCAAAGTAGTGGCGATTTCGCCGATAACGAGAGAGCTGCGCAGGCGGTGGCTTGCGCCGGACCCGCTGTAACTTCGGGAGCCGGCACTTAGCGCTTCCTGCAGGTCTCCTGAGCCAGAGCGCCAGGCAGCAAAGAGCCCAAGCAAAACGGCGACAGCTACAACGGAAGCCAAAGTAAACAGAAGAACGGGTGTGTTGACGGAGATGCCTTGCTGCCGCGGCAGGTTCGTTGGAAGAATTGCGGGAAGTATTTTGACCGCCCAAATCGCGAGAAAAATACCTAGTGCGCCACCTGCGAAGGAAAGCGCGAAGGATTCTGCAAGGAACTGTTGGATGAGGCGGCCGCGGCCCGCTCCCAGCGCTGCGCGCACGGCTAATTCCTTTTGACGAGCGGAAGTGCGCGCCAATAGCAGTCCAGCCACATTGGCGCAGGCGACTAGAAGCAGCAATCCGACAGCTCCCAGGAGATTTAGGAGAGCGGTGCGCACATCTCCCACCATGGCGTCGGCAAGAGGCTCTACAGCAGCGTCGCTGAGGTCAACGTCCTTTCCATACTGATCCTTGATGCGATGAGCGATCGTGCTCAAGTCCGCGCGCGCCTGGGCGACGGTGACTCCATCGCGGATGCGGCCTAGGCCGCGCCAGTTGTGCGCGGTGCGTTCAGTGTCTTCCCCGAAGAGTTCGCTCGGAATCCAGGCAGCAACGTCGGGCGGGAATTCAAAGCCGGCGGGCATCACTCCAACAACCGAATAGATTCTTTCGTCCATTGCCAGATGGAATTGGGAGAGGTCTGTTGCGCTGCCAAGATAGCGCTGCCAATAGCCGTGGCTGACGATAATGGCTGGCGCTCCGTGCTCGCGCCGCTCCTCTGGCACAAAGCCACGGCCAAGAAAAGGTTCCACACCGAGAGACTTGAAAAAATCGCTTGAGACTGCAGAGGCGTTGACACGCACGGGCTCGGTGCCGCCGGAAATGGAGGTGAGGCCATAGGAGTACTTCGCGAAACTGGCAAACGTGTTGTTCTGTCTCCTGAAGTCATAGAAGTTGGGGTCAGCGAGATTGATTTGTTGGCCGTTGGGAGTTTGTTCCCAGATGCGGACGATTTGCTCGGGATGCGGATAGGAGAGAGGGCGGAGCAGCACGGCGTCCACCACAGAGAAGATGGAAGTGGAGGCACCAATGCCGAGAGCAAGAGTGAGAACGGCAATGGAAGTGAAGCCAGGAGACTTGCGCAGCACGCGGAAAGCGAAGCGGAGGTCCTGGAGCAGAGTCTCGAGGAACGGCAGGCTGCGGGCTTCGCGGTGTTGCTCTTTGGCTTGTTGCGGACCGCCGAAGCGGAGGAGCGCTTGGCGGCGGGCTTCGTCTGGCGAGAGGCCGCGCTGGAGATTTTCTTCGATGGCAAGTTGCACGTGGGAGGCAATTTCCGCGTCCAGCTCTCGGTCGAGTTCAGCGCGACGGAAGAAAGAGAACAGTCGCTGGAGCGATTGCAAAAAGCGATCTATCATTTGTTGACACTCCCTTCCACTTTTGAAGGTGCCTTGCCGGGCCGCCGCGTGATCACTCGTAACGAAGAGCCGCCATCGGATCGACGCGAAGCGCGCGACGCGCAGGAAGATATGCCGCGACCAGCGCAACGAGAATCAGCAATCCGGCAAGCGATGCCAAGACCGGCACACTCACGGAGACAATGCCAAAAACAAAAGCGGCCATGGCCCGGCTGACAACGAAGGAAATTGGCAAGCCAATGGCCAGTCCGATGCCCGAGACCGTCAGCGCATGACGGAATACGAGGCGGAGCACATCCCGCGGATTAGCGCCGAGGGCAAAACGAATGCCAAACTCGTGCGTCCGCTGCGCAACGTTTTCGGACAAAATGCCGTAAACACCTATAGAGGAAAGTAACAACGCCACAGATCCAAAGACGGCCATCAACACTCCCATGATGTGAACGATGGCGATGGAATCCTGCACCTCGGTCTCAAGCGTTTTCAGCTCGGTAATAGGAATTTCTGGATCGACTTGAGAAATTGCGGCGCGCGCGGCAGAAGAATCGCCTGTCGGATTCGAAGCGGCGCGCAGGGCAAACCGAAAGGAGCTTCGAGAGGACTGAAGATAAGGTTGATAGATCACTGGAAAAGTTGCCGGATTCCACCAGTTTTGCCGCGCATCGCCGACCACTCCGACAACGGTCATCCAACGTTCGGCTGAATCCGCTGCACCAAGCTTGAATCGTTGGCCCAGCGGATCGCTCTTGGGCCAGAAGCGGGTTGCCATCGTCCGGCTGATGATGGCGACGCGCGCGGTGGTGACATTGTCTGCTTCGGTGAAAAATCGTCCGGCAATCAGGGGAATCTTGAGAACGGAGAAATAGTCTCCACTGATGGTTTGCAAATCGGCGGCGGGCGCCTCGCTGGCTTGAAGAGCCGGCCGGCCCTGGATGGTGAACAGCGTTTTCTCGTTGTCCACATTGCTTGCGGGAAGGTTGGACGTGAGAGCGGCGCTGGAAACTCCCGGCAGGGAAGAGACGCCGCGCAAAGCCGTTTGGAAGAAGTTGCTGCGTTTTGCGCTGTCGGGATAGGTGCTCTCCGGCAGGCTGACTTCGAATTTCAGAACCTGGTCCGGCTGAAACCCTTGATAGGCTTGCGCAAGCCGGGTGAATCCTTGCATGGTCAGTCCCGCGCATACCAACAAGATCAACGCAAGCGCGACTTGCGCCGAGACCAGCCCGTTGCGCAAACGCCCGCGGGCCGGTCCGGCAGAACTGCGCCCGGTTTCCTTGAGCACGGTATTCAAATTGATGTGCCGCATTTGAAGCGCGGTGGCGAGTCCAAAGACGAGTCCCAGGAGCAGCGAAAGAAGAATCGTAGAAAGGAGGACCGTCGAATCGACTCGAATGCCATCCCAGCCGGGAACCCACTTGGTCCAATCGGGCGAAATGCTGTTGCGTAGAATGCGCACGCTCGAGAAAGACGCAGAAATTGCAACAGCTCCTCCCAGAAGCGCGAGCAGAGACATCTCCGAGACCAGAAGGCGAGCCAGCCTCGACTGCTTTGCGCCTAGGGCGGAGCGGACGGCAAGCTCTTTTTGACGCGCAATCAACCGCGCGAAAAGTAGATTCGCGAGGTTGGCGCAGGCTAACAGCAGCACAAACACAGCGGCGGCCTGGAGCAACAGGAAAAGCGGCAAAGTGTAGAGATAGAGTTCCTTGCGAAGCTGCAAGACATTGAGGACACGGCCTGCATTGGTTTTCGGGTAGAGTTCGGCAAGCCTGCGAGAGGAAGCGCTGAGCGCCGCGGAAGCTTGCGCAACGGTTACGCCAGGCTTGAGGCGCGCGATAGCTGCAAGAGACAACTCTGCGCGATCCGATTTCTCCGCCGGGGTCAAAGCCAAAGGCACCCACAGTTCCATCGGCACGGGATAATCAAAGTCCGGCGGCATGATTCCTGCGACCGTGTAATTGCGTCCGTCGAGGCGGATCGTCTTTCCCATGAGTTGCGGGTCTCCGGCGAATCTGGACTGCCAGAAGCTGTGACTCACGATGACAGATTGATCGGCGCCTGGAATTTCCTCGTTCGAAGTGAAAAGGCGGCCTTGCGCTGGAGCAACGCCGAGAATCGCAAAGAAGTTTGCTGAGACGCGGCATCCGCGCGTCACGTCCACCCTGCCTTCGGAAGACAGATTGAAATCGGGGCATTGATAAGTTGCCACGTCTTCAAACAACTCCGAGTTGGCGCGCACGTCGGTTACGTCGCCGGGCGAAATCCGGCGGGCATCCGGACCTTCGTCAATGCCGCGGTTTTCCCAAAGGAGAACAAGCGAATCCAGATTGTGGAAGCGGTAGGGATGCAGCAGCAGGGCGTTCACCATGCTGAAGATGGCCGTGTTCGTGCCAATGCCGAAAGCCAACGTGAGAATTGCAATGGCGGTGAAGCCAGGCGACTTGCGCAGCATGCGAAAGGAGTAGCGAATGTCCTGAAACACGGTTTCGAAGAAAGGCAGGCTGCGGGCTTCGCGGTGTTGCTCTTTGGCCTGTTGCGAACCTCCGAAGCGTAGGCGGGCTTGGCGACGCGCCTCAGCGGGAGAGAAGCTGCGTTTGAGATTCTCTTCGATGGCAAGTTCCAGATGAGATGACATCTCTGAATCTAGTTCGCGGTCGAGTTGAGCGCGGCGGAACAGGGAGCGCATGCGATGTAGCAGTTGTCTGAACCGATCCGTCATGAACTAGCGCTCCCTTCGTTTGCATTTGCTGCGTTGATGGCCGCGGACATAGTCACTCGTAACGCAAAGCCACAATCGGATCGACGCGCGTGGCCCGCCAGGCTGGCAAGAAACAGGCGATCAACGAGACGATGGTTAACACAAGAAATGCATAGCCAAAGGCTAGCGGGTCATACGGGCTTATCTTATAAAGGAGATAGCCGAGCAGACGCGTCAGACCCGCGGCAAGTGCTGCGCCTAGAAAGATGCCTCCACAGGTCAGGGCGAGTCCGCGGGAAATTACCAGCCGGAAGAGTTCGCTGCTGCGCGCTCCGAGAGCCATGCGCAACCCCAATTCCCGCGTGCTCTGAGATACCGTGTACGACATCACGCCATAGAGCCCGATGGCCGCGAGCACCAAAGCCAATCCACCGAGAGTCCCGGTCAAGGTGAACGCCACCTTTTGAGCGGACGTGGAACGATCCACCTGCTCTTGAAGCGAGATCACCTCATAAAGCGCCAGGTTCGGGTCCATGGTCTTCAATTCGCGAGACAATGCGGCCGCCAAGATCTCAGGCCGCAGCTTGGTCCGAATCGTCAACGCGGCGCCTGCGGTAAAATTCTGACGCAGTGGGACGTAGAAAAATGGCTTGGGCAGCTCACGCATGCTGTAGTACTTCGAAGTTTTGGCTACACCAACGATTTGCAGCCACTGCCCCTTGGCTTGAAGGCGCTCGCCGACGGGATCCTTGCCGGCCCAATAGCGCGCGGCCATGGTTTCGTTAACGATGGCTACAGCCGCAGCCGTTTCGTTGTCGGAGCGCGCGAACTCGCGGCCCGACACGAGTGGAATTCCAATCGTGGCGAAATAGCCGGGGCCAACCTGGTTGTAATCGGCGGAGGGCTGCTCGCCCGGCGGAGGTTGATATCCATCCACGGCAATAGGTGCCGACGAAAAAGTGCCGTAGCCCAAAGGCGTTTGGCGCGCCAGCGCAGCCGACTCCACACCAGGAAGCGCTCGCACGTGGTCAATCAGTTCGTCATGAAAACTCTTCGCGCGCTGCGCATCGTATCCCGACGCGGACAGATTTACCGCGGTGACTAATACGCCGTTGGTCGAAAAGCCCGGGCTGTCCGACCGAATTTTTTGCAGGCTTTGCAGGAGCAAGCCGGCGCCAACAAGCAGGATGAAGCACAGGGATACCTGAACCACGACCAGGCTGGAGCGAACCCACGATTTTCCGCGCCCTCGGGCGACTCCCGCCATTTCAGACCGCAGTGTGCCCGCGAGATCGATTTTGCTGGCCTGAACTGCAGGAACCAACGCAAACAGCAGGGTCGCAGCAAAGCAAACCGCCGCGCTCAACGCCATCACGCGCCAATCCATTTCGCCGGGTAGGTGCATTGCGTTTCCATTTCGCACCGGCAAGAGCAGAACGAGCAAATGGCTGCACCAGCGCGCGATGAGAAGTCCGCCCGTTGCGGCCAGCGCTGAAAGGACCAGCCCTTCGATGAGAAGCTGTTGCAGCAGGCGTCCTCGCTCCGCGCCCACCGCTACGCGGACGGTGAGTTCATGCCTTCGCGCGAAAGACCGGACGAGCAGCAGGTTGCCGACGTTGGCGCAGGCAATCAAAAGCACAAACACCACGACAACGAGCATGGTTTCCAGCGTAGGGAGCAGGGTTCCCGCGTTGTTGAATGGAGTTTGCCATAAAGGCCAGAGCTTGATGCCGCGACCGCGGTTGCTTGCCGGGTAATCCGCCTCCAGGCGGTTCGCTACCGCAGAGACTTCCTGCTGCGCTTGCTCGAGAGTAACGCCGGGTTTCAGACGGCCGTAAGATTCAATCCAACGCTCGCCGCGATCTTCGAGCTTGTATCCGCCGGCTTCAAACGTATCTTCCATGGAGGCCGGGACCCAAAACTTCATGGCCCAGCCGACGAACGTTCCGTAAAAGCCTTCGGGAGCGACACCGATAATCGTGTGAATCACGCCGTTCATGCGCTGCGTCTTGCCGATGATTTGCGGATCGCCGCCGAAACGGTCCTGCCATAATTGATAGCTGATGACGGTCACGGGATGGGCGCTGCGTCCCACATCTTCCTCGGGGTCAAACGCCCGCCCGAGAATGGGATGGACACCCAAAGCGTTGAAGTAATTCGCAGAAACGATGCTCCCTGTTACGACCTGCGCCCGGTCGCCGATGCTGAGCGTGGTTCCCATGATCTTGCTTACAAAAAACGTGTCGAACAGTGCGCAGTTCCTTTGCAGGTCGGTGAAATCCGGCCACGATAGCGCGGTGCGGTCCGACTGAGTGGTTCCCGTGAGCGCTACCAGCCTTTCCTGATTCGCTACCATTGGATAGGGACGAAACAGAAGGCCTTCCATCCAACTGAAAACCGCGGCATTGGCGCCGATTCCCAAAGTCAGGCAGAGAATCGCCAGGACCGCGAAGCCCGGACTGCGGCGAAGCATTCTCAATGCAACGCGTAAATCCTGCAGGAGGGTTTCGAGGAGCGGCAAGCTGCGCGCCTCCCGGTGGTTTTCTTTGGCTTGCTGGGGTCCTCCAAAGCGAACTAGTGCCTGGCGACGCGCTTCAACCGGAGAAAGGCCCCGTTGAAGGTTCTCTTCGATGGCGAGTTCGAGATGGGTGGACATCTCCGCCTCAATGTCGCGGTCGAGTTGCGCACTGCGAAAGAAAGAGCGCAATCGATAGAGCAATTGACGAAGGCGGCTGGTCATTTGTCACCGCTCCCTTCGGGAAGAGCCAGCACGCGGCCCATCACTTCCGAGAGCCGCTGCCAATAGGCTGCGTCCTCGGAAAGCTGTTTGCGCCCGCGTTTGGTGATGGAATAAAACTTGGCTTTGCGGTTATTGGTGGACGTGCCCCACTCGGCGGAAATCCAGCCGCGCTGCTGCAGGCGAACGAGCGAAGCGTAAATCGTGCCCTGGTTCAGCAGGACGGCGTCGCCGCTCACTTGCTCGATGCGCCGCGCAATGCCGTATCCATGAAGCGTCCCCATCGCGGCAAGAGTTTGCAGGACCATCAGGTCCAAAGTTCCTTGCAACAAATCAAGTTTGGATTGGGACACGAACCCTCCTGTGTTATGGCCACAGCAAGGTAGCACTCTTGGTGTGGGAATGCCACAGGAGTATAGACGAACGAAGTTGCAGGTTTGTTTCGTGCTTTAGCAAAATATTTTGGTCTGCAGGGGCCGGCGCTTCATTCGTAGCGCAGAGCAACGATGGGATCGACCTTCATCGCGCGACGCCCCGGAACGTAACACGCTAACAGGGAGATGGCCATCATCAAAAGACTTACCAGCACGAAGACCAGCGGGTCCCTCGAGCTTACACCATATACCATGCTTTCGAGCAGCCTGGTTAGTACGAGCGCCGCGACGATTCCGACTACCACCCCGGTAATCACTAGCCTTAGTCCATCCGCCAGGATCAACCGCAAGACGTCGGTGGGGCGGGCGCCGAGAGACATCCTCACTCCGATTTCACGCGTCCGGCGCCCAACCACGAAGGAAATAACTCCGTACAGCCCTACACTCGCAAGCACCATGGCTAGGCCTCCGAAAATGCCCAGCAGACGCATGAGGAAAGTGCGAAGAACAAGCGAACGCGACATCGTCTCTTCCATCGTGCGAACGGCTCCCGTGGGTACTAGCGGGTCGACGGTGTCGAAGGCCTGCTTCACTGCGCGGCTGAAACTAAGCGGGTCAACGCTCGTACGGACCACGATGTTTCGCGGAAACCAGTCTTCCCACATTTTCGAGCCTTCAAACGATGCCTGCGCCGCCGGAAGGAAAGCGGTTGGAAGCGCAGGCCGGTCGAGGCTTGACTTCGCATCCGCAACTACGCCCACGATCTCGCGGGAGGCGTTCCCCATGAAAATGCGCCCGCCCACAGGACTACGCCCCGCGAAGTATTTTTGTTCGAACGCTTCATTGACCTCCACAACTTGGCTGGAGGTCGCCGTATCTGTTTCCAGAATGCCGCGGCCGCGGCGCAGAGCAATCCCCATTGCGCGAAAATAATTCCGGGAAGCTTCCCGATAGTCGCAAGGCTGCTCTTCCGGCTGGTTGGGTCCCGCAATTCTTACGCTGCTGTGCCCGCCGCGTTCGAGCGGCAATCCAGCCGCCACAATGCCGACCGCTTCAACGCCTGGCAGGGACGCGATCCGCTGCTCGACAGTCCGATAGAAAGCCGAAATCTCCGGGGTTGAATGATAGTTCGATCCGTTCAACCAGAATTGCATGGTGAGCACACCGTGGGGATTAAATCCTGGGTCTATTCTCATTAATTTCGCAAAGGTCGCAATCATCAACCCCGCGCCAGTCAGCAGGACCAGCGACAGGGCGAGTTCACCGATCACCAGGCCTTGGCGAAGCTTCGCGCGGCCCCCGCCGGTCGTTGCTCTGCCCTCAGACGCTTTGAGCGCCTGGTTGAGTTCGATGTTTGTCGCAAAAATGGCTGGCGCCAGCCCTGAGAGGGAACCGGTCAGAACGGAAATCAAGAAAGTAAAGCCAAATACCCTGCCGTCCAAATGAATGTCGTTCAAACGAGGCAGATCAAAAGGCGCCATCGCGACCAACGACCCCAGACCAGCGCTGGCAAGAGCCAAGCCGAGAGTTCCTCCCGCGAGAGCGATTACCATGCTTTCCGTCAGCAACTGACGCGAGAGCCGGGCCCGCGTTGCACCCAAGGCCATACGAGCGGCGATCTCCCGCGCTCGCGATCCGCCGCGCGCAAGCAACAGATTGGCCACATTTGCGCACGCGATCAGTAACACAAAACCGATCGCGCCCAGCAACAAAAGGAGAAACGGCCGCAAGTCCGCAGCCAACATAGATTGGTAAGGCAGGAAGCTCATGCGCGTCTTCGGGCCTACATCTCCGGGAAATTCCTTGCGAAATTGCTCCGTGACAACGTTCATCTGCGCATCAAGCTGCGGTTGCTTCACTCCGGGCTTGAGTCGAGCAAGGACCTCTATGTTTTCTCCGCTGCCCGCCGTCTTCGCCACGAGGGCCAATGGAACCCACACGTCCACGGGGAGGCCGGGGTTTATGTCCGAGTAGCCGCGTGGATCGAAATCCGCTGGCATTACACCGATCACTGTGTAGGCTTCCCCGTTCAGCAGTACTTTTTGGCCAATCGCGGAGGGTTCGCTCGCGAATCGTCGTTTCCAAAGCGAGTGACTCAGAATAGTGACGCGCTGGCCTTCTCCTTGGTCTTCCTCAGGAAGAAACTCTCTGCCAAATGCGGGATGCGCTCCCAGTACCTGAAAATAGTCTGCAGACACAGGCGTTCCGCGAACATGCTCAGCGGCGTTGCCAACCGCTAGATTGAAGCCGACATCGGTCCAGCCCGCGATGCGCTCGAAGACTTGTCCAAACTCGCTAAGACGCTGCAATTGTGTTGCAGTGAGGTCCATCTCACCAGACTCTCCCTGGGCCATCTCGGCGAGTTCAACGATCCGATTCGCTTCAGGAAACGGCAATGGACGAAACAGCACCCCGTAAACGACCGTGAAAATCGCCGTGTTGGCGCCAATCCCCAGGGCGAGAGTGAGCACCGCCACAGCCGTGAAGCCGGGAGATTTGCGAAGCGTTCGGAGAGTGAAGCCGAGATCCTGAAGAGCGATTTCGAGGAAAGGCAAGCCGCGGCGGTCGCGGTAGGTTTCTTTCGTTTGTTCAACGCCGCCGAGTTTGAGGAGCGCTTCCCGGCGCGCCGCTTCCGGCGTCATGCCCGCGCGAAGGTTGTCTTCGATGTGGAGCTGCAGATGGCTCTCCAACTCAGCAGAGAATTCCGCGTCGCATTTGCGCTTGCCAAGAAAGCCCGTGAGCCGCTTAAAGAACGATCGCACCCACTTCATGTGGCTTGCTCCCTCCTTCGCAGTGCTTTCAAAACAACCATGAACTACTCGTAGCGCAAGGCAGTCATCGGGTCTACATGCGTGGCTCGGCGGGCTGGGAGGTAAGCAGCCAGTGTCGCCACGCCCCCCAGCAACAAGCTGGCAGCTGCGTACGTCAGCGGTTCTGTTGGCCGGACGTCGTAAAGCATGCCCGTAAGCAGACGGCTTAGCGCGAACGCGCTGGCCAAGCCCACCACTAAACCAAGACCGATAGGCGGCGCTGTCTGGCTCAAGACCAAACGAAGGATGTCACCTCGATGGGCTCCCAGCGCCATGCGAATGCCAATCTCCTGAGTGCGCCTGGCAACAGAAAACGCCACGACGCCCGATAGCCCGAGTGCGGCAAGCAGCGTGGCAAGGACCCCAAACGCGCTGGATAGCCAGGTCATCAGCCGTTCTTCCGTAAGTGAATCGTCTATTTGAACGGCAAGCGTCGTCGTCGCATAGATAGGAAGATTCGGATCCAACTCGCGAACCTGAGCACGAACGAGGTCAGCCATGGGGCGCGGATCACCAGCGGTTCGCACTTGAAGTGTCATGTCAAACAGGCGCGGTTCCTGAGCAATCGCGGTATAGAAGTGCCGTCGCGGCTTCTCATTCAAACTCACGTACTTGGCGTCCTCCACCTCGCCAATGATTTCCATATCCAGGGGCGCGCCGGGTTCATCGTTCGTAGTCATGTGCCTGCCGATGGGACTGGAGCCACCGAAAAAATAGCGGGCAAAAGTTTGATTCACAATCACGACTGCGGTGGTGCCGACATTATCTTGCTCGGTGAAATCTCGACCTGCGACGAAGGGAATACCCAGTGACGCGAAATAGCCGGGAGAAACAATAGCGGCATTGGGACTCATGTTTTCGTCCTGGCGAGGCTGATAGCCCTCCACCTTTACGCTCAACTGATCCCAGCCTCCTGAAATCGGAGAGCTCGTGGTCAGGCTGGCGGCGCGCACGTCGGGAAGCGACCGGACGCGCGCCAGGAGTTCGCTATAGAGCGTTCTAATGCGACCAGTCGTATAGCCGTTGAGAGCAGGATTAAGGTCTGCGAGGAATACGTTGTCCTTCACGAAGCCGATGTTGATCCCGCGAAGATTTTGCAAGCTGTGAAGAAACAATCCGGCGCCGATGAGCAACGGCAAGGATAATGCCACTTGAACGAAAACCAGCGCGCTCCGGAGATTAATCGTCCGTTTTTCTGTGGAGAGCAAAGGAACTCGTTCGTGCATTGCTGCGGCTACGGAGGAACGCGAAACTTGCATTGCTGGCGCTAGACCAAAGAGAAGTCCAGTAGCGACGGAAGCCAGCAACGAGAAACCCAGCACCCATGGGTCGATCGGCGCTTTCAGATTTACACGGACAGCGGAAGGCAGGAAGCGTATCAACCCTGTGCTGAGCCAGACGGTGAATAACATCCCCACAGCGGCGCCCAACAAAGCAAGAAGCACGCTTTCCGTGAGCCATTGGCGGATCAACCTTCTCGGGCCCGCTCCAATGGCCAGCCGAACCGCAACTTCCTTCTTGCGTTTGGCACTGCGTGCCAGAAGGAGGTTGGCGATGTTAGCGCACGCAACGAGCAGGACAATAGCCGTGACGCTGAAAAGCAAAATGAGTGGGCGCTCCAGTTGCGTTTGTAAGTGGGTGAAACCCTGCCTGCCGTCTTGCAAAAAAATGTGAGTCGAGAACACGCGCTGCTTGTCGTGCTCGGTAATTGCCGATCCCAGTCCGCTCAACTCTTCTTCCAGAACTTGATGGTACAAGACGTCGCTGGAGGCTTGGGCACCGGAAACGGTTGTCCCCACCTTCCGCCGGGCCATGATCGTCAGCCAGCGATGCCGGGGATTTTGCAGCCGATTGGCTGGAAACGGTTTGAACACCGTGGCCATCATCATGGGCACGCGAATCTGGGGACTGGAGGCAATCTGGGTGCCATAAAAATCCGGAGGCGTCACTCCAATTACAATTATGGGCTTTGCATCGAGCAAGATTTGTCTGCCAATGATGGAAGTGTCGCCTCCAAATCGTGTCTGCCAATAGCCGTAGCTCAAAACGGCCACGGGCTGAGCGCCGGGCACCTGATCGTCTTGGTATGTCAATAGCCTGCCGATCCATGGGCGAACGCCCAGGACTTCAAAGTAGTTGCCGGAGACCATTTCGCCGACTGCGCGTTCACTTTGACCTGCATAGGCGGCATTGAAATCGACTCCGGATCGGCAGAAAACTCCGGCGAATGCGGAGTTCTTGTCGCGTAACGCCTGATACATCGGATAGGAGAAATCTTCATACTCCCCGCCTGATTGCGGGTCCTTGTATTGGACCACCACAAGCTCATTGGGGTCGCGGACGGGAAGACTTTGGAGCAATACGGCATTGATCAGAGAAAAAATGGCAGTGTTCGCACCAATTCCCAGAGCAAGTGTCAAAACGACGACAGAAGTAAACCCGGGGTTTCTGCTGAACATTCGTAGCGCATAGCGCAAGTCTTGAACCAGTGTTTCCAACATCGGCAAGCCGCGGCGGTCACGGTAATTCTCTTTCGTTTGCTCCACGCCGCCAAGTTTCATGAGCGCCTCGCGGCGGGCCGCCTCCGGCGTCATGCCCGCGCGAAGGTTGTCTTCGATGTGGAGCTGCAGATGGCTCTCCAACTCCGCCGCGAATTCCAAATCACGCCGCGGCTTACCAAAGAGAGCAGCGAGCCGCCTAAACCATGCGCGCATCCATCTCATGAGGCTTGCCCCTTCCTTCGAGGTGCTGCTGAAAAAACCCTACTCATAGCGGAGCGCAACTATCGGGTCAACACGTGCAGCGCGCCAGGCTGGATACGTGCAGGCGCCCAAGGAAATAATCAGTACAAGCATCCCGACAGCCGCAAAAATCAAGAATTCGAACGGACGCACTCCAAAAAGCAGTGTCCGAAGGATGTACGCCGTGGCGAACCCGCCGAGCAAGCCGATAATCAAACCAAGCGCCGTCGGACGCAATCCATCGAGCACCGTTGCTCTCATAACTTCGGAACGCTGCGCACCCAAGGCCATGCGAATGCCGATCTCGTTCGTACGCTGTGTAACCACGAAGGAAAGCAGGCCGTAAAGGCCAACCGCCGCCAGAATCAGCGCAAGAACCGCGAAAACCAGGAGAAGAGCGGCGTCAAAAGCAGCGGCGGCAGTGGACCGGCCAATGATTTGCTCCATCGTGAGCACATCGGACACAGGAAGGTCGCTGTCGATCGCCGCGATTTCTTTTTGAATCGGCAAAGCGAAGGAAGTGACTTCCATGCTGGAGCGAACGATTAACGAGCCGGAGCCGAACCTGCCGAATCCGAGTGGGAAGTACATGATAGGTTCCGTAGGTCGATTGAGGTCGGAAAGCACGTCGCCCACAATGCCCACGATTTCGAACCGGGGCGAGCCTGCCCAGTCAATGATGAGCGTTTTTCCCAGCGGATCTTCTCTGGGAAAGAATTTCTCAGCCATTGACTGCGAGATGATGGCAGCTTTTGCGTTTTCCAGGCGCTCCGCATCGGTGAAATAGCGCCCGCGGAGGAGCGGGATGTTCATCGCGCTGAAGTATCTTGGGTCGGCGGCACGCAGAACTGCGTCAAGCGATTCCCCGGGAGGAAGAGGTCCCCGGCCTGCGATATGAAAGGTGTTGTCTTCCCAATGCCCATTCCCAGGGAGAACCGTAACAAATCCTGCGGCCCGCACTCCCGGCATGGCGCGCACTTCCGTGAGTAGCCGATCAAAGAATTCCACCTTCTGGCTCGGTTTCTCATATTTGGCTTCCGGCAAGCTGAGGCCCATGGTCAGGACATTGTTCGTGGCGCAGCCCATTTTTGCGGAGCGCAGTTCCGCAAAACTCTTCAGCAGCAGGCCGGCCCCAATCAGAAGGACGACCGTCAGAGCCACTTCGGACGTCAACAAAACCCTGCGGAGCCGCGTTCGCGCCCGGCCACCAGCCATCGAACGGGAATTGTCCCTGAGTGGTTCAAGCAGATGATGGCGAGTTGCGGAGAACGCGGGAAGGAATCCTGCCAAAACAGCACTCAGCAATGTCACGGAGAAGGCATAGAGCAGGCCTGCACCGTCAACATGGATAGAGCTTGCGCGAGGTAGATTTTCTCGAAAGGCGACAACCCAGCGAATTGTTGCATAGGCGAGAAAGGTGCCGAGTGCCCCGCCGGAAAAAGCCAGAAGTGCTGTCTCGGTCAGTTGCTCGCGGATGAGCCGCCAGCGGTTTCCTCCAAGCGCGGCGCGCACAGCCATCTCCCGGGTTCGGGAAGCGCCCCGGGCCACAAATAAGTTCGCAACGTTTAGGCAGGCAATCAGAAGCACACAGCCCACTGCGCCCAGCAAAACATAGAGCGACGATTTCACGTCACGGACTATGGTTTCTGTGAGCGGAACAGCCATCGCGTCCTTGCCTACAAGCGAATCAGGAAACTGCTGATGAGTTCGCTGCTGAATTGCGTCGAGTTCACTGTCTGCCTGCGTTACGCTCACACCCGCTTTCAGCCGTGCGGTCACAAAGAACCGATGATTTCCCCGATTCTGTATGTCCCCCGGGGAGACTTCGTGGCGCACGGGCAGCCAGATCTGAACGCGCGTGTCCGGATAATCAAACCAGGATGGCAGAACGCCAATGATGGTGTAAGGCTTCGCGTCGAGGAGAATCTTTCTTCCGATGGTGTCCGGGTCTCCAGCGTACCGCCGCTTCCAAAGACTATAGGAAAGCATCGCCGTTCCAGATGTGCCGGCGCGGTCATCTTCAGCGGAGAACTGCCTCCCATAAATCGGCTGAACGCCCAACATCGGAAAAAGATTGAACGAGCAAAGCCGGGTGCCGATGGCCTCTGGTAGTGAGCCACCATCGCCTGAGAGATTGGCGGAATCTTCTCCAATAAGAGCCATCTGTGCGAAGCTGGTAGCTCGGCGTTGCCAGTCGTCGAAAACCCCGCCGGACACCACGTTTGGACCTGGGAAGTCCGCGCTCAAGTTGCGTTCCCACAAACTTACGAGGCGCTCCGGCTGGGGAAAGGGCAACGGAGTGAAGAGCACAGAATGAGCGATTGAGAAAATCGACGTATTCACGCCGATAGCCAGTGCAAGAGTCAGGACACCGAGAAGAGAAAAACCGGGGCGCTTCCCCAAACTGCGCAAGCTGAAGCGGACATCCCTGAAGAGCGTTTCCAGAAAGGCAAGGCTGCGCTGCTCGCGGTAGTTCTCTTTGGTCTGCTCGACGCCGCCAAGTTTAATGAGCGCGTCGCGGCGCGCCGCTTCGAGCGTCATCCCCCGGTGGAGATTGTCTTCCATGTGGAGTTGCAGATGGCTCTCTAGCTCCGCAGTGAACTCGGCATCGCGTTGCGTCTTGCGGAAAAGACCAAGGACACGCCGCAACCCCGCGCGCAACCATTTCGCAAAACTCATGAGCGCTGCTCCTTCGTTCTCACAAGTCGAGCCCGAGCGTGTAGAGATTTCCAAAAGTAGTTCATGTGGATGGCTCTGCGGAAAGGAACTTTGCGAGGATGGCCTGCGCTTGCTGCCAGTCTCGCGCCTCGCGTTCTAACTGCTTTCCGCCGGCGCGAGTCAGTTTGTAATATTTTGCTTTTCGATTGTTGTCGGAGACGCCCCACTCGGATTCGATCGATCCTTCCTGCTCAAGCTTCAGCAAAGCGGGATACACCGTTCCGTAATTCAGTGAAAGCAGGCCGCCGCTAATTTGCTCGATCCGCCGCGCGATGCCATAGCCGTGAAGCGGCCCGAGCGTCTCGAGCGTCTTCAATATCATGAGGGCGAGAGTGCCTTGCCAAACGTCTGCCTTGTCGGTCATGCTTCTCCTTAAGATTCCTATGGGAAAACAATAGAAGTATGCTCGGCCCCTATGGGATGTCAATAGGAAAATATGGGAGTCGAGCGTTGCTCAAAGGGAGGGGGCTGCAAATCTTGCGAATTCTTGTGGAAATCGCGGTCCCGCAAAACGGGCGCACGGGGTCTTTTGCCCGGAGCCCATTTCCTTGCAGCAAGTTAGAGCCGCACTTAAAGTAATTCTTTAACTTTGCGCCGCAAAGTAGCTTGCGGCTTGCCCTGCAGCGACCTCTAAATCTTCAGCTCGACAAACTCGACCTCGCACGGGGTGCGGCCTAGATTCAAGCGCGCCACCGTTACGGGCAATTGAAACCGGCGCGGGCCCGCGCTCCCCGGATTGATGTAAAGCACCCCGTCGCGTTCGGACTTTCCCGGCTGATGGGAATGCCCGCTGACAACGACGTGGAAGCCAGCGGCTGCCGGGTTCAAGTCGAGGGCGTGCACGTCGTGAAGAACGTAAAGGAGGACTTTGCCCGCCTCAGCCACCGCCGTTTCGGGCAGCATCCTGGCCCAATCGGCAGTGTCCACGTTTCCGCGCACAGCAATGACAGGAGCGAGTTCACGCAACGCAGCGAGGATTTCCGGCTTGCCAACATCACCGGCTTGAAGAATCAGTTCCGAACCGCGAAGCGCTTCGATCGCTTGCGGCCTCAACAAGCCGTGAGTGTCCGAGATCAGGCCAATCCGCGTCATCGAACCTTGCACGAAGAGATTCTAATGCTTCGGCTATTCCTTGCAGTCGAGAATTAGGAGGGAGGCGGCTTAGTCAGTTCTGACTAATCAGTCCTAACTAGTCAGTCCTAACTAGTTAAGCCGAAGCTTTGTTGGGAAGCACGCGGCGCAGCGGCTTAGCCCCGGGGATGGGGAACTGCATGTGCCAGAAATTTGTTTCCGGGGAGAGAAATTCCACTCCGACATACTGCTTGCTATCGCGGGCACGGTGAATCGAAACCACCCGGCATTCCATCGATTGCGCCGTGTGATCGTTGACCAAAATCACCGTTTGTCCTGCGAGCACGATCTCTTCTAGCTGAAACAGAGCGCCATGGCGATTGACGGATTGCGAAGTTGTGTGGGCGGAGAATCGCTCGCCGGAGTCAGTTTTCCCGTGAACCGTTAGCGGAACGGTCAAAGCCACCCTTAATGTACGCCGGCGTTCTTTGACACGAAAATGAAGCAGGGACATTTCTTGCTCGACCTCAATCGATTTAGGAGCTCTACCGCGGCGGCTTAGCCGACTTTACTTCGCAGGAATCCGCCTCCAGTGACGTGTTAGCAGCGTGCTAAAACGGAAGAACAGCAACAGAGAGGTGACTAGCACGAATCTTGCCCACACGACCCCATACTGCCCACGGACTTCCCTGGTGACAATGGCGTAACAGTACCACAAAACGCCGATTGCCAACAGTACCCTGGTACTCCCCCATTTTTAGAGGCGCGTAAATGCTCGATAAAATCCACGCAGCGCGGCCCTTCCGGTTCCGGATTTATTTCGTCAGGTCACTCTGTAATTGATTGATTCTACGTGCCTTGCTAATGCGCAAGGGACTGAGTAAGAGACAGCTTTGCAAGGATCACAAAACTGTTTTCCTCTTTCTGGGTAGTGTCACGTTACAGGAATTCGTTTCATTCCTATTCCCGTTTTGAAACTCACGAATCGCTCTACGACTTTGGCTTTGGGGCAGTGGGCTTCGTCGCAGACTCTGGAGTTGTCCCTAGAAGTTTTACCAAATGCAGGGGATTCACCCGCGCCCGCTCGACCGTCAGGCCCCAATGGAGGTGTGGCCCCGTGACTCGGCCAGTGGCGCCCACTTTTCCGAGCACTTGGCCAAATTGCAACTCGTCTCCAGCTTTCACTTCGATTTCGGAGAGGTGTCCGTAAAACGTGTAAATCCCCAGCCCATGATCGACAACGACGGTGTTGCCGGGAAAAAACAGCTCTTGGGCCAGAGCCACGCGCCCGCTCTGGGCGGCATGAACGGGTGTGCCGGTCAGTGCGGGGAAATCCACGCCGCTGTGGGGGGATCCGGGCTGGCCGTTCAGGACACGGCGCTTGCCAAAATTGCCGCCACTGGTCACGCCATCCAGCGGAACGCGAAAATCGCCATCCCATAGTTTCTCGGGCGTCACCTGGTCGAAGATGGCGCGCAATTTATCGCGCTCTTCGTTTGCGCGCTGGATTTGCTCGGGGCTCGGCTCGATGAACTCTTTGCCGACTTGCAATTTCTCCGTAGCGAACTTCCCTGCGTGAACTGGGATTTGAAGTGTACAGGCTTCGGGTTTGCCGCCGGCCACCTGGACGTGGACAAGCAGGGGATAAGTGCCCGGCGCTTTCTCGAGGTCGACTCCAAGAATCGCTTCGCGCAAGTCGGTGACAGAGATTTTGGAAGAGTCGGTACCGGCACCATGGATTTCCCAGAACGGTACATTCTTGGAGTTCCACTCCGCGGTGATCTCTGCCAATGGCTTGCGGCTGCGCACTTCCAGAAGCAGCAGGCTGCCTTGGCTCGAAGAAGGTGCGCTTAATTTCAGGATCACGCCCGGTCCACAGGTTTGCGGACCTCCAGCCTTGGCCAGCACAGGAAAAGGAAACAAGCCTGACGCCAAGCAGAGAACGCCTTCCAAAAAGCGCCGGACAGTAAACGAGCGGCGCAACTTCAGGCTCCCTGCTTTGGCCGCAGCATGTTCACACGAGCTTCCACTTTTTCGAAATGAGCGCGGCCCAGCTTGGAACCATAAATTGCTTTTTCGGAAAGCAAAAACAGGTCGGGATTTTTCGCTTTTTCGCGGATTTCCTTCAAGAAGGGCCGCACTTTCGCGAACATGAAGTACAATTCGCCACAGAAGGCCGGTTCAAAGAATAATTTCTCGCTGATGAGGCCATTCAAAACAAAAGTTGTAGCGATTCCCCAGTAGCTCCCCACTTGGCGAAGCCAGTTGTTTTCTTGCGAGCCGAACTCCATGGCCACTTTCATGAAGTCATCCGCGCACGTGGGCCAAAAGGTGGTGAGCCACCATTGGCGTGCTTTGCGCATTTCGGACTCACGCCGGAGATTGTAGAGTTCTAAAACTAACCGGGCCTCTTCGACGGTGGGCTTTGTGGCCATTTCTCCTCCAGGAGTTTGTGCGGTCACATTCTACCTTTGGCAGGCGGGTTTGTGATGTGGGAGTTGAGTCGGCATGAACGGGAAGCGAGTGCAGAAGAGTTTTCGGCACTGTCAACACTAGTCGCTGAGAGTGGAAGCTACCCGTGCGTGGAGCTGGCCCGCAGTTTGAAACGCTGAATTTTCCCGGTCACCGTCTTAGGAAGCTCACCGCAGAAACGCACTTCGCGGGGAACTTTGTGCGAAACCAGCCGAGCTTTGACATGGCTGCGAATTTCCTCCGCCTGTTCGTTCGATTCTTCGCAGCCCGCCCGCAAGGTGACGTGAGCGACCGCATAGGTCAACCCGCGTGCGTCCGTCGCGCCCACGACCGCGGCTTCCGCCACGTTTGGATGGCCGAGAAGTGCATTCTCCACTTCCACTGGCGAAACCCACATGCCGGCAACCTTCAACATGTCATCCGCGCGGCCGCAATAGCGATAGTAGCCATCGGGATCGCGAAGAAATTTGTCTCCGGTGACGACCCAGTCTCCGCGTTTCGTGTGAACGGTAAGTTCAGGAATGCGCCAATACTCGGCGAGCGCGCTGGCGCCGCGCACCCAAAGGTTGCCGATCTCGCCCACTGGAGTTTCGGCAGCGGCGTCATCGACAATCTTTGCGTCACAGCCAGGCACCGGAAAGCCGCAGCTTCCTGGTTTGCATTGGCCGGGCCGGCTGGAGATGAACATGTGCAGCATCTCCGTCGAACCAATCCCGTCCAGAATTTCTAGCCCCGCCGCTCGTTTCCAACGGTCGAAAATCTCTGCGGGCAAGGTTTCGCCTGCGGAAACGCATTGGCGAACCGAGGAGAAATCGAGGCGATGGCTTGCGGTTTCCGCCTCTCTGAGAAGGGCAGCATAAAAAGTGGGAACCGAGAAGAAAATCGTCGGCCGATGTTGGGAGACCATTTCGAGGACGTGCCCGGCGGTGGGGCGCCTGGGATTTAGAAGGGTGCTCGCGCCCGACGCGAGCGGAAAGTACATGCCATTTCCCAGACCGTAAGCGAAAAAAAGCTTTGACGTCGAAAAAGTGACATCGTCCGAGCGCAACCCAAGTACGCCTTGCGCATAACTGCGAGTCGCGGCAAGCATGTGGCCATGGCGATGGACGGCGGCTTTGGGTGTTCCGCCGCTTCCGGAGGTGTAAAGCATGAACGCCGGATCTCTGGAGGAAGTTTCTGCTGGAGCAAGCGCATCGGAGGCCGAAGCAATCCAATCGTCCCAAATGGCGCAGGACACGCCATGCGTTGCGACTTGTTCCCCTGCAACGATCACGATTGGCATTTGCGCCCGCTCGCTGGAGGCAGGCAGGAATGCCTCCAGCGCTTCCGAATGGACGATAGCGGCGCGCGGCTCGCTATCCTGTATGTAGTGGATGTAATCCGCCGAGCGGGCAAAAGGATTCACCGGCACAGCTACAGCGCCAATCTTAGCCGCACCAAAAAAAGCGGCCATGAATTCCGCTGAATCCGGAAGCACGATGAGGACGCGGTCGCCGCGCGATACTCCCAGCTCGAGCAAGGCGTTTCCGGCGCGATTGATGAGATCTGACAGCTCAGCGTAGGTCACGGCCCGAGGTTCGCCAACAATGGCCGTCTTCTGCGGATGCCGTGCGGCAGGAGCATCCACAAAATACACAGCAATATTGAACGGCTCCGGAATGTCGGCGGGCAAAAGTGGATCCGGCGTAATTGCGGTCATATTGGGTTGCGGCCGGAAGCCCTACTGAACCGACGCCTTTGCTCCGGTAATACGGATTTTGTACCATGCCGTTCCGGCAGGGTAGAGCGCATCGTTGATTTCCGGATTCCTCTGCCCGCCGGGCTCGATGCTCGCATTGATAGTGCCTTTGTTGATGAGGATGGCCGTGTTGTTAGCGCCGACATAGGTGGTTTCGTACTCGATATTGCTGTAGGTGTAAGACGCGGATTTGTTCTCGATGCTCACGACCCAGACCGCGGTGGTGCCGGTGCGGTCCTTGCCCATCGTAGCGTGCTGGACTTTCAAATCACGAACCGGATCGGCAGGGCCTGTAGGCTGAGCGGCTTGGGCGGCTACGACGGGACCCGGTTTGGTTGACTTGGCTTTCGAGACAAACATGTAACCGCCAATACCAATCGCCAGCGCTACGACGCCAACGCCGGTCCACATGCCCATGGATGCGGATGACTTTGCTTCTTGAGATCCCTCGAACATACGCTCCCCCTCTCTCTGCCCCGCAGTCCTTGCAGGACGTACTCGTTTCAGTGACAGGAAAACAGAGGAGCCGCACTGCAAGTGAAAGTGGCGGTCGCGCCGGAGAGCGTCCCCCGCTTCGGGGCGAGAGCCGCCTAAGAAATACCACTGATTTCCGTCGAAGTCCATAACCAGCATGCCGCCAGTCGTGGATTCTCTGAGGAACTCGTTTTCAAGAATCTAGAGTTTCGTTCCGACTGGCCGACAATCCGAGAGTTACCGTGTCTGGTTCGAAGCGAACGGCCGGGTGCGGCAATTCCTCGGGGAGGGCTTAGTAGGTCCCGGATGTGGTAGATTCCTGCGCCAGCGTGGCCATCTCGTCGCTCAAACCAGATAGCTTGCGTTCTCTGTCATTGTCTGTTCCTGTTTCCCTGACTCAGAACAGATGCAGGAGCGTGCCATCGACCACGCTACTCACAAGTCTCGAAAGGAGAAAATGGAGCGACGATGAGAGAGGAATTGCTGCGATTCAACGGCGGTGTCGAGCGGGATCCCGCCATCGATTCGTGGATGAAAGAGCATGCCGGGGAATTGGGAGCCATCGCGCGTCAGTGGTTTGAGATGATGCGACAATGCGGGGACGAAGTCCGGGAACTTTTGCATGACGGTTGTCCGGTTGCATGTTTGGGAGATGCGCCCTTCGGCTACGTCAATGTATTCACCTCGCACATAAACGTGGGGTTCTTTCATGGCGCAGCGCTGCCGGATCCGGCCCGCTTGTTGCAAGGCACCGGCAAGTTCATGCGCCATGTGAAGCTGAGACCGGGAACGACCATAAACGCCGCAGCGCTAAGCAGCCTCATCAAAGCGGCGTACTCGGATATAAAGGCGCGCGTCGAAAACGGCTAGCATGAACCGCCAGATCAGTAACGATATGTCGGCTGCTCGTCAGCAACGAGAACGATGCCTGCTAGCGCGTTTCTCGGGAGCAATCTGCCACCAGGAGGCATTACTTGCGGTTAGCCCGTGATACGTCCAGAAACTCGACCGGAGTAATCGCGCAAGGGTTTCGGCAGGCGTATAATCGTGCCCATTCTGCCAATTCTAAAGAGAGACGGTGCCCGTTGGGGAAGTCCGGACACATTTGTTGCCCTGCATCTGCGAGAGCGAGCGGACTGAGTGATCTGCTGGGAAGGGTACTGGATCGAAAGAAGATCGGCTCCTTCGTTTTCGTAAACCATCACTATCCGAAGCTTGCGGAAAGAGCCAGCCATTCACATCCTTGGTTACACCTGACAATGGTCCGGCAGGGATACTACTGTCGTAAGCTGGGGCGGCGAACCGATAACTACCAAGCAGGATCTTTAACCTTCCTCCAGACGAACGACAGTCACACAGACTCCTACGCTCCGGGATCAAAATGCCTGCATGTAGTCATACCTTCGGAGGTGGAACAAAGGCTGACGCGCGACTTCGGCATCCAAGGCACCGTCGGGCAAATCCCCCCTAGCTTAAGCGCACGTTATTCAATTGCCCTTCAAAGCGAGTCTAGACGCGCGGATAGCGAGTCCCCGCTGATAGTTGAAGCACTGCTGTTTGATCTTGTGAGCAGACATCTCAATATTATTCGCGACAGATCTTCGGCTCGCCCAAGATGGCTGGGCGCGCTTCTGGACTACCTGGACGACACGTTTGAGAAGGAATGGTCATTACAGAACATGGCCGCGGAAATGGGTGTTCACCCGGTTTATCTGTGTCGGACTTTCTCTGAACATTTCGACTGTACGCTGGGAGAATACATTCGGAAACAGCGTGTACTGCGAGCGTGGCAGCTACTTGCAATTGGCGACAGTACTCTTGCCGAAATAGCATCCCAATCTGGGTTCGCTGATCAGAGCCACTTCACACGCGCGTTCAAGAATCACTTTGGCATCACGCCTGGGGAATGGCGTCGGCAGGGGTCGCCTGACACGGCGCTCAACAAGAAGGTCTTGTCCAAACTAGAGTAGTTAACCCTGTTCAATACCTCTAGATGCTCTATCCGGCATCGTCCGTGGTGCCTAAACGCGTTTTCTATGCATTTCTCAATTGGAGGATTCCGTGAGGCGCAAAGTGGTTGTCAGCCCACTCGGCTTTCTTTGTTTAGCAGTTTTCTCCTCACCCCTAGGGCACGCGCAAGATACGTGGACCTGGCCTGAAAAACCTCAGAACCTAAAGGTCTTGCCAAAGGATTGGCCAGGCTCCCGGCTCCGGCCGGTGATGGTGGGATTCACGAGAGCGCTCGGCGTTCGCTGTTCGTATTGTCACAAGGGCGAGGAAGGCAAGCCTCTTAGTACATACGACTTTGCATCCGATGATAACCCCAACAAGAATCGCGCCCGCGCAATGTTGCGCATGCTCAATGATATCGAAGATCATTTGAAAAAAATCGAGCCGAGCGGCGACCGCCGGGTAAACCTGTGGTGTCATACCTGCCACCATGGCCGGCCGCGACCCATGACGCTCGACGAAGAACTTGGCGAGCAATATCGAAAGAAGGGTCTGCAAGTGGCCCTCGACGACTACGCCGATCTCAAGAAGAAATACTACGGACGCGCCGCCTTTGATTTTGGTGAAGGCTCCCTGAATGTTTTTGGTTACTCGCTTCTGGAGAGCAACGATATCGCAGGCGCCATCCAGGTATTCAAGTTGAATGCGGATATGTTTTCGGACTCGGCAAACGTTTGGGACAGCCTGGCAGAGGGCTATCTGAAGGCAGGCGACGTCAGAAAAGCGCAGGAGAATTACGAAAAGGCTCTAAAGCTCGATCCCGCGAACCAGAGTGCCAAAGAAGCTTTGGAGAGAATCAAAGACGCGCAACCTAATCCGAAACAGAAATAAACTGGACGTGGGGCGTTCCCGAGAACAACTGGTCCCAAAAACTCCGCTGGCGCTTCCTGTCACCGTCCCAAGCGAGTTGTCAGCGACTTGGAAGTAATCCAGTTGGGCGTCGTGCGGATAAGTCCCGGGAAGTCGCACACTGTTTGCTGATCGTGAGCGGATTACGGGTCAACAGGAAGTCATCTTGGCTGTCCGGCGCAGAGACAAGGTCAAGCTTCCCCAATGTCTTCCTTCCAGACTTCGGGATGTTCGTTCACATATTTGCCGAGCAGGTCTATGCATTCGCGCGATTGGAGGTCAATGACCTCGATGCCGTTCTCACGCAGCCAGTCGATTCCACCTTGAAAGTTCACGGATTCCCCGACAACAACCGCCCCAATCCCAAATTGACGAATCAATCCGCTGCAGTACCAGCAAGGAGCAAGGGTCGTTACCATGATTTTGTCACGATAGGTTCGCTGGCGGCCGGCCTTTCGAAACGCGTCGGTTTCCCCATGTGCCGAGGGATCACCTTCCTGCACGCGACGATTATGGCCCTTGCCCAGGAGCGCTCCTTCGCGATTGAAAAGAGCGGCCCCGATCGGAATTCCCCCTTCTGCGAGGCCCGCGCGAGCTTCCACCAGGGCGGTCTGCAACATCTTCTCGTACTTTTCTCGATTCCTTACAGTGTCCATACTCACCGCTGGAGTCCTCTGCTATGGAACATCGTTCAACACTGTTTGCGACGGAGGAAAAGTCCGCAGAAACACAAGGTGCGTTGGCCAGAAGAAAATCGCTATGCATCCCGCGAGGATAACCACGAGATGTGACGGTGCTGGGCCCCATGCACGGTGCAGCAAGGGATCCTGAAACGCATAATTCATGTTGAGCTGCGGAGGCAGGAATCGCGAAAAGACGAGCACGGCTCCCGTAATCGCGGTTTGCAAGGGCAGGGCCCGGCGATCGTAGCCAAGGACAAGCAAGGCCCAAAGCAGCACGATCGGCAGGGCGATGTGAAAACAAGAAAGCAACCGTAGCCACAAGGCGTAGTGGGTGTCCCACATATATTCCGTACCGCCAAAAAGATGATGGCCAGTCACAATTCGCCAGAAAACATCCAGACTCCACAGGACTCCGACAAGCGGCGCAAGGAGCGCCTGGCTGGAAACCAGCAAGGAATTCCGGAACCATAACCCCAGGCAGGCCACCACCACGCTGACATCGCATAGATGCAGCATGTTCTGCCAACCCCAGAACCAAGTGTAAAGAGGGAGCCAAGTAAGCACCCAAACCAGTGCGACCCAACGGGCTGCGGCAAAGGACTTTGTTTCTTCGGCCATGTGTTTCCTCGGCCATGACGTTTCCATGACGCCAAATGGGCCAAAGCGTACCATAGGCTCCAATATGGAGCTTGGAGAGTTCTGCTGACGGTCCGAGCATAGCGCGCTATGCACGCAAAGGCCCAGGAACATTCGACCGTCGAGCGCTTGCTAAGTTGGCTGCGAGAGCGCGAAGACGAGATGGCTGCGCTCTTGGCTGATTTCGTGGCCGTGCCCACGGAGAATCCTCCGGGGCGCCTTTACCACGAGTTCGCAGAGCTATTTGAAAGCCGCGCCGCAAGACTCGGCCTGCCGTGCGAGCGTCTTGAACCTTTAAGGAATGAAAGTGGCGCAGGCGTGGTTACGCCTTGTCTATCTGTCAGCTACGGTGAAGGCGAACGAACCTTCTATTTTCACGGACATTACGATGTAGTCCCCGCGCAATCCCAGGAGCAATTCCAGCCAAACCGCAAAGAGCATTTTCTATTTGGCCGCGGCACTTGCGATATGAAGGGCGGAATCGTGTCCATGCTCTACGCGATTCTTGCGTTGAGGGAATGTGGCGTGGACATAGATGGAGAACTGCGGCTGATTCTGGTTCCGGATGAAGAAACCGGTGGTGCGCGCGGTTCCGCAAGGCTGGCAGAGCAGGGAATGCTGGGCAGAAATGGAGTCGGTATGCTCCTGGCAGAGCCGACCAGCGGCGTGGTTTGGAATGCCAATCGAGGGGCTATTTCGCTGCGCGTTCAGGTATTGGGGAAGTCCGCGCACGTCGGACTGCAGCACCAAGGCGAAAACGCATTCGAACGCATGCACAGCGTGGTGGGGCGCCTCCAGGAGCTGAAACACGAGGTGGAACAACAGACAACGCGTTCGAATATCGGTATGGGGCAGTCGCGCAATTCCATCCTGATGCTTGGCGGGCAGAGCGGTGGCGGAACGAATTTCAACGTGGTGCCGGGAAGCTGCTGGTTCACTATCGACCGGCGGATTAACCCTGAAGAAAACATGGCGGAGGAAAAGGCCAGGCTCATCGATGTTCTCAAGGAATTCCAGCGCCAAGGGATCCAGCTTGAGTGGGAGATCTTGCAGGAAGGGGAGTCCGCATCAGCCGACAAAGAGGAAGCCGCTGGGCGAGCGCTGGCTCAGGCAATCCAAGAAATAACAGGCAAACCGGCCGTCTTTGAGCTGTGCCCCGGTCTGCTGGAGACACGGTTTTATGCGGCGCAACGGATACCCAGTTACGCTTACGGTCCGGGGCTACTTTCCGTTGCTCATGGCCCGAACGAATACGTGGATTTGCGCCGGGTCACAGAATGCGCCGCGATCTACGCTCTTACTGGTGCGAAGATCCTCGCTAGAACGTGAGCTAGTAAGACCATCGACCTGCCCTTTGCTCATAAATAGGAGGCAGAAGGACAGGTGTTCCTAAGATGAACTAACGCTAAAGCGTTGACTGGCAAGAGCTTAATTCGAACGGCGACTTCTCTTGCCAATGTCACATTGTTCTTGAGGTCCAGTTGTCCGGAAGTACTATTTGAGTTTTCCACAGATTTGTTGATGATTTGCAGGTCATGCCCAACCTCTACTTCTGCCAGCCACACGCGAAAAACCAGGGCATGCTACGCGCCGTTCTTTCCGTGAATGAATGCGAGGCGGTCGTCAAGCAGTATCCGGCGACGTACGTGGGGCAGGACTTTCCTCAGCTCGGCAATGATTCGAAGGCAACTAACGATTTTGCGGTGATCCGTTTTCACCCTGAAGAAACCACCGCCCCATGGCGGCCCGGATATTATCGAGTGGATTCGGACCTCAACAAGTTAAACGAATCATTGCTCGCCCTTTCTCGCTAATCAAATCACACGCAAGGTTTTCAAATTTCCGGCTGAATCTCAGAATCGGGTCAGAAAATGCCAGTAGGGGCTTTCCGGTGAACTTCAGTTCCAAACTGCTGCAGGCGGCCACCCTCGCAAGACGTCGCGCAAACTTGGAGGCACTTCACCAAAACGCAACCCCATTCCCAAGTTTGCTACCGAATACGCGACGGTCGCGGCAGCTTATGAAACTTCTGAGGCTACAATCCACCAAGGGAATACACCGCTGCGGCTATTGATAACTAGGCGACACGATAGTACTGCGGGTCTATCGACCGGCGCACCGTGCTTCGAAAGAATGTCCTTACATCAGAATCCTAGTTCGCCCCTCGACGTGGTTGTATTGGCGACCCTTGGGTTCCTAGCTAACTGATGTAAGGAGATCCAGGTGAAACACTCAATTTTGTTGAAGTTATCCGTCCTTCTCGTGGGGATTGGCGGCGTCCTGGTCCTGACACCCGCTTGCAAGGCCCAATCCGAAATCAGCCCGGATCATTTCGATGGAACCGACTCCTGGGCTACGGCCGCGCGGCAGGTTCCTGTGCACTCGCAAAAGCGGCCTGTTGCGAAGCCAACGCTGCAGGCAAGGAGCCAGAATGAGGCGAAGGGTTCCGCGTTTCGGCTTGCTGCGGCTCGTGAAGTCACAAAGCCGGTTAATCGTGAAGCGGTCGCCGTTGACCGCAAGCGCAAGCCCGCTACGCCCAATTCGGCAAAACCGTAACTCTGGTGCGAGGAGGGTAGCTCCTGGGAGCGCCGCAGGAGGCCCCAGCTCCCGCTTTTTCTTCTTTTAGCCGAGAATCGTCAGGCTTGCTGCTTGCGTGTCATTTCCCCACAAAGTCCGTGACGGAAATAAATTTCCCAAAGTACTATCGAAAGAGAGTCCTCTCAGAGTGTCAGAGTGAGTGAACGAATGCCGCCCGAAGGTGTGCGCCGAAGCAGCCGAATCCCCAAAGAGATTGCCATCCTCTTGGTCGGTAGCGATATTGAAGGCAAGGTTTTCTCCGAAACAACGAAAACCGTGCTGCTCAGCAGGCATGGGGCCGGCATTGTTTCCTGCTATAAGCTTTCCGCCGAGCAAGAACTAATTCTCCGGCGCCTGGATGCGAACAAAGAGACCGAAGTTCGGCTGGTCGGTCAGATTGGCGTTGAAGGCGAAGTCTATACTTACGGCGTGGCCTTCCTGGATTCGACGAATAATTTCTGGGGCATCAAATTCCCAACGCCATCCGAGGAAGAACAAAAAACGCGTGTCGTATTAATGGAGTGCGGCAGTTGCCAGACGCGCGAAACGGTCGAGCAAAGCGATCTGGAGTCCGATGTATATCGCATCAACGAAGGCATTGTCCGCTATTGCAAAAATTGCGGCTCCTCCACGTTCTGGAAGAGCGGATCGGAGGATGCTGAGGAAACTCCTGTTGTTGCGGAGATGGTCCAAAGCCGCTCGGTGGGGTGGGTCGATGAGGAGGAACAAGAGCCGTCTCCGGTTATGGTTGCAGCTCCGGCTGAACCGGTGCCCGTGGGGCGCCGGGAAAACCGGCGCAAACATGTGCGAACAACAGTAAATTTCAAAGCATGCGTGCGGAGCTTTGCTCACGGCGATGACATAGTGACCTGTGAGGACATTTCCCGCGGTGGGCTGTGCTTCAAGAGCCGCAAGCCTTATGTCGAGAATTTTAAGATTGAAGTAGCTGCCCCATACACTCCCGGAATGCAGAACTTTTTTACCGCGGCAGAGATCGTCCACGTACGCGAGTTAAAGGACGAAAAGAAATTCCGTTGTGGTGTTGCTTACTTGAAGAGCGCCAAGCATCGGTAAGGCGCAAAAGAACCGCTGTCGTCGTTTTGCGCGGTAAGTCAGAGGTTCGAAGAGTCGAACGGCTTAGGGAACAACTCACGCATTCGAAGCACTTCCGTCTTTCCTTTGAGATTGGCAAGAATCACCGGAACGTCGCCGCAAAATTCCCAGATCAACTGGCGGCAGGCGCCGCAGGGCGGCGTAAGCGTTTCGGTGTCTGTCACTACAGAAATGGCGTCGAAGCCGCGTTCACCTTCGCTGATGGCTTTGAAAATGGCCACGCGTTCCGCGCACACGGTTAGCCCATAAGTCGCATTTTCAACGTTGCAGCCGCCGAAAATCCTGCCTGAGGTGGCGCGCAGCGCGGCTCCCACGCGAAAGTTCGAATAGGGCGCGTGCGCATTCTCTCTCGCTTGCTTTGCCGCGGAAATCAGCTTGTCGTATTCGCTCACGCGCCTTCCTTTCGCTTCCGTCCCAAGCATCCCTACGCAATGGCTTCGGCAATCCGCGGAATCACGGCCTTCAGCAAACTGATGAACTGCCCTTTTACGCGCTCCGCCGTCTCTAAAACTTCAATGTGATTCAGCGGCTGATCCAGAATCCCCGCCGCGGCGTTGGTCACACAGGAAATGCCGAGCACGCGCATGCCGCTGTGCCGCGCGGCAATGACCTCTGGAACGGTAGACATCCCCACCAGGTCGGCTCCGATCGTGCGCAAATAACGAATCTCGGCCGGCGTCTCGTAGCTGGGCCCGGCAAGTCCCGCGTATACGCCTTCATTCATCCCGATTCCTAAACGGTTTCCCTCACCGACCGCCATCTCTTGAAACCGCCTGTCATAAGCGCCGGTCATGTCATGAAAGCGCAACCCGAACCGCTCGTCGTTAGGACCTGTTAGCGGATTAACGCCCTGTAAATTGATGTGGTCGCTGATAACGACGAGCCGCCCTTGCGTGAACTCCCGCTTGATGCCGCCCGCCGCGTTCGTCAAGATGACGGCTTTCACTCCCATCCGGGCGAAAACACGAATGGGAAACGCCACATCCTTCGCCGAATACCCCTCATAGAGATGGACGCGGCCTTGCATCCCCGCCACGGGAATCGCTCCCACTTTTCCAATGACCAATTGTCCCGCGTGGCCAATAGCTGTGGACCGAGGGAAATAAGGGATCTCGGCATAAGGGATTCTCTTTGCGCTGGCGAATTCGTCGGCAAACGCACCCAGTCCCGAACCCAGAACAAGCGCGATCTGCGGACGCAGGTTGGTTCGGAAAAAAATGAAATCCGCAGCGAGCCCAGCGCGTTCGAATTCCCCGGGAAGCCCAGCCGTTTGACTTGCCGCTGCGGCCTTCTTACGACCAATGGCTTTCTTCTGACGCGCTTGCCGGGCCTTCATGTAAACATTCCGACGATCGAGGCGGACATAAGATTCGCCATGGTGCCGGCGAGCATCGCGCGGATTCCGAATCTTGCAAGTTGTCCGCGCTGTTCTGGAGCCAGCGCTCCGATCCCGCCAATCTGTATGCCGATCGAGCTGAAATTAGCGAATCCGCATAGCGCAAAAGTGGCAATGGTGAAGGATCGTGGATCCAGTGTCGCTTTCAGCGCTCCCAATTGCTGAAAAGCCACCAGCTCATTGATGACCATCCGTGTCCCCAACAGGTTTCCCATGACTTTGCAATCATGCCAGGGAATCCCGATAAGCCATGCGATCGGCGATAGTACCCAACCGAAGACGCGCTGCAAACTGTCAGGAAACCACGCGATGTGGTTGTGTCCCCAACCCATCATGGCATTCACCAGCGCGAGCAGTGCGATGAAAGTCACCAGCATGGCGCCAACGTTGAGAGCCAAATGCAGGCCGTCGATCGTACCGCGCGAAATCGCGCCAAGAACGTTCGGCTCCTTTTCCATTTTTGGCATCTCCACGCGCCCCGCCGTAAGCGATTGTTCCGTTTCCGGCACAAGCATCTTGGCCATTAGCAGTGTGCCCGGAGCCGTCATGATGACCGCCGCCAGCAGGTGCTTGGCCTCGACGCCAAACGCGATGTACGCGGCCATAATGCCCCCGGAAACATGCGCCATCCCGCTCGTCATCACGCACATCAATTCGGATTTTGTGAGCTTGTCGAGAAACGGGCGAATGGTGAGCGGCGCTTCCGTTTGTCCCATAAATATGCTCGCAGCCACGTTCAGGGATTCCGCGCCGCTCGCCCCCATCACCCGCGTCATCAACCAGGCAGCCCCGCGAATGATGAGCTGCATCACGCCAATGTGATAGAGCACGGCAAAAAAGGCGGCAATAAAGATGATTGTCGGAAGCACTTGAAAGGCGAAGGAGAAGCCGAACGAAGAAACCTTCTTGCCGATTTCTCCAAACACGAATTCCGATCCAACGTAGGAGAAGCTCAGCAACCGGTTTACGGCATCACCGGCAGCTTGAAAGATTTGACGGCCAATGTCGAAGCGCAGCACAAAAAAAGCAAACGAAAGCTGCAGGCCAAGTCCCCAAAGGACCGTTTTCAAGCGAATGGCCTTGCGCTCCGTGGAGAACAAATACGCCAGGCCAAGCATGGTGCCCAAGCCGAGTATTCCTACAAATCTTCCCATTCGTTCTCCTTTTAAGTAGTCGTTCTGTGGATCAAGATCCCCGGAATCGATCAGGCGCCCGTTAGGCGCCAATGATACGGCGCACAAGCGGCCGCTTTTCCTGTGGCGCGCTTTCGCTCACCGCATAGCTGCTGGCAATGAGACTTTTCGCTTCGCCAAGTTTGGCGTCGCTATTGTAATGAATCGTGACCAGCCTTTCGTTCTTTTCCACGCGGTCGCCGATGCGTTTGTGGAATTCCAGTCCCACGGCGTGATCAATTTTGTCTTCTTTCTTCTCCCGGCCTCCGCCGAGCATAGCCAGTGCAGTGCCTAGCTGCTCGCAGTTCGTGACATTGACATAGCCTGCCGCTGGGCTGAGGACCTCCTCGTGAAAACGCGCTTGAGGCAGACGCTCCGGTTCGTCCACAACGCGCTCGTCGCCACCTTGTAGGCGAATCCCTTGTTTGAATTTTTCCAGCGCCTGACCCGTAGCAACCATCTTTTCCGCAAGCCGCCGCCCCTCTTCGACGCTCTTCGTCCTCTCACCAAGAAAGAACATCCACGCGGAGAGCTCCAGACTCAGGTCCCGCAGATCCTCTGGTCCTCGTCCCTTCAACACTTCCACGGACTCCAACACTTCATGAGAATGTCCGGCCAGGCGCCCCAGCGGCTGGTTCATGTCTGTGATGAGCGCTACCACTTTCTTGCCCATGCGCTTCCCGGTTTCCACCATCACTTCGGCCAGCCGCACGGAATCTTCTTCCTTCTTCATGAACGCGCCCGTGCCGGTTTTCACGTCCAGCACCAGCGCATCAATTCCTTCCGCCAATTTCTTGCTCATGATGGAGGCGCAGATGAGCCCGACATTTTCTACCGTCGACGTAACATCGCGCAGCGCGTAAATCTTCTTGTCCGCTGGCGCAATCTCCGCCGTCTGCCCGATCAGGCCCATGCCGCATTCGCGGAGGACGCGGCGGAATTCCGCCAGCGACAGGTTTACGTTGAACATTGGAATCGCTTCCAGCTTGTCCAGCGTTCCCCCCGTATGCCCCAAACCGCGGCCACTGATCATCGGCACCGTAAGCCCGCCTGCTGCGACAATGGGCGCGAGGATCAGCGAGGTTTTGTCTCCCACGCCTCCCGTGGAATGTTTGTCGACTTTCTTTCCCGGAATTTCCGAATGGTTGAGGACTTCTCCGGAATACAACATCACTTCGGTGAGCGACGCGATTTCCGCGCGGTCCAATCCGCGAATCCAGACGGCCATCAGCCACGCCGCCATCTGGTAATCGGGAATTTCGCCGCGCGTATAGCCAGACACGAGAAAATCGATTTCTTCGCGGGATAGTTCCCCGCAATCACGTTTCTTGCGGATCAAGTCAACGGCGCGCATGCGTGTGGAAAGCGAGGGCGAGCGTAGCATCCACCTTACGCAGCGTCAACGAGACGGACACCGTTTCAGAGACTTTAAAGGGGCTGCCCCACGTCGGGAGGCAGGCTGGTAATCTGTCCGGAAACCACGTGCCACCCGCTCGAGCCGTTCAGGTAAACGTGAATCGAGCGCATCTGATGGCCTAGCTGCTGGCCTTTCATGTTGAACCGCGAGGACCACAGGCAAGTGGCGACGGCCATGTCCTGATAGATTTGTACTTTGATGTCCGATGCTTGGAAGACGTCATACCTGACGGCGTCGGATTGAATCAATGTAAGCCACTGGGCTTTGTTCACCTGCTGTCCATGTGACAGCGTGCCCGCAAAATCCTCGCTGTACACGCGATGGAAGTAGGCGCCATTCCTCAATTGAATGGCCCGCCCTGCCTCTCTCTCGAGACTGACAATCTCTTGCCGGCGCAGTTCAGGGTCGTAAGTCTGGGTGACACAGCGTCGAATGCAATCACTGCGCTCTGCCGCCCGCTCGTCTTGCTGTGACGAGCCCTGCCCAATCAGTAGCGCGACACCCACTACCGCAATCGATGCAAACTTAATCATGGGCCGTCATTCTCCTTCGCTGGAGCTATTCCGCTTGATTATAGGAGAAAAGCGAAGCCGCCAAATCTTTGTCATTCCGCAAAGTGTCGAATCTGCTAGAATCGTGCTCCTCCCCGCAAGCTTCTGCAAAGGAGCTACCCATGGATCTCGTCGTTGGGGCCACAGGTCTTGTCGGTCAACAAATTGCCCTCGGCCTTCGCCGTCAGGGCCGCGCTGTGCGGGGACTCGTCCGCGGCGGAACTCATCATGAGAAGGCCGCTCCGCTAATTTCCGCAGGCATCGGAATTGTTGATGCCGATCTCACCAAACCCGAAACCTTGCCTGCTGCTTGCGCGGGCGTTGAAACCGTTCTCTGCACAGCTACCTCCATGCCTCAAGCCAAGGATGACGGCCTGCACCGCGTCGACCACGATGGCACTCTCGCCTTGATCGACAGCGCGGAGCGCGCCGGGGTTCAGCACTTCGTGTACACGTCTTATTCGGGAAATATCCGCGAGGACTCTCCGCTCGAAACCGCCAAGCGCGATTGCGAAAAACGCCTCCTCGCTGCAAAAATGCGCGCCACCATCCTCCGACCGTCCTACTTCATGGAAATGTGGCTGAGTCCCGCGCTCGGCTTCGATCCCACGAATGGCCGCGCTCGCATCTATGGTTCAGGCGAAGCGAAAGTCAGCTACATCTCTTTTCATGACGTTGTCGCATTTGCGTTGGCCGTCGCTGCCAACCCTTCCCATCCATCGGCGTTTCTCGAGATGGGCGGGCCCGAACCGCTTTCCCAGCTCGACGCCGTTGAAATTTTCGAGCGGGCATTGGGCAAGAAGGTCGAATTGGAGAAAGTGATGCTTGCCGCCCTCGAAGAGCAGCACCACTCCGCCGATCCTCTGCAAAAGACATTTGCCGCCCTCATGATTGGTTATGCCAAGGGAGACGCGATTCCGGGCAGCCTGGAGACTGCGCGCCAATACGGCGTCACGCTTCATTCCATCTCCGATTACGCCGCGCCATTCCGCAAAGCCGCGAGCGCGTAGTCCCAATGATGTCATCCTGAGCGAAGTGAAGTATCTCAACGACGAGGTTGCCTCGGCATCGCCAAGAAGCCCGGCCTGGCGCAATCATTCCGGAAAAATGCCGTCGAAATCGTGAATCATCCGCGCGCTGGCTCCTGCCGCGTTCGAATGTCCACC
>Ga0307471_100000054_pt1 | contig 50216 bp, 42 predicted proteins | sample atmos_gasesAM3C__2_FD_204566 | JGI IMG/M metagenome (GOLD analysis project Ga0307471, IMG submission 204566) | Hardwood forest soil microbial communities from Morgan-Monroe State Forest, Indiana, United States - atmos_gasesAM3C_515 | ecosystem: Environmental > Terrestrial > Soil > Temperate... | reverse complement strand
GTCAGCAGCTTCTTTTTCCAAGCATTCGAGATCGGACTTTCCTGCGTGAGCAAAGGACGCGTGCCGAATTGAAAGGCAATCGGGCCGAGTTCGGGATTATCGAGCCAGTCTTCCCATTCGGATAGCCACCACACGCCGCCCGCCATCACGATCGGCACCTCGCCTAGGCCCCATTCACGCATCATCTGGCGCAGGGCCAGCACACGGGGGTACGGGTTTTCGGGATTTTTCGGATCCTCGCTGTTGGAAAGCCCGTTATGGCCCCCGGCCAGCCACGGATCTTCGTATACGACGGCGCCCAGCCAGTCGCGGAATTTATGAAAAGCCCGCAGCCACAAGGCGCGGAACGCGCGCGCCGAGGAAATGATCGGATAATAATGCACGCGATACCGCGCGGCGATTTCGGCGATTTTATAGGGCATGCCGGCACCGCAAGTGACGCCGTTGATGATGCCCTTGGCGCCATCCAGAATGCCCAGCAAAATGCGCTCGGCGGCTGCCATTTCCCACAGGATATTCATATGGATGCGGCCAAGACCGCCCGCAATTTCATAGGCCTTTTGCGCCTGGGTGATGCCGCCCTGAATGGCATAGGCGATCAATTCCTCATGCCGTTCGCGGCGCGTCTTGCCTTTATAGATTTGCGGGATCAGATGCCCTTGAGCATCGAAGCTGTCGGCATTGACGCCGGAAAAAGTGCCCACCCCGCCGGCCGCCGCCCAGGCGCCCGAGCTTTCGCCGTTGGAAATGGAAATACCCTTGCCGCCTTCAATCAGCGGCAGAACTTCGCGGCCGGAAATGATCAGGCTTTTAAGCGCCCTCATGCGATTCCTTTCGGCATGTATTATAGGCGCGGCAGAAGGCTCGTACCAGCTATTTAAGCTGCCGGATCATGTCTTTGGGATTGTCGCAGAAGACAGCGCTCACCCCTTGGCTTAACAGCTCTTTCGCGCGCGTTGGGTCGTTTACGGTGAAAGCAAGAATTGCAAGCCCAGATTTTGCCAAGATGGGCAAACGTTCAGACATAAGCAAAGAGGCATCGATCGTAAGCGCCTTGGCGCCGAGGCGCGCGGCCACCTCACGCCAATCCTCGCGCCATTCTTCAAACGCAAGGCTGCGCGGCCAGCTGGGATGCAATTGCGCGGCCGTGGCCAGCGCTTCTTCATCGAAGCTCGAAATCAGCGGCGGCGGTTTGTCATGCGGCCATAATTTCGCGGTTTCGATGAGACCAACCATGGCCGTCGCCTGGGCGCGCCCGGGACAGGGTTTGATCTCAAGATTGAGCTGCAAACCGCAATCGAGCACGCAGCGCAGGGCTTCGGCCAGATGGGGCACGCGTTCGTTCTTGAATTTCTTGTCGAACCAGCCGCCGGCATCGAGCGTTTGAATATAAACCCAAGGCGCCGTTGCCACCGGACCGTTGCCCCTTGTGGTGCGATCCAGCGTGTCGTCATGCATGAGAATCGGCACGCCGTCTTCCGTCAGCTTGACGTCGAATTCGGTCCAGGTCGCACCTTCCTCGCGCGCGAGCCTTATGGCCGCAAGTGTGTTTTCCGGCGCGCTCGCGCTTGCCCCGCGATGGGCAATAAGGGGAGGGCGAAATTCCGGCAGAGCCACGGAAAACCCGGGGGATGCCTGCTTAGCTTGCCGCCGCTCTTTGCGCCAGATCCTCGCCGGTTTTTTGATCCACGGCCTTCATGGAGAGTTTCACCTTGCCGCGGTCATCGACGCCGAGCACTTTGACGCGCACCTCGTCGCCGACATTGACCACATCGGACACTTTGCCGATGCGTTGCGGGCTGATCTCGGAAATATGCACGAGGCCGTCGCGGGAGCCGAGGAAGTTCACGAAGGCGCCGAAATCGACGATCTTCACCACTTTGCCGGTATAGACCGTGCCGATTTCGGGCTCCGCCACGATGCCCTTGATCCAGGCGATCGCCTGATCGGCCGCTTTCTGGTCGACGGCGGCGACTTTAATGGTGCCGTCATCCTCGATATCGACCTTGGCGCCGGTGGTCTCGGTGATCTCGCGGATCACCTTGCCGCCGCTACCGATCACCTCGCGGATCTTGTCCTTCGGAATGGTGATGGTGGTGATGCGCGGAGCGTTTTCGCTCACACCTTCGCGCGCACCCGTCAGTGCCTTCGCCATCTCAAGGAGGATATGCAAGCGGCCGTCCTTGGCCTGTGCAAGCGCGATTTTCATGATCTCCTCGGTGATCGAGGTGATCTTGATATCCATTTGCAGCGAGGTGATGCCTTTTTGCGTGCCCGCGACTTTGAAATCCATGTCGCCGAGATGATCCTCGTCGCCAAGAATATCCGACAGCACGGCGTAGCCACGCTGTTCCTTGATAAGGCCCATCGCAATGCCCGCGACCGGCGAGGGCAATGGCACGCCCGCATCCATCAGCGAGAGCGACGATCCGCACACGGTCGCCATCGAACTTGAGCCGTTGGATTCGGTAATTTCCGACACCACGCGAATGGTGTAGGGAAATTTGTCCTTGGTCGGCAACAGCGGCCTCAGCGCGCGCCAGGCCAGCTTGCCGTGGCCGATCTCGCGCCGTCCGGGGCTGCCCATGCGCTTGGCTTCCCCGACCGAATAGGGCGGGAAGTTGTAATGCAGCATGAAATGCTCGCGATATTCGCCGGCCAGCGCGTCGATGATCTGCTCATCCTCGCCGGTGCCGAGCGTGGTGACGACGAGCGCCTGCGTCTCGCCGCGCGTGAAAAGCGCCGAGCCATGCGCACGCGGGAGGAGCCCGACTTCGCACAGGATAGGACGCACGGTCTTGGTGTCACGCCCGTCGATGCGACGGCCGGAATCCAGAATCATCGCACGCACATGATCGTATTTAAGCTGCTCGATTTCGACCATCACCGCTTCCGGCTTGAATTCTTCGATCGGAACGGCCGTGAGTACCTTTTCCTTGAGCGTATCGAGCTTGGCGTAACGCGTTTGCTTGACGGTTTCACCATAAGCGTCCTTAAGCCCATTGCCGGCGATCTGTTTCACTTTCGCCTGCAGGATTTTCTTGTCGTAGGCCGCCGGCGGCAGATCGCGCGGCTCTTTCGCGCAGATTTCGGCAAGGCCGATGATGAGATCGATCACGGTCTGGAAATTCTTGTGGCCGAACATGACCGCGCCCAGCATTACATCTTCCGGAAGCTCCTTCGCTTCCGATTCGACCATCAGCACACCTTCCTTGGTGCCGGCGACGACGAGATCGAGCTCGGCCGATTCCATTTCGGCCAGCGTCGGATTGAGAATAAACGCACCGTCCTTGTAACCGACGCGCGCGGCGGCGATCGGGCCGAGGAATGGAATGCCGGAAATGGTAAGCGCTGCCGAGCAGCCGACTAGGGCGACGATGTCGGGATCGTTCTCGAGATCGTGACTGAGCACGGTCGCGATCACTTGTGTTTCGCAGGTATAGCCTTCCGGAAACAGCGGACGGATCGGCCGGTCGATGAGGCGGCTCACCAGCGTTTCCTTTTCGCTTGGCCGGCCTTCGCGCTTGAAAAAGCCGCCCGGGATTTTGCCGGCGGCGAAGGTTTTTTCCTGATAATTGACGGTGAGCGGGAAGAAATCCGCGCCTTCCTTGGGCTTTGAGGCTCCCACGACGGTGCATAAGACGGTCGTGCCGCCCATCGTCGCCACCACGGCGCCATCGGCCTGTCTGGCTATCTTACCGCTTTCGAGGGTCAGCTTGCGACCGCCCCAATCCATTTCCTTGCGTGCTACTTTAAACATTGTTCTTTCTCCTCTTGTGTGAGTCCTGCCGTGCCCTATGCGCGGCAGCCTTCATGCTGCTTGTGCTTCATGAATGTCGGTGATGCGCCCGCCAAAGCGGTCGCGGCGATGAATCGTGCCATCGGGGCCGGGATCATTTTCTCAGATTAAGCTCGCCGATCAGCTTTTCGTACACGCCCACGTTTTTTCGCTTGAGATAATCGAGCAAACGGCGGCGGTTGCTGACCATCATCAAAAGCCCGCGGCGCGAGTGATGATCCTTCACATGCTTCTCGAAATGATCGGTGAGATGATTGATGCGCTCGGTCAAAAGCGCCACTTGCACTTCCGGCGAACCAGTGTCGCCCTTGTTGCGGGCGTGCTTTTTAACGAGCGCCTGTTTGCGCTCGGCGGCGATCGACATCGGATATCTCCTTCCTTCATGATGTTGGTCGAAAATCGGAAACCGGGATGTCGTCCAGTGACCGGGCATTCTATCCATTCGGATAAATGGTTTTATGCCCTATTTTTCTTCATTTGGCCAGAAAATTCATTCTTTCATCGCTACCAACTGCCTTGTGGTATTTAACTAAGTGACGGGGAAGAGAAAGACGGTTCTGTAGTTGTTCTGAAACCAAATAAATTTCCGCTAACTGAGCCTATTCCCGGGCGTACCCTACCAGGATGATCGAGATCGAGCTCTTCGTCTATAGAAACCGCGTAGAATCTTACGTCCGAATGAGCTTTCGCCAGACGATCTTGGGCCGGCTGGGAAACTACTAAACTCATAAAGGATATGTTTGTAGCGCCATGTTCCTTAAGAATGTTCAGGGCTTGATCTGCGGTGTCACCGGTAGCAATAACCGGGTCTAGCACGATAAACAGCCGGTCAGGAGGATCCGGATCAGGTAGAATTATCACATACTGTAATAACTCCCTTTGAAGATCATTCTTATCACGATGAATCCCGATATATCCCGTGTGCATATCATTAGATAATACGGTTTGAAAACCTTCGGCCAAAGTCAGACCACTTCGCAATACAGGAACTACGACAGGACGACTTTGTAAAAAAGTGCCAACCGCCTTTCCGTAAGGGGTGTAGACAGGCCTCTGTTCGGTCGCGAGATCCTTCGCAGCTTCGTAAGCCAAACCTATGCCGATTTCGCGCATTAACCGGCTGTAATCGTCGCAGTCGAATATTTGTCTTTTTTCCGCTCGTGCAGCGCACTCGCGCAATTCGGTAAGCTTTAATCTGAGCGATTTGTTTGTAAGGACCGTAAAATTATCTTGCATCAAAAATTACCTCAAACTTAAAACCTAAATCCGCGCATCACGCGAAACTCGCCGGCTTTCGCCTCGACCAGCGCCACCGGCAGGTCCTGATGAAGGGCGAGAATGGTTCCCGCTTTCATCAATTCCTCGTGCTGGGGCCGGATGAGGATGCTTTGGCCGGCGCGCAATCGCTGCGCCTCGCTGGCCGAGAGGTTAAGGGCCGGGATGTCGTCCAGCGCCGCCTTCAAAGCCAGCAATGCCGTTAAGGCCTGGCCTTTATGCGATAAATCCTCAAGCTTTTCCAGTGAAATTGCGTTGGCGGTATGAAATGGCCCCACCCGCGTGCGGCGCAGCTGCTTAACGTAGCCGTAAGTGCCTAAACGGGCTGCCAAATCGCGTGCGAGCGCCCGTACATACATGCCCTTGCCGCAGGTGGCACGGAAAACCGCGTGGTCCTGATCCGGCCTGTCGAGAAGCTCGATTGTGTAAATGTTGACCGTGCGTGGCGCCAATACCGGCGTTTTGCCTTCGCGTGCGAGGTCGTAGGCGCGCTCGCCCGCGATCTTGATGGCCGAAAAATCCGGCGGGGTTTGGGTGATCGCGCCGGTAAAAGCGGGCAGCCCCTGACGGATTTCGTTTTCCGAAGGTCGCCGCTCACTCTGCGCGGTAATTTTTCCTTCGGCGTCGTCGGTATCGCGCGCCTCGCCCCAGCGCACGGTGAACTCATATTCCTTGTCGCCATCCATGACATAAGGAATCAATTTGGTGGCCTCGCCGAAGGCCAGGGGCAGGATCCCGGTCGCGAGCGGATCGAGGGTGCCGCCATGACCCACTTTCTTGCCGCCCATGAAGCGCCGCGCCTTGCCGAGCGCCTGCGTCGAGGTAAGCCCAGCCGGTTTGTCGAGCGCCAGCCAGCCATGAACGGGAATTTTGGGATGGGTGCCCAGCATGACGCTCAATCGTCTTCGCGGGCGAGATCCTTGGCGACCTCGGGGTCGTTGAGGATTTCATTGATGCGCTTGGCATATTCGAAACTGCGGTCGGGGCTGAAGGTCAGACGCGGCACGTAGCGCAATTTAACCTTTTGCGCGATGACGTGACGGAAGAAGCCGATATGATTGTTAAGCGCGCGCACGGTTTCCTCGAGCCGCACGCCGCCCAGCGGCATCACGAAGGCGGTGGCATTCTTGAGATCAGGGCTGACCTGCACTTCAGTCACGGTGACGTTGGATGGTTCGAAATCCGCCGCCCACGGCACATCGCCGCGCATAAGAGCGGCCGCCAGCGCATGCCGTATTTCCTCGCCGACGCGAAGCTGACGCTGGGAACGCATAAAAAACCCCGGACACTAAAATTGCCGCGCGACTTCTTCCATCTCAAAACATTCGATCACGTCGCCGGCCTCGATATTGTCGTAATTCTCGAACGCCATACCGCATTCGAGGCCCTCGCGCACTTCCCGGACCTCGTCCTTGATGCGTTTCAGCGTTTTCAAAGTGCCTTCGTGGATCACCACATTGTCGCGCAGGAGACGCACCTTGGCGCCGCGCTTGACGATGCCTTCGGTCACCTTGCAGCCCGCCACCTTGCCGACCTTGGTAATATTGAACACCTGCAGAATCTGCGCGTTGCCGAGGAATTTCTCGCGCAAGGTCGGTGCCAGGAGGCCCGTGAGCGCCTGCTTCACATCGTCGATCACATTATAGATGATCGAATAATAGCGGATTTCAACATTGTCGCGCTTCGCCATTTCACGCGCCTGCGCGTTGGCGCGCACGTTGAAGCCGATGATCAGTGCGTGCGACGCCTTGGCCAAAGTCACGTCCGATTCCGTGATCGCGCCCACCGCCGCATCCAGCACATTCACGCGCACTTCGATGTTCTCGGATGTAAGTTTAATAAGTGCGTTTTTAATCGCCTCGATCGAGCCGTGCACGTCGCCCTTGATCAGCACGGCAAATTCTTTGATCGCGCCTGCCTTGATGTTCTCCATCATCTGCTCAAGCGTGCCGCGCTGGCTGGCCGCGGCCGCCAAAGTGCGCCGGCGACGCTGGCGGAATTCGCTGATCTCGCGCGCCTTGCCTTCGGATTCGACCACCATCAGATCGTCACCCGCGATCGGCGCACCTTGCAAACCCAAAACTTCGACCGGCATGGCCGGTGGTGCGGCATTCACATTTTCGCTGTGATCATTGATAAGGGCGCGCACGCGGCCCCATTCGCCCCCGGCGACGAAAATATCGCCGACCTTCAAGGTGCCCCGGCGTACCAGCACGGTCGCCACAGCGCCACGGCCTTTCTCGAGTTTGGATTCGACGACGGCACCCTCGGCCGGCCGGTCCGGGTTGGATTTAAGATCAAGAATTTCCGCCTGTAGCAGAACGGATTCTTTCAGCTTGTCGAGGCCCTTGCCGGTTTTTGCGGAAATCTCAACCGACAGCACTTCGCCGCCCATTTCCTCGACCTGCACGTCATGTTGGAGTAATTCCTGACGCACGCGTCCCGGATTGGCGCCCGGCAGATCGCATTTGTTGATGGCAACGATCATCGGCACATTGGCCGCTTTGGCGTGACGAATGGCCTCGATCGTCTGCGGCATGATGCCGTCATCGGCCGCGACCACGAGGATCACGACATCGGTCACCTGCGCACCGCGCGCGCGCATTTCGGTGAAAGCGGCGTGACCCGGCGTGTCGATAAAAGTGATGCGGTCGAAACCATGCAGCGGTTCGGGCAAAATGACCTGATAGGCGCCGATATGCTGGGTGATGCCGCCTTCCTCGCCAGCTACCACGTTCGTTTTGCGCAAGGCATCCAGCAAAGATGTCTTGCCGTGATCGACATGGCCCATCACGGTGACGATGGGGGGCCTTGGTTTGAGATTTTCGGGCGTATCGGCGGACGAGGCGAGGATCGATTCCACATCCGATTCCGCCACGCGTTTCACGCGATGGCCGAATTCCGCCGCCACCAATTCGGCCGTATCGGCATCGATGGTCTGGGTGATGGTCGCCATGACACCGAGCTTCATCAGGATTTTGATGACATCGGCGCCGCGCTCGGCCATGCGGTTGGCGAGCTCTTGCACGGTAATGGCTTCGGGAATCGTCACGTCGCGGGTGATTTTCTGCGGCTCCTGGTGCTGCATCGCCTGGCGCTTTTCGCGCTCGATGCGCCGGCGCATGGCGGCAACGCTGCGTACCCGCCCGCTGCCTTCATCGGCTGTCAAGGCTTGTGTCACGGTGATTTTGCTGCCCGCGCGGCGGCCTTCGCCACCACGCCGTGGGGCCGGCGTGCCGCGTCCGCCGCGACGGCGGCGGGCGGCGCCTTCTTCCTCCTCATCGATCACGCCGCGTTTGAGGAGAGCGACGGCTTTCGCAGCGGCCGTTTCGCCCGCACGCGTGGCAACACGCATACGTTCGGCGTCGCCACGGCGCACATTTTCGGATTTTTCCTGCTCCTGAATGCGGCGCAGCTCTTCGAGCTCGCGCTGGCGCAAAGGATCGCCGCCGGCTTCCGCGAACAGGCTCCCTTCGCCGCCCGGCAAATCGCCATCCTGCTTCTCATGATCGAGCACCGCACCGCGCAAGGCGCGTGCGCGCGCATCGCGTTCTTCCGGGGTCAATTGGCGAATAATGGCGGAGGTCGCACGACCGCGCTCATTGACGCTGACCGAAGTGCCGGGCTCCGGCCCCTTGACCATTTGCTGCCGCGCCGTCGCCTCGGGCGTTTCCTTGTCGGTACGCTTACGCTGGCGGACCTCGACCGCGACCGTTTTGGAGCGACCGTGCGAAAAACTTTGCCGCACAGAGCCGGCTGATGTGGCGCCGTCCGCTGCAACCGGCTTTTTCAATTCCAGTTTCGGCTTGGCGCCAAGGCTAAGCACTTTTTTGGTTTCGTCAGTCATTGGTTTTTGATCTATTCGATAAATGGGGCTGGCGAGCGATTTTTTCCAGCCGCCCGAGTTCCGTTTGCAGTTTTGCGGTCAAGCCATGCGCTTTAAGCCCGACATAGACGATCTGGTCATGGCCGAGCGCCGCACCGAGCTCGTTACGGCTAAAAGAACGGGACGTCGGGGCTGTGGCTGCAGAGATTTTTTCAAGCCCGTTCGCAGCAGCGTCATCGGCAACGAGCAACAAGGCGATTTTGTCCGCTTTCACAGCGGCTTCGACCTGCGGCTGACCAAGCACGGCAATACCCGCGCCGCATGCAAGGCCAAGTAAATCGAGACAGCGTTTTTTGATCAGGCGCGCGACGGTCGCCGCAAGATCGGGATCGGCTTTGACGGAAGTTTTAGCGGCCTTGGCAAACAGATTTTTGCGCGCCGCTTCTTCGATCGCACCGCCTTCGGCACTTACCCACAAGCCGCGGCCCGGAAGATTATGTTCGAGATCGGGAATAATGGCCTGATCGGGTCCGACGACAAAACGGATCAATTCATCCTTCGGCCGCAGCGCGCCCGTGACCAGGCAGCGCCGCGTGCTTTCCGCGCCGATGTCGGTCTGATCTTCCCGGGCTGTTGTGGTGGCCGTGGACATATGTTTTTCCGTACCTCATCTCACAAGCTCACGCCGGGGCCGCGGGAGCATCGCCACCCCCGTCGGCAAACCAGTGCGCACGCGCGGCCATGATGATTTCGTTGGCCTTGTTTTCGCCGAGACTGTCGACGCCGATAATCTCGCGTAATTCGTCCGAGGCTAGATCGGCCACGTCGTCGAGACTCTTAACACCCTTTTCCCCGAGCTTGACCATCATTTCGGCATCGAGGCCGTCAAGCGCAGCAACCTCGTCCGCCACGCCGAGTTCCTTGCGCCTGGCTTCGAGTTTGGCCGCGTTTTCGGCGAGCCAGTTACGGGCCCGTTCCTGCAATTCGCCTGCCACTTCGGCATCGAAACCTTCGATTTCGGCCAATTCGTCGATCGGGGTCTCGGCGATCTGCTCGACACGCGTGAAGCCTTCGCTGACCAGAAGATGGGCGATGACGTCGTCGACCGCCAAGGCTTCGAGGAACAGAGCCGTGCGGATGCGCAGCTCTTCCTGCCGGCGCTCGGATTCTTCCTTCTCGGTCAGGATATCGATATCCCAGCCGGTCAACATCGAGGCGAGACGCACATTCTGCCCGCGCCGCCCGATGGCGAGCGAAAGCTGCTCGTCCGGCACCACCACGTCCATGCGATGATTGTCTTCGTCCAGCACCACCTTGGCGACCTCGGCGGGCGCGAGTGCGTTGACGACGAAAGTCGCCGGATCCTGCGACCAGGGAATGATATCGATCTTCTCGCCCTGCAATTCGCCTACCACAGCCTGCACGCGGCTGCCGCGCATGCCGACGCAGGCGCCGACCGGATCGATCGAGCTGTCGGATGAGATGACCGCGATTTTGGCACGGCTACCGGGATCGCGCGCGACCGATTTGATCTCGATGATATTGTCGTAAATTTCCGGCACTTCCTGCGCGAACAGTTTGGCCATGAACAGAGGGTGCGTACGCGACAGGAAGATTTGCGGGCCGCGCTGTTCCTCGCGCACGTCGTAGATATAGGCGCGCGCACGGTCGCCATTCTTGAAATGCTCGCGCGGCAGCGTTTCGTCGCGACGCATCATGGCCTCGGTGCGGCCAAGATCGATTGTTACATTGCCGTATTCCACGCGCTTGACGATGCCGCTGACGATTTCGCCCACGCGATCCTTGTATTCGAGGAACTGACGCTTACGCTCGGCCTCGCGCACTTTCTGCACGATGACCTGTTTGGCTGTTTGGGCCGCGATGCGTCCTAGATCAATCGGCGGCAGATCGTCGACCACGAAATCGCCGACCTGAATATCGGATTTCGATTTACGCGCGGCTTTCAGGGTTATCTGCGTCGCTTCATTCTCGACCGGATCGGCCACCTGCAGCCAGCGTTGCAGACGCACTTCGCCGGTCTTACGGTCGATTTCGGCGCGAATATCGTTTTCATAGCCATATTTGGCGCGACCGGCCTTCTGGATGGCCTGCTCCATTGCCATCAGAACCTCGTCGCGATCAATGCTTTTTTCGCGCGCAACGGCATCCGCCACATTCAATAATTCCATTATCTTCCTCTTGCTCCCTTAGTGTTTCGTGTCTTCCTTGGCCTTTAAAAGTTTATCGGTTAGCACCAGTTTGGCGCGGGCGATGGCCCGGGCCGGCACGCGTACATCGCCTTGTTCGGTCTTGATCTCGATCTCGGCATCCGGCGTTTTGCCGGTCACACGTACGATGCTGCCCTGAAAACGTTTTTGTCCGCTGGTCTTTCCATCAAGCGGCGCCTCAAGTTCGATGCGGGCCACATGTCCCGTGAAACGCTCGAAATCCTGCAAGCGCACCAGAGGCCGCTCGATGCCGGGCGAGCTGATCTCGAGCGTATAACGTCCGGCGAGCGGATCGGCTTCATCGAGTCTCGGCGAAAGCGCACGGCTGATTTTCACGCAATCTTCCACGGTCATCGGCTTGCGGTCCTTACGCTCGGCCATAACCTGCAAGATCAGATAACGGCCGCCCGGCGTGAGCTGCACGCGCACAAGCTCATAGTCCATCGCGGCGAGATCGCTCGCGATAAGACCCGTTACCTGCTGTTCGATATCTTTCGTGTTGGTCATGGGTGTCGGTTCGCCGTCTGCAGGGTAACAAAAAAGGCGGGCTTTCGGCCCACCTCCTATCGCTTCCCAGAACGCCTTAATTTAACTCTTTTATCAGGCAAATCAAGGGTGATTCCGCGTGCGGGCCGAGCTATGGGAACAAGAACCGGAACTTCGACAAGTAAAATAAAAATGCAGCGCAATATCTTATAGTAACAACAACAATAGACCGTCCTTTTTATACTTGAAAAACAGGCAAAAATTAAAAATCACATTTTTCTAATTGTTTATTATTAACCATTTTTATTATGCGTTAACCATGTTTGTTATATAATTACGCGAGAAAAGTGCCGCGTTTGTTTGGATTTGCCCATTTTGCGCGCGGAAATTTTTAAGATGAAGACGCTATTTACCAACCGCCATTTTCACACAGATGCAAGGCTGTGGGTGGCGGTTTTGTTAACTTTATGGGCCCTGCTTTTTCCGACCCGTCTTTACGCTGACGATAAAACAGCGATGACGCCCGAACCCCTTATCGCTACACGCCCGATTTATTCTTCTTTTGAGAGCGCCGATCGCAGTTATCGCCTCGGCCTTTTGATGAATTACGTGCGCCATGAAGGGCCGGCCCTCATGCCCGGCTTGCCGGATGAGATGCGCGCCCCGGCACATTTTGCCATGGAGCAATTGAGGTCGGCGAGGGATACGCTCGGCTTGAATGACGGCGATCCAGATGATGGCTTCCTGTCGCCGGTATTTTCGCTGATGCAGGCGCCCGACGATAGTATCGCCGAATCCCTGTGGCTCACGCCCGGCTATCATCATTTGCATGGTATGCTGCCCTTCGACGATGCGCTGACCATAGGCTTTAATTACCGCAACAGCGTACTCGATCACCGGGTGAAATTCGAAGTCCACCCTTTTTATGCCCAGAGCTGGCATAGCAGCGAAGGCTATTGGGGGACAGAAATGACGTTCAATGTCGGGCCTGCGACCGGACAATCCTGGGGCAAAATCTCACTTCGCTACGATAACGGCAATTCGGATTTGATGGATCATAAGCATGGGCTGGATATGCATGCCGAATTTCTGTTCGACCACAATCTCACGCTTACCGCCGGTGCCCAGTCGAACGAGGCTTCCGATCTCGGCAATTATGTCTTGTTACGCTGGCGCTTGGTGGGCGGGGATTAATTATTCCGCCGCCTGCGAAACGGCTTTCTGTTCCGCCTCGATCTCGGCGGCTTTTTTCTCGACCAGATCCACGAGATGCTTGACGATATCCTCGTTCTGAAGACGGTGCGCGGTTTCGCCGTCGAGATAGACTTGATGCGTGCCCTTGCCGCCGCCCGAAAAACCAATATCGGTCATCAGCGCCTCACCGGGCCCGTTCACTACGCAGCCGATCACGGAAAGCGTCATCGGCGTCGTGATATGCGCGAGTGCTTCTTCGAGCTTCGTCACGGTCTTGATGACGTCGAAATTCTGCCGCGCACAGGAGGGGCATGAAATCACCGTCACGCCGCGCCGGCGCAAACCGAGCGATTTCAGCATCTCATAGCCGACGCGGATTTCCTCGACCGGATCGGCCGAAAGCGAAACCCGAATCGTATCGCCGATGCCCGACCACAGCAGCATGCCAAGGCCGATCGCGCTCTTGACGGTGCCGGCGCGCAAACCGCCCGCCTCGGTGATGCCGATATGCAAGGGATGATCGCAGGCTTCGGCGAGAGCCTGATAGGCCGCCACGGCCAGAAAAACGTCGGATGCCTTCACGCTGATTTTGAAATTGTGGAAATCATGGTCCTGCAAAATTTTCGCGTGATTGAGCGCGCTCTCGACCATCGCGTCCGGGCAAGGCTCGCCGTATTTTTCCAACAAATCCTGCTCGAGCGAGCCGGCATTGACGCCGATGCGCATGGCGCAGCCATGATCCTTGGCGGCGTTCACCACTTCCTTCACGCGCTCTTCGGAGCCGATATTGCCGGGATTGATACGCAGACAGGCGGCGCCGGCTTTGGCGGCTTCGATGCCGCGCTTATAGTGGAAATGAATATCGGCCACGATCGGCATTTTTGCCGCTTTGACGATCTCACTGAGTGCGGCCGTAGATTCCTCATCGGGGCATGAGACGCGCACGATATCGGCGCCGGCTTCTTCCAGCTGGCGGATCTGTTCGATGGTCGCCTTGGCGTCCGAGGTCAGGGTGTTGGTCATGGATTGCACGGCAATTGGCGCGTCGCCGCCGAGCAGCACGTCGCCGACCTTGATCTGCCGGCTTTTACGCCGATGAATGTCGCGCCAGGGACGATAGGCCTGCGCTTCGGAATGATGGCCGTCCATAAGCAACTCTCTTACAGGTAAGGCGCGTTTTTAGGCGCCAATTGCGTCTTTATCATAGCGTCGAATTAATAATTTCGCCAATTTTTATTGCTGGCCCCGCGCCTTCAATTTGGCCGGATCGAGCGGAATATCGTGTAAAACCCCGGAATCGCGCGAAAGTTTGGGTAAATCCACACCATCCAACGTCAAAACGATTGCGTTGCCATTGCCCGTCGTCAGCTTCAGGCCCGGCATGTCCGGCACCATGTAAGTGTCGCCGGCTTTCATCACGCGATCAAAGACCGTCTTGCCCTTCTCATCGACCACCAGAACCCAGCTTTCCTTTTCCGTGCGGATGGCCAGATGGAAAGTGGACGCCGCCGGTGCGGCGGCCTCGACCAAAGGTGCGGAATCCAGCGCCACCGCCGTGCCGGAAGAATCAGACGTAGCCGCGGTCACCGTAGGCAAAGGCGGCGGAACGCTGACGATGGCTCGCCCCGAACTCGAGAAGCCATACCAGCCGGCATAGATCAAAAGAGCGACCAGCGCCGCGCCGATCATGATCGGAATCGAAGGCGTACGGCCTTCGGTGATCGGGGTCGGTAGCACAAGGGCGGTTTTGCGGCGACGACCGGCCATCTCATGACGGTAATGCTCAATCGCCTCGCGGCCATCGAAGCCAAGATAGCTGGCGTAGCTGCGCAAAAAGCCGATTACATAGGCATCCGCCGGCAATTCGTCGTAATCGCTGTTTTCGAGCGCGACGAGAAAATTTTTGCGAATGCAAAGATAGTCGGCGATGTGCTGCAATTCGTCGCCGCGATTTTCACGCCGCCTTCGCAGAATATCGCCGAGCCGTTCCATCGGCGGTTCGCGCGCCGCGCCGGGCGGCTTGGTAGATGGCGGCCGCACATTATTCTCGCTCGGAACGGACGGGCGGCTTTTGCGGGCGGGACGATTGCGGGGAGGGGAGGCCATGATGCCCTTGTTACGAAAACCTGATTAAATAAACATGCGTTCTTTTATGGAATTAGAATCATTTCCTGATTGTTCAGTTTAACCAATTTTGGCCCAAAAAGCAATCAATCAAGCGGGTTTGCGCTTTTTGAGGGCATTTTCCGCCTGCCCTATCAGCTCGGCCAGAATCTCGGCGGTGGGCTGTTCTTTCGTGACCATGCCGACACTCTGGCCGGCCATGACGGAGCCGGTCTCCACATCGCCCTCGATCACCGCGCGGCGCAGGGCGCCGGCCCAGAAATGCTCGATTTCGAGCTGCGCCGTTTCCTTGGTCAATTCGCCCGCATCGAAACGCGCGATCACCTCGCGCTGCTTCTCGGCAAATTTTTTGCCGCCTTTGTTGGCGATCGCGCGCACCGGGATGACCGGAAAACGCGGATCGAGCTGGATCGAAGGCACGGCATCGCGCGCCGCCGCCCGGATGAAGGCCTGCTTGAATTTCGCATGCGCGATAGATTCCGTTGCGCACACAAAGCGGGTGCCGAGTTGCACGCCGGCGGCCCCCATCTCGAGATAGGAGACGATCGCCTCGCCGCGGCCGATGCCGCCCGCAACGAATACCGGCACATCGTGAATGTCCGGCAGGATTTCCTGTGCCAATACCGACGTGCTGACAGGGCCTATATGCCCGCCCGCTTCCATGCCTTCGATGATGAGCGCATCCGCCCCCATGCGGATCAGTTTCTTGCCGAGCGACAAGGCCGGCGTGAAACACATAAGCTTCGCGCCGCTATCTTTCACTTTTTTGATCGCGGGCGCGGGCGGCAAGCCGCCCGCCAGAACGATATGGCTCACATTTTCTTTAATGCAGGCATCGATCAGCGCCAGAAGATCGGGATGCATCGTGATGAGATTAATGCCGAATGGCTTTTTGGTGAGTTCCTTGGTGCCGTGAATTTCTTTCTGCAAAATATCGGGCGTCATCGAGCCGCAAGCGATAACGCCGAAACCGCCGCCGTTGGAAATGGCCGCCACCAAATGACGCTCGGATACCCAAGTCATTGCGCCGCCCATGATCGCGAGCGGTACGCCGAGGAAATCGCAGCCGCGCTGCCATAGGGATTGGAGAGAGGGAGGAACCGTTACCATGCAATGATCTTGCCGTCATAGCCGAAGAATTTGCCGGTGTCTTTCAGCGCCAGCCCATCGATCACCTTGCGCATACCTCTGACGCTTATGTCCGGCGTGATTTGCGCGCCCTCGCCGCCCATGTCGGTCTTAACCCAGCCGGGATGAAGATTGATGACCGCAATGCCTTGCGCTTTGAGATCATGCGCAATCGTAACCATGGCTGCGTTGAGCGCGGCCTTGCTGCTGCGGTAGGCAATATAGCCGTCGCCCATTTCGGCGATGGAGCCCATTTTGCTGGTGATCATGGCGATCTTGCGCTGTTTGCCGCGTGCGACGCAGGCTGCGAGCGCCTGCGTCACCATAATTGGCGCGATCGTGTTGGTGCGCAAAACGCGGTCCCAATTCTCGGCATCGATTGAGCCGAATTCCTGGCTTTCATCACCGTGCTCGGCGGACGTCGCCCCGCGCGCGCCGGAAAATATACCCGCATTGTTGATGAGCAAATCGACCGCTGTGTCTTTAAGCTTCGCCGCCAGCGTGGCGATGGATTTGGCGTCCGTCACATCCAGCGGCTCGATGCGGATATTTTTGTGCTTGGCGGCTAGGGCCTGCAACATGTTGGCTTTGGCTGGCGTACGGCAACCGGCGATTACGTCCCACCCAGCGCCGGCATATTGCCGGGCGAATTCAAGCCCGATGCCGCGGCTGGCACCCGTGATGAAGACGGACGGCATTATTTTCCATCCAATCCATAGGCCGTATGCAGGGCGCGTAGCGCAAGCTCGGTATATTCCTCGGCGATCAGCACGCTTACATTGATTTCCGAGGTTTCGATCACTTGGATGTTGATCTTCTTCTCGGCCAGCGTCTCGAACATAGTCGCCGCCACGCCCGGATGGCTGCGCATGCCCGCACCCACCAGCGAGATTTTGGCGACATCGGCCGCCGCCAGCAATTTGGTGAAATTGATTTTCTTGCGCTCGTCTTCCAGCACCTTTTTGGTGCGATCCAAATCGGCCTTGCCGACGGTGAAGGTGATGTCGGTCGTTTCGCCGTCATCAGCGGCCGTTTGCACGATCATGTCGACATTGATGCCGGCGCGCGCGAGCGGGCCGAACACGGCGGCCGCCACGCCCGGTTGATCGGCGACTTTCACGAGCGTGATCTTCGCCTCGTCGCGTGTATAGGCGATGCCGGTGACATAGTTCTGTTCCATAGTGTCGTCTCCATCGGTTACAAGTGTGCCGGGCAGATCGCTGCCGATCGCGTTATCGAACGTCGAAAGCACCTGCACTGGCATGCGGTATTTCATCGCGAGCTCGACCGAACGCGTCTGCAAGACTTTGGCGCCAAGCGAGGCGAGTTCCAGCATTTCTTCATACGCGACGCGCGGCAATTTGCGCGCTTTCGTCACGATGCGCGGATCGCTGGTATAGACACCGTCCACATCCGTGTAGATATCGCAGCGCTCGGCCTTGAGCGCGATCGCAAGCGCAACAGCCGAAGTGTCTGAACCGCCGCGCCCCAAAGTGGTGATGCGATCCTCATTGGTGATGCCCTGAAAACCGGCCATCACGCCGATTTCACCTTCCTCGATGCGCTGGCGGAAGGCGGCGGCATCGATATCGATGATGCGTGCCTTGCTGTGGGTTGAATCGGTGCGCAGCGGCACCTGCCAGCCCTGCCAGGAACGCGCATTGAGCCCGCGCTGCTGCAGGGCCATCGCCATGAGGCCGGCTGTGATCTGCTCGCCGGCCGCCACCACGGCATCATGCTCGCGCGGATCGTAAAGCGGCGCCACGTCCCGGCAATAGCCGATTAGCTGATCGGTAACGCCCGCCATGGCCGAGACGACCACGGCCACCTTGTGGCCTTTCTGGACCTCAGCGGCGATGATCGCGGCGGCATTCTTGATCCGTTCGATATCGGCGACAGAGGTCCCGCCAAATTTGAGAACAAGCAACATTCTGCTATTAATAGCTTTGTCGTCATTACTTGTGCAAGTGCGCCATGCCCCGTGCCGCCAGCATTGCCCGCGAAGAAATCGACCGGTTTTCGGCGCAGGCCGAAGATTGGTGGAATCCGGACGGCGCCTTCCGCCCCCTGCATAGGGTTAATCCGGTAAGGCTCGAATATGTGCGCGACCAAACCTGCCTGCATTTCGGGCGCGATCCGCAAGCGCGCCATGCGCTGAAGGGTTTGAAAATTCTCGATGTGGGATGCGGCGGCGGCTTGCTGGCCGAGCCCCTGGCGCGGATGAGCGGCGCGGTGACCGGCATCGATGCCTCGGACAGCACAATTACGGTTGCGAAACATCATGCGAAAGCGGCTGCTCTGGCCATCGATTATCAGACGACGAGCGTCGAGCAATTGGCGAAGAAAAAGATTCGCTACGATTTGATTACCGCGCTCGAGATCATTGAGCATGTGGCAGATGTCGATTCCTTTCTCGCGGCGCTGGAAAAATTATTGAAGCCCGGCGGCTTGCTCATTATGTCGACGCTCAACCGCACGCCGAAAAGTTTTCTGCTGGGTATCGTAGCAGCAGAATATATCTTGGGCTGGATTCCGCGCGGCACGCATGACTGGAAAAAGTTCATCCGTCCGTCGGAGCTAGCTTTGAGGCTGGAGGAAAAAAGTTTACAGGTGACAAATCTCACCGGATTGATTTTCAATCCGCTGCGTGGGGAATTCGAATTAAGGAAAGATGATCTGGACGTCAATTATTTGTTGACAGGCGCGCCGCGCTAAACCGGTTTTTCAAATTCGCAATCATGCGTGAGGGTCGGCAGCATGCGCCGGGCTTCGGCCACTTTGGCGAGATCGAGATCGGCCATGATAATGCCGGGTTTTTCGCTATCGCCTTCGGCCAGAATATGCCCCGACGGATCGATAATGAGGGAATGCCCGTACGTGTGGCGGCCGCCGTCATGCACGCCACATTGCGCGGGCGCCAGGATAAAACCTCCCGTTTCGATCGCCCGGGCACGCAACAAGACATGCCAATGCATTTGGCCGGTCGGCACCGTAAAGGCAGCCGGCACCGTGATGAGAAACGCGCCTGCCTTCGCCAGCGCGCGGAACAGATGCGGAAAGCGCAGATCGTAACAAATAGTCAGGCCGATCTTGCCCCAGGGCGTCGTGGCCGCGACCGCGCGATTACCGCCCTTGAACACTTCGGATTCGCGGTATTTTTCGCCCGCACCGATATCGGCATCGAACATATGGATTTTGTCGTAAGTGGCGGCGACCTCACCTTGCGGATTAAATAAATAACTACGGTTGGCGAGCTTTTCATGGCCGAGCGCGATCGCCAAACTGCCGCCCATAATCCAGCTTCCCGTTTCCTTCGCCATGCGCTTGAAAAAGGGAATACCCGGATGCTCGGCTTCGCTGCGGGCGCGGGCGATGATTTTCTCGCGCCCGCGCGTCATCACGCAGACATTTTCCGGCAAGGCGATGAATTGGGCGCCCTGCTTGTGCGCTTCGCGAATGGCAGTTTCAATTTGCTTGAGATTGCCCTCGATCTCGGGACCCGAATTGGTCTGAATGCAGGCGGCTTTGAGAATGTTCGTCATGCTTTGAGCAGGGGATCGAGGCCGCCTTTGGCATCCAGCGCGTAAAGATCGTCGCAGCCGCCGATATGCTGGTCATTGATGAAAATCTGCGGAATGGTCTTTTTGCCGCCGCTTCTCTTCAGCATTTCCTCAAGCTTCGCCGGCTCGGCACGCACATCGATTTCCTCGAACGCGGCACCCTTTTTCTGTAGCAGCGCCTTTGCGCGCACGCAGAAAGGGCAACTGGGGCCGGAATAGATGGTAATGCGGGCCATGCGAACTCCTGCTACAAAGTTATGACGATTGTCGTTAGGATGCAATTATGCTGTGGCGACTCATGACATCGTCCGATTTGCTAAAAGTCAGCATGATCGGCAACGGCATTCATGTGAATTTTTTCGAGGACCCCGGAATTTTCGCCGAACGTTACGCCTTGTATCCGCGCGGTTGCTATGTGCTGGAAAGTGTAAATGGCATCCAAGGGTATATTGTAAGCCACCCCTGGTATTTCAAAAAACCACCAGCGTTGAATACATTGCTGCAATCCATACCGCAATCGGCAGAAACTTTTTATATTCACGATGTTGCATTGCTCGCAGTTGCGCGCGGGCGTGGATATGCGTCACAGATTGTCCTGCGCCTAATCGAGCATGCACAGGGGGCCGGATTTCCTAATATGTCGCTGATTACGGTCAATAACACGAGGAACTTTTGGCAGAAGCACGGCTTTCGGCTGGTGGAAGATTTGTCTCTAGCTGCAAAGCTACAAACTTACGAAAATGATGCGCATTTCATGGTGCGGAATTTATAATAATCCTTTCACTCGCGCCAGCGTCAGCACATTCACGGCTTTGGCTCCGGCTTTCAGCAAGACGCGACTGCATTCATTGACGGTGGCGCCGGTCGTGAGCACATCATCGATCAGAATGATGGTTTTATTTTCGATTTGCTTGCGATAGCGCGACTGAACGCAGAAAGCACCCTTCACATTGACGAGCCGCTCCTTGCGGCTCAGATGGCCCTGAATCGGCGTCGCGCGCCGGCGCTCCATAAGATCGATCAGCACCAGTTTTTGCGTGAGCCGCCCCAGTTGCTTCGCCAGTAGCGCTGCCTGATTGTAGCGCCGCCGGAACAGCCGCCAGCGGTGCAAAGGCACCGGCGCCACATAATCCGCCTCGTCCCAGAATTCGGCGCCCGCGCGCTGCATCCAGCTCGCCAGCGCCGGGGCGGGATGCGTACGGTCGGCATGTTTGAAGCCGAGTACCAAACGGCGGCTGAAATCATCGTACAGCATCGGCGCACGCGCCTTGGAAAATTCCGATGGTGCGGCGATGCAGCCGCCGCACAGCGCGCCTTCACCCATCGGCACGTCGAACGGCACCCCGCAGCCGCTGCAGAAGGGCGCGGCGATGAAATGAATATGGCTCCAGCAATCGGCGCACAAAGTACGATGGGCGCCGGTCGGCGCGTCGCAGGAAAGGCATAAAGGCGGCAGCAAAAGATCAAGCGCGCGGCTGGCCGTATGGCGGAGGCGGGAAGGGGAAGCCAGGGACATGATGACAGGAGCGATTTGGGCGGCGGAGAAAGCGGCGCTATTCTAGCCGGATGGACGATTCCGGCCAAATCCTCGTCTTCGACCGCGCGTTGGTGCGCGCGCATCGCAACCGCGCCGCGGCGTCTTTCGCCCAACATGGCGCCTTGTTCGATGAGGTCGCCGCCCAGCTTATTGAGCGTCTGGCCGGCATCAAGCAGAAATTTCAATCGGTGCTCGATCTCGGCGCCCATGGTGGAGCGCTCGCCCGGCATTTCGCCGAACAGGGCGTGCCTTTCGTGGTCGCCGCGGATATTTCGGAGAAGATGCTGGCGCCCGCGCGCACTTTGCGCGTCGCCGCCGACGAGGAATTTTTGCCCTTTGCTCCCAACAGCTTCGATCTCATCGTCAGCAATCTGAGTTTGCACTGGGTCAACGACCTGCCGGGCGCCTTGCGCCAGATAAAAAACGCCCTGCGGCCGGGCGGATTGTTTCTTGCCTCTCTTATTGCGGGCAGCAGCCTGTCTGAATTGCGCGCTTCTTTACTGGAGGCGGAATTGAAAATCGCCCAAGGCGTCAGCCCGCGCCTCTCGCCCGCGATCACTTTGCAAACCGCCGCCGCGCTTTTGCAGCATGCCGGCTTTAGATTGCCGGTGGCGGATATGGAAAAAGTAACGCTCGAATATGCGGATGTTTTTGCCCTGATGCGCGATTTGCGCGGCATGGGCGAGAGCAACGCCCATTGTTTGCGCGCACGCAAGCCGATCCGGCGGCAGGTTTTCCAGGAAACCGCACGGCTTTACCGCAATCGTTTCGCCGAGGGTGCCGGCCTGCCGGCGACTTTCGAGATCGTCTTTATGCACGGGGTGAGGGGCTAAACCCAAGCTTTTGGCTGCTTTTAACCGGATTTTAGGCATAAAAAGCGAAGCTTGAGCCACTTTTAAAGCCATCCGAAGCCCGGATTTACGGCGCACGAAAAGGCGGAGCGCGTTTTGAACAAAATCGAAAAAGCCGGCACGATCAAGCTGCCCTTCACGGCGCTGCGTTTTCTCGGCAAGGATTCCAACGTCCTGCTCGCGATCACGATGATCGGCGTCTTCATAACTTTGCTGGTTTTTTTTCTGCTGCGCCGGGAAGTCGAAACGCTGCATGGCGTTTCCGAAACCGTCTCTTCGATTCCTTATCTTGAGCTTTTCACGGGATTGCTGCTAACTTGGGCGCTGGTACGTTATTTACGCATCAGCAGCCTGCGCGGTGCCGAGACGGCGGCGCTTGCCCTCTCCTTGCGGAACGCGAATGACGAGCTAAACCGCAAAATCGGCGATGAAGAGCGCATGGCGCGCGCCTTGCGCGAAAGCGAACAGAAATACCGCGCCATTTTCGAAAATGCCGGTACCGGCATCTGCCAGATCGCGCCCTCCGGCGAATGGCTCAATGCCAACCGTACGCTCGCCCATATGCTGGCCTATGACAGTGCGCAGGAGCTTCTGCGCGAGCAGCCCGATCTGCACGGCCAATTGTTCGCCGATCCGCGCCAGCGCCGCGAATGGTTTACCAAGCTGCAAGCCGGCGATGCCGGCAAGCTCGAGGTCGAGCTTTACACCAAAAGACGCCGCACCATTTGGGTCGCGACCAGCGGGCATGTCGTGCGCGGTGCGCGCAATGAAGTCTCCTATTTCGAATGCACTATGTACGACATCACCGAACGCCGCCATGCCGAACTTGCCTTGATCCAGGCCAAGGAGCAGGCCGATTTCGCCAACCGCAGCAAATCGGAGTTTCTGGCCAATATGAGCCATGAGTTGCGCACGCCGCTCAACGCCATCATCGGCTTTTCCGAAATCATCAAGGAGCAACTGTTCGGCCCAGCGGGGCAGGCGCAATATGTCGAATATGCCCGCGATATTTATGACAGCGGTGAATTGCTGCTCTCGCTCATTAACGACATTCTCGATATGTCGAAGATCGAGGCCGGCAAACGGGCGTTGTCGGAAACCGTCTTCGACGTCGATCGCGTGGTGCAGTCGGTTGCGCGGCTTGTGGCCTCGCGTGCCAAGCTCGGCAAGCTCAAGCTCAATGTTCAGGTACCGCGCGATTTCCCCGATTTGCGCGGCGAGGAACGGGCCTTCAAGCAAATCCTCACCAACCTTCTGACCAACGCGATCAAATTCACGCCCGAAGGCGGCGTCGTGACGATGGAGGCTCGCATCGACGAGTTCGGCCGCATGGGGATTACGGTCAGGGACACTGGCATCGGCATGACGCCTGAGGATATTCCTTTGGCGCTGGCGCCCTTCGGTCAGATCGAAAGCGCGCTCTCGCGCAAAAGCCAGGGCACCGGCCTCGGCCTGCCGCTGACCAAGGCCCTGGTCGAGCTGCATGGCGGCGTGCTCGATCTGCAAAGCATGCCGGGTGCCGGCACCACGGCGACGGTCATATTACCCGCCGACCGCGTGGTCATGCCGCCCGCAAAACCCCCAGTTTGATTTTTGGTTTTCCGGGAACTTCTCGTTCACTTATGAGAGCAAGTGCTAATAAGACCTTCGTATACGATAGGTCCTCGTTGAGGGTTATCTTTGATGACCCATTGGATTTTTGCATCGCCTAGGACACAAAGTTTACCATCGTTAACTTCAATCGGCTGCAGATCAGAAATGGTTACTGAATGTTCCCAGCCGTTATTTTCGTATCGAAAAGTCATATTTCGTAGAATGGCAGACTTATCTCGTTTTTCTAATGAAGGTTTTAACGTACGATAAAGAGAGTCAACCGCGAAAGCTTTAGCTTGTATACCTTCTACGGTATCGAAATTCGGATGGTAGCTGCCGTACCAAGAGCCAAATCCCCATCCAGTCAACGCTCCAATGCCGACGCTTGCGGCAGTCAAAATTGGCGTTTTATTTTTATTCCATTGCTCTAGAATCGTTTTCGTCAAGCGATCTGTGAGCGCATCACGAATTTCTGCGTAGCGAGCAGTCATATTTTTGTTTCCTTTTATCAGTTAAAATTAAAAGCAGGGCATTATACTTTTTAAACTCAACCGGACACGAAGAATAATAGTTTCTTATGTATTTCAATTACTTATGAGAGACGCAAAACCCCAAGCTTGATCAGCCAGCCGAGCGTACGCCACAGTTGCGTACCGCCTGGAAACCTTCTCAAAATATCCGCAATTGTGGCTCCCTGCTGCGCCGAAAGATAATTAATGAGCCGAGTTATGTTTTCAGGCTCGATCATCATGTCGAGCCCGAATACGTTGATATCGTGGCTCAGCAAAAGCCGAATTTTTTCGGCAGATAGCGCAACATGCAATCGGTCGCTTTCCTTGAGCGCGGCCGAAGGATAGGCAGCGTACATGGCGAAAGGATCGGGAATAAGCGGCCAATGTATGGGCTTGCGGTTAGGCGCACGTTTTTTCGCCCGCTCTTTCCACAGTGCTTCATAAGCCGGAATAATATGCCGCCAGTCATAAGTGGCGCGCGCCCGCTCGCGTGCTTTTTCGCCCATGCTTGCGCGCTTGTTTTTATCCTCGATGAGAGATTTAAGCGCTTCGGCCGCCATCTCTACATCGATCGCCGTGCAAAGCGCCGTCTTGGCCAGAAAGCCGCCGTAAATTTCACGGCCCTGCAAAACAAGTTCCGCGAGTTCATGTCCTGTGCCAGGCGGCGGCGTTAAGCTGCGCACCAGAAATCCGTCTTCGCCATTTTGCACCGAATCGCGATAGCCGTCCCAATCACTCACCACGCGTGGCAGGCCGGCCGCCATCGCCTCGATCGGCGTAAGACCAAAACTTTCCTGCATATTATCGATAAGAGAGAGGAAAATATCGCCAGCAGCCCACAGGCCATCGGGAAAGCGTGGGTCGCCGCTCGCAACGAAAATGACTTTCGCCTTTTTGCAAACATCCTGCGCCAGTTTTTTGAATTGCTGTTCGGCTTCCTTCGGCACGAAATAGCCCTGCATGACAAGACGCACGGAAGCGCCCGTCAGTTCCGCCGCGCGTTCGGCTGCCTGAAACATGGCAAGCGGATGCGCCTTGATTGCATGACTCAGCCGCCCGACCCACAGCAGAACGATATCCTGCTCGATAAGACCCAGATGCCGGCGCTGCGCCGCCCGCTTTTCCGGGCTGACACGCGCGGTAAATTTGTCCGTATCGATGCCGAGCGGAATGACCGGCAATTCCACCGGACATTTAAAAGCCGCGCCGAAACGTGCCCGCAGATAATCGGCGTAATTGCTCCAAAAAGCGCGGATGGCGGAAGCTACCGCGTTTGATGGGCAGATAATCGCATCCGCCGCGTTCGAGGGGGCGAGGCAGTATTGCTCCAGCACCGCGCCGCCCTCGATTCCGCTGATCGCATGCGCAAGGCCGCAAAAAGCGAAATCGTGGCCCTCCAGCCGCTGCCGTTGCCACAAAAGATTTTTCGGATCGGGATCGGCGCGGAAGATCACATCGAACGGCAAAAGATTTTCGCGCGTACGCCTTGCGTCAAGGATCGCCAAACGCGCCGGATCGAGACCTGCATTTTTGGCCGCTTCCTCGATTTCCGTCTGCCCGGCAGCCTCGCTGACCAGCATATGGAATTTTTCGGGCGTGCCATGGCGGAACCAGGCTTTCAGCCAGTCGAGCACCGCGACCTGCAGGCCGAAAATCTTGTTTTTCTCGGTCGGGGTTTTGACGGGGGTGTAGTGGAGGGCGAACATGCAGATAGCAGAATTCAGGGATCAGGTATCCGGGAAGCATTACCACCGCTGTCATTCCTGCGTAAGCGGGAATCCATCTCCGCTTCCGCGGGGATGACAGTTGGATTAAGCTGCGAGAATGGAATGGCTCGACGAGGCGATCGTTCTGTCGGCGCGGCCGCATGGCGAGAATGCGGCCGTGGTGGCGCTGCTCACACCGCAGTATGGGCGCCATGCCGGGCTGGTGGCGGGCGGGCAGGGGCGCGGCGCGCAGCCCATTCTGCAGCCCGGTAATCGGGTAAAGGCAAAATGGCGCGCGCGCCTGCCCGAGCAGCTCGGCCATTACACGCTCGATCTGGTCACATCGCACGCGGCCGCGTGGCTCGATAACCCTGAAATTCTGGCGATCATTGCTTCGGCCTGCGCCGTCACCGAAGCGAGCCTGCCCGAGCGCCAGCCGCTGCCGGGCCTTTATGCCGGGCTTGCGACCTTGCTCGGTTTGCCGGATCCCGGTCTGTGGGGGCCGGCCTATGTGAAATGGGAATTGGGATTATTGCAGGCGCTCGGCTACGGGCTCGATCTCAGCCAATGCGCCGCGAGTGGCCATGCCGATAATCTCATTTATGTCAGCCCGCGCACCGGCCGCGCGGTTTCGGAAAGTGCCGGCGCGCCCTATCGCGAGAAATTGCTGACGCTGCCGGGATTTTTGGTCGGGGCGGCCGAATGGATGGCGGCAGATATAAGCCAGGGCCTCGATCTCACCGCGCATTTTCTGCGCACGCATGTTTTCGCGCATCCGCACAGCCGGTTGCTGGTCAAGCAGGACGGCGAGTTGCCGCTGGCAAGGCAGAGATTGGCGGAATTTTACGAAAAAGCAGCGGCAACAAGGGAGGTGGATGTAGCTTGAAAACCATCGTCGACATCTTTAACCAGTCCTGATGCCCCGCACCAATCTCAAAACCAGGCCGCCCGACGAACCGCCGGCAGAGATCGTCGATAAAAAACTCTCGGAAGCCTTGTCGGAACGCTATCTCGCCTATGCGCTTTCCACCATTATGGATCGCGCGTTGCCGGACGCGCGCGATGGCTTGAAGCCCGTGCATCGGCGACTTTTATTCGCAATGCGTGAACTTCATCTCAATCCCGGCCAACCACCGAAAAAATCGGCGCGCGTGGTGGGCGATGTGATCGGCAAATTCCATCCGCATGGCGATGTCGCCGTCTATGAAGCGCTCGTGCGTCTCGCGCAGGATTTCGCCCAGCGCTACCCGCTCATCGAAGGGCAGGGCAATTTCGGCAATATCGACGGCGATAACCCGGCCGCCATGCGTTACACCGAAGCGCGACTCACGGAAGTCGCGCGGCTACTGCTGGAAGGTATCGACGAGAACGCGGTCGATTTTCGCGCGACCTATGATGGCAGCGGGCAGGAACCCGCCGTTCTGCCTGCCGCCTTTCCCAATTTGCTGGCGAACGGCTCAAGCGGCATCGCGGTGGGCATGGCGACCTCCATTCCGCCGCATAATGTCAGCGAATTGTGCGACGCGCTGCGCCATCTGATCAAATTTCCCAACTCGCATATCGACAAATTGGTTGGCTTCATTCCCGGCCCCGATTTTCCGACCGGCGGCATTCTCGCCGAAAGCCGCGAAGCGGTGGTGGAAGCCTATAAGACCGGCAAAGGCTCATTCCGTCTGCGCGCGAAATGGGAGAAAGAAGATCAGGGCAAGGGCATTTATCAGATCGTCGTTACCCAAATTCCCTATCAGGTGAAAAAGTCGGATTTAATCCAGAAAATCGCCGATCTCTTGACCGCGCGCAAATTGCCGCTGCTCGAGGATGTGCATGATGAATCGGCCGAAGACGTGCGCCTCATTCTCACCCCCAAGAGTCGCAATGTCGATGCGGGCATGCTGATGGAATCTTTGTTCCGGCAGAGCGATCTCGAAGTGCGCATTCCGCTCAACCTCAACATGCTCGATAAAAATTGCGTGCCGCAGGTGATGGATCTGCGCGAAGCCTTGCAGGCCTGGCTCGATCACCGGCAGGATGTATTGCAGCAACGCTCGAAATTTCGGCTGGCGCAGATCGAGGCGCGGCTGGAAGTTTTGGCCGGTTATCTGATCGCCTATCTCAATCTCGATAAGGTGATCAAGATCATCCGCACCGAGGACGAACCAAAACCGGTTTTGATGAAAACCTTCAAATTGACCGATACACAGGCCGAGGCAATCTTGAATATGCGCTTGCGCAGCTTGCGCAAATTGGAAGAAATGCAGATCAAGACCGAGCAGAAGGATTTATCGGGCCGCGAGGCGGAATTAAGAAAACTTCTCAAAAGCGAAGATTTGCGCTGGCAGGTGATCGACAAGGAGCTGGTGGAGCTCAAGGAAAAATTCGGCAAGAAAACGCCGCTTGGCGCGCGGCGCACGGAAATCGCCGATGCGCCGGCCGAAGTCGATGTGCCGGTCGAAAGTTTTATCGAGCGCGAAAACATCACAGTGCTGTGCTCGGCCAAGGGCTGGATCCGCGCGATGCGCGGCCATATCGCTACGGATCCGGCCGCGCGCGCCGCCGTGAAGTACAAGGAAGGGGATGAGGAGCAATTCGCCGTCAATGCCGAAACCACCGATAAAATCCTGCTTTTCGCCGGCAACGGGCGCTTTTACACGTTGGGTGGCGATAAATTGCCGGGTGCGCGCGGCTTCGGCGAGCCGGTGCGATTGATGATCGATCTGCCGAACGAGGCGGAAATCGTCGGGCTCATCAAATATAGCGAAGGCCAGAAATTTATCGTGGCATCGAGCGACGGGCGCGGCTTTATCGTGAAAGCCGATGATGTGCTGGCGCAAACCAAGAACGGCAAGCAGGTTTTGAATGTAAATGAGGAGGCGCGCGCGGCGGCCTTCGCCCCGGTTACCGGCGATCATATCGCCGTGGTCGGCACCAATCGCAAATTGCTGATTTTCCCGCTTGGGGAATTGCCGGAGATGGGCCGCGGCCGCGGCGTGATCTTGCAAAAATATAAAGACGGCGAATTGTCGGATGTGAAAGCCTTCACGCTGAAAGACGGCCTAGTTTGGAAATCCGGCGATCGCGACCGCACCGAAACCGATTTGCGCAACTGGATCGGCGCGCGTGCGCAGGCGGGACGCATCGCGCCGAACGGGTTTGCGCGGAGCAACAGGTTTTCTTAATCAGAATTTGCAATCACGGGGACGTGGTCTGCTGCCGCAGAGTGAAAAAGGCCACGGCGCTTGATCAAAAGCTTCGTCCAAACTTTGCCTGAAGGCTAATTTTGCACCTTTGGCAAACTTGGTTCGTATTTCTCTGTATGCATCTGCATAAGCATCTAATACAGCATCTAAATCTAATGCAGTATCTAATACTTTTCTCTGGAGACGTGCCAAAGCCACCTTTCTTAGTGCTAGCTCACTTGCCGCTCGAATTTCTTCGGGTGATTCTGAAAAGCCCCTAGGCATTTTTTTATCTCCAATAAGAAAACGAAAGTGATCATAACCCGCAAATAAATATCTGTCTAGAACTGGTTGGCGACAATCTATTTTGTTACCCCATATTCCCCCACAAATCTCGCCGCATCCTCAAGCAACGGCGCCTTGTCGCGGAAACCATCGGCCAGCGCAAGCACGAGGCCGATATGAGCGACATCGGGATAAGTATGTACTTCGACCACATCGTCCAACGCGCGTAGTTTTTTCTCGAGATCATAGGCGTTGTGCAATTTCACCGTTTCGTCCGCGTCGCCGGTGGCAAGAAACACGGGCGGCATGCCTTTATGCACATAGGTGATCGGCTGCGTCGCTTTATCTTTGTCGGTGCTGAAAATCTCGCGGATATCCGGATCCTCCTGCGAGGGAACGAAATTGTAAGGACCGGCAAGCCCGATCGCGCCGCGAATCCAGTTTGCCTTGCCGCCGGCTTTTTCGATGTAAGCATTGTTGGCCACCAGCATGAGGGCGATATAGGCGCCCGCCGAATGGCCGGCGACGAAGATATTATCCGGATTGCCGCCATAGTCCTTGATGTGTTTATGCATCCAGACCAAAGCCCGCGCGGCGTCTTCGGTGAAGGTAGGATAATGCACTTCGGGATAAACCCGATAATCGGCAATCACGACCGTAAATCCTTTCGAGGCAAAAGCCTGTCCTACGAAAAGATAATCCTCCTTATTGCCCATCTCCCAACGTCCGCCATAGATGAAAAGAATAACCGGCGCGCCGCCGGCCGGCTTTTCGGGCCGGTAGATATCGAGGCTTTACCGCGCCTTGTCGCCATAGGCGATGTTGTGTTCAACCGTATAGCCGTCGCTCGGAATGGTTGCGTTCAGCAGATCGACGCAGGCCGAAAGCGTCAGCGCGGCGATTAGCGCGATAACGAAAGACGATTTTTTCAGGAAATACTGCGCGGCCGGTTTCATCACCCGCACTTTATTCTTTTGAGCACAAAGCGGCAAAAGGAAATTAAGCTGGCGCTGGAACGCGGATGTTTTTGAAATGCGAGGCTATAAACCGCAGAACATGTCGTCCGCGGCCGCCGGCACGCGTGGCATATTCGGCCGCTTCTTGAATATTCTGTTCGGTGCCGTAAAGACCGTTAAGTTTGATGACGGCCTCGACATCGTCGACAATCGCTCCCACTTTGCCGCCCACGTTTAGCTCGGCAAGGAAGTGATTGAGTTTGGCGCCTTGTGCCGCCAGTGCGGGGTCATGGCTGCTCATCATCTTGTTGGCAATTTCGCTCAGCCGCTCGATGGCTTGGTAATCATGTCCCGAGGCAAAAAGTTCAGTGGCCTGGTCCCTCAACTCGGGGTATTGGTCGAGCGCCATTGTCGAACCTAGCAATTGCTGGACTTCCGCAATGCGACCGGGAACGGTGGGGTCGGGAACGACGCCGCCTGCGCCACCAACCCCGTTCCCCCCACTACCGGAATTGCCCACTCTATTTGTTGCCGCGGATGACTGATCCGGATGTGGGTCTTGGTAAACCGGTATCTTTCCGTCTGCGGAAAGCGGGCGTGGTGTGATATCCGTATCTAATTGATGAGCAGAAAATGTCGGCGCAGGTGGCCTTCCGCCGAAGGCATGGGCCGCATGCGTGGGCCGCCAATTGCCGACAAACTCGACAGCTTTATGAAAGACTTTATCGACACCAAAATATTCGTAAAGCTTGCCGCCATATTCGCTGATGAAATGATATTCCTTTTCCCCGGCACCCAGGCCGCCGCCCAAGGCGCCGATCGCAAAACCTATCAATAAACTTCTGTTGGTGGGAAAAACTTCCAGTAAAGCATCGTTAAACGAAACTTTAGTCAATGTATGGGGTTGACGCCGATGCGCTACTTCTTTTTTGAGAAGGTTCCAACCAATACGTGCCCCTATCGATGCAACGCCGGCAGCCAAAGCAATGATGCACACCGATAACGGGTCCGTGGAACCGTCAAGTGCAGCGCTAACTCCGGTAGTCGTTAGGGCTTTTACGCCCCAGCCAAAGGCACCGCTGAGGCCCACGTTGAGGATGGTGCCAGCAACCGTTTTCCATGCCCGGCGCACCGGCGGCTGGCTAGGCGGCTGCCTTACCGGCGCTGTGGGGGCAGCCGGGAAGCGATCATCAAACCGGGGGTCACGATCGCGGAACGGCTGTGCGATAAAGTTTATGATACCGCCGGACACGGAAGGTGAAGAAGAATCCCGTCGTGGCGCCCCCGCCGGTCTTTGCCTTACCGGGGCTGTGAGCGGCATAAGCTGAAACAGCTGCCGCCGGCCTTGGTCCAGGACGGCAATCAGTTTCGAATTAACGCGCTCGTAAGCGCCGATGCAGTCTGCGGCCAGTTGATTTCCAACTCCGTGCGCCTCGGCTTTCGCCTCTTCAATCTGAGCCTGCCAACCGGCGAAACCGCTTTGTATTTCCTTAAGACGGTCATTTCTTTGAGCGGCGGTATACCGAGAATCGGACGCCTCTAGTTCGGCGCGCCCTGTCCTGATAACTGTCGACAACTGTGGATATTCGCTGAGCAGACTTCGTGCGGTTCCGTCTTCAGGCAAGTCGTTCAGTAGCGCGGGCTCGTCAATCCTCGGCCGCGGCGGCTCCTCAAGCCTGTCGATCAATCTCCCGTAAGTTTCAATCTCGATCCTATGCGCTTGATCCAATGCCGGCGGCAGCGGGACCACTTCTTCCAGAACATTTAATATCCCGCGATTAATCGACAGGCAGCGATCGGTTTCAGCCCGCGCAAGCCGGTTTTCTCCAGTTTTATCTTCTTCAAGATTTGCCGCCCTAGCGACGAAACTGCGATGAATGGAATCGAGGCCCTCACTGCTCCAGACAGTGGCGCGGAGCATCCGGCGAAGAAAATACCCGTAATTTTCGAGCGGGCCATTCTCGATGCGTTCCCCATATTCGCGAACCAGGCGCTGAGCAGTCCGAATTTCTTGTGCCACTCTCTCATAGGCGTCGGTTTCGCTTCCCAATGCCCCATCGACAGGCGCAGGGGGCGGTGGTGGCGGCAGCGGCAGGAACAGCGGCGAAGAAGATCTCGTCGGCGCCCGAGGCCGCAGTGCCGGACCGGCTAGCGCCGCTGGTTCGGGTGGGACAGCAGCTGGCGGCGAAAATATTGCCGGTGCTTCCGACGACGGCGCCGGATCGGCTAGCGCCAGTCGCTCGGACTCTGCTCTCGCGGGTGGTTCAGGGAGTGGCGCTGAGGCGGCGGAAGCGGCAACTTGATCGATCGTTTTATATTGTTCGCGCCATTCATCAGTAAGCTCCGACAAACGCCGAAGGCTCTGCCCGAGATCTCTGAGAAATGGAACATTTTCCCAATCCGGCGTTTGTTTGATTTTGTCAAACACCCCGGTCAGCCATTGCCGCTCTGTTTCCAAAAATCCTGATGGGCCGTACAATTGGTCTGACCCGTTGTGCAGCGCTTCAAGCCGGCGATTAATGGCGTTCCTGACAAATCCGTATATGGGTCTTGCTTCCTGGAATATTTCTCGATGTTCTTCGGGGACGCGAAGACTGTCCACGCTTTCTATTAGGCCGTTGACCGCGCCAAGCCAGCCTTGAAAAACCTGTTCTTTTGCTTGCAAAACCCGGTCTTCAGGCTTTAGCGGCTGGGTTGCCGCGGCGCTTGGAGAAGGATCACTGTCGGGCGCAGCTGCCGCAGCTGGTTCTATAAAAGGATCTTGCGACGGAGCCGCCGGCGTTGGCTCTGGATTAGGAAGAGCCTTCAACTCTTCGCGCCATGCTGGAATATACCTCGAAAAATCCTGCGCGGTTTGCTCGACTGCCCCAAAGATATTGTGTTCCCGATCCGGTACTTGTTCGATTTGTCGAAGCGCTTCTTGCAGCGCCGCTGGCGGGTCTATTAAAAAGTTGGATGTATCGTACTTTACGTCATGCTCACTCTCCGGCAGCCCAAGCCGGCTATTAAGAGCGTTCCTGACACTCGCGAATGCACGTCTTGCCGCCCAGAATCTTTCCTGATTTTCTGGAGATATATCGGGACGTTGCTCTTCGAATAGACGGTCCAGCTCTTCTATTGGGTTATTGACGATATCAAACCATCTTTGCAGCGCCTGATTTTTTGTTTGCGGGGCAACATCGGCAAGCGCCTCCAGTTGTACCGATATTTCCGGCAGCTTCACATGAACGAGATCCCCCAACTCTCGGCGCCATGTGTCAATATTCGTCCGAAGAGTTTCGGCATCTTTTGCAGCCGTCGCGAGGTCCGCATTTTCCCGATCTGGTGTTGACCGGATTTGTGCAAGTACTTCCTCCAATTCTTTTTGTGCCGCAACCAAGAATCCGGATTCATCATATTCTGCTGAGTCAGGATTTTTGCGCAACGCATCCAGCCGCGACTGAATGGAGCTTTTGACAAATCCGAAACCAAATCTTGCTTTCCGGTATATTGCTGCAGGTAACCGCGACTCAGGAGATTCCAGCCTTCTTATCGGGTCATCCACGATCTGCAGCCAGCTCTCCAGGGCTTGTTCCTTCAATTGCCGGATAATGTCCGCGCGTGCCGGCGGCAGTGATTGAATTGTCGCGGCTTCCGGGAAAAATCCAGCGCCGGATGGTGCCGGCGCGCCAGCAAGCTGTGTAGCCGGATCTTGCTGTGGGAACGAATCTTCCCGTAGCGGAGTTTCCGGCTGTGCCGGTTCTGCGACGGGAGGATTTCTCAATTGTTCGCGCCATTTTTCGATAATCTTCAAATGAGCTTCGGCGTCGCGCTCGATCGTTTCGAGAACGCTGCCTTCCCGATTTGGTATTTCCCGGATTTCTCCAAGTGCTTTCTCCAATTCTGTTCGCGCTGCTAGCAAAAATCCGGACTCATTATCATTTGACGCGTCAGGATATTTACGCAGCGCATTCAGCCGCCCATAAAGGGAGTCTCTAGCCGACGCGTGGCTACGTCTTGCCTTCCAAAATATTTCTTGATGTTCTGCGGGTATATCTTTCTCGAAATAGTCCAGATTGTTTATCCAGCCATCGGCAATAGGACCCCAGCCCTCGAGGAGCTGTTCTTTTATCCGCGAAATGCTGTTTGCAGGCGCCTGCGGCTGCGAATGGACTGGCGCCGCTTTCGGGAAGCTGGCGTCAGCCGGCACCGGGGCGACAGTGAGTTGTATAGGCTGATCTAGGGCTGCAGGCGGATTTGCATCAACCTGGACGCCCTTATTGATTTGTTCTGCCAAATCCGGCGGAAGAGTCGTTGAGTCAGGCATTATTCGTTCTCAGTTAAAAAATTGACGGTCTATACTTAAGGCCACTAATGGAGCGCCGGAAAGTACCAAAGAAAGACCGCGTTTTTCTATGCTTTTAATACTTTCAGACTATTTCGACTGGTTAATACCAAAAACGGGCAGATTCATAATTTGGGGCGCAGTGATTTCATGCGCTTAGACAAGGCCCTGTGCCTGTTCTTTCTCGGCGATTAGCTTGTCAATCGCCGCCCGTTCGGCCGCCGAGACACGGAAACTGGCCGATCTTAGCTGGCCGCAGGCGGCCATTATGTCCCGGCCTCTCGGCCTTCGCACCGGGCTTGCGTAGCCAGCTGCGTTGACGATATCGCCGAATGTCTCGATCACATCCCATTCCGAGCATTCGAACAGCGCGCCGGGCCACGGGTTGAACGGGATCAAATTGATCTTGGCCGGAATGCCTTTCAGCAAACGCACCAATTGCTTAGCATCGGCCGCGCTGTCATTGACGCCCTTCAACATCACATATTCGAAAGTAATGCGGCGCGCATTGCTGGCGGGATAATCGCGGCAGGCTTGCAGCAATTCCTTCAGGGGATATTTGCGGTTAATCGGCACGATTGCGTCGCGCAATTCGTCTGTCACCGCATGCAGACTGACGGCGAGATTAACATCGAGCTCATCGCCGCAACGCTTGATAAGCGGCGCGACGCCGGAGGTGGAAAGCGTTATCTTGCGCTTGCTAATCGCGATGCCCTCGCCATGCATGATAATGCGCACAGCTTTCGCCACATTGTCGTAATTGAACAAAGGCTCGCCCATGCCCATCATGACGATGTTGGAGAGCATGCGTTCGTTTCTGGTTGAAGGCCACTCGCCAAGCGCATCGCGTGCGACCATGACTTGCGCCACGATCTCGCTGGCTTCCAGATTGCGCACCAGACGCTGCGTGCCGGTATGGCAGAAACGGCAGGTGAGCGTGCAGCCGACTTGCGAGGAGACGCAAAGGGCTCCGCGATCCTGCTCGGGAATATGGACGGTCTCGATCTCCTGTCCGTCTTCCATGCGCAAGAGCCACTTGCGCGTGCCGTCGGCGGATTTTTGATCCTGCGAGATGGTGGGCCGCGCGATCACAAAATGTTCGGCGAGTTTCTCGCGCGCGGGTTTGGAGAGCGTGGTCATTTTGGAAAAATCGCGCGCGCCGTGAAAATAGAGCCATGACCAGATTTGCTTGGCGCGGAACGGCTCGAAACCCTGCGTGGCCAGCGCCTCTTTCAGCTCCATGAGGTCAAGGCCGATAAGATTGCGCTTGCCCCCGCTTTCAACGTGCGACGTAAGGCTTTTGGTATGATTGAGAAGAGTCATATTATTATCTGAACAAATCGGAATGTGTGCCCAAACGGAAAAGCTGAATTTCATCTTCGGTTATTTCATAAATGAGCAGCCAATCCGGTTCGATATGACATTCCCACATGCCCTGATACTCGCCACTTAATTTGTGTGGTTTGCAGCGTGCGGGAAGCGGCTGATCGGTAGCAAGCATATCGATAATCGCTTGTAATTTTTGCTCGTTCTTGCCGCGTCTGATTGCAAGCTTATATTCTTTCTTGAACCGGCTCGAGGTATGGACGATTCTCATCGATTAAGATCATCGAATAATTCCTGAACAGAGTTATATTTCTTGCCTTTTCCGGCCTTAACTTCCGCAATGGCCTTGCGCGTCGTTTCATTTGGAATGTTGACGGAAAAAGGCAAGCCCTTGTTGAGCACGACCTGGCCCATGAATATGGAAATCGCTTCGCTCGTGGTCATGCCGAGCTTGCGAAAAATCTTTTCGGCGTTCTGCTTAAGATAGGGTTCGATGCGGGCGTGGATAATTTCGGTTTTCATGGCCATCTCCTCCGATGCCAGAAATGTATCACATTCGTGATACAAAAACAACATTCGGTTAATGTCCTGTTTTCATGGGCTTTTTGTGTGACGGCGGCGGTTTTGAAGGCGTTTCCACCGCATAACCGCAAGCCTTGCCGATCGCCTGATAGGCCGCCGCCGCGCCCTTGAGAGAGAATGTGTCGGTCACCATTATGGCGCCCTTAGCATCAGGCGTGCCGGCGATCTTGATGCTCGAGCCCTCGCGGATGGCGGCCGCCAGGGCATGGTCGGTCGCCGAATCACGCGACCAGGCGGTATCCTTGGCGGTGAAAAGATCGAAGGATTTCTTGCCGATGGTGGCGGTCACATCGCTGAGCAGCTTGAAATTATAGCCAGACGCATAGCTCACCACATCCTTGCTGTTCTCACCCGGCCGGTGGGTTATCGTAAGCCAGGCCATGCCGCGCTTGACCTTTTTGTTGGGCGCGAAACGCACCGAAAGCGTCATGTAACAGACGGCCTGGTCGCCTTCATAGGAATTCGCCTTCCATTCGCCGAAAGTGCCAAGCAGTTTGGGCGCGGATTTCGAGGATGGCGCGGCGATGCCCGTCTGCGGCGGGCCACACATCAGAGCGGTGAGCAAACTTAGGAAAAGGAAGCGGCGGTTCATAGTCGGAAATTAGGCGATGACAGGGTTGGAGGCAACCACCCAATCTAGGGCTGCTGGATATTTCCCGCCGCCGTGTTTTGCACAGTCGCCGGTGTTCCGTTGATGAGCGGCTGCAGCACCGGTGCCAGTGCGCGGAGCATTTGTGCCGAAAGTGCGCTGGTGAATTTGTAATTGGCGGCATCCTCGCCTGCCACATGCGCCGTAATCGTGCCGAAGAAACGGTCACCGATGAAGAACACAAACGTACCGGTGCGGTTCATCACGCGCGATGAAATAAGCCGCCCGCCGGCGCCGAATTCATCATAGCGCTGATCGCCGGTACCGGTCTTGCCGCCGATTACGTAAGGCTGACCGGCGCCGTCGATATAGGCGCCTTTCACGCGCTTGGCGGTGCCGTCCTCCACCACGCCGATCATCGCCTCCTTCACCACATGCGCGATCGCGGGCTCCAGCACCTGCGGCGCATGTTTCTCGCCGTCATGTACGAGAAGCGTCTGGTAAGGCGTGTCGGTGGCGAATTGCAAGGATTCGAAACGTACAGTGGGTTTTTTGACGCCGTCATTGAGAATGATGCCGACCAGCTCGGCCAGAGCACCCGGTCGGTCGGCCGAGCAGCCGATCGCCGTTGCCAAACTTGGCACCAGATGATCGAAAGGATAGCCGAGACGCGCCCAGCGTTTTTGAATGTGGGCAAAAGCATTTTCCTCGAGAATGATGCGGATACGCTCGTCCTGCGCATGTTTTAGGCTCGGCCGGAACAGCCAGGCATAGCTTTCGATCCGCACCGGCTCGCTCACCTCGAGGATCGCGCTGCGCGTGGCATGCGGATTCGCTTGCAAATAGCCGGTCAGCCACAATTCCAGCGGATTGATGCCGGCGATATAGGCGCGGTCGGACAGATTGTAACGGTCAGCCGGATAATCATCATAAAATTTCTGCTTATGCGCCTCGTCGAGTTTGGCGCCTGCCGGATAGCGTTTGATAAAAGCCGCAAATTGGCTAAATTCCGCGTGCGGCCGCAAGGAGCGGAACATGATCGTGACCGCCGCTGCGCTTTTGTGGCCACGGCTCACGAGCTTATCGAGCACCTGATCGGGCGTCAGATTTTCGTAATCGCTGATATAGCGGTTGAGATAGGTGCCGCCTTCCTGTTCGGCGAAACGCTCGAGATAGGTGCGCCGCGCCTCGATCTCGGAATTATCCATCAATTCCTGTTTGGTCTGCGGTGCCTGCGCGATCGTATAATTGACGATGTCGCGCATCAGGCGCACGAAGACGAGATTGACCGAGTCGCGGAATGCCTCGCGCACATCCATGACGCGGTTGTTTTCCTTGGCTTCGAAATTGACGAAATGATGCTCGCCGCCGCCGGTGAAGAACGTTTCTTTCGGATTGGCGGAATAATGCCGGTCCATCGCCGCTTCCAGCATGGAATCCGGTGTCGCGATGGGGTGATCGGCAAGCCAGGTCGTCGCCCACAAAGTGAGCGCATCGGGCGCGTCGTCAGCCAGCGCATGCAGATCGTCCGCCGCAAGGCCGGCATAGCGTCGATGCAATTCGCCGACAATTTCGAGATAAGTCACAAGTGTGCGCAATTTGGCTGTCGATCCGAGATCAAGCTTCATGCCCTCATTCATGTCGAAAGGCTGGTCGATATTGTCGGCCTGCACGCGAATCCGGTTTTCGCTTGCGCTTTTTTCATAGAGCATCACGCTCCATTTGATTTTGGCGGGATCATTGTCGGGATCGAGCAAACGGAAACCGTAAAGCCCGATCGATGCCAGGAAATCGCGCTTGTCCATTTTGCGCAGAAACGCGGCCGTGTTTTTCTGGGTTTGCGCGTCAAGCGTCGTATGCGCGACGAGATCCAGCCGGTCGAGCTCGTAAAGCTTGCTTAAGCCCAGCATCGTCAGCAAATGGCCGCGCAGCGCGTTGACGGCTTTCTGTTCGGTATAGGGCGGCTGCGCGAGCGGCGGCGCCTCTGCCAGAAATTTAAAGCGCGCTTGCTTGGTTGCGTCGCGCAGGGCCGGCGAAATGACCTGGGCGCCGGTCAGCCGATCCAGTATCACATCCGTAAGATCGTCCAGCGCGCCGCGGTCATTGACCAGATAATAAGCCGGTCGTCGCTGCGCGAGGATAAGGCCGAGCGCGGCGCGGTAAACGCGCGCCTTGACGCGCAACGAGTCCATATCTGTGTCCGGCAGATTGAGTGCGGTCGTGGCGTCATTCAGATCGATGCCGAACCAGGCCCATAACCCGTCGCCGATGCTGTTGACTTCGCCGAAGCCAGGGCGCGCGCCCAAGGGCGTGCTGTTCAGATAATCGAGCACGATTTTACGCCGCGCCGCGCGCGTGTCGGCGCCGTTGAGATAGACACGCAGGGAGGCCGAGGCGATCTGGCGCAATTTGTCCGCCGTTCCGTGCGTCTCGCCGCCCGGCGAGAAGCGGAACTTCTCGATTTGCGTTGCCAGTGTGCTGCCGCCGCCTGTGTTGATGCTGGGTTCGAAGCGCTGCAGCACATGACCAAAAACAGCATAGAGAAAACGTTTCCATTCGATGACCGGATTGCGCGTGGCGGGGCCATCCTGCAGCAGTTCGCGGTTTTCGATGTAAAGAAGCGTGTTGATCAGAAGCGGCGGAATGGAATCGAAATCGTTGAAGATGTGGTTCGGATAGCTCGCCACATAAAGCGGCCATCCGCCGCGATCGTAAAGCGTAAGGCCGGTGATGGTTTTCGTGTGATAAATCGGATAAAATCCGCGCGCGATAAAATAATCATACATAGACGAGGCGCGCGCCTGCGCCGAGACGTCATAATCATCTGCCGCCAGCGATTTTATATAAAAAGGCAGATAGCTATAGCCGAGCCGCTGATTGTAAGGCCCCTGGCTTGGATAATGCATGGCCGGATTGGCGTCAGATTTTACGTTGAAATGAATGAGGCTACCATAATAGGAAAGCCATTCGGATTGCAGGCGTGATGTGCGCATCTCGTCGCGCGACAGCACGTAAGAGACCGTGATGATGCCGGCAAAAATAAGAAACGGAATAAGCCACAGAATGCGCCACGAAAAGACACGGTCGGAATGATAGGGAGGATCATCGCGCGAGAGTTGGAAGAAGCGCACGCTCAGCCTTCCCGTGCCGGACGGGGCGCAAGCGCCCGCAATTTTTCAATCAGCGCGGCATGCGTCACTTCGAACTGCGCCTTGGCGGCGAGATCCTTGACCAGCACGGTGCCTTTGGCCTTTTCGTCGGGGCCCAGCAGCACCACGAAGGGAATACCGGATTTGTCGGCGTATTTGAGCTGCTTATCGAGCTTGGCCGGCTCCAGATAATTTTCGGTGTTGAATCCGGCGTGACGCAGTTCGACCCCGAGCGCAAGGTAGGCGCCACTCAATTGCGGATCGATCTGCGCGATCAGCACCTCGACGCTGTTCGGCACCTGCGGCAGCAGATGGCCGGCGCGCAATTGATCGAAAAGGCGCGTGAGGCCAATGGATAATCCGACGCCGGGCAATTTCGATTTCGTGTAGAAGCTTGCGAGATCATCATAGCGGCCACCGGAGCAGACGCTCCCCCATTCGGGATGATCGTCGATCAGCGTTTCATAGACGGTGCCGGTGTAGTAATCGAGCCCGCGCGCGATCTTGAGATTAAGCCGCGCGCGTTCATTCGGCACACCGAGCGCTTTCAGCGCCTCGATCATATGGGCGAGTTCCGCCAATCCCTGCCGAAATACGGGTTCTTCGGTCTTTTGCCGGCGCAGATCGGCCAGCACTTCGTCCTTGCCGCCTTTATGGGCGACCAGTTGAAGGAAAGGGTTTGTGACGCTCTCGCTGAGACCTAATTCGATCAAAGAAGTGCGCACCTTGTCGGCGCCGATCTTGTCGAATTTATCGATCTCACGCAGTATCAGCGCCTGCTTGGCTGTGTCCTTGATGCCGTAGCCCGCGAGCAGCCCCAGCAGCAATTTACGGTTGCTGAAATGAATGGTGAAATTGCCGGTTTTCAATTCCTCGAAAATCCGCACGATGATCGCCGGCAATTCGGCGTCGTAAGCGGGATCGAGCTTGTCCTTGCCGATGACGTCGATGTCGCATTGATAGAATTCGCGAAAGCGCCCCTTCTGCGCACGTTCGCCGCGATAGACGCGCTGGATCTGATAGCGCCGGAAGGGAAAGGCAAGCTCGCGTTCATGCTCGGCGACGTAGCGCGCGAGCGGCACAGTAAGGTCGAAGCGTAAGGCGAGATCCGGCTCGTGCCCCTGCTGCAGGGCGCCCGTCGATTGCACGAAATAAACCTGCTTTTCTGTCTCGCCGCCTGATTTGGTCAGCAGCACATCTTTTAATTCAAACGCCGGTGTTTCGATCGGCACGAAACCAAAGCGCTCATAGCTTCGGCGGATGACATCCAGCATATGCTGAAAAATCATTTGCTCGCGTGGCAAAAGCTCAAGCGTACCGGGAGGCGTGCGGGGTTGAATATGGGGCATCGGGCGTTCGGCGTTCAAAAGCGCGTATTTGATAACATACGCTTTATTGGCGCGGAAGCGGACTGTAATGCTTTTTTACTTTTTTCGTCTGTGCTACCAAATAAACAACCCGAAACGATTATCGTAAATGCTCGATGCCGAACGCTGAACGCCTGACCATCCCCCGCCCCGATGACTGGCATACGCATTTGCGCGACGGCGACATGCTGGCTGCCGTATTGCCCTTTACCGCCCGCACCTTCGCCCGGGCGATCGTCATGCCCAATCTCAAGCCGCCGGTGACGACCACAGCGCAGGCCAAAAACTATCGCGACGCGATCCTGGCCGCTCTGCCGAAAGGCGTGTCCTTCACGCCTTTAATGACGATCTATCTGACCGATACGACCGATGCCGATGATCTGGCGCGGGGACAAAAGGAAGGCATGGTCACCGCCGCCAAGCTTTATCCCGCGGGTGCCACCACCAATTCCGAAGGCGGCGTCACGGACATCAAAAAAATTTATTTGGTGCTCGAGCGCATGCAGAAAACTGGCTTGCCGCTGCTCGTACATGGCGAAGTGACGGATCCCGCCGTGGACGTATTCGATCGCGAAGCCGTCTTCATCGAAAAAATCTTGATCCCCCTACGCCGCGCGATGCCGGAATTGAAAATCGTTTTCGAGCATGTCACCACGCGCGAAGCTGCGGACTATGTTGCGTCCGAAGGAAAAAGCGGCAAACTTGCGGCCACCATCACCGCGCATCATCTGCATATCGATCGCAACGCGATGTTCGCGGGCGGCTTGCGGCCGCATTTCTATTGTCTGCCGGTCGCCAAGCGTGACGAACACCGCCAGGCGCTCATTCAGGCGGCGACATCTGGCGCGCCGATGTTTTTCCTCGGCACCGATACCGCTCCTCATTTACGTTCTGCTAAGGAAAGCGCTTGCGCCTGCGCCGGCATATTCAGCGCGCCCACCGCCTTGGCACTTTATGCCCAAGCCTTTGATGGGGCAGGCAAGATCGGGTGCCTCGAAGCTTTTGCTAGTCGTTTTGGGCCTGCCTTTTACGGTCTGCCGGTCAATAACGATTTGATAACACTTGAAAAAATGCCAAATTCCGGCGGCGAAATTAAGCCGATTTTAACTGGGGATGGGCGACAAATAGTGCCGTTCACTCCTCCCTCGCCAATACATTGGCGCGTGGCAGGGAGTTGAAAACTTCCGGAGCCTCGCGTGAGCAGCGTAACCCTCGATCAGCTGCCCTTTATCGATCTTTATGTCCGGCTGGATGAGCCGGATCAGGCCTATTACCGGTCGCGCGAACGGAGCAAAGGACTCGTCAGCCAATTAGTGCCGCCCGAATTCCAGCTGGTGATCGACCGCTTTATGTCGGCGGTGACGGCTACCTTGCCGGAAGGCGTCGCCGACGGCTCGATCGATTTCGAAGGGCTGCGCTGCCGCCTATCGCGGCAGATCATGTCCGACCATACGACCTGGGTCTGCGCGCGGCGCATCAACACGGTCATCCCGCAACTCGATAAGCTGGGCTTCGCGCCGCATATCTACAATCACATGCACAATCTTGGCATGCGCGACGGCCTCATTCTCATTTCCGGCGCGACCGGGCACGGCAAAACGACCACGGCCGTCGGCCTGCTGGCGGATTTCCTGCGCAGCTATGGCGGCACCGCTATCACCATCGAGGACCCGGTCGAATTTATGCTGAAAGGCCGTCACGGCGATGGCGGCCAGTGTTTCCAAGTCGAGGTTAGGCAGGAAGAAGAGTGGGCAATTTGCCTTAAACGCGCTTTACGCTGGGCGCCGCGTTACATCTATGTCGGCGAAATCCGCACTCCGAAAGCAGCCGAGCAGCTTTTACGGGCGGCGACCACTGGCCATCTCGTCATTACGACGGTGCATGCTGGCGCGCCGGAAGAAGCCCTAATGGGTCTCATATACCTGGCTGAGCAGGCAATGGGCCCCGGCGTGCAAAATATGCTCGCGGCCGGCCTGACGGCGCTCATCTACCAGACGATGAAAGAAACCGGCCCCTTCGTCCGTTATCTTTTCACCGAGCCGGATTCGCCCGGCGATCCGATCCGTTCGCTGATCCGCGAAAACAAAATCGGCATGCTGTCCACCTATATCGATCGCATTTCCGCGCGTCTTTCGCAGAGTACTGGCACAGGCGGCGTGTCGCAAAACGTTCAGGCTTGGGCCGCTACGCAGGCATCCGCCGCGCAAAAAGCCGCCACGCCGGCCACGCCACCGCCAACCGATAAAAAAAAGGCGTAAGTAATGGATCAGGCATTGGAAGGCAGCAATAGATCGAACAATAATCTCCAGCAGGCCGGCACCGGCAATCGGCTGCGCGACATGCCTTTCATGGATCTCTATGTGCGGATCGACGAGGCCGGCAAGGGCATCGCCCGTTACCGCACGCCGGCGCGCGATTATTCCAACAACTGGACCCGCACGCTGCCGGATCAATACCGGACCGAGAGCCTCGCCATTGCCAAGGAGCTGCGCGACAACATCGAGAATCCCGACGCGGATTACCAATATGACGGCATGCGCTTTCGTCTCTCCTATCAGAATTTAGCCAACGGGCAGGAATGGGTCATTTTGCGCCGCATCAGCCCGCGCGTTTTTGCGCTGGAAGAATTGTCGCTGGCCCCCAACATCATCGATTATCTGCGCGGCTTGGGCAAAAGAACAGGCCTGGTTCTGATTTCGGGGCCGACCGGCCACGGCAAGACCACAACCTCTTTTGCGCTCTTCGCGGAATATCTCCGCCGCTATGGTGGCGTCGGCATTTCGGTCGAGGATCCGGTGGAATACATACTGGATGGCCCCGTCGGCGATTACGGCTATTGCTATCAAGTGCAGGTCGACCGGCATGAAGATTGGGCGACGCCGCTCAAACGCGCCCTGCGCTGGACGCCGCGCTATCTTCTGGTTGGCGAGGTGCGTTCGCCGGCCGCCGCCGAGCAGATTTTGCGCGCCGCGACCACCGGCCACCTTGTGATCACGACCATCCATGCCGGGTCGGTCGAAGAAAGCTTCATGGGCCTCATGCATCTGGCCGACCGGAGTCTCGGCGGCGGCGCCAAACTAATGCTGGCGCAAGGCATTACGGCCGCCTGGCATCAGACCCTGACGGCCAAGGGCCCTTATTTGCGTTACGTCTTCACCGAAGAAAACAATAACGGCGACCCGGTGCGCGCCCTTATCCGCGAAGACAAAGTCGGCATGATCAACACATATATCGATCAGCAGATCGCACGCATGAATATGCTGGGTGGCATCGATCCGGTCAGCGGCGCCCGCAAGAAATAATTTTCAGGCCGTCTGATTGTTGACGCGCGCGGCGATTTTCTTCTGCATCAGCGCAAAAAAATCCTGATAATCTTTGCGTAATGACCAAGGATCATTGGCAAAAAATGATTGCAGGCGCTCGAATGATTTTTTGTCGATTTTTTCAATATTAAACAGATCGGACTTGTTCATAAGATAATGCGCGGCCCATTCTTTGGGTGAGGCGAAATAGCAGGCAATTTCTTCAAGCATGACCTTGTTGATAAGGCCATTCGCCAGAGACTGCTCAAAGAAAGCAAGATCGATGTGATTAAGGGCAACGGCTTTATGGCCGCGCGCGGCCAGTTTTTGGATTCCGCTATCACCCCGGCTGTTCACGCATAGAGTGCCAACGCATAACAACCGCGCTTTTTCAAGTGCAGGAAACCATAATTCAAAATAGCTGGCGGCGTTATTAATGAGATCGGAAACATGCAGCCCTGTCTCCGGCGGCTTCAACGGCTGCTCGCAATGGACGGACATATCCTTGAATAGAAAAACATGCTTGAGGCGACATTCTTCGGCGAAGGGAATGGAAAATAGCCAATCGCGTCGCTCGCCGCCGGATATGAAGGTATAAGGCATCCCCGGAAATTCTTTTTGGCCCCGCTCTATCATCGTGGCAACGATGTTCCGATAGGCAGAATTGTTGACGTAAGCAGCAAGAATCGCGGCTTTCAATTGTGCTGCGCGGCCGGTACCGGTTTTTTCAGTGGCGAGGATCGCATCAATCGCGCCAAGAAGTTTTGCCGCGCATTCGCCGCCAAGCATCCATTCGGTGTTGACGTAAAAAGGGCCGGGAATTCCGGCGATATACCAGAAGACCGGTCCTTTGCTCCGATTCCAGATGGAAAGGGCTTTGCTATCGTGAATAAGTTTTAGCAGCTGGTCGGAATTATAGATCAATTTTGCCTCTCGTCGGACCGCAGCGTGTGATAGCATGACCATCGTCCGAATCCAATTTGACGGTCTGCAGTCATTGTCATGCCATCCGTGACCAGATACCCGAACAGTTTTTTCCCGCCACCGCTTAAACCAGGCGGCACTATTGGTGTGGTTTCGCCCGCACGCTGGGCGAAACCCGAATGGATTGCCAAGGGTAAGGCGTTGCTCGAAGCGCGCGGCTATACGGTCGTCCTTCATGCACAGAATTATCTCAAGGAAGGGCAGCTTGCCGGCTCCGATGCCGCGCGCGCCGAAGCCATTATGGACATGTTCATGGATCGCACAATCGATGCGGTCATTTGCGCACGCGGCGGCACAGGTTCTATTCGCCTGCTTGATCGGCTCGATTACAAAATAATCCGCCGCAACCCGAAGCCTTTCATTGGCTTTTCCGATATTACTTTTTTACTGCAAGCCATAAACCGACACAGCGGGCTTGTCGCCTATCATGGGCCGATCTTCTGGAATTTCCTTGATGATAAGGATCCGCGCTCGGCTGAAGATTTATTTACCGTAGTCACCGCTAAAAAGTACATTCGCTTGCGCTATACAGGCATCGACTGTGTCAGGCTTGGCCGCGCGGAGGGCATGCTGGTCGGCGGCAATATGACGATGCTGCAGCATTTAATTGGCACACCCTATGACTGGAGCGGGAGAGACGCCATTTTGTTTCTCGAGGATTGCGACGAGGTGATCTACAAAATCGCCGAACGCTTGCAGCATATGAAACTGGCCGGCAAATTTGCCGGCATTCGTGCGGTGATCGTCGGCGAAATGGTCGATATCGCGGATGGCGAAAGCGGTTTCGCGCGCAAGGGTGAACGGCCGTTCGGCAAAAGCTTGCGCGACGTGCTGCTCGATATCCTGCCGTCGGATGTACCGCTTTGTTTCGATTTTCCCTGCGGCCACGGCAAATACATCACCACGTTTCCGGTCGGCGCGCCGGTGAAGCTTGCGCTCAATACGCGCGGCGCGGAGCTCACCATCATCCGCGAATAACGCGCTCCAGAAACAGGTCAATATGGCGCCAGGCCTCGTTGCGGTAGCGGTCGGACTCGTTCATTAGATCATGCAGCGCACCCGGGATTAAGACAGCCTCGGCATTGGGCATGCGGCGGATCAGCGGAATGACTTTCACCGGCGGGATCACGATATCCCGGCCGCCAAATAGCGCGAGCGTGGGCAGCGTCAGACGTTCGAGCCTGCCGGGCTTGCGCAGATTTTCGATGAATTCGAGGGCCGTGGCCAGCCAGCCCCAGGTCACGCCGCCCACGGCAAAATCCGGATTGGCGTCGAAATACTTTTCGATCACGGCGAAGCGAACGGGATCCTGCGACAGAACATTGTAAAGAAATTTACGGTCGCGATCATTGTAATCATGCTGGCCGACAGCATAGCGCTCGCTAATGCCAACTTGCGCCAAAACGTGGCTGAGCGCACGGCTGAAAGATGGCACGCCAATGGCAAAAGCAGGCGATGTCAAAAGCAGCGCTTTAAAATCCGCCATATGTTCCGGGTAGCGTGCCAACCAATTGGCGGCAATCAAGGCGCCCAGCGAATGACCGAATAAAAGAAGGGGCCCGCTGCGCAGCGGCCTCACGACATCGCCGTGAAACGCTCGTAAGTCGTCGATGTGAATATCGAGATTTGCCGCATGATCGCGTTGATGCCGGTCGCCTTGCAAAAAACGGCTGGATAGTCCCTGACCGCGCCAATCGAACAGAATGACTTTGAATCCGCGCGCGAGCAGATCGATGCCCACTTCAATATATTTTTTTTCGATGAATTCGCGCCGCCCTTCGGCAATCAAAAGAGTGCCGCGCGGTGCCTGCGGGGGCTCGAAAATGGCATAGCGCAGGCGTGCACCGTCCCCGCGCATGTAAAAAGAAAAACGATCGCTCGGTATATTATAGCCGGAGAAAGGCGAGGGACGCTGAGACATGATGCGCCTTGCAGAGGCGGAATTGGAAATTCGTTCCTTTTCTCGTATCATAAAATGACACCAAGACCAATGCACCATCCGAGGTTTCTATTCGTGCCCGAATCCGGCTCCGCTCCATCCAACCTGTCCAAATCCGCCAAAGGCGGTGTGTTCGCGCTCGGCAATTTCGATGGGGTACATCGCGGCCATCAGGCGGTGATCCAGGCGGCGCTGGAAAAAGCGCGCGGCATGGGCGTGCCCGCGCGGGTGCTCACCTTCGAGCCGCATCCGCGCTCCGTCTTCAAGCCGCATATACCGCCCTTTCGCCTGACGCCGGCCCCGGCCAAATTGCGCATCCTGCAATCTTTGGGCGTCGATGACGTCATTGTGCGGCCTTTCACGCCTGAATTTTCCAAACTTGGCGCCGGCGATTTCGTGCGTCAGGTTTTGCTCGAAGACTGCGGCGTGCAGTATGTGGTCGCCGGTTTCGATTTCGTGTTCGGCCATGCTCGCGGTGGTGATATCCAGAATTTACGCACATGGCTGGCGCCGCATAATATCGGCGTCACCGAAGTGGCGCCCTTTCGCGATGCCGAAGGCGAAGTGATGTCGTCTTCGCGTACGCGCGAAGCTTTGCAGCAGGGCGATCTCTCCACCGCCCGGCATATTTTGGGGCGGAATTGGGCGATCGCAGGCAAGGTCGAGCATGGCGCCAAGCGTGGGCGCGAATTAAACGTGCCCACCGCCAATATCCCGCTCGGCGAGTATCTCCGACCCAAATTCGGCGTCTATGCGGTGCAGGCAAGGCGCGTGGGCGATCAGGGCAACTGGCAAGGCGTCGCCAATATTGGCGTGCGGCCGACCATTGGCGGCGATGCCGAGATGCTGGAATTTCATCTGTTTCATTTCGGCGAGGATATCTATGGCCAGGAATGGGAGGTCGAGCTGATGGATTTCCTGCGCCCGGAGCAACGTTTCGCCGATCTCGATCAATTGCGCGCGCAAATCGCGCGGGATATCGAATTGGCGCAAGCGCGGCTCAACGCATCGGGCGGGGGATAGGCCTTTACCGCCCGCGGACGGCCCATTATCTTGGCCCATATGAGCGACGAGAAAAAACCAGACTACCGCGACACGGTGTTCCTGCCGAAAACCGAATTTCCCATGCGCGGGAATTTGCCGCAAAAGGAACCGGAACTGCTCGCGCGCTGGCAGAAAATGGATCTTTACGGGCGGCTGCGCGCGCAAGGTAAAGGCCGCGAAAAATTCATCCTGCATGACGGGCCGCCTTACGCTAATGGCAATATCCATCTTGGCACGGCGCTGACCAAAATCCTCAAAGACACGATCAACCGCATCCATCAGATGCTGGGCTATGACGCGCCTTACGTGCCGGGCTGGGACTGCCACGGATTGCCGATCGAATGGAAGATCGAGGAGCAATATCGCGCGCAAGGCAAGGACAAGGATCAGGTGCCGAAATTGCAATTCCGCGCCGAGTGCCGCGCTTTCGCTGAGCACTGGAAAAACGTGCAAAGTGAGGAGTTCGAGCGGCTCGGCGCCATCGCCGACTGGAAACATCCCTACACGACCATGACGAAAAAGGCCGAGGCGCAGATTTTGCGCGAGATGTATAAATTCCTACAGAACGGATTGCTGTATCAGGGCGTAAAGCCGGTGATGTGGTCGGTGGTCGAGAAAACAGCCCTCGCCGAAGCCGAAATCGAATATCACGATCACAAATCCACCACTTTGTGGGTGAAGTTTCCGGTTATCAAAACGCCGAACAAGGCGCTTGAGGGCGCCAGCGTCGTGATCTGGACCACAACGCCTTGGACCATTCCCGGCAACCGCGCGATCGCGTTCGGAAAAATTGATTATGCGCTGGTGAATGTGGAAGAAATTGCCGAAGGCAGCCTTTCCAAAATTGGCGACAAGCTTGTTGTTGCCGAGGCTTTGCTCGATCAATTCAAGGCAGATACCAAGGTTGCGCGCGTAAGCAAAATCGCTTCGCCGGGCCAAAGCGATCTGGGTACAACCATTTGTCGGCATCCTTTCCGTGCCCGCTCCGACTCTGAAGGCTATTTCGATTATGATGTGCCGCTTTATCAGGGCGATTTTATCACGACGGAAGCCGGCACCGGTTTTGTCCATATCGCGCCGGGGCATGGCGAGGATGATTTCAATCTCGGCCAAAAGCACAAGATCAAATTTGATGAGACGGTCGGCGATGACGGGCGCTATCTGCCGAATGTCAAAGGTTTCGCTGGACTATATGTTTATAAGCCGGACGGCAGCGTGGGTGAGGCCAATGGCGCCGTCATCAAGGCACTCAACGAAGCCGGCGCGCTGCTCGCCAAGAAGAACATTACGCATTCCTATCCGCATTCCTGGCGCTCGAAAGCGCCGCTCATTTTCCGCACCACGCCGCAATGGTTCATTGCCATGGATAAGCCA
>Ga0307471_100000053_pt1 | contig 50554 bp, 74 predicted proteins | sample atmos_gasesAM3C__2_FD_204566 | JGI IMG/M metagenome (GOLD analysis project Ga0307471, IMG submission 204566) | Hardwood forest soil microbial communities from Morgan-Monroe State Forest, Indiana, United States - atmos_gasesAM3C_515 | ecosystem: Environmental > Terrestrial > Soil > Temperate... | reverse complement strand
CTGGCCCTCGCGTGGGGCCAAAATTTTGGCCCCACCCCCGGCCAACGGCTGAGGGCAGGGCCTATGGTGCGGTGCAGCTACCGCAGCGCGGGATCAGAACGACCGACGCGTCGGTGCGACGTCCGAGAGCATGATCTGCAATGCGCCATCGAAGCGTGAGGCCACAATGCGGGCTTGCTTGCCCTTGGGGATCTCGAAGCCCTCGGCCACGGCACAGGTGAGGAGCAGGTCGCTCATGTCCCGCATGGTGGCGCGGTGGCGTTCGATCTCGTCTTGCATGTCGGCGTAGGCAGTCATGAAGTCCTGAGACTTGCCTTTGGGATTGATGGCGATGTATTCGTTCTGGGACTTGGCCATGTGATGCTCCATGTCGCGGCCTGTGGCGGAATGCCTGTGGCCTCGGCGACCCACACAGCATCGCACATTGGTCGGGCTCGGTCAATTCACAAAATCGTGATCGCGGTCACAAAATCGTGACTTGACGCCGGATCGCCGTTCGGCTATCATCGCGGTGTGGCCAGCCAAAGGCCACACTCACACATGGAGCCCGACACCATGCACCATTACAATCACCATGTCTCCACATACCGCAAGTGGCTCAGGGCCATTGGCCTCACCTTGGGCTATCGTACCTGCTAACCTGCACCTAGGTCATCTCACGTTCCCCTCAAGGTCCTCACATACTCTCATACCACTACCCCGGGCAGGCAGCCAAGGGCTTGGGTCTGGGTCTCGTCTAAAAAAAAAAATCCTGATGAACATAGACCTAGACCCAGACCCAGAGCCGGGCTACCCTAGGTGTGGTATGAGGGTATCAGGGGACCTTGAAGGGAATGGCAGGTGACGGAGACAGTGGCTGAGGGCAATACCTGCGGCCACAGACCTGCCAATGGCGATTTCACTCGCGATTTGCGTTGACAAATGTGGCGCGGTGTGGTATAGTCTGAGGACACAATGGAAGAGGGAAGGGCCATGAGCACCATAGATCAATTGATGGATACATTAGATACACACAAGCCTGATTGGTGGATTGAGTATGCCACACAACAGGAGTTGATTGAGTGTGTGCGCAGATGCACTGATGGGCGCAGTGGCACAGTTGAAGGCAAGCTTGCCTTGCGAAAGAGCGTGTTAAGTCGATTGATGCCTGCAATAAACGCGGGGTTTACTGAGGCACTTAGATAATGCCTCGCAAATCACGCCCTAACCCACCAGTGTTGAAGGTGGAAAGCCTCTCGGATGGCAGGTCAGTGGCTGCACCATTGATTGATGATTTCACCGGCGAAGCCATAATGCCAGTGGGTGCACCAATGCCTAAGGCTATGCGTAGTGCGCAAGAGATCATTGATGAAGGTCATAGGGCCAAGGCCACAGTGGCTGCACAGTTGCTAACCTCAGTGGGAATACTAAAGCCAAAGGCCGAAAGCCCACAGGATGGCAGGCTGTCCCTGCCATCTGCACGCCCATGTACAGACCGACTTGCGTATCATAAAAGGAAGTGGAATAGGGTTGTGGTAAAGGGCGAAGCTACGGTCGCTCAGCCTGCCATCCCTAGGCCAGTGACAGTCCCCGCAGGGGTTCGCTCCGAAGGCAGTGGGTGTACACTCATTACACTTAAGACAACAGAATGGAGACGGATATGAAAGTGGCCACTACAATTCCAGCGGGCAATGTGTTCACCATCACTATGGGTGAGTACAGCGATTACAATGTGGACGGCGTCTATATGGCTGTGGTTGATATTGAGCCTGACGCGCTATTGAAGCAGTGGCTGAGTGAACACCCTGAGCAGACAGAGAGCTATAGGTTTGAGCACAGTAAATTTCTGCTTCGGCTTCTTACACAGAACGTAATGAAGCTCATGCACAGCTTCGAGTGGCACATTACCGATTACAGCTCATGGAGTGAAATGACCTTGCACGAGACTGAGGACTAAGCTCGGCTCCCAAAGCCGTACACTGATTACACTCACCATTGACACTTCGGCAAGGGCGCAGACTAGCGCAGGCCAAATGGGATTGTACTCCGAGATAGCAGCAGCGCATGCTTGTGTGGATGTCCTTAACCAGACTGTCAACACCATACAGGCTTTCCGAGTTGACACGAAGGATAAGCTGTCTGCTATCGCGGCGTGCAATCCCGCACGATTAACCACCCAAAGACCCATCAGAGGTAGGGACAATGCTAGAGCGATACAGTGCCCGCAGGGCTTCGGCCCCCAAGCGCTAAAGGCTCTTTCAATCCTTATGATCCTCGTTAATGATGTGGTAGTGATGGTTCTACCCAAGAGGCACTAGCTTATGAGTGACCTAAGCGAATACGCCAAGGCCATTGCCGAAGGCACCTACGTTCCCGATCCTGACAAGATCATGGCCATTCCGTTGAAGAACGGCGCGGGCAGTGTGGACGTGGATGTCCGGTTCCTTCCCGACGACGTTTACCGCGAAGCCCTCCTTCAGGGCCTCAAGGTAATCGCCGAACGGGCAATGTCCAAGATCACCAAAGAAGCCTACCCCGACGAAGCCGAACGCCGCGGCGCCATCAAGGCCAAAGCCGAAGCCAACGTCGAGGACATGTACGCTGGTAAGGTGAAAATCACCGGCGCAGTTGCCGTGAAGAAAGCCTCTGGTGCGGTCATGACGGAAGCCATGCGCCTCGCTAGGAACTTGGTCAAGGACGCCATGAAGGCGAACAAGATCAAGATCTCCACGGTCAAAGCCAGTGACATCACCGTGGCGGCCAAGGCCCTGATTGCGAACGATCCGTCGATCGTGACCACGGCCGAAGCCAACCTTGCCAAGCGTGCGGAGACGCCTATCAAGATCGACATTGCTTCGTTGATCAAGGCCGATCCCGAACTGGTGGCCAAGGCAGAAGCCAAGGCGGCCAAGGCAAAGGCTGACAAGCCCTTGTCCAAGACCCAAGCGGGGAAGGTTGCCCCGAGGGCGAAGGCCAAAGGCCCTGACGCAGCAGTGGCTGCCAAGATGACTCAAGGTGTGACACACGGCCACACCGCGCACTAAGCCATAAGGCAAAGTATCCACAGTGAGTAATGGGAACCCACCGAAGCAGTACGCAAGACACGGTTAAATGAGTGTGTGCCAAATCACTCTCCGTTGATCTACTGCCTACGGTTCGAATAGCCTAGGATCACTGTGGACTTGAGGGTGCGCCCTCACCTACCTACCTAATTGAGTGTTCCCCAAGTGAGAAACAGAGCCGCCCTAAGCCTTAACCCGGTGCAAGGCCCGGCAATCTGCGTATCACTTGAGCATAATCTACACGAGGGCACTACCTGAGTCGTTCAGGACAGTGAGCGTGAATGCAGAGAGCACTCTAGCCCTTCCTGCTCTCTGTTTCTGCAAACGCAAGGCATGAGCAAGGCCCTTGGCCTTCAAGGATGCCTTGGATACTGCAACCCAAATGGAGTTTCCGACTATGAACGATACAGTAACCAACTTCGCGGCCTCTCTTGTGGAGATGGCCAAGGCGATGGAGCGAGTGCCACAGCTTGAAGCCCAACTGAGCCAGCACCAACAGGTCATCACCAACCACGAACTTCGCAACACTGACCTTGAAGTCTCCCTGGAGGCTTCCCGCCGTTACGCCGCCTCGCTTGAGCAAAAGGTCCACGATCTGGAGGTGGCTAACACTGCTGCTGAGTTGAGGTTTCTCGAAACTGAAGACATTGCCTCAACTCTCAAGAGCGTTCTGCGCCGTGCTATGGCAGAAGCTGATGGGGCACTGAAGGCGATTGAGCCGCCGACGCCAGTGGCTGAGCCTGTCGGAACGCCAAGCTCCGAAGGCATTGCACCAACCTATATCGAAACCCACACAGGCGAATGGGTTGAACCCCGTGACACCTTTCAGGGGGTGAAGTCTGACACTTGGGAATTGGAGGATGGGCCACTTAGCCCTTTACCGCCTTTGGCTTTCCACGACACCACGCCCTCTACCGATGCATCCTCCGACGGCGGCGCCAAGGGTGAGAGTGTAAGCCCTTTGCATGTCGATACGGTGGACTTGTCACAGAGTGTGGCTTCTACAACGGAGACCACTGCTGCGCCGAAGACTTCGATTGGTGAAGGCGTCAGTGTGCCTTCGGACCCTACCGTTGCATACACCCCAGATACGACTTCGACTATTTCTGCGTCGAACACTGTGATCCCTACAAGCGATGTTGGTTCGGACCTCGACCCCGAACCCGCTGAACGCTGGACCCGTGAGTGGTACTCTTGGAACGAACGCCGCATAATGCGCCAAGCCAACTCTTCCGCCTTCTAGACCCAACGACACCTCCCGGTCGTTGCAACCTCAGCACCCTTGGCGCAAGCCTTGGGTGCTTTTTCATGAGTAGTGTTCAGACGTTATGAGAGTTGACTTTCGCTGCGCGTTGTGGTACTATGGTAGCATAATCAGGGAGTCCGCTCAATGACCCGCATTCGATATCCAAGCTCACAGCAAATCCGACTAATGCGCGAATACGGCCACGTGGCCGGAGATGTTCACGCCAGCCCATTGCCTGCTCCCAGCCTGATAATCAAACGCAGCCGCTATGGCTACAACCCTACCTCCAGCGATCTCACCACTACCCAAGTCACTCTTCGTCGTGCATCGCAACAGAAGACCCGGCGCAAACCCTCTATGCCCAAGATGCCATGGGAAGAAGCCAATGACTAAAGCCACGATCCTCTATCACGGCAGCAACCTTACCGACAACACCGTAACCCTGAGCATAAACGGCATTCGATACGAATATTGGTTCGCTAACCACTCCTACCCCTCAGTGGTTGAATACATTGCCCATCACATTAGCGCTGGCAAAGCCTTGGCCTTTGCCAAGAAGCATGCTTCAAAGGTCATGAAGGAGTTCGCCTAATGCCCTACACCTATGGCTTCTTCTTCATCTGGGGCATGGCTGCCATCGCGGCCTTTGTCTTTGGGCTTGGGTGGTTGTTGGGTCAGTGTGTGTCATGACCTACTCCCATCACTTCAACAACCATGTGATTGATTGGTACCTGTGGCGTGCGTTACGTAATGCCAATGGCAAACTGCAAGCACTCTACTGGATGGCTGAGCGCGGCTATCGCTTCAGTCCCGAAGATTGGTCCCGATATGATGGAGAACTTCTATGAACTTCAGTGACCTGCAAGGCAAAACCTGCGTCAAAGTCGAACAAAAGGGCGAGGATGAAATCCACTTCACTCTTGATGATGGCCGTACCTTCATGCTGCACCACTATCAAGATTGTTGTGAGATCGTCATCGTAGAGGAAGTGGCCGGTGACTATGCTAACCTAGTTGGCGTTCCCATTCTGCTAGCTGAAGAAGCTTCAAGCACCGATTGTCCTGAGGGCTCTGAGGCTATCGACTCCGACACATGGACCTTCTACAAGCTTCGCACTATTAAAGGCAGTGTAGAAATTCGTTGGCATGGTGTCTCCAATGGCTATTACAGTGAGAGTGTGGACTTCGATGAGGTGAAGTCATGACCCTCTACAACCTCCGCACCGCCCTCGATGACTACCGCATTACCAAGTTCACCAAGGACTTGGATGTGGAATCATCCTACATCATGGTTGGTGATAGTGGTCACTGGACCTGCGAGTGTCCCGCCGGCACTCGCTCAACCTGTCGCCACAGACAGATGCTAAGGGACCTATTGCCCTTGGTCGACACCGAGTTCTTTTGGGACTTCGAACGCCACACCTGCGTAGATGCCGACGGCAATCCTTCCGCCCCTGTAGCTCAATTGGTAGAGCAGGTCATTTGTAATGATCAGGTTGCAGGTTCAATTCCTGTTGGGGGCACCACACCTGCGACCGAAGGCCATTCATGGAGACGCATATGATGGGGCAGAGGACAGATAGCTTTCGGCCACCTTGGGCAGTGACAATGTGGGCTGATGAAGGCAATATATACGTTGAACTGCCAATGACCGCAGGGGGCACGCCATATGTGGCTCGCTACCCAAAGTCAGAAGGTGGCCTCTCAATGGCCCTTGCCGTCCTCATGAAACGCCAAGCCGAAGTCCCTCGCCCAACGCCTTCTGCACCTGCGAACTACACTCACCCCCCACGCCAACCCCAAGTGAAACTCGACCGCTGGCATGAAAAGCTCAAGGCCGAAACCACTGAGGCCCAGCGGGAAAATGCCAAGAAGGTGCTTGAGAAGCTGGGGATTAAGTAGATGAGCCCAGAGACAAAAGCAGCGTGCGAGGTTATATGCCGAAGCGGCAAGTTCGAAACCGGACAAGGAACTTGTGCTATGATCTGTATGGATCAACTTGGGGATGCGCGAAATAAGGGATGCAGCCACGCTTACAAAGTGCATTTGGATTTGGCTTCGGCCATTATTAAAGCTGTAGGGTTGAAACCATGACCGACATCAGCCCCGACGGCTACTACCTCGCAGCCTATTGTATCAACGCGACCTCACCATCGCGAGCCGAGGTTGAATGGATTGTGATATCGAAGTCCCTCTCTGGTGATTGGGTCGACCGCGATGGCAACATCATCTTGCCATTCTACACAATAGCCATTGACGATCCTCTACCTGCGATTCCGGAGGGTTGGGTCGAACATTTACACATCGAGGCCGACCACTACGCCACCAATCACGCAACGCCCAAGGTCAGTCTAGCTGAGGTCTTAGGAATAACGCCACGCTGGACGAAGATCGACAGGAGGATTTGATGTTTGACCTATTCGGACGTAAGCGCATTGTGGAGCTTGAGCAAGCCAATGCCAATCTCAATCGTCGTTTAAGTGAGTGGGAAGACCAATGGAAAGAACGCAACTCTGAAAGCACTGCCCTCCGCAACCAAGTCGAGTACTTAGTCCGCACAATCCGTCAGATGGACGACCAGATCTTTGCCATGTCCCAATGCACAGACTGGAACGCAATGCGCCCATATTTCCTTCACCTCAGCGACGCCATGACCGCTCGCAAAGTGGCCGAATCCAATCGCATCGGCGACATCATGCGCCAAGAACTAATCGACACCTACACCCCTAGGCCCATCAATGCCCAGAAGAAAATCACTTCCACCTGACACTCGCCCCGACTGGCGTGATCCTAACATGCCAATATGGGTTTCCCGCGTCAACCGCTGGGTTGCGCCCGAGGAAATGCAACGCTCTGCGCAGAAGGGCATTGCGTCCGGAAGTGAATACCTTTGGCGTGATGATCCGACCTACAACATGAAAGCCAAACGCAAATGACTGAACCCGACTTAACTCCACCACCTCCCACCATCGTAATGGTTTTTCTCTTCAAGTCCGCCGGCGCTAACCTGCGATTGATTCGTCGTTATTTGAAAGAGGGCTTTGCTTTATACACCCTAACCAGTGACAAGGCCTACTTCCGAAAGGAACTCAAATGACCGAACCCTTCTCCACCATCGGCGGCGTCGCGACGAAGGACGAAGCCTACCGCAAACTCCAACATCACCTCGAAGAGGCCCAGAACCAAGCCCTTGTGATTGGCCACTTCTTCAACACCGAAGATGATAACATGTCCAAACTAATGGCCAAGGGCTGGTATGGAGTCGGAGAGATGTTGCAGATGGTACGGACTCAGGTTCGAGAGATAATGATGAGGAAGATGAACTGATGACCCAAACTCCGACTGAAGAACAACAGAGTGCAATCGAACATTGTACCAAGACTGCTCACCCCAACCTCATGCTCAACGCACTTGCCGGCACCGGCAAATCCGCCACACTCAAGATGATCGACAAGGCCTCGAAGATCCATCCTGCCCTGTACTTGGTGTTCAACAAACGCAACGCCGACGAAGCCAAAGCCTCCGAAGGCTTCCGCACCACAACCACCATCAAGACCTTCAACGCCTGCGGCCATGGCATCTGGGCCGGCTACGTCAGTGCCAAACTCGTCCTCGACAAAGCCAAATCCCGAACCCTCTGGCGCCGCCTTGTCGATGACATGACTAAGGCCGAAGCCACTGCGGCTTGGCCTGAGTACCACGTGGTTATGGATGGCCTTGAGAAGGCCAAGGCCCTTGGCTATGTGCCGAAGGGATGCAAACTCCCCCACACCGCATTGATCGACCAACACACCTTCCACAACGCCATGGACGAGATCCCCAATGACATCGCCTCCAACCTCATCGACGACATCCTCCTTGAGTCCATCAAATCTGCCTATAGTGGCTGTATCGATTTCAATGATCAGATATATATGCCCGCACTGTTTGGAGGAACATTTCCTAAATTTCCCAGAGTCATGGTGGATGAATATCAAGACCAAAGTCCAGTTAACCACGCTATGCTCGCGCGACTTGTCAAAGGTCGGATCATTGGAGTTGGAGATCCATTCCAAAACATCTACGGCTTCCGTGGTGCAAAGTCAGGGGGAATGACCAATGCAATATCAACCTATTCGATGTCCGAACTGCCACTATCTGTTAGCTTCCGATGTCCCCAAGCCATCGTCGAAGCCGCAAGATGGCGAGTGCCACACTTTAAGTGGACCAAAGCCGGAGGACATGTGGCCACACAAACAGAGCCTTTGGACGGGCGTTCTTTTGCTGATGATTCAACAATCATCTGTCGCAATAATGCTCCTCTTCTTCGATTGGCCTTCCAGCTCATTAGTGTTGGCAGGTCTGTTAACGTGCTGGGTTCTGAACTTGGTCCTCGCTTGGTGGGTGTCCTCAAGAAATTAGGCGACAGCACAATGCCACGTGAGAAGGCAATGAGTGCGATCGAAGAGTGGCGTGAGACCAAGCTTGTCGCCGGCTCCAAATCCGCCAACGACCTCGCCGACTGCATGCGGGTCCTGTGTGAACACGGCGACAGCCTCAGCCAAGCCATCTCCTACGCCGAACACATCTTCGCTCAGACCGGAACCATCCGACTCCTAACCGGCCATAAATCCAAGGGCCTGGAGTTCGACAATGTGTTCTGGCTCGACCCATGGCTTTGCAAAGACACCGAACAGGACAAGAACCTGTCCTACGTAATCACCACACGAAGCCAGAATAAACTCACAATGCTGGACTCCTCATGCATCCGGTGGTAAAATGATAATCAAAGCTGAAGCCTATCAAGACAAAGCGTATCTGCTATGTGCAGATGGGCGTATTTGGCAGGTGTCTTGTGATTTCCAACAAGAACCCACAATATGCCTGATCGATAAACTTGATTCGTATAGAATCAACAGAATTATGGAGCCCGTACTTGCCATATACGGCCGGAGCCTCCTGCGATGAAAACTCAATACCGCCCATCCATCCACTGTGGCCGATGTGAAAGCATTTCCACCAAGGTGGTTGAAACCAAACATCACCACCAAAACATCCAACGCTGGCGCAAGTGCCTCGCGTGCGGCCATCGGTTCAAGACCATCGAACTAAACATCGCTCACATCCCCACCAACCAGAAGTTCGACTTCCTCTTTCACACAAGGCCAAGGGCATGATCACCGTAATCTACGGCCCATCCGGCAGTGGTAAAACCACAAACGCCCATTACTTAAAAGGTAAATTCGGCTGCAAGCGCGTAGTCGATGAATGGGTACCTGGAGATGTGCGTGAACTTCATACAGGTGATCTGGTACTGACTCAACAACCAGAGGAGCTAATGTACAACTCATTGGCAAAGTGTATTCACATTGCAGAGGCGCTACGCTAATGTCCTTACCCATCACCCTCGGCGCCTACCGCGATTGCGAAGACCTCTTCCTCCGCGCCTGTGCCGATCCCAAAGGCATCCGCGCATGCCTCGGCACCTTCGAAGCCTGCTTCCAAAAGCGCCAGCGAATGCACTACTACCGCAACCTCGACCGGCGGGCCAACGCCGATATGTACGAAGCCGGTCACCCGATGCATGGCGCTTCGGCCTATGATGACTACGTCCTTCAGATTATCGAGGACGAAGACGGCCTATTTTGGCTCTACATCACCTCGCGCAGCGCCCAGATCCTCCACATTGAGGGCCTGAGTGAAGTCGGGGAGTTGATTGATTCGGAAGGAACTGAAGTTCACCTAATTGAGGATCGGAGCGACAATGCCTAAGATCACATACCTGAAGGAAATCGATGGCGCCCTATGGGCCCGACTAGAATTGGACATGAGCACGTCCGACGGTGCAGTACATGTTTTCACTGACAAGGAAATACGTGAACTGAAAGATAGGGAACGTCAGGCAGTTCGTGCTGAGATTGAAGCTTCACTAGATCGATGGAGCGACTAATGGCCCCACGACCTAACCCACTTACGTATTTGTTCCTCCTCGACCACGCCCTAGATCAAGAGATCGGCATCGCCTTTACTATCTCCGGTGTCAGCCGAAAGTACTTCGCCATGACCTTACGCACCGCAAGGAAGACTTCCGCGGACCCTCGATACAACGAACTCATTCTGTTCGAACCGGCCGCGCCATGCGAGAATGAGATTTGGATCTGTAAGAAGAGTGTGGAGATGGATGCATGACCACTTGGACCCATTGCCCAGAATGTAATTGTGGTCCAGGTGAAGAGCATACTCGCCTATGTTCATTCTGGCGCCGAAATCGATACCATAAGGACACTTGGAAGCCGAAACTGAAGGATGAGTCATGCCAGTCCGATCGGACGACCCACTCAGGCGAGTCACACTTAATTTGTACGAAGCCGACTGCGTATGGCTTGAAAAGACCTACGGCCGAGGGTGGACTGAGCGTGTGAGGCAACACATCCATGCCATTGTCCATGAACGCAAAGAACCGTACTTACGTACACTTGGAGACCTAGAATGACTAATATCCTCGATACCCCAGCCATCTCGCCTCCATCTCCATCCGAATTGGACGAGCTTATCAGTCGTGATCCTCTCGAACTTAGCGCCTTAGACATCGACAAGATCATCGCCATGCAACGCAACTATCGTGCGCAACGTGAAGCGCCGAAGGGAGGGCGAAAGCCAAAAGCACCAACGCAGACGATTGACCTCGCAGCAGCCCTTGGCTTAGTAAAGCCGCCTTCGGTGATCACACCACCCAAGGCCGGTGGGTTGAGGAGGATTTGATGCAAATCGCAGCGGAACACATAGCGCCTTCCGAAGTCCGCTCCCCGTTCCTCCCCGGCACCAACATCCAATACGCATGGTCATCCACAACCCTGGACCTACTAAAGACATGTCCTCGGCTCTATGAATACACCGTCATTCAAGGTTGGGCCTCACGGGACGAATCCATTCACCTGCGGTTTGGAATCGAATACCATACTGCTCTACAAGAATATGCTATTGCCAGAGCGAAGGAGATCAACCATGAGGATGCCATTCATGATACTATCCAGCAGCTTCAAGGCCGGGTTTACGATTGGGTTGTTGACCGCAGCAGTCGTGCTGGGAAGTACAAGAATCGGGAGTCAATTGTTAGCTTGGTTGTGGATTACCTTGATCATTTTGTAGATGATCCTGCCGAAACATTCATCCTCGAATCCGGCGAACCCGCTGTCGAGTTGAGCTTCAGGTTGGAGCTTGATTGGGGACCAAAGGCAACATCTCACGTCGAGATGGATGGCAACCTAATGGAGGTAATGTCTGGAGAGAAGAAGGCCACTCGCATCTTCGATCAACCCTACCTCCTATGTGGCCACCTCGACCGAATTGTCACCTACTGCGACAACCTCTACGTGATGGACCATAAAACCTCCATGTCGACCCTCTCCGGCTACTACTTCAACCAGTGGTCCCCATCGAACCAAATGACCCTCTATACCTACGCTGGGAACATCGTGCTCCACTCCCCAGTCAAAGGCGTCATCATCTCCGCGGCGCAGATCAAACTCGAAGAACCCAACGCATTTCAGCGTGGCTTCACCTATCGCACCCCAGACCAACTCTCCGAATGGACCGACGACCTACGCTTTTGGCTCGGCCAGGCCGAAGCCTTCGCCACGGCCAACTACTGGCCCCAGAACGATACCTCCTGCGGTAAGTTCGGTGGGTGTAAGTTCCGAGAGGTGTGTTCAAAGTCGCCACAGGTTCGGGAGACTTACTTAGCGGCGTCATTCGATAGGGTCGATCCGCTTCAGACCGCGAACAATCCGTTCTTTGATAGGAGCTCTGAGTGACCAAACCAATGCGTGCAATCTTGCCTTTGCTGAAAGCCCCCATCACCGACCACGGCCCCAGCCACATCACCATTGCCTTAGGCGCTCAATATGGCGCCCCTACCACAATCCGAATCGATGACCCATTCATCGAACGCTGTGACATCCATAATGGGGACATTGTAACCATTTACACCGAGGTGTTTTTGAAAGGACCGACTGATGCCAAGCCTAGCTAACCATCAATCCAACACCCTAACCAAACTCCTCCTCATCGGTGAAGCCATGTCCGGCAAGACCGGTTCACTTGTGTCCCTAGTAAAGGCCGGATACCGCCTCCGCATCCAAGACTACGATAACAAACTGGACGTGCTCAAATACTACGTCCAGAACGAATGCCCGGAGATGCTCGACAACATCGAATACGTCTCCCTTCGGGACAAGCGCAAGACCACACCGGCTGGGTCGGTCATTGACGGCAAACCCAAGGCCTTTGTGGATGGAATGAAACTTCTTGACCGATGGAAATATACAGATGACGACGGTATCGAAGTTGATCTTGGAAAGCCCAGTGAGTGGGGACCTGACTGTATCCTTATCATCGATTCGCTGTCACGTTTGTGCGACGCAGCTTTTGACTTTAGAGAGCCACTTGTTCCAGTCGGGAAGAGTGGAGAGCGAGATATGCGTGCAGTGTATGGAGACGCGCAGGATGCCGTCGAGATGCTTCTCGCGACCTTAACCTCCAGTAACTTTGGAACGAACGTCATCGTGATCGCTCACGTTCAGTACATGGAGCTTGGAGATGGCACCACCAAGGGCTTCCCTCAAGGCGTAGGGCAGAAGCTCTCCCCCAAAATCCCACAGTACTTTCCCAGTGCCGTTCTCTACACCAACAAGGGCGGCAAGCGCACTATCCAAACCAACTCCACGCCATTGATAGACCTCGCCAACCCAGCGCCGTTCAAGATGGAGAAATCCTATCCCATCGAAACGGGGCTAAGTGACTTCTTCGCAGTTCTCCGAGAGCCCCCTGCGAAGCCTGAAAAGCCCAAGGCTCTCACATTGAAGAGGATATAAGTCATGATTAAACCAACCTGCGGACGCATCATGTGGTATTGGCCCGTTAGGGATGAACGCGGCGATCAACCTTGGGCTGCCATCGTCACTCACGTCTGGGGCGACAACATGGTGAATCTGTGTGTGTTCACTCCGAATGGTGTGCCCACTGCAACGACTTCAGTGCCAATCGTTCAAGACGGCAGTCCCTACACCATTGGTGACTCACCCTACGTGGAATGGATGCCTTACCAAGTCGGCCAGGCCAAGAAGCATGAGACGGAGGATAAGGCTTCGTGACCAACTCCCTTGCCATCAAAAACCTCGCCATTGCCCTTGAGGCCTTGTCGAGGATCAACGCAGCGACCACTCTATACTACAGAGTGGAAACGCTACTCACACACGAAGTTGATAAAGCAACATTGGAGAATGACAAAACCAGAACACCAAAGGCACCACCACCACGCAACTCCGACGACGACGACATCCCTTTCTGAACCAAACAGGAAACCAACCTCCATGGCAAAACCCCTCCACACCCCCACCTTCGAATCCATCCTCGACATGCCGGCAGCCGATGTCGAACGCCCGAAGCCCATCCCGGCAGGGACCTATGACGCCATTGTCAACGGACTATATGAAGAAGGAGTCTCAAGTCAAAAGAAGACGCCTTTCGTTCAATTCGCCTTCCTGATCCAAGCCGCCGACGAAGACGTTGATGAAGACGAACTAGATGCGTACCTGACACAAAAGGACGGCACAGTGAAGTCCTTGCAAGGCGTCGTGTTGAAGAACAACTCCACCAAGTTCTACACCACGCCGGACTCTATGTTCCGACTCACGGACTTCCTTGATCACTGCGGCATTGACCAGACCGATAAGACCATTCGGCAGTGCCTCAGCGAAACCCCCAACTGCTCAGTGAAGATCACCATCGGCCATGTTGCATCGCAGGATGGTGAACAGATCTTCGCCGAGTTGAAGAAGACCATGCCGGCCGAGTAACCATTCCCTCTGGCCCCAGGCATCCCGCTTGGGGCCACTCTTTTAAGGACCCACCAAATGAAAGTCACCGACGACCTAAAACGGAGGCCCGTGTTCGATGTTAATTCCTTACTCGGGGAAGCTCAAAACCACACGGAGACCCCTATCAAAGCTGGGGTCGAAATGTCACATGACGCCGCTGGAACGGGGCCTCGCTCTTTCGGCGCGCCGCGAGGGGATGACAATTCGAACGATAGCCCGGGCGTTGCTCCGGAGCGAAGCGACGATCATCAAACTGCTGCGGAAGACCTCATAGATCGCCGCCGAACCACCCATGGCATTTTCGAGGATAATGCCATAGTCAGTCAAATGTTGAAAGACATCTTTCGAAGCTTTCCGGGTTGGCACCGGCTGAGTGCGATTGAGCGTGAATCGATGGATATGATCGCACTGAAGTTCTCCAGAATTCTGTCTGGACGGTCGATGGAGAAACAGCACTGGGAGGACGTGGTTGGTTATGCAAGATTGGTTGAGGAGAAGTGTTTTTGAAGCCCCTCATGCTCATCGGTGAAGCCTGGGGCGAGAACGAAGCTCGCATCTCAACCCCATTCTGTGGCCACTCCGGCCTCGAACTCTTAAGGATGCTCCAAGATGCTGGACAACTCACCCTTACCTCCATCGACCGACAGTACATCTCCGACTTCTACTCCCGCGGCGACCCGAATTCGGTGGCGTCGATATGGGCACTACATCGTGACGAGTTCTACCGCACCAATGTCTTCAACATCCATCCCCCCGCTAATCGATTGGAGTGGTTCTGTGGCCCTAAAGAAAACCGAATCCCAGGATATCCTCCGCTCCTGCCAAGCAAATATGTCCAAGCCGGGTATCAATCGGAGTTGGACCGACTTGGGGATGAAATTCTTGCCTGCGATCCTAATCTCATTGTTGCTCTGGGCAATACTGCTCTTTGGGCTCTATGCGGCCGCACGGGCGTATCGAAACTCCGTGGCACCACCACACTCACAACGCATCTTGTATCTGGCTTCAAACTCATGCCGACCTATCACCCAGCGGCGGTGTTGAGGCAGTGGGAGTTGAGGCCGACTACGTGTATTGATCTCGCAAAGGCCGGTCGGGAGAACGCCTTTCCAGATGTTCGCCGACCGGCGTGTGAGATTTGGATTGAACCAACTTTGGAGGATATCCGTGTCTTTATCCGACGCTACATATACGAAGCTTGCTGCAACCTCCTTTCAGTTGACATTGAGACAGCTGGAACGAGAATTACCTGCATCGGGTTCGCAGTTGATGCAATACGGGCAATCGTTATTCCTTTCGATGACGAACGAAGACCGGATGGAAACTATTGGCTTACTCGAGAAGATGAACTCCAAGCTTGGTACATTATTGCAAACGTTCTTGCTGACTCAAGGATTGCAAAACTGTTCCAGAATGGACTCTTCGACATTGCCAGACTTTGGAAAGGATACGGAATCAGAGTTGTGAACGCTCAACATGATACCATGCTCCTCAGCCATGCACTACAACCCGAATCCCTCAAGGGCCTAGGGTACCTCGGCTCCATCTACACTGACTTTGGGCCGTGGAAGTCGAACCGGAAGCTCGAAACCATTGGGAGAGATAAGTGAAACTTGAAGACGCAGCAGAAGTTCAAGCCTTGATTGCGTATCATGCCGCAATCATAGTCTCGGCCATAACTGATGGCGGAATCAAACCTAGCAAACAACATGTGTTGGTAAAGACTTGTATGCGCATGGCCGAATTGGCTAGTGGCCTTGCAGACTTCCCAGTTGCCTGATGGCCTACATAATCAACACCGCCATTACCATGCCCGAAGATCTACCCGATCAATGGTCTTTGGACATGGTTTACAACGGAACCGATGTCCTAGCAACAAGGATGGCCCTAGATGGAATGCTGCCCCAACTGGATAGCTATACCAGTGCAACATATGACTTTAGCCGAGAACTCCAGGCTCCAGCGCTCGAAATGTCATTGCGGGGAGTACGTGTGGATCGTGGAAGACTTGGTGAAGTCATCGACGACTTCTACGACAAAATCGACCACCTCGAACGAAACCTAAGCCGTATCGTTCTCGAGGGCGTGGGCATGCCAGGGTTCAACTGGCGCAGTCCGCCGGACCGGATGGCCCTCTTTTACGACCGCTTGGGCATTCCACCCATCAAGAACAAAGGCCGCCCCACAACCGACCGCGCCGCCCGGGAGAAGATGGAACAGTATACGATTGCGAAGCCAATCATTACTCATATGAACGCAATCGCTGACCTTGCTGAGAAGATCAAAAAGCTCAAAACAGAGGTAGACCCCGATGGCCGAATCCGAACGTCATACAACATCGCCGGAACTTCAACTGGTCGCTTTAGTTCTAGCTTCAGCGCTTTTGGAACAGGCGGCAATCTTCAGAATGTGGAGGAAAGTCTTAGAAGCATATTCATCGCCGATCGGGGGATGAAGTTTGCGAAGTGCGACGCGAAGTCGGGTGAATCATTTGTGGTTGGCGCAATAGAATGGAACCTGTTCAATGACCCAAGATACCTCGAAGCTTGCGAATCTGGAGACCCTCACACAGCTGTTGCGCGAATTTGCTGGCCAGAATTACCTTGGACAGGAATACTCAAACAGGATAAGCATATCGCAGAACAGCCATACTATCGACATTACTCTTACCGTTTCATGTGCAAAAAGCTCGGACATGGCTCGAACTATGGAGGTCAACCCAACACCCTCGCTAAGCAAAGCCGACTCCCCATCGATGTCGTCATCGCCTTCCAACCAAAATACTTCAAAGCTTTTCCTGCACATCAGCAATGGCAGCAGAGTGTTGATTCCACTCTCCGACGAATTGGCTACCTTGTTACTATCACTGGGCGCAAACGATGGTTCATGGGAAGGCGCAACGATCCTGATGTCCTCCGTGAAGCCATTGCCTATGATCCACAAGGCTCCCTAGCCGACATCGTAAACCGCGCCATGCTCCATATCTGGCGCCAGAACTACACCACCCTGATGATGCACGAACACGACGCCCTCACATTCCAGTACCCAGAAAACCTTGAAGACGAAATCATCCCCAGAATCATGAACGACTTAGTGGTGCGGATACCACTGAAGCATGGCCGGGAGTTGGCCATTCCCTATGACTGCAAGGTGGGCTGGAACAAAGGCGAATATGATGCATCAACGAACCCCGAAGGGCTCAGAGACTACACTGGCCACGACTCGAGGACCCGGCAAGAGGAAGTGTCCATCTTGGATAGAGTCGTTCGCCGAGCATACCGATAATCTGGAGAGCCCGGCGCTGTTTCGGAAGTGGGCGGCCATCTTCACCATAGCCGCTGCCATGGAGATGAAGTGTGGAATGGTGTCAGCCGGGTCGTTGCTCTATCCCAACATGTATGTGTTCATCATCGGACACCCAGGGGTAGGCAAGACCCGCATCATCCGAGCAGCAAAGAAGTTCATGGCAGAGTTACCTGAGTTCCACTTTGCTCCAACCTCAGTGACCGGCGCTAGCCTTGTAGATAAGATCGCTGCGTCCAAGCGCTTCATCCCTAGGCTCCCAGACCCACCCCTTGAGTACTACAACACCGTGATCACTGCTGAAGAGCTTGGTGCGTTCATGCATGAATATACCGCGCAGATGGTCAGCCTTCTGTCACACTTCTACGACCCCGACCCATACGAAGAAGAACGCCGCGGGCGGCCGGAGAACAAGGTCAAGATCTCCCGCGGGCAGGTGAATCTCATCTCCGCTACAACCCCATCTAATCTACTTTCTATGATGCCGGAGTTCGCATGGGACCAAGGGTTTACCTCAAGGATTATGCTTATCAATTCGGACGAACGCATAATCGGGGATGACTTCGCGGAGAAGGAAGTCCGACCCAATGATGATTTGGTTCATGACATTAAAATGATAGGAGCGCTCTGTGGGGAGTTCAAGGTCACCGCGGACTTTCGTGATGCGGTTAACAATTGGCGGGCGTTGGGTGAGCCCCCTAGTGTCAGCCACCCAAAGCTTCTACACTATAAAACGCGAAGGCGCGTACACTTGTATAAGCTTGCGATGGTGGCTGCTGCGGACCGAGGTGACGTACTTCTCCTCACGAAGGAGGATTTCAATCGGGCTATGGGTTGGCTACTCGAAGCAGAGTCCACTATGCCGGATATTTTCACCTCGGGATCGAATGGCACCGATGCCCGAGCCGTCGACGAAATCGTCCACTTCATCCACGCCTTAGACAAGGGCCAGGGGCTGCCGGAACATCAGATCGTGAACTTTGCCAGAACCCGAATCCCGATGCACTCCATCCTCCGGGTTATTGAGGTTATGGTGGCGTCGGGGCAGATCACTGCTAAAGGCATCGACAAGTTCGGGCAGAGGTGGTTTAAGGCTGTTCGCCCCTAAACGCACGTTCTTCGGCTGCCCCTTCAGCTTTAGCCGCCAGGCCCTTCTGCTCCAGCAACTGGTCCATGCGGCTATTGATTGACACATGAACCTCGCGGATCTTAAACGAATTGATGATACTCATGATCACTGCACCAAGAGCAGCCACAGCAGTCATGATTCGAAGTACAGTATCCATCCAACCATTCATTGCCGTTGTCTTTCCTTGGCTGCATTTGGTGCCGGCACTCGACTGCCATTCTCGTCTGGGGTCTTGCGAAGGGTCAGTGCCACAGCATTGATAACCATCACCGCAATCCCATCCCACTCAAGCAATCGTAGGGACATCTCAGACCCCTCCTGCCGAATGGCGTTGCACAGCAAAAACACCAACGACCCCAGCGACGCTCTGCGCAGCCATTGAAGCCAAATTGGCGCTACACGATTGATCTCGTCATGCTCCGTTAGCGTCATTACAACCAGCACCACAACCACTCCAGCTAAATCAATCCAAGCATACAAGTTCATTCCTTGGACCTTTCATACGGTCTTGAATAAAGGTCGAACCATTTCAACACACCTAGGCAAACGGTCCAACCCCCTAACCCACAAAAATAAACAATCAGGTCATGATAATCGGTTAGGTTTAAATACCGTGCCAGTGCCGGACCAACGTAATTGGCAGTGACAGCGCCAACGAAGATGGTGCCTAGTACATCCCAGAGCTTCTTCCGTCGTAGGATAAATACTCCAGAGAACGCCCCTTGGATGCCTATGGCGATTTCTTTTAAGTTGAGCCCATAGAAGTCATTGGCCATTTCCATTCCTCAATGTGGGATCTCCACGTGGGTCGAAAGAATCATCATAAGGTCTCGGGGGTCAACAAGGTGAGCGGGCACCGTGATAGGCCAGCGGAAGTAACCAACCTTACGCAGCAATAGGAACATCTTCGAGGAACAAACAGAGTGGTATTTCCTATGATGGTGCCCAGGGAATAGAAACCCCCATGGGGCAGACCAATCATAGGGCTCGCCGATGTCTGCACGAGCCGAGGTGTAGAACTCACATGCCTGTGTTTGAGTGACCGGCAACTTCACTATGATGGCACACGGACCGTAGTTGCGATCTATGTAAATCTCCTTCAGATCATATCCCATCGGCCGTTCTTGCATCCCACCATAACCAAACTGCCCAACACAAGTCCATTCCGGCGTCACACATTCCACATGGGTGGGGATAAACGGCATCCCCACCATCCCCGACCTCCACACAATAGCGCCACAAGCAAAGCCCCGATGGCGGACAAAGCGAAGTCTGATCACTGCATCCGCCATCGGAGTAGTCCTTAGCCTGCTGTGATTGGGCCAACAGCCTTGGTAGCGGCCTCAATCTTTGACAAGATCGGTGAGTTCGGCAGGCCCTTGGAGATGTGCTGCACGAACTCCCGGGCAACCGTGAAGATATCCGAATAGGATCCTTTGGAGATGTCGTTGAGGGCCCGTTCGATGTCGGGGATGATCAGCGGCAGAATGGTCTCCAACGGAACAGTGATCGCAGCGGCGCCGGGGACGAAGATCGAAACACCGGTTAGGATGGGGCCTTCAACTTTGGCAATGGCCTCAACGACCTTTTCAGCAGTGGCTGCGGCAGACGCAATGCCAGACGTGGCAGAGGTAGTAACGGTAGTGGCTTCAGTCATAATGTCCTCACAAGGGGTTGTCGAACCACGATACTTCGGCTTCACGACGGGCGGTGAGCCCAGCGTTTACCGCCCCTCCAGCGTGGTTATACCGAAGGATGTCTGCTTTCACTGTGTCCCATTTGGCGGTCTTAACCGCAGCGCCTAAGGACTCATGTTCCCACCCAGGACCGGCGTTGTAGGTCAGGTCAAGTAGGGCCTGCTTAATGCCAATGGGGGTACCCTCAGGCAGGATTGGCTCCACCAGTTTCCAGGCCTTGTCGATCTCAACCGTGAGTCGGGCTTCGGCTTCGGCCGCGGTTATGACCTCGGTGGCTGAGTTGGCCTTTGTGCCATAACCAATGGAGTATTGCTTGTAGTCCCACATGGCTCGGGCTGTAAAGCCTTCTTCCTTCTTGATGAAGTCTACGAGACCTTGATCGACAACATCGACAGGTTGGGTGGAGATGTGCGGAGTGGGAGCAGCCACTGGCTTCGGTGGCTGCTGTGGCTCAGGTTGTGGTGCCGGCGCAATGGTTGAATGCACTGCACCCTGTGCGCGCTCAAGCGCTGCGTTCAGCGACCGGGCTTGAATGATCTGTTGGATCTTCTCACCTACGTACACAACCAACACCACGAACCATGGCGCAAGGGTGATCATTTGGTCAATCATTAGTTATTTCTCCACATGTTTGCTTTGCTTGCCGGACACAACCCCACGGAAGATATCCCCCACGGTCTTTGGTCGTTGAATGTCGTTGTAGACGTCCATGCCATAGCGAACGGCGGTGCCGATGTGCTTTGGCCCCATGCCAGTGGCATCACCGAAGACAGTGATGGCGTCTTGAACGAGCTTACCTGCGTTTTGTTTGTCCACCGGGCGGTGTTTAGTGGCATCGCCAACGAGGCGCTTCACATCGTCGAGGGGGGACCCCAGCAATCCTACCTGCGGGTCCCGGCCGTGTGTGAGGCCATAGACCATATCCCGAAGGCCGATGAAGGTTGAGGCGGCGGTCCCTAGGGCAAAGCTCAGTGCATGGGTTCCCCATCCGCGTTCGTCATCGGTGAACTGACCAGTGACCCACTCTTCAACAAGCCCTGGCCAAATCACATACGTAAACAGTGAGGACACTATCTGGGGTGCCATCTTGGCTGCGCCACTGATATCACCTTGTCGCCCAAGCTTGTAGGCATCGTTAACATCATGTGCAATCTCAATCCGGCGTTGCATGTTGGTGCCGAAGAACCCGTAGATCGAGGTGAGCCATGGAGCCAAGACGCCGTTGGTGGAGACAATCATGGGTTGGTTAACCACATTGGTCGATCCGTGTGCCCGCCTCACCGCGCGGTTGGCTATGTATGTGGCTTCACCATGATCGGGGTTTTCTTCCAGGGCCTCACGATACTTGGCTACCCACAGCGGCACCGCGGAGAGCATATCGCTAAACGCCACGCCCTTGGATCCAATCTCAGCCACCTTGTTCCGAAGGGTAGACTTACCTGTGAGGATGTCATGTTGGCCCATCACAGTGTTGAGGAAGTTCCGATCGCGTTGTTGGAGTTCTTCACTGGAGTCCACCGCGTGCTTCCACAAGCTATTGCCAAGGTCAGGGTCACGGCCGAAGAGGTCAAGCATGGCATTGGAGAAGTGGCTGGCACCGACCTCAGCCGACACTCTGGCGAACTTCGCGGCGTTGCCAACTTCCTTCGCCGACATCAATGCCGCTGTGGGCCCATGCTTTTCGATGGTGGTGAGGCCAAAGGCAATATAGGTCGAGACTACATTCTGACGGAGTCGGTTGGAGATCTTGGATGCAAGGGCCATGGCATCGGAGTTGTAACTGGCATTCCCTGCAATCCGCTCCAGCCACTTGTCGATGGCCTCCACATACTCCGGGCCATAGTGATAGGAGATGTCCCGACGGAAGCCATTGTCTCGAGTGATCTTAGCCGTGTTGGCAACGAACTGCCGAAAGGCAATGTCATGAAGGATCTGATTGAGCTTAATCGGGATCATATCTGGATCGAGGTTTATCACATCGATGTTGCCCGAACGGCGCTTGGTGTAGGCATTGGATGGCGAGGGCCAAAAGGAATCGAACTTGGGTTTGGAAGGATCGCTAGATTGAATCTTCGACAACCGCGACCTCAGCGGATCATAATCAATCGGATGATAATACCCAGGGTAGGTCTTTCCATGGATGGTAAACGGTGCCACCTGAATGTCCTCAGGCGCCACCCCATACATCTGCTGATACACCGTATCTGACATCCCCTTGGCCTTGGAAAACATATCCCCTCGGGCCTGAGCCCGATCCCAGTCTTCGGAGGTGGTTACCATCTCCAGCCACTTCCACAAGGCGTCTTTGTTGATCTTCCAACCTTCGGTAAGGACTCGGATGTTGTATGGGTTGCCCATGTTGGCAAGGACGGCTTCGAGGTTATTCCGGGTGAAGGGAATCTTCTCGCCGTTGTGCGGATCGACGAAGGGCGAGTCTAGGGCCTTCTTGGGGTCTTTGATCTTGCCAAGGTCTGCGGCCACTGAAGCGAAGTCCTTCTCAAGGCGGGTCTTGTAGGAGCCTGCTTCCATTCCGGGATAGATGAAGAACTTGGTGAACAGCCCTCGGGGATCTCGGCCATCGAACCGGCCGAAGAGGGTCTCGAGGTTGGTCAAGGCAGCGAGATAGGTTCGGGCCGCGCCAGCTTTGGTGATGACCTTGACGGCTGGAAACTTCTGCGCGATCTGATCATGGGACTTGCTTAACCAGTCTTTCCGGTCTTGCTTCTCCCCAGCCACCTCAATTCGTTGTTCCTCTCTTCCGAGGTGTCGGAGACTGTCAATGGATTGCTTGAGCCCTCGAAATTCATCAACGGTAAGATCACCAAAGGGCTTGTGGAACTGGGGATCGAGTAGATAGTCCGCAACTGGAATGTTGAGCCCTTGAATTGCGTTGTCCCGTTCCTTTGTTTCAATGAAGTCCTTAAGCCCGTCGTAGCCCGATTCCCCAATGGCCTTCGCCAGCCCCTGCACCGACATCCCATACGGCCGCTCCACTCGAGACAGTATATCCCGCATGTAAATGTTCCAATCCGCCGCGATGGATTGCTTCTTCGTGGGGTCCCACTGCTTCGCCATAGGCTTGATGGTTTTGTTGAACTTGGCTTGATCGCGTTCGACCTTCATGGCTTCTTGGGCCACGGCCAGGGTGTACTCCCGCTGCTGGGCAAGGCGGAACGCAGTGGCCCAGTCTTCTTTCAGGTGAGCGGCCTCGATGGCCCGGCCCTGTTGACCGACCTTGCGCATTAGCCGATCGGAGGACACCGTCCCAACCGTGGACTTCCCAAACTCAGCCTTCACCGCGGTGAGGATGTTCTCTCGAGTGGCAGGGGCTTGGCCGATCTTCTGACCGTAGTACAGTGTCTCCTCATGAACAAGGTTCTGTTGGGTCTCCCCAGCCACTTGTTCCTTCACGGAGTCCATGATGTTTTCATCAAGGTTGCCATACCGCAGCTTCATCTGCCGATCGGTTTCGATATCGATGACCCTGGCCACGAAGTCCTTAGACGACATATTCGCCATTCGACGGGTGACGTTGTACGCCGACAACTTATCCACCATGGTGTCGCCACTGCCATACCCAAACATCCTAGCCACATCGTCCGGATGGAGGCCATCCTTTCCATAGTACTCCGGCGGTAGCATGGCTTTTTGCTTTGCCGTCAAGGCATCAGCATCGAGCTTATACGCCATCCCACGTTGGCGACCATAAAGCCCATCACCAGCCAGAAACAAATCAGCAGCGACATCCGGACGATTGCGAATGCCGTCGGATACTTCTTTTCTGACATCGACACGATTGGATTTCCACTCTGTGGTTAGTTGGCGGGACTTCTGGCGTTCAGCACGTTCGGTGGATTTGGCCACATCGTCCGCATGGCGTTCCTGAAGGCGCTTGTCATAGGCACGGAAAGCAGTATCGGTCGTGCCTAAGGTTTGAGCGCGCTCGAAAGAACGGGAACCACCCTCCGGCGGCACACTCAGCTTCTCATCAAACGACCTTGGATCAATCGGCGTTGTGCCCTCCCTCGACCCTATCTCCCCAGTGTCGACCTTCTTGAAGATGTCCTCCCATGTGGCTGGTTTGCCCAGCATCTGGGAAATGCGTTCCTTGATGGCATCAAACAGTTGCTTCAGCCGCTGAAAGACGCCAACCTCACTGGCGGTCATGTCATCGATACGACCATCCCGAACCCAGTCCTTGTAACGCTCGGCGATGGCTTCTTCAAGCTTTAGTTCAAGGTTGCCAGTTGGGTATAGCTTATCGATGTTATAACGATCAAGCCAGTTCTTGCCTTCAGCATCACGTTGAAGAGCCGCTGCCTGAAGTCCAGTCCATTCCTCAGGCTTAAAGAACCCATACTGCCGCAGGTGGTGAATGGCCTCATGCCTGAGACTTCCAAGAGCATCTTGCCCATCCAACGCCGCAAGGATAATCGGATAACCCTCGCGATAGCGCATATAGATGCCGGCAGCCTGAATGTCTTCACCAGCCCTTTGTCCAGCAATGCCTTTGGCGTCGACCTTAATACTTTCAACGGCCCCGCCTGAAACCTTCTTCGGAGCTATACGAGAGAGTTCATCATTGACAGTTTGAATCAGCGCACGAGATTGCTCACTGTACGCAAAGTCGGGCTTGATGTAGGCCTGGGTCGTTGGCGAGAAGGTCTCCCATTGACCATCCTCAAGGATCTGGCGAAAGTCAGCCGCCGAGTCCGCTCGGTCAAGCTTATCCATCGGCAGATGCCACATGGCATGAGGTTCGTTGTAGGTGTTGAATCGATCTCGTGCACCCGAGACTCTATGCCCACCCAAAGTCTCAGCGTTAGGAAACGCAGCGCGCAATTGTCGAAACAAATCCCGCATCAATGCTGGGCCGAAATCGCGTGGCCCAAGCCCATTCACCCCATTGATCATATCGATATAGAGTTCCTTACCGCCTTTCTGTTCACTGAGGTTGAGTGAACCAACCACATTGCCTTTTTCATCCACCAGATGGAAGTCATGAAAGCCCTGGGCTTGACCGAACTGGCTACTGCCAGTATCTTTCATTCGCTGAATCTCAAGCTTCCGATCCCCGATGGACAACATTGGCTCAAGGGCAGAGGCAGCGCGAACGGCAGAGACAGTATCAGGCAGTGGCGTGGTATCGGGTGTACTCTCAGGCTGAGCCTCTTTGGCCTCCTTAGCCAACTCGGCTTCGTTCTTGGTAATCCCCTCCGGCCGCACCCGAATGTCATCCTCCAGCGCCTTCATCACATCCGGCAGGTCGGGGATGTGAGTGAGCCAATCCGCAAGGGGAATGTGCACATCATCCCCCGAGGCCCTAGCCGCCGCTACTTTATCCTCAATTCCAGGGACCCATCCCAATAGATTATCATCGGGTAGGGGAAGTTTATCTCCGTAAAGAGCAGCCACTGCGTCCCCACTGACCGAGATCTCAGCATCCGTGTGATCTGCAATGAATTGGCGGTACAGGTCTGGGGAGGTGGTTCGTTCGGGCACTCCGGCTGCGGCTTTGGTTGCATCCAGAAGCCTTTCAATGTCTTTGGCGTTTTGGTCCTCGCGGAATTTATCCAACTCAGGAAGCACTGTAGGCGGCGGCAGGCGGTCATGTTCGATCCAAGGAATGGCTTTAGCTAGGTGGGCATTGTGGCTCAGGGCAGCGCCTGCCATCTCGCCTAGGGGACCTAAGGTCGCCATTGTGGCTGGGTCCTGCACCGCTTGCGCAAGGTCGTCCGGGTCGATTGGGGAATCTTTACCCACAATGGACTTGTACGCCGCGGCCAGCCCATAGGCAGTGCCATACACCCCGCCCGACATCATCCGCATTGCGGCTTCAAAGGGATCGGTAACGCCAGTGGCTAAGGCCGCCACCATGGATTGGTTGGGGTGTTCGGCTTGGAACGCAGGGTCTTCCCAATCAACGCCAGTCCAATCCCCAAGCTTCCCTGAGCCAACGCCAATGTTGAAGCCCTTCCGCACTGGCAGGGACATAGCCGAGATCTTCGACGAGACTTCATCCAAGACGCCATAGGAGTTGGCGAAGATCTTCGGCACCATGGGATTGGATTGGACGAACGTCGATAGGTGCGGGTTATTGGCGACGATGTCGGAGGCGACTTTGGCTTTGGTGTTGCGTTCAAATTCATCAAGGTCGCCATAGATCGATGTAGCCGGAGTACCAGTGATCTTGGCAAGGTCATAGGCCCGCTGAGCCCGATCGGGATCTTCGTCGATGTTGCCAACAACCTGCGGCAGCGCCTCATTGCGACTTTGCGCCAACCCAGTGACAATATCGGTTGCGTCAACCATTATTGGCTCACCGGAGCGCCGGAGTTGGAAGGGGAGGCTTCGGCCTTAGCGGGTTTGCCGAACTTCTCCTTGTAGAGTTGCCGAGTGTATTCGCGTTGGATGTCCCAATCGCTGAGGGCGGGGTTTAGCTTTTTGGCCTGAGTAAGCACGTCGTATGGCACCGGGACTTGGTACACCGGAGTGGTGTTGGTGCCCCACAGGCGCCCTGGGACTTCTTGGTTCTGAAGGAGGCGCGCACCCATCTGGCGGTATTCTTCGAACTTCGGCGGTCGGGTGTTGTCGACGCTGAACTGTCGAAGCTGATCGGCAAGGGCCCCCACAAACTGCGCCTTATCGTCTTTGCGAGTGGGGTCGTTGAGCCCAGCGGCTTGAAGATCAGGGCCGAGGATTTGTAACGCTTGCCGGATCTGTGGGTTGGCGGCCTCGGTTTTCCCACGCATCTTCTGCTGGAGTTGCAAGAGTTCAGACTTCTTGGCAATGGGGATGTCGGAGTCGAGGATGGCTTTGGAGGTGCTGTCATCCACAAAATCCGCCGCACGGTCCGGGTCATTGGCCATGCCGGTGAATTTGAGGTAGGTGGGCATGTTGGAGGCAGTCAGAGCATGATCGCCTTTGGCATGCCTGGACATCACATCGAGGTAGTACCGTTGCTTCGCTGGATTGAGTTCGCCGAGGCGGTCCCAGGCTTGAGCAATCTTGGGGTCGGAGGTCAGTTCCTCGATGGTAGTTGGGATCTTCCCACCTTGACCACCGCCAGTGAGGGCATTCTCGATCGGTTGCTGCGCCTGCCAGATGTCATCCCGTTTAATGGCGATTTGTTGATTGTGATCGGTCTCGACCCGTTGTTGGACATAGTCCGGGAAGAGTGGGTCCTCAGGGGCCTGCTCAGCGGCTATGGATTTGCCCATGGCCACCTTAGCTGAGAGTGGTGCGCCTTTGGCAAGTGCGGCGTTGAACCGTTGGACGTAGGTCTGAGCGTCAGTACCAAGAGCGTCTTTGCGGCCACCGGCTTCGGCTAGGGGCTTGCCAGTCAGCCACATAGACGCAGCGTCATTGGCTGAGCCGGTTTGCTTCATGTAGGCGCCGAAGTTGGCACTGAAGACTGCGTCCTGCGCAGAGTGGTTCTTCAAGAACTCCGCTGAAGTCATGGCAGGGAGACCGGCCTTCTGCAAAAACTCCGGCAGAAACTCTTCCATCACCTGATACTTACCAAGGGCCTTACCGTGAGCAGTTTGCACACCCACAGTGTCGTAGTTCCCACCGGATTCGATTTGCCCAATGGCTTCACCGGCGGCCTTGATATCAACTTGGCCCTGACCCCAGCGACCATTGACCCCACTGAAGACCTGATTGGAAACCACTCTAGCCCCAGTGGTATTGCGGGCGGTTTGCACTAGACCGGTGAGTTTGCCAATGTCCTCGCCTTGGACTTCACCATCCTTAATGGCCTGCTCAAGCATCTTCCCAGCCTGGATGGGTTGAGTTTTCACAAGGCCTTTGATGCGCTGGGACCAAAGGCTGGAGGTTTGGGCAGCCACTGCTTGATCAATGGCCTCAGGTGCCATGCCCTTGAGGGCACCCTGAGCGCGAACTTCGTCTTCTGAATCCTGAAGCCCATCTTGAAAGGCATTCTCGTCCGTAGGCATCCCCAGAGTGCGATTGCCGATGGCATCCACTTTAGCCTGTGAGGCCCCAAGGGCATAGACTTTGTTCTGAGTGGCAGCGTGGCCGGCACCATTGAACACTGTGCGGCCGTAGGTGGACAATGACCCGGCGTCGTATAGCTTTTGGGACATGGGGTTGGAAAGTTTAGCCCCTATGTCAGTGCGGGCCTTTCGTAGGTCCTCCATGTATTGGGGATAGGCATCGACTGCGTCTTTGCCCTGCTTCGACGAGAACTCAGCGTGCAGTTCCCCGGCCTTCTCCATATAATCAGCATCGGCCTTTTGGGCTTCACTATGGTTGGCCAGGTCCTGCATCGCGAGGCCGCGAGCGAAAATCTCATTCCCAACCTGATCCGCGGTTGCACCTAGGCGCTGAACGGCTTGGCCGATGTTGACGCCGAACATATCTGGAGTGACATTGGCATCGTAGCGCGGAGTGGCGTCATTCTGTGGCGAAACGGTCGGGGCACCTGAGTACGGCACTTGGGGCATAGACTAATCTTTCAACCCAATTTGAATCAATTCCTCATTGAGTAACCTAAAGGCGCTACGTACCAACTTGTGCTCTTCCGGCTTATTGTCAATATCCAAGTCGGTGATTGTCACAAAGGTAATCTCATCTCCAAGATCGTTGAGTGCTACGATTTTGATCATGACCATCAACCAGTGCTCCACATTCCAGCTTGATTACCCTGCATCCACTTCGACGACACCGATCCAACCGACCCAATGATGGAGGCCTCGGCTTGAATGTTGCCAGCGGTGATGGCATTCTGCCCGCCCATGATGTCGAGGGTGGATTGGTTCAGGTCCATTGTGGACTTCACATCAAAGTCATAGGCGGTCTTAGCAGCGTTGGATCGGATCTGGGTTAGGTCCATCTGCCCAAGCTTGCGCTGAGAGGTTTGGACATCTAGGTTCGACCCGGAGTTCACATCGAGATTGGACGCGGATTGCTGTGTCCGAATATGGCCTTCTTGCTGAGCCTCCTGAAGCCCGAACTTCGTGGCCTGGATTTCGCCCACATTCAACGCATAGTCGCGGTTCTGTAGGTCAATCTGGGAGTTGATCTTGGCGATACCGGCTTGGTAGTTGTACATCTGCTGTTGGGAGGCAGCGGATTGCTTCGCTCCCTCCGCACCGAGGATGCCTCCAGCTAAAGAGGCTCCAATACCAATAGCACCAATTGCGGCTACCATCACACAGACCTTATTTCAAAGGGGATTAGGTCGCCTTGGCTTTCTCCGAACACCGCACCACACCAAGTAAGCCATCGCAGGCTTTTTGGATCATCGGCTCGTCCATGTCCGACCAAGATGGGATAGTGGCTAAGAAGTTCGGCAGTAACTCTACGGGAATGTCGTACCAATCCGAATCGGCATTGATCCAAATACGGGGTAGAGAAGAACCAGAGGTAAGCTCTGTCACTAAAAAGGGTCGGAGCGATAAGTCCCCAGAAACCGAATATTCTGCCATTAACGTCTCCTATCCAAACCCAAGTTGAGTTGAGTATAGCCCGACGCATTGTATCTTGGTTGAACTCACTTAGCATTGACAGATGCTCAGGGTAAAGCAAGTCCCACGCATCTTGCGATTTGAACTTCATGATGTTCATCGGGATTTGGATCCTGGCTCGCCGAGTTCGAACTGAGGAAGAACGCCAAGGATTGTGGCGGGCAGGGGCTGGGATTGGCGAATGCAGTATTGCCCAGGCACGATGAATCTCGGATCAAGGATTGTTCTAGCATCGCCATTGACAAGCCCAGACACAACCTGAACCGATTGCCCAGTAAGCATCGAGGAGACATTGCCAACTACCAGATCCTTCATCGGGACAAGGTGGGAGAAGTCGCTGCCAATCGAAAGCCCGAGGGTATCGGCCACACGAACATCCACGGCGTAGATTTTCTTCACCTTGCCCTGAATGGTGGGCTCACCAATATCCAAGGGCAGGGTCTGAAGATCGCAGGTGTACCCAAGACCAATAGTGACCTTAGACGCTGCCGTGCCAAGGGTGAAGGTGCCAGTGGTTGGCATCACAAACGGTGGGATCACAACGCCATCGGCAAGGCCAGTGACGGTGGCCCCGGCTAGTTGCTGTGCGCCGCTGAAGGTCGTGGCGGGAGCGCCTGAGTACTGAATGCCACAGTCCACGCACCAAGCATCAGCGACACCGGACGGAAAGGTCCGCTCCGCAACACGTTCGATGTATTTGACGATGTTGCCATTGATAGTGCGCTGAACCACAACATAAACCGCATCGACATTCCCCGCAGTGGCTGTGGGTTCGATCACTGTGGCAACGGATAGGAAAGTGCCTTGGGTTATGGAATGGGCCCAGCCGATGAATTCTTGTTCCTTGAGGAAGGTGAGGGTTAGCATAGTGCCATCGGAACGGATAGCCCACACAACCTTGAAGGGCTCTTCGGCCCAGGCCCAACTGGTGATGGTGAAGCCGAAGAATAGATGCGACGCAATGGCCGAGATGTCAGTGCCGGTGTAGACATTGGCGTAGATGTTGTAGGTGCTATCGCGAACGATTGAGCCCTTAGCTTGAATGTAGAGCACATCGAAATTGGCGATGATGGGTTGAATGTCGGCGATGCCATTGAAGGATTGGGGATTGGCGACTAGGGCTTGAGGCGAGATGGCAGAGCCGGGGCTGCCACCGTTGATGAGCCACGAGGTTCGGTCGGTGAACATCAACAAGCCAGAGGTCTGTGGGACCATCTGTTTGATGGTGTTGAGTTGTCCAGACACAAGCGTTCCGGTGATGGAGTCGTCGGCTTGAGTGATTTGTGAGACGTTGAAGTTGAAGTACGCACCGGGTTGGGAGCAATAGAAGGTCGATGGGGCTGCCGATGGCGATGCCAGCACCAGCCGCTGTTGGAAGTACCCCGGCACAGATGGAAAGCCATTGGAGGCAGCGCCGAGAGTGGCAGTCGCAGTAGCAGCGCCTGAGGAGAAGGTCACGGTGGGAGTTGAGGTGTAGCCAGAGCCTGGGGCTGTGACTTGTACAACGCCCACACCCCAGGTGAGGTTAGCGGTAGCGCCTGTGCCAATGCCTGTGGTTGTGAGCTGAGCTACAGGATTGGCTGGGGTGTTGCCTACGGTCACGGAGCCGGGGCTTCCGCCAGAGGTTGAGATGATTTTCCATGTGGCTACGGCGCTGCCGGCAAGGGTGGCCACAACCAAAACCACGCCATTGGTAAAGGTCACTCGATCGTTAACGGCGTAGTTGGCTCCGCCAGCACCGATTGTGGGAGTGCCTTGAACCTGAAGCACTGCGGCGCAGGAGCCAGCAATGGTTGAGGCTGCCCCGGTGAAGGACACACCCGGAACCGTTGTGTAGGTGCCAGCGGCAGTGACAGCAACCGAGGCCACACCATTGCCAAGGAATGGGTTTTTGGAAATGGGCGGGGTTTGGGTGAAGTCGGGATTGATGTTGGAATCGATTAAACTTGTACTGCCATTGCCCGCGGTACTGCCGATGAAGCCATAGGTGACCCCGGCGGGAACAACTCCGATATAACTTACATCGGCCTTGTATACGTTGTAACCTACAGCCCCTGCAACCGCCGGCCACGCAACTTGAAGTGACCCAGCCACGCTTCGAATATCGTATGTCGGACCAAAACCGCCGCCTGTAGATGGTGAGGATTCTTGGCCATTGCTATCAATGGAGGTGATGGCATAGGAGTAGAATGTTGACGCAGGTGCAGCGCCTGGGGCTGGGAAATTCACCGTCACAACCGGCGAACCGGGGGTGGATGCTGTTGTACCAATCACCACCGGAAGCAAGGTCCAGTTGGTAGCGGAGATTAGCGTCAGGACATAGGGCTGGTAGCTGGGATGGCAGATTACCATCTGCGAAACGTTCTGGGCGAATTTCAAAAGCTGAAGATCCACGGCGTGGTATGGAGAGGCAAGGGTGTAGACCCGAGCGGCTGTGCCACCGGATGTGTAGGCTCCGGTGAAGACAATGGCCACACCGTTTAGGTCGGTTAGGGTGTAGGTGTTGGCGGTGGCGCCAGCGATTATGAAGTAATTGCCGTTGAGTTGATTACCAACAGTGCCGAGGATGCTGGCGATGAAAATCCAATCGCCATTGACGTAGCCATGCCCAGTGTCGGTGATTGTTGAGGTGCCGATGTTTATGGCTGAGATTGCCGTGGTGGCTTCAAGAACCGGAGCGCCCTGAAAGATGAACCGTATGTATTGCTCACCGAACTCAAGCTCATAGCCAACGGCGAAGCTGGCTTGGAAGGTGATGAGACGGACAGCAGCGGCAGAGTTTCGACATTGAATGATGTACCGGGTGCCCATGCGTGTGGAAGCGCCACCACGGTAGTCAACGAAGAAGTTCTGGAGTAGGGCAGCGCCCGAGCGGTATTTGGCTAGATCGACACGGGCAAAGAGCTTTGGAGACCACTCACCAGAGTTGAAGGAGGCTTGGATAATGGTTTCAGTCACAACGGTGCCTTACTGATAGGAGGGCCACAGGCCGCCCCAATCGAAGCCTGCGAATGGACCAGACATATAACCGTCGGACCACGCAATGCCTCGCATGCGGATCCAATCTGGGGTCACGTCATTAATGGTGAGGCCTTCATTGCCATCGATGGACCGCGCGGATTGAATGGCTTTGTTGACCTCCTCAATCAACATATTGGAGACACCCTTGTCCCCGCGCAGGGCCATTTGCATAGCCGCGCCAGTGAGCTTGATCCAAGCGGTTTGGAACAAGGTGTCCATCACATTGGGGTTAGTGACTTGCTTTACATACATCAACGTGGCGAATTCTTGATTGGTTAGGATGACACGCTGGTCATCCGCAGGACCTTGGACTAGGTTGAAGGTGGCGTTGATGCCAACACCTGTGGTGGAGGCTTGGGCAATGGGGTTGGTTTGCACACCGAAGTATGATCCGCCGAGTGGAGCCGCAATGGGTGTGCCGATGATGACATTGACCACAGCCACAGTGCCTATGATGCCGCCGGGGGCGGTCAGGACCTGAAGTTGAACCGGGGCACCCACGGGGGCTGAGGTTACCGGGCCAAGAGGAAGGGTGATGATGTCGCCTACGGCGTGACCTGTGCCACCGGCAGCCACAGTGGCCGAAGTCACTGGGCGGAATTGATCCGTTTGGACTTTGTACTTGACTGGTTGACCCTGCCACCAAGTGGAGGCACCACCAGTGACAGCGGGGGAGATGGGGATGGTGCCCGAGAAGCCGACTTGATTGGCGGGGATGATGGAAACCGCACGGAGGCAATCCACTGGGTATTGGTATTCGTATTGCCACGGCGGTGCTGGTTGCCCTGGAGTCCATAGGGCAGTGATTGGGGATTGGTTCTCCGGGGTGCCGACGACGGAGGAGATGTAGGTGAGGTTGGCAACCCGGAGGCCACAGTCCCATGGGGCTAGGCGCAGGAGGTCATCGCGGAGGTTGAACGCAATGAGGTTGAATTGCTTTGCCTCATTGGTGGAGTTGGCTGCGAGTTCGGCATCTGTAACGTCAGTGCGGGTGCCAAAGGTTTGGAGCGATCTGTTACAGATGTCGGTGTTGGAAGGCATCAGCGTTTACCTTGAGTGCCCATGTCACGGTTCTCACCGCCCTTGCGAACTATGCCGACACCACCGCCAGTGGCTGCACTGGTGCCCCCGCCGCCTTGAGTGCCACAGCAGCCGTAGTTGTCCGCACCGAGCCCGGGCGCTGCGGGGTAGTTCCGCTTCGGCCCGACGGGTTCGGAATAGCGATTCACATCGATGACATTGGGCTTGCCACCATCCCTGGAGACACCCATCACACCCTCCGATCAGCGATTGTGGTCATGGTGGCCTCAGGGCCAGGAGTGCCGTCACCATCTGGGGCCTCGGCCGGGGTTAATGCCACTGGCGGCGCAGTGACTGGCGCATCAGCCGGGGCGTCGGCCGGAGGCTTCGCATCGGCTTCGGCCTTTGCTTGAGCGGCTGCAAGTACTTGAGCCTTGGTGCGGATTTCGTCATCGATCTTGGCTTGAGCCTCAGCCTTCAACTTGGCCTCTTGCTCCACAGCCAGTTCATCAGCCCGGGCTTGTTCTTCGGCTTTGGCCTTGGCAAACTCATCAGCTTTGGCCTTTGCCCGATCGAGGGCGTCCTTACGTGCGGTGTCGTTGACCACGATCAACTCCGCATTGGCCTCGGCGATGATGTCGCGATAGGCCGACCCGTGCTGAATGGCCTCGGTAATTACATGGAGCAACAGCCCCACTCGGTTCATGTCGATGCTCATATCAGTGTTTCCCTTGCGAACCTTTGTTGAACTCCCTGGCCTTGGCCGGTGGAGATTGAAACGCCGGTTTGTTATCATACATCGGCGCGGATTTGCTGTAGGTGATGGTGCCAGGAGCGGTGGCGCCCGCCGGACTCACAGACTTCGACACCGTCGAGGGCGGTGTGGATTCACGGACATCCCTATCCGCACGTCCTTGTTTCTTCATTTGGTTATGTCCTTTGGTTTGAGGTAGGATAGTAGCGCAGTGTGGTCCCATTTGTTCTCGGTGTCTGCGGCCATCTCCCGTCGGACCTTCTCGAAGGCGTTGCCATCGGAGTGAAGGTCTTGAAGAAGCTGGCGTAAGCGGTCGTCGCAGCGTTCGACCTCACGCATCACATAGGCTGGAACCGTGATCCCATGTTCATCGTAGAGGTTTTTGACATCATGCATATCGTGCATGTACATAATGAACCGGCGCATCTTCTCAGGGACTTCGCTTTCGGCGTCGACCATGTAGTTAACGACTTTGGTGAGCATCTGGCGCATGGTGGTTAGTTCACGAGCGATGCGAAATAGGAGGTCCCGCTCGGTAAGAGAGTCGTCGAGTTTGTATTCGGGTTCGTCGGGCATTAGAATCCTCAGTGCACGAATTTAGTGTAAGTAGGCTGTGTAGTAAGCCATGTGACTATATAGCATTCATTCGAATTAAGTTGTACCGTGTAGAAATTGTTAGCGTTACTTAATGCTAAAATTTGAACACCGCCTTGTGTAACTGTAGCAGTGTTAGTGGCGGATTGAATTAAGTAATGTGTTTCCGGTGATGTTCCTGCACATACCGTAGCCGGTGAAGCTCCAACATTCTGTGCCGCAGTGGCTCCTATCGGATTGTAACCTGATATATCTTTTATGATGTTACCTGTTCCGGATGAAGTATTAGAAACTCCAGAAGAATTACTAGCAAAGGCACCATTCAAGAAAATAACGTTTGAAGCTGTATTTTGCAATGCATAAGGAAATCCATTTAATGTTGAACTAACATTGCCCAAGTTTACTCTATTGGATGTTCCATTAATAATAACTCCAGAACCAACGTTATTAGTTGTTGTTAAATTTACAACATGAACATCATTACTAGATGTAATCGATAAACCTGCTGCGCCAGCAGCTGCACCAGTACGCCCAAAACCTCCGCCTATAAAACTATCCGAGATTTCGACTGTATTTGTTGCAGTAAGAACAACTGCATTTCCCAAATTTGCATTAATATCTAAATGCGACAACCAAAGAAAATTAGTAAGACTGATTCCAATACCATTTCCTGTAGTTGTATCAACATTTACGCGCTCCATCCAAACCGCGGCAGAGCCAGTGCCACCATTTATTTGAATACCGTATACACCAGACTGATAAGAACCAGTTGTTGGTCCAATGACATCTACAGCATTTAATTCTATACCGGCAACTAGATCAAATTGAATACCGTTCCAAGTTACGGCCCCCACATTAGAAGTGTTGTCTATTTGTACTTGTTGAAAGTACATAAGTCCAAGTGATTTTTTAAAATATATTTGTGTACCTCGAGTAAGAGCCGAGCGGAAATTAGTTATAGAAACATCCACTGCACCAAAAGTTCCGACATCAGTAATAACATGCACGCAGTTTGTTGCATATATTTTATCGAATTTAATTGCATACACATTAGCCGCTGTAGTATCAATAAGAAAAGCTGTAGAAGATGCTCCTGAGCCAGTCATATCTATATGAATATTTTCTATGTGTGTAAATGGATAATTGAATGATACAATATCTAAAAACTGAGTCGTAGCTTGTGATTTGACTAAGACCTGATTTTCACCTTGAATACAATTGCCACTATTAATGGTGATTGAACCGGCAAAGCTATAGCCATTAACGTTATATGGAATAAAGGCGCAACTGCCAGTGGCTAATGCCGTGGTTAATGCAGTTGCATTAGTTGTTGCATTAGTTGAACTGTACGCGGTGCTACCATCAGCTATAGCTCCAAGCCAAACTATATTAACAGGGATACCTCTCGTACAAACCCACCCACCTGTGGTACGAGCGATTATGTAACCAATAGTGTTACAATATGCGTTGTCGAACCATGTTGATGCTGGAGTTGCAACCGGAGCTGCCGTACCACCAGGAAAAACTGGAATTTGATTGGCCGTGCCAGAAACACCGCCGAAGAAACCTCCATTGTTGTATTGTATTGAGCCGTTAGTGCCACCGGGGCCGATAATTGAGGCCTGAGGAACTTGACCTGGGATGCCGGGGTTGGCGGTGTTATTGCCGCAAACGGTGTGGGCAGCGAAGACGCCGTTACATTGCGCTTGCGCAACTGAGGGAAGAAGCAAAAGCCAAAGGGCAAGGAGAATGCGTTTCATTGGAGTAGCGTGCCTCCGCCATTGACTGTGTCGGGTCGAATTACAATGGAGCCGTAGTTCGACGAGAGTTGAAGTAGTGTGGTTGTGTTGTTAAAGAGGCCAGAGATTAGCTCGGTGCCGAACGGAAGGATGGTGATGGGATTGGCGGTGGCAAACCCACCAACGTCGGAAATGGTCACAGGAAGAATCAGGAACTGCCGGGGGATTGCTTGAGCACCGGCTGAGGTGGCTTTGAAGGAAGGGAGTTGGATCGAGACGGCGCCATTGAAGTTGACCAAGACGAGGTTGGAACCGAGCAACATGGTAGTGGTGCCACCAACAGTGATGTTGAGCACCCACTCCCACGAGACCTCTTGCCAGCCCACCGATGGCCCGAGGTACACTCGGTGGGTTTGACGATTGGTTCCGCCTTGATCGAGGTCGAGTTGCGAGGCCATCAGACCCGACGTCCCTCGGCTGGGATTTTGTTTTGGGCGGCAATGAGGGCCTCAAGCCGGGCAAGGCGTTCCTTCAGATCGGCAACCTCACTGGGATCGGCCTTGGGCTCTGCCCGCGGCGGTGCAATGCGTTCGAAGGCTTCCATCATCTTGGCAAGGAAAGCGGATTCGGCTGCGTTCATTCCACCGTTGGCCGGAAGGGATTCAACGGGGTTGTTCCACTTGTGTTTCCATTCTTCGGACAGAAGCCCAGCAGCTTCGTTCAGCGGCTCCATTCCTGGGGTCGGCGGACCGGTGAAGATGTAGTCCTTGGCCATGTTGTGGGCACCGTCGACCTCGTGGGCGACGATGATCTCGCCGGGGTAGTTGTGATCAGCGGCGTCTTTGGGTTCAAGAAACATCGGCACAGCGAAGAGCTTTCGCACAGCGCGGCCGGATTCGCGGGAGGTTTCTTTGTGTTCCCACTCGACCTTGGTGCCGTCCGGAAGGACTTCGATTGCGAGATGATGGGCCTCGGTTAGGCGCCAGCGGGGGGCTTCAACATTAGACATTTGGTGGTCCTTTCAAAGTACAATCCAGTTGGTTCCATTGCAGTAGACAGAGACGTGAACGGCACCGCCGGCGGCTACTGTGGCGAGAGCGGCAGGGATTAAGGCATCGGTAACGCCGAACAGAGTGCCTTCGGCTGCAGCATTGCAGGTTGGGAGGCTACCAATAGCTGATCGTGGAAGAGATGTGATGCCTGAAGCGGTGACGGTCTGAGCATGTACAATGGCAAAGCCAAAGGCAAAACTCAGAATGGAGATTAGGATGCGATCGATCATTGTACTGTTCCATGAATGAAGCCAACCGTGGACAGGGTGAGGGTGCCACAAGCAGTGGAGGAGATGGCTGCGGTGATACCAGTGGAGAAGAACTCAAACGGTTGCGGGGTGTAGTTGATGGAGCCAATGCCACCAGCGGCAATGGGGACACAGTCTTGGAGGCCGCCAGAGCCGGTGCCGGCAGTGGTTGCGCCATTAGAGGGGGCAGTGGCGGAGTTGAAGATCATCAACCAACACGCAGCAGTGCAATTGGCATAGGCACCGATTAGATGGCCGGCTGCGGCTTTGAGCACAGAGGACGAGGCTGTCGAGCCAGCGATGGTGGAGACTGCGGTTATGGGATTGCCAGAGGAGTCCCCCACGGTGACTTGGTTGATCTGCATCGTGGAACCGGTGGCTGGGCCGACGGTGTTGTTGACCACGACGAAGCTGGCGGGGAGTTGGTTTACGTCAGGGCCAAGGGCACCGCGGGTGGTGAAGGCAACCAACAGCAACTGGCCGTTGACTTGGTTTTCCATATACCACAGGATGTTGTCACCACGGAAGTAGATGACGTATTTGTATGACCCAGTGTCTGTGTGCTGTGGGGTACAGTTGCAGCCACCGGTGAAAGAGCCGACAGCGCCGGATAGGGCAGCGGTTGAGGTTGGGGTTATGCCTTGAGCAACGGAGAGGTCAGCGATTATGGTTTTGCCGCCAGAGGCCCAAGTTACGGCACGGAGTTTACCATCGATGCCATCTTCAAAGCCGACGCAGTTGGTGCAGTAGGCAGCGGCGGTGGGGGTGGTTGGAATGGTGCCAAAGCCGATGTACTCAACCGTGTTGGTGGTGGCAGGATTGGACAGGTTGATGTTGGCTTGAAAGAACACATAGCCCGGGTTCTTGTCGAAGAAGATCAACTGAGTGGAGAGGGCAGAGAAGCCATTGGCGGTAGTGCCACCGGCAAGGGTGGTTTGGCCTACGGCGTTGGACGCAGCGGTACCGCCAGTGCCGGCGGTGGGGGTTTGCCAACGGTTGATGGTATTGAGGGTACCAGTGGAGAAATCATCCACGAAGAGTTGCTTGGTTTGATCCGGCCAGTTTTGAACCCAGCCGCCGTTGGTGGTGGGAACAGCGCCGATGGGAACGCCTTGGGTGCCGTTGGAGAAGGACCCGGCCTGAGGGACAACGTTAGCACCACCTTGGATAGGGAACTGCTGAGCTAGCAATGGCGCCAACCCGAACCAGAAGGCAAAGGCGCTAAGGAGAAAGCGTTTCATTTAAGCCTCCGGTTACGAAGTTCGCGGCTGAACGGGAAGAGTTGAGCGCCAAGCTGGGTCATACTCGGGTCTTGGGTCGTGAGCCCACGGTAGGAGATCAGGTCGGCAGTGACGGATGAGAAGGCCAGAAGGGCTAAAGCCACGTAGAGAATGGCCGAGAGCAAAGCAGCAAATGAAAGCCGTGAGTGGGGTATAGAGAGGGAAATAGAATGTGGCGAGTATGATGAAACCGAATACGGCCAGTGTCGGGCGCCATACCAAGGATAGGATTGGGATGGAAAATAGGAAGAGTGAGGCGCTGCCGAATTCGAATCCGAGTTGGAGGTAGTCATTGTGGGCGAACTCCGGATGGATTAGGGAATGGGTGGTGAGGACATAGATGCCGATGAAGGAGTTTGCGGACCAACCAAGCCAGTTGAGGCCGTGGATGGCTGAGGCCCAGATTAGAGATCGCTCGGTGTCGGAACTGGATGCGGAGGTGCCGAAGATCAGGGCGACGAGGGCGAGTTGGGCGATGACTAAGGACCAATGGATGCGGACTGCGATTCCGCAGATGAGAACGACCCAGCCTCCCCGGGAGCCGGAAAGGATTAGGCCGGGGAGTAGGGATGGGATGTAGAGCCATAGGCGGTGTTCGATTAGGCAGAGGATGAGGAGTGCCGATGCGGCGCTGAGTACGGTTCGGTTGTAGAGTAAGCCAGCGACGTTGTTGCCATAGGCAACGGGGAGTGGGGTGTAGCCAAACCATTGGAAGATGGCAATGAAGGAGGATACAGAGAGCCCATAGGCAAGGCCCTTGTAGAGTGACGTTGGGTCTTCACTCGACTGCCCTAGCTGAAAAGATAGGCCCCACAAGACCACAACCCAGATACCGAAGATTGAGTCGTAGACCTGTGGGGCCCACAAGGTGCCAAGGATGGCGAAGGCGATGAAGCCCAACCACACTCGGGAGATGGATGCACAGTGGAGAAGGAAAGGTAAGGCAAGGGATAGCACAGCCCATTGCGTCGGGATTGACGCCCCAGTGTAACCTGGAATGTAGCAGATTGGAAGCAATAGGCCGAGAATAAACATTAGCTTGGGCTCAGACAGATATAGCCAAGTTTATTGCCAGTAGTGGCGCCTTGGGTGATGGCAAGTGAGGTAGTGACCGGAGTGTAAGTTACCGGAGTGCCGCCAGATTGAGCAGTAACGACACAGTTAGGTGTAGATACCCAAGGTTGGCCAAAGGTCAGGTTGATAACGGTGGATAAGGTGCCGGCAGTGATTGTGCCGGCATTGTCAGTTGAAGTAGAGGCAATGGTGGGAGTTGAACCAGTGCCAGCTACGGTTGGTGCGGGGCGGTTGGTGCCGGTAGAGAGAATGTGGCCGGGAAAGTAGACACCGTTGTTAGTGTCAACACTGAATGCACCAGTGGTATCTTGACTGAGTTGAAGGGCTCTAGTGATGGTCTGAGCTAGAGTATAGCTCAGACCAAGAAGAAGGATAAGAACTGAAGGGAGTAGATATTTACGCATGATAGCTCCTTTATGTTAGATATGACCATGTGGATGAGTCTATCTTACGAAATAGTCTCGGCGCTGCGACCGCAACACCACCATATAATGACTCACCTGATGGGGGAACTACTTGAGTAGCCCATCCACTGCCTGAATCATGAACTTCTACGACATCACCAATAGAACCACCTGAAGGCAATGATGCATATACGTGACTTGCATCTGTAGATGTGCAAGTCACAATAGTCCATTGGGAATCTTTAGCTATTGATGTAGGAGACCCCACCAATCCATTAGTAACTGTCTGTAGCGTTGGCCAGAATGAAATACTCATATCATTCCTCCGTCCAAGTGATGGAACCATTCAACAAAGCAGTGCCTGGGGTGGTTCCGTTGAAGTTAAGGCAGATTTGCTGGGCAGCACCACGAAGGGTTGGGACTTGAACGTTGTTCTCGATATCACGTGACCAAATGAACTCCAAGTTGCCGAAGCCATTGGTGGTGCCAGTGGCGGGTAGGGCCATAGTGCCGGAATCTATATAAACCGGCGCGGTGTCGACTATAGTTGGGGCAGCGGTGTAGGAGACTAGGACCGCAGTGGCGGCAGTGTTAGGAGCCTGGCCCGTGTCGCGTGAAGCGATTTGAGTGGTGATACCAGGGTTGGCAGTGGTTGTAGCCGCGGTGCCGCCTGTGTCGAGGGACGCTCGACGAAGGACGGTGACCGGGACGTTGATGAGCGTACTGGCAGTGCCACCGATGACGATGCGGTCGACACGAACGACTTTGGTCGCAGAGCCAGAGATACAGACTTCATCAGTGGCGCTGGTAAAGGGCACGAAGCCGAAGAAGGCTGAGGAGTAGGTAGTTTTCGGCAGGTAGCCCGAGGTGATGCCGGCTTGCGGTGTGAAGTTGACCTGAGCCGAGGCTGGGGCTAAAAGCCCCAAACCAAGTGCAGTTGCGAGAAGGAGGCGCTTCATTTGGGGCTCCTCAGTTCGCGACGGTGATGCCGGCGGGATAGCCGCCGAGGGTGGAGTTTACAGTGCTCAGGTACATCTGGTCGTGGCGATCAAGGACGAGGAAGGCCGAGACCTGTCCCGCGGTCATGGTGGCGCCACCGATCACATACGAGAGTTGGAGGAACCTAGGCACGGCGATGCCTGCCGGCGGGCGAGGCATATCCATGTCCATGAGGCGAGCGCCTTGGACAAGGGTCGCAAGGGCATAGGCAGGGGAGACCCACCAGTCCGAGAAGGCGTTGGCGGCGCCAGAGCCGTTGTCAGTAGCACCCTGGAATTTGACTTGGAGGGTGCCAGCGCCACCGGAGGTGAAGGTGGTGGTGACTTGGACCAAGAGCTTGAGGGCCGGGTCATCGCCGATGCCAAGGTCGCGAGCGCCCTGAAGGTTAGCGAGGACAGGGAGACCGGTGGCAGCGACGTGGAGATCGAGGGAGTTGAGTGAAGTGTAGGTGCCGGTTACCTGGGCCAGGTTTTGGGTAACACCGAAGGAGAGTAGGTTGTCAAGAATCACGATAGCCTCCTATTAGACCACTCGGGCCTCGTTGTTGAGGATGGCGTCACAGGTGCGCACTGCGATGCCGCGGAAGGTGGTGATGACCTTGCCATCGAACTCTTCAAGGCGGAGCAAGACGTTGGTCTTATTCATGGCCTGAAGATCGAGATAGGTCCTAACGATGCGGTTGCAGTAGATCGACACCCTGCCCATGTTGGCACGGACCATCGGCGAGTCGCTGGTCTGAATGGCAGTGGCCATCGACGGGGCAGTGGGCAGCCGGTAGAGGCCACGGACGATCAAGTTGATCAAGTTGGCTGCGGAGACGCCGGTTAGCTGAGTGACGTCGATGTTGGCGACGCGAACGACATAGCGCCAGTCGCGAAGGCAGAGCCCGATCTCCCACTTGAAGTGATCGCGGTAGACTTGGTACTTGTTGCCCGAGGCGTCGAGGTTCGGCCACTCACCCATGTCACGGTGCTGGAGGCCGGTGATTTTGCCCTTGGGGAAGATGGCGTGGAGGGTGTCTGAGCCCCAGGTGGCAATCCACAAGGAGGTGTTGGTGGAGGCAACGCCGCCGGCATCGAGGACGTTGGCAGAGGTCTGAGAGTTGGCGGAGTTGACCGTGGAGTAGCGTGGGGCAAGGCCAGTGAAGCGCTCAGGGTTGACGTATTGGTTGCCGTAGATCAGGGTTGCGGCGACCTGTTGGGACATGCCTTCCAAGAACGCGCGCACTTCCGACAGGCGGAAGTCAGCGGTATTACCGTTGAGGTCTGCGATGTCCTTGTCGATATCGGCATAGGTCTCGAGGTTGCCGACGGTGTCGACGATCTGAGCGGTGGTTGATTTGCCGGTGGGGACGCCAGCGTTCAACAGGCGCCAAGTGGCCTGAGGGAGACCGGTACGGACGGTGGTCTTGTGTCCGGTGGGGAGGTTGCCTTCGACAACCAAGATATCGTCGAGGATCTCGTTGGTCTGGGAAAGCAGTTCGATGATATTTGCTACTCGATACCCATCTTCCAATCTTTTTGCCCAGTCCGCGTACGTCAGGGCTAGACTTCCAATAGCAGCCATTATTCAGTCTCCTGTTGAGGGTGTGGTCTATTATGGAAAGCGAACTCTCCATGATGAAGTTCGACTGCTGCCATGAAAGCCGCATGTGCTTCTTCAGCAGAGCCGTGGTTTCCCAAGAACTTCACCTGACCACCGATCTGGATTTTGGAATACCATTGAAGGTTCCGTTTATCCAGGTACGCCCCTTTGAGGCCGGACTGACCAGTTTCTCTCTTGGCATTAAAACAGTTTTCAGTGCGAGTACAACAACGCAAGTTATCGGGTGCGTTGTTAGCTCGATCGCCATCGATATGATCAATCTCGTCTGGCCACTCACCATGAACCCAGAACCAAACGAGATGGTGTTCGTAGTATTTAACGTAGTCGATTACGATACGGCGATAGCCGTGAATATCTAATTGACCAGCACGCTCGCCTTCTTTAGCACGACCGCGACTAACTCGGTTTATGAACCAGCCATTGTCGTAAAGCTCAAACAGTTCAACTAGGCGATCGTAGTCGAGCATTGATTAACCCCTGGCCAAGCCGGGATACATAGCTGCGGCAGCGTCGGGTTTGGTAGTGGTGCCGGGTCTGGTTTGGCCCAGTTCGGATGGGCCTTTGCCGTTGACGTGAGAGCCTTCGGTCACGAAGGCTGCGAGTTTGTTGAAGGCGCGGACGAAGGCCGGATGGTCACCAGCGCCGGTAAGGTTCATGGCGTCTTTGAACTCGACTTGGAGATCCACCGGGAGGACGGAGAGGGTCCGGGCGATGTTGACCTTGACTGCGTCCATTCCGGTTTTGCCACTGTTTTTGTCCACGGTGGCTTTGATCTCAGCGTGAGATTCTGTCTCACCGCGCCAGCCATTGCGCATTGTGCGAACAGCCTCGTCGGGGGCTTTGGCTAGGGCAATCTCACGGGCGATTTGGATGTCCATCAGCTTCTGGGCTTGATCTTGGGTCAGGCCGAGTTCCTTGAAGATCGGGGTCGCGGCGGCAATGGCGGCGGGATCAATGGTGTAGTTGTCGGGAGCTTTGAATTCATATTTCTCGGGAACAGTGGTACCGGCGTCGGCTTTGGCCGGAGGGGGCTGTGTGGGATCAGTAGACTTGGTCGGGTCACTCGGAGGTGTTGCATCAGCGGACTTCGTAGGATCCTGTTGGGACTGTTGCGTAAGGGTCGGGTCCGTTGAGGTCGCCCCCGGAGTCGTCACCGTCGACTGATCCAGAATCTCCCCCGTCGGACTCCGGGCTGCTACGTCGTTCATCGAGACTTGATCGTTCATTTGACTCTCTCATGGCTTGAATGTATTGGTCGGGGCACGCGAGCATGATGTCGGAGATGATGGCAAGGCCAATCGCACGTTGGCCCTCCATGAAAGCGGATTGAAGGGCATCGCCGTTGAAGGTGGTGGCAAAGCAATGGCACTGGGCGAGGACATCCCACATCCACTCCCGGCCGAAGGAAGTGGACATCAACTGAGTTATGACGGCACGGCGATTGGCGTCGACGAGTTTGGCCTGCTTCTCCAAGCGGCGGATGGACTTTCGGTCAGCGGCATTGTTCATTCAATGCACCGTGTAGATGGGAACGTCGTTGGCATCTTGGGGTAGCCATGCGCCATCGGAAAGCATGATAACACAGGTGGACGCAAGTACGGGATCGAGGGTGGGTTCGCCAAACTTGTCGAAAAGATTGGTGACTTCGAAAACGCGGCCGAAGGGATCGACGGTGATATGGCGGACTTGGCCGCAGGATGCAATTATGGTCATGCTGGCACCGGTTGTTGGCCACGAGGCATTAGGCCGGCCTTGGAGAGATTGGCAGCGCCAGAGGAAAGCTGTTCGGCAATCTGGGCCTGCTGAGCGGCTTGGGCTTGCTGGGCCCGATCGGCACGGATCTGTTCAAGGTCTTGGGGACTACGGATCATCTTGGGATCATTACCGCGTAGGTAGGAGTATTTGTCAATAGCGTAGTCGATGTCGATGTTGTCCATGGCCTCGGGTTTGGTGGCGACCAACTCACCGGCCATGCGGAGGACGTCTTCGATGCCAGAGGAAGCACTGGCGTCTTGAGCCTGCTTTAGCATGGAGATGTAGGTGATATTGATCATGGCGCCGGCGATCTCTGGAGGTGCAGGCGGTAGGATGCCAGCGCGTGAGGCAATGCCGAAGACACGTTCTATGGTGGGACTAAGGACTTCGAAATCAATCCGATCGAGGGCAGGGCCTAAGGCCACCATGGACTCAGACTTGCGCATATTCCATTCAACAGCGGTGACGTTGGAACGGGTTTCGAACTGGGACGCGGTCATCAGAACGTCATTGAAGAAGATCTTCCCAAGGCGGGCTCGGACTTCTTCGAGGTCTTGAACGATCTCAGCGACGGGGAACTTGGTGTCGTAGACTGAGGCTATGCCGGGTCTGCCGGTGGTGGTAAAGCCACTGACATAGGTCATCCCGCCCGGAAGGAGGGAGGCGGGTTGATTCTTCAACTGGACATCGGCTACGAGAGGCGGGTTCACCATCTTGTCAATGGCTTGGGCCTTGCGGCGCTGTTCGAGTTGGACTTGCTTCTGATCGGGCAGGGCGTCCATGGCGGGGGAGCGGCCGTAGGCGTCGTTGGAGACGATGTCCCATCTGCCGGTGATGTTAGGTTGTTCGAAGTAGCCCTTCTTGCGAAGGAAGCCGCGGGGTTGGAAGTTGGAACCTTGAGGGGATGCAGAGCCGCCCCATTCCCAATAGAACTCACGGAAGGCGAACATGGTGGGGATACCAAAGGCCTCGGCATTGCCGTCGTTGTTGGGTTCGATGGAGTGGGCGATTATGAGTTCTCGGGTTCGATTGGCGCCACCGGCATCGCGGTAGAGTTGTTGGACGGAGTCGGAGCAGTTGTCAAAGCCGAACTCAGCCACAACTGCGTCCACCGTGAGCGTGAACTCACGATAGAAAATGGTCGGACGGTACTTACCATCAATGTCGACGTAGTACTCCCCTGCGCAGGGGTTGATGCAATTGATGACATTCTCGAAGTCCTCGTAGATGAGCATTGAGGCAGTGCCGAAGATCACAAGGTCGAAGTAGAACTGGGCGATGGTGTTGTAGAAGTTGGATTCGGAGAAGATGAGGTAGAGGAGGCGCTCACACTCAGCGAGCCAAAGCGAAACGGGAGACGTTTGCGTTGAATCGATCTTGCCAATCCGGAGTTTGAACCAAGGTCTGGTGGGTGAGCTCTTGCCACTCACGAGGCCGGAGGCTAGGTTGCGCGCACAGATGACACCAGTCGAATCGAGGATATGCTGATTGATCGGAGAGCCTCGAGCCATCATGTTTGGGGTTATGATCCACTTGTATCTCCTCGGGAGGAAGTAATCGGCTAATTCACGCCAGTGGGTCCACCAAGAGTAGCGGTTGACGCGAAGGCCAATGAGGCGACCTTCGGAATAGCGAAGGGCGGCTTGGTCGCGGGTGTTGCCATTGGCTTCGATGGGTGGTGGGGTATGGGCGTTCATGAAGGTTCCTTACCGCCCATCTGCGGTGGGAGGTCGGGAATGAGACGCCCTTCGTCATGCATTTGCGCGGCCGCCATAAGGGCAAAGGGTTGGGAAGGTGGAGGGCGAGTGTCTTGAAGGTGCTTGGGACCTTTGGTCGATGGCTTCGCAGTGGGCATGGGAACTACGGGCATGGGCGCACATGCCAGCAAATGCCAACGCGGCCGAGGTAGAGAATGGCCCAGCGCCACGAGTGGCAGTGGCGAAGGTTGATCCATCCCCACCAGACGCCGGAGCGGTAGATTGTGAGGTTGGTCGGGCCTAGACGCATATCACTGTCCCAAAAGTGTCTTGGATCCGCTTTGGGTATTCGGAGTCGCTGCTGCACCGATGAACGATTGTTGCTGCGGTGGCGGCTTCTTGGCTTGACCCATGGGGTTGGAGGCCGGTGGGGCCGAAGCGGTGGGAGCAGGAGCAGTTGGGGAGGCCGGTGTGGGAGCGGGAGCGGCGCTGGCACCACCTCCCGCAAGGCCAGCGGCTGTGGCACCACCGACGGCAGCGAGGGCGAGGCCGGTAAGGGTGATGGGGTCGACCATTATGCACTCATCCTTTCTGAACTATATGGATCATACTCTGACTCGACTAGAGGTTTATGTGGATGGTCGCCTCCAGCATAGGCATTTGATGCCAGTGGTCCACCAAAGGTTAGGCAGAAGGCATCGAGAGTGTCGAGGTCAAGGTCGGGGTTGTCGTCAAGCAAGTCCTCTTTGGAAACCAAGATGATTTCATCACGGAGGTTGAAGGTGTATTTGATGGCAAGCATTGCGGCGCGAAGGTCAGGATCGATTGGCAACATGCCGCCCTTGAGCCAAGCACGAGCAGCGCCGTACATAGCCGCTCGCATGTTGGCATAACGTTCTCCGGAGTTGTCGTTGACGACGCCGGTGATGGAGTCCTTTTGTTGGAACTGAATGCCGAGGACGTAGAGTTGCTGACGCCGGCAGTTGTCAACGACGCCGCCACCGACACCGCCTTCGTCTATGAAGATTCCATCGGGCCGGAGTTCGGTGAAGCAGGAGTGAACTCGGTTGGCTACTTCGACGGTGGAGAGGCCGTTGTAGACTCGCTTGGGAATGGAACGGGCGTCCCGGCCTTTACGAGGAAATAGAACGGAGTTGTTTCGGCCGAAGCGAGCGACATCGACGCCAAGCGCCAGTGGTGTGAAAGCATCCACAAATACCTCGCGATCAGGCGCCATAGCTGCATCGATATCAGTGGCGCTGAAGAACTCCATCTCGCCGATTCGTGGGAACTGGCCCAAGACACGGACGCGAACAAAGTCAGAGTCGGCGCCGTAGGCCTTGATCCATTTCTCAAAGCGAGACTTGTTCGTAATAGCAACAGTCCGCGAATCGATCTGTCTGGTGAGCCAAAAGGCATTGTGTTTTCCTCCTTCGAAGCATTCACGGAAGCGGCCGGAGTTGCGGGTGGGGTTGCCGAAGCAAAGCCACAGGATTTGGGTTTTGGCGTCGGTGAGGGCGCCTTCGGCGGTTTCCCAGATGAGGTCGTGGATGGCTGAGGCCTCGTCGAAGATCATCAGGATGCGCTTGCCTTCGTTGTGCATACCGGCAAAGGCTTCGGGGTTCTTTTCGGACCAGGGGATCATGTCGATGCGCCATGTGCGCTCTCGGCTAGGGTCTTTGCTCAACAGTGAGGTGGCATTCAGGGTGAAGTGTTCTCGCGCGAACCAACAGAGGTTGAACCACTTACCGAGGGCGGCCCAGGTTTTGGTCTTGAGCTGGGTTTCAGTGTTGGCGGTAACGATGCCTAGGGTGTCGGGAAAGGTGGTGAAGGCCCATAGGATGATGATTGCGACGAGGGCGGACTTGCCGATGCCGTGGCCGGAGGCGACTGCGATTTGGATGGCCTCGTCGATGTTGAGGATGCGATCGCGGATGGCGCAGAGGACCCAGACTTGCCATGGGTCTAGGACGTGGTTCTCCAACACTGTTCCGGCTTCGCCCCACGGGAAGGCGCCTAGGGCGAAGGCATAGGGATCGTCGGCGACGGAGGCGAGCCAATCGAGGAGGTCGGCGGACATGGCTGAAGTTGAAGACGCACCACCGGCAAGCGCAACGGCACCCACACCGGTAAGTAGTTGTCGTCGATTCATATCCATGCAGTGATGCTTTCGGAAGGAACGTGCAGCCCTGGCGGGCACTGAGGTGGTCGGGACCCCACAGAACGATCGACACCGAACGATGTCCGACTACCATCTGGGCGATCAAGCATCTGTAGGGTCCCTACTATGACAGGAGGCCATTACAGTCTCCTGAACGACGTTGGCCCCAGAGACAAGGCTAGGGCAGGGGGAGTCTCTGGGGCCGCCCGAGCCGGTTGGCTTCGGGCCTGAGATGAACGCTTTCGGGCGGCTTCGAGTTGAGACGCGAAGTCGACATTGACGTTCAGGTTCTTTTGCATCTTGCCGTAGCCGAAGCGATCGGCGGCGTCGCGGGAGATGGCAATGAGGTCTCGAGTGGGCAAGGATTCGCCCGAGTCTTGAGCTTCGTCCAGTTTGTCCCCAAGCATGGTCTCAGCCTTGAGCATGTTCGCAGTGGCGACTTCCATGTAGGAGTCGACTGACTGAACATAGTCCGAGGTGACAATGCCACGGTAGTGAGCGACCAGTTCGATGAAGGCAGGGTCCTGCTTAAGCATAGCAATGCGATTGGCAGTACGGCCGGTGATGGCAGCCACATCGACATTGGAAAGGCCGGCCGCCACGGCTCGAGCCACACGGTGATGGCCATCGCTAAGGGACTTGAGGAGGGTCTGAGGGCGCTTCTCAAGGAGCACACTCAAATCCGCACGCGCAAGCACCCGGATGCCAGAGATCTCGGGTTGGGCGGCGTTGATATGGCCTGCCTTGAGGGGCACGGGTTAGATCCTTCGTTCGAAGCCTTGAGTGGGCGGACGGAAGTTCAGTGGGACTCCAGCCACAGAAATGGGTTGCCGAGTCAATGGGGTTGGAGCCTTGAGCTTGATGTTGAACTTCGGCTTGTATAGGTCGATCATGGCGGCTTCGAGGCGGTCAAGGTCTTCAACGCGACAGGGGAGGACGTAGACTTGGTCGAATAGCACCCCTCGAAGCGACACCGGCATCCAAGCAGGCACTGACTTCCGGCCCCAGTTTGAGCGATGGGCCTCCACTCGGGCAATCATCTTCTTGCCCTGACCCACGTAAACCACCGCGCCATCCCGAACCAAGGCATAGACGCCACACCGAACGATCGGCGTCACATCAACAAAACCCTCCAACATCGCCTTCACTCCAATCGTGGCAGAGTCGGTCTACCACCGTCACCCATCACTATGGCACATTAGGCGTGAATGTCAAGCACCCCATTGTATGCATGATTCAATTTTCTTACACAATTTGCTGGGGTAGACTGGCCCTCGCGTGGGGCCAAAATTTTGGCCCCACCCCCGGCCAACGGCTGAGGGCAGGGCCTATGGTGCGGTGCAGCTACCGCAGCGCGGGATCAGAACGACCGACGCGTCGGTGCGACG
>Ga0307471_100000052_pt1 | contig 51417 bp, 89 predicted proteins | sample atmos_gasesAM3C__2_FD_204566 | JGI IMG/M metagenome (GOLD analysis project Ga0307471, IMG submission 204566) | Hardwood forest soil microbial communities from Morgan-Monroe State Forest, Indiana, United States - atmos_gasesAM3C_515 | ecosystem: Environmental > Terrestrial > Soil > Temperate... | reverse complement strand
ATCATCGCCACCCAGGAGTTCCGGGACCACCTGGCCGCCACGAACGACCCGGAGCACCGGGCATGTGTGATCTTCTGCGTCTACGGCCCCACCGCCCAGGACGCCGAGGAGCGCGCCGCCGACCTGCGCCGGGCCTACGCCCCGATCGACTGGAGACTTCAGCGGCCGACCGGCGGCCAGCTTCCCCTCTTCACTGCCAGCCTGCCCGGAACCCTGCGGAGACAGGCGGCGATGCTGATGGCCGACTACCGCCAGCACTTCTTCCCGGAGGATCTTTCCAAGTTGGGCCTGTTCCTGGGCCTCGACCTCGGCGACCGCTCGGGAACCCTGTTCGGGTACTCGGCCACCGCCAGGCACACCCGCCTGGTGCTCATCAACCCGGCCGAGGCCCAGCGCATCGGGCGCTCAGGCAGTGCCCTCTTCGTCGGAGCGCCGGGCGAGGGCAAGGCTCTGGCGCTCGACACACCCATCCCGACGCCCGACGGGTGGACCACGATGGGGGAGATCCAAGTGGGCGATGAAGTGCTGGACGAACATGGACGGCCGACTCGGGTGACAGCGACAAGCCAAGTGCAGCCGAACCGACCCTGCTATGAAGTTGTGTTTGACGACGGCAGTGTGATTGTCGCCGACGAGGGCCATCTATGGAACACGGAACTCGCGGCTTATCGATCTTCTGTCTCGCGAGGTGAGGCTAGAGCCCGGACCGGCCGCCCACGGCGCTATGTTCGAGTAGAGACGGTTGCGAGAGCAACGGAAGCGTCTGCACTCCGAGACGCAGGAGTGCCCTTTAGAGAGATCGCTGAGCAACTTGGTTACCGCAACGGTGCCGCGGTTCGTGCTGCCATAGCGCGGCTAGGAGCGAGCCGGGTTGCTCCGCCCAAACCATCGACCGTGACGACTGGGGAGATCAAAGCGACTCTTCGTCGGGCGGATGGCGGAACGAATCATGCTGTTCGGCTATGTCAGCCGCTCGACCTCCCGGAGATCCCATTGCCCATCGACCCCTACGTCTTGGGGGCTTGGCTCGGGGATGGGACATCCAAAGACACGACTATCACGACAGCCGATGCTGATGTGCAGGTAATCGATGAGATCCGGGCAGCTGGATACCGCGTTCGCCCTCTTGAGAAGGCCGCTTCCAGGGTTGGTTTCTATCGTATCGACCCGGTACAGCGTGGTGCTGAGCGCTCGCATTGTTCTGGTGGCCACCTTCGGACCGAGGAATCAACCTATACCTGGACCAACCCAAATGGTGGTCGCGGGGTGACATTGTGCAGAGTCTGCCAACGGGAGGGTCAACAACGTCGCAATGGTGTCCAGTTCGTTCCAGCACCCACCAAGATGTCTGTTCCAAGCTTCCGAGATCACCTCACATCGCTCGGGCTTCTCGGCAACAAGCACATCCCCCCCCAGTACCTCCGGGCCAGCTTCGCCCAGCGCCTCGCTCTGCTACAGGGACTCATGGACACGGATGGCCATGTGACCGTTCTCGGACAATGCGAGTTCGTGAGTGTCCACTACGGGCTTGCTGAGAATGTTCGTGAACTTATTTGGAGTCTCGGCGTTCGAGCGAGCCTGATCAAGGGGACAGCCCGGCTCAATGGGGTGGACTGCGGGCCAAAGTACGCCATTCACTTCTCCACCACCCTGCCCGCGTTCCGGCTTCAGCGAAAGGTGGATCGGCTTCCTACCAAACTCCGGTCAACCTCTCAGTACCGCTACATCGTGGATGTGCGTCCGGTGGCCTCGGTGCCGGTCAAGTGCATCGTGGTGGACTCGCCGACCCACCTATTCCTGGCTGGACGCTCAATGATCCCGACGCACAACAGCATCACGGGCAAGCTGCTGGCGACATCGGTCATCGACCAGGCCGGGATGGTGACGGCCATCGACGTGACCAACCAGCAGGAGTGGGCACGGTGGCTGGCGGTCCAGGATCTCCCGGAGGAGCGCAAGGCCCTCGTGGACCTCACCGAGAGCCCGACCCTTTCGATCGACCCTCTCCGGGTCTTCGCCCACGACCCGGGGGCAGGACGACGCTATGCCCTGGGCTTCGCCACCATGATCGCCGGCTGCGACCCCCGGGGAGACGAGGGAACGTCGATCAAGGAGGCCATCGAGCAGTCCGCGGACTCTCCCGAGCCCTCCATGCCGCTCGCCCTGGAGATCCTGGAGGACATGGCTAGGCGGGAAGTGGAGGGAGCCGCCCTGGCCCTCCGGCACCTGAACACCTTCGCCCGGCGCCCGAAGTCCGGGGAGTGGCTCGGAGCCCTCGTGTTCGACCGGGACCGGAAGGTACTGGACCTCCGCAACATCGACGCCCTGGTCTTCGGTGCGGCCGGCCTCAGCCTCCCGACCCGTGAGCAGATGCTCTCGCCCGACCTGAGCCGCAACCTCCTTCCCGAGCAGCACTTCTCGGTGGCGATCCTCTACGCCGTGGCGGCCGTCCAGCAGGCATTCACCCTCCTGGACCCCCAACGCTTCGCCGTGGCGATCCTGGACGAGGCCCACACCTACACGGCGACCATCCCGGGTAGGTCGTTGATCGAGGGTGGGGTCCGCAAGGGCCGCAAGGAGAACGCCGCGGTGTGGATCCTCACCCAGCACCCGGGGGATGTGCCTCCCGAGCTCGCAGCCCAGTTCGAGTACCGCTTCCTCTTCGGTCAAGCCCGCAACGCCGGCAACGAAGCCGCAGTCCTGCTCGGCCTGGAACCCACGGACGATCTGCGGATCCTCCTGGAAGAGAAGATGCGTCGCCGGGACCTGGATCTCTCCGCCCCCCCCGCTCCTGCCCTGTGCCTGCTCCGGGACACCCTCGGGAGAGTCGGCCTCGTCTGGGTCCGGCCCCCCCAAGGCAAGCACGCCATCGCCTACGAAACCAATCCCGCCCGGATGCGCCAACTTGAGGAGGTTCCCGCGTGACGATTTCGAGGCTTGCCAGAATCCTCTGGACGCTGGCGCTACTTGCCGCTCTGGTCCTGACTGGCACCGCTGCCCGAGCGAACGACGGCGGTTACACCTGGGGCATGTCGATCTCTCCCACGCCGACTCAGCAGAGCGCCGACGTCATCACCGCAGGCACCGCCGAGGACTACGGCCACACCGGGCCCTTGTGGGTCTACGTGACGCCCTGGGTGCATGTCTGGGACCCCAATTGGGCGGGCCCGTCCTGCTCCACGACTCGCTACCGCAACGGGGTCGAGCAGGACTCGCAGCACATCGGTGCGGGTGCTCCGCCTCCCTACGTCTGGTCGCTGAACATGACGGCACCCGTGACGTGGCGGATCGAAGTGACCTGCCCGCTTCCCCAGGGAGCTACCGGCACGCCGACGATCGACGTGACCTTCGCCAGCGAGCTGCCGCCCGCTCCGCCGAGTCCTGTAGCGAGCGCGGCGGCTCCTGTGGCCCCGGTACCAGCGAGAGTGGTGGCAGCGAAGCCAGCCATTTCCGGTACTCCCGTAGCTCCGCCTCGGCCAGCGCCTGCAGCGACCGCCCCAGCGACGGCGTCACCACCCCCAGTCCCGTCACCGCAGCCCCCATCGCCCGCTGGTACGCCAGTGGTGGCCATCGGAACGCCTCCGCCATCGTCACCGTCTCCGCAGCCGTCGGTTTCACCCGCTCATCCTACGGCCCCCGAGTTCGACGCCGCACCCACCACGCGCCGGGCATCCGACACGCTCGGGAGCGGCCGTGGGTTCCACCTGACCTTCCTCTGGCTGCTCGGGCTCGGGCTGATAGTCATTGCCTTTCTCGCCGCCCGCTGGCACTGGGGATGGCGTTGAGCGTCCCTCCGGTCGAACCGTGGCGTGAGGATGGGGATGACGACGCCCTTGTGCTGGCTGTGAAGCACGCCGGGGAGGCCCTCGCAGAGTGGGTAGGCGGGCATGTACAGCCTATGGACTACGCCCAAGCCCGAGTCGTTGTCCTCGCCGCTCGGGAGTGGCTAGAGGCACCGCTGAAGGTGGAGAACGAGGCGCTGCGGGAACGGGTGAAAACTTTGGTGGCCGAGAGTTGGGCGCTCACGGCAAGTCTCCGGCAAGCCAACGCCACCACGCGGACGGCACAGGGGAGAGCCGAGCGGGCTGAGGCGCTGTTTCGGGAGAGGAACCAGCCCGAATGAGAGAACGCGCCAGTGCTTAGGCTCACCAGTGTCCGAGAGGCCCGCGCTGCTGTGCGGAGGGAGGCGTGGGTCGCCTCACGGCAGAGCATGGCGGACTACCTCCGAAGCCCAGAGTGGTACGCCAAACGGGATCGGGCCTTCATTATCTGGCGCTGTATCGGGTGGACGGTAACCGCGGGCCCCCTCGCCGCCTTCTGGCTCTTCGCCGACTCGCTCCACGGTTCCGCGAGGATCCTTCTCGCATGGCCCATCCAGGACTTCGCCGTCTTCGGTTTCGTCTATGCAGGGTGGGTCCGCCTACTCAGTAGTCGCAATGGCCGGCTCAAGCGTGTCGGGCACCACATCGGCTACACCCACGTAGATACCGCCCGGGGAATCTACCGGGAGCGGTGGTACGAGATCGTCCCCGCGACGCAGGCCGTGAACCGTACCGAGAGTCTCCTACGCCACGACCGGCCATCGCCGGGGTTCTGGCCCTACCTCCGGCGGACGCTCGTTGCCGTCGCTCTCGTTCGGTTCTGGTGGGTTGCCGTGGTCTTCGGGGGACTCGTCTACTGGTGGGGGTTCTCTCCTACACTGACGTGGCTCGAACAGGTCGGGCACCGGCTGTGAGACTGGCGGCTGCCGGGCTCCTGGCGGCGGGGGCCATGCTGATCGGTGCTCCCGCGTGGGCGCAGACCCCTCCAACCCCGACGAACACCGTCACGCCCGCTGTGTCGAGCCTCCTACAGCCGGACCCGTGTGCGAAGTACGTGGCCCCGCCCGAAGGTGGCGAGAGCCAGGCGGACGCGGCGATCCGGTTCGTCAACCTCCAGCAGTGCCGACAGCACCATCCCGAGTACACCCCTCGGCATCAACCCGTGGACCTCGCTGGCGAGATGGTGCCGGGGGACGTGGGGACCCGCTTCCCCCTGCAGAACTACGACCTCGGTTTCGATCCCGGCAGCGGAACGGACGTGTCCCGGCACTTCTTCGGGACGCTCATGACCGTGGCGTGGACGGTCAATATGCTGTTCATCCGCTTCGGCCTCTTCGCCGTCACCTGGGCGTTCAGTTTCACCTTCGCCAGCAAGTTCGCCGCCCCGGCCGCCGAGACCTCCCGGCTGTTCACCACACACCTGATCGGTCCGTTCGGCTTCGGCCACATTGCCATGGCGGTGCTGGCCCTCTACTGCGGCTGGCAGTTGTTCAAGGGCCGATGGTCGAGAGCAGGGGGGGAAGTCGCGGCCACGCTGGTCATCTGGGCCATCTTCGGCATCATCATGGCCAACCCAGCCGGGTACTTCCGGGGAGCGCTCGGACTCACGAGCGATGTCTCTGGCTCAATCCTGCAAGCCTCGACCGACAACCAGGCGGGCCAGACCATCCCTGCTCCCTCCAACCAGTTCGACCACCCGGAGTTTCAGGCTTCCCTGTCTCCCCTCCGCCGGGCGATCAGTACCGCCCTGGTGGACAAGCCCTACGACGAGCTGGACTGGGGCCAGCCTCTGACGGGAAACTGCGCTGTGATCCGGGACGCCATCCTGAGCCAAGGGCCGTGGGGGTCGGACAACGCCCCCCGGGACGCCATGCGGGCCGACCCTGCCTGTGCGAAGTACGCCGATATCAACGCCGACCCGAGCAACGGGGGACGATGGCTGTTCGCCTGGTTCTTCGTCCTCCTCTCCCTCGGCGTCATGATCCTCCTCGTCATCGTCGCCTTGGCTGTGGTGGGAGCCCAGCTCCTCGGGATCGCCCTGGTCGCCACGCTCTCGATCTTCGCCGCCCTGGCCCTCTTCCCCGGCCACAAGGCCGCGTGGAAGTGGACCCAGTGGGCAGGCAAGGCCGCCTTCACGATCCTGGCCGCCTCTGCCCTCCTGGTGGTCTTCGTGATGTTCTTCTCCCAGGGCCTGAGCATCACCCAGAACGACCCGCCCGCCGAAAAGGCCGTCATGGTCTCGGCCGTGGTGGTCGGGGCGTTCTTCGCCAAGAAGCACTTCTTCGCCGCCGCAACCAGGGGAAGTGCCGCTCTCGCAGGAGGACTTGCCGGGGCCGCAGCGGGAAGGGGGGGAAGTGGAGGTTGGAGGCCGTCGGTTCCCAAGCCGGGCCATGTGCTCCGCAACCTCGCAGGAGTCTCGGCGCTCGGGGTGGGGACCTACAAGGTCATGAAGGAGTTCCCCGACCGGCTGGACCGGGTGAAGGACCTGGCGACCCGAACGGCGATCCGGGTGGGCATGCCGGTCGCCGGGCTCGCCAGGGGAATGAAGGACGCCGGCAGGCAACTGACCGAGGGCGTGGGCACCGCAGCCCTGGGCGCAGGCGTTCCTCTCCAGAACCGGGTCGCCGAAGTCCGGGACCGCCTCGCAGCCGCTCGTGAGGCACGCCTGGCGATCCCCCAGGGCGCTTTGTCGTCCTACATGGAGGGCGATGCCTTCCAGCAGTCTCAGGCCCGCCAGGTCCAGCAGGCGAGGGCGACGAAGATCCGGGCAGGACTGGCCGACATCGCAGCCCGTCGCCAGCGTGAGGCCGACATGGAGGCCCAGAGAGTCGCTCAGGAGCAGGCCCGCCAGGACTTCGGCAGGCAGACCTTGGAGCGACTCCGCCACCGGGCAGCCGGGCGAAACCCCAAGCCGTGAGGCAGTTGGCGTGACAGATCCCGCCCCGCTTGATTTCGGCTCGGGCGTCATCGGCTACCGGCACCGCTGGGGGCCAGACCTAGCGCTGAATCCTCAGTGGGCGCACCTGGCCGATGTCCCGTGGTGCGGACTGGAACTAGACCACCCAGACGCACGGGACCCTAGTAAGCGATGCGACGGCGGGATTCTCTTCGACCTACCGGAGATCGCCGAAGTCTGGCCGGATAGCCCACGGTGGCAGGTCATTAACTGGGACCCGCTCACGCTCTCGCCGAGCATTCACTGCGCCATCGACAAGGGTGGCTGCGGTCTCCACGGCTTCATCACGAACGGGCGATGGGTGCCAGCGTGAAGCTGATCTTCGCCGCCGCCGCCGGGCTCAGCGCTACGGCGCTGTTCGGCGTGGCGCTGTTCTTCGCCAGCTTCGGGACCGTCCCGGATGCACCGGTATCGGCTCAGGTGACACCCACGGCCACGGTGGACATCACGGCTCCGGCCACGGGGATGCTGTCGAGTACCCAGGAGAGCGGGTGTCAGGATCTGGTGATTCTGACCGCCCAGCTTCGCTCCCCGGGGATCGACCTGAACGTCTGTCGGGCCTGGTTCCACCAGGAGAACGGGGGCAACCCGGGACAGCCAGCGAACAACTTCCTGTTCATCGCCTGCACCGGGGGACCCTGCATGAGCCTCGCCGGCCGGGACTGGGCGACGTACCCCACTCCTGCCGATGGTGCCGCGGCGATTGCTCAACTCCTGGGGACGAGGCAGTACGCCGGGGTGGTAGCCAGCTTCGGGTCGGACCCGCTGGTGCAGATCACTGCCCTGGGAGAGAGTCCGTGGTGCGAGTGCCATTACCAATCCTTCGGGGGAGCCCCGGGATCTACGCTGGTGCCCATCTACGAGGCCGTGAAGGCTCAGGGGGTGACGCCGTGAGCATCTTCATCCAAGGAGGTTTCAGGCTCCACAGTAGCGGCTTCTCAGCGTGGAAAATCGACTGTGACGGGCTCACCTCCGAAGACATTGAGACGCTTGCCCTGATGCTGTCGGAGGTACTCCCAGCCTTCGGTAGCGTGGAGGGCGTGCCCAGCGGTGGCCGGTGGATCGCCGATGCCCTCGCTCCCTACGTAACCTCTGGCCCTCTCCTGATCGTTGACGATGTTCTGACCACCGGACGATCTATGGAGGAACACAGGGCTGGTAGAGACGCCATCGGTGCTGTTCTGTTCCAGCGCGGGGCTGGTCTCCCGTGGGTCACTCCATTGTTTGCGATGCCGGCGGAGCTCAAGCCGTGAAAGTGACTGGCTGGAATCCCCTTATCGCTTTGGCGATTTGTAGACAAGTTGCCAGCGAGTATTAGGCTATATTAGGATTCCCTCATGAGCCCAGTTTTCCCAGCTAGGAGCCCAGCCCAGTGAAGGTGCGACCCCTCATCTCCAGCTACGCTGGATTTTCGGTACTTCACAGCGTCCCGCCTGTCGGCGTTTCGCAATCGGGGCGAACATGATCCCCGCTCTGATCGCCCTTCCGGGCGCTCTCGCTGCCGGGGGACTCGCCTCCCCCGCGGTCCTGCGCAGCGCCATCCGCAGGCGCGCAGCGACCAGGGAGGGGATTGACCTCATCCCCTCCAGAGCCTTCGACCCCACGGGCGAGGAGCTGATGCGCCTCGCCAGCGCATTCGCCTCCGTCCGGCGAACGGGACCCATAGCCACGCGCTCGGCCGACGCCATCCGGATCGGGCTGGTCACGATCCCTCCCGGGAGGCTCGGCTACCGGCTCGAGGCCCCGGCGGACATGCTGGCGCAGCTCCGCCCCCACCTGCCCGCAGGGCTTTCGGTCCGTGAGCCCTCCGAACCCGAGAGGGACATGCCTCGCTTCACCGTGCGGCGCGAGATGGTCCTGGCCCGTCCGGACGGGCACCTACTGGCCCCAGTTGGTCTCGACCCCGATCCGCTGACCGGCTTCGCGCGTGTGTTCGCCACCGTGCAGGTTGACGAGGATCTGGCCGTGTACTTCGACCTCTTGCCTTTATCCCACCAGGCTCACGCGGAGGTTTTCACCGAACGCGAGGAGCCTTCCCCGCGCGCGAAGGTGAACGTGGGCCATGCCTTCCGGCAGCTCTCCCAACCGCTCGGGCCTGCGTCCCGCTCTGCTGTACCTGTTCTTACCGCTCCTGTGCGCAAGGCTTCTGGCGCGAAGCCCGGGTCTCCCGCCCCGCTTTTCCATGTCCAGTGCCTGGCCGTGGCCCAAGCTGGTACGCGTGAGCGCGCCAGGCTTTTGGTTGACGCCGTGACCGGCGCTCCATTGAGGCAGTGGGCCTCTCCCCAGGGGGGTAACTGGTTCACGCCCCGCGCTCTTTTCGGCCGTCCCACCAGTGACTGGCCGCTGGTGCGCGAGGGTTTCGACACCCGATTGGAGCTGGGGACCTTCCCGGGTTCGCGTGGGCGCCCCCGGGTCTCCGCCACCGAGATCCTGGGCCTCCTGAAGCCTCCCACCGCGAAGAACGGCCACGCGGATCTTTGGCGGTCCGGCGCTGCCGCCCCGCCACCGCGTGGGCTGTTGCCTTTGGGGCCGGGTATCCGGCCGCTCGGGATTGTCGACGGCTACCCCGAGCCCGTCGGTACGCGGTGGGAGGAGTTCTTCTTCGGGGCAGAGTGTGGCAAAACGCGCTGGGGGAAAAGCTCGGCAGCCATGACACGGTTCCTGTCGTGGGTCGCGGACCCTCCGTACGGGCTGGGTCTGGGCGGGGCCTTCGTGGATCCAGCCGGGGACGCTATCGGGGACCTGGAGCCCTTCGCTTTCCTGTTCCCCAGCCGGGGGCTCATCATCGACCTGGGGCGGCAGTGGACCCGGCTCTACCTGCCGTGCTGGAACCCCTTCGATGCCGGCCGGGCTTCTCCCCAGGAGGCCAACGCGGCGCTCGGGGCCGTCACGTCCGCATTCCAGGCCGCCACTAAGTGGAGCGCCAGCTTTGCTCCGCGCGCCACCGCCATCGTGGTCGCGTGCGGGCAGGCCCTGATCGCTCTTGCCCAGGCTCTCGCCGAAGTGGGTTCCCCACTGGTGCCGACATTCTTCCAGATCCCCACGCTGATCAACAACGAGGCTTGGCGGAAGGCTGTCATGCGCCACCTTCCCCGGTCCACCCGGGCTTGGTGGGAGGACGACTTCCCCCGGCTGCCGAAGGACGCTCCCCTCACCGTGACGAACCTGATCAACCGGCTCCGCTCCCACGTCCCCACCGCGGCGTTCCTCGGGGGGCCCTCCACGTTCGACTTCCGCAAGGCCATGGACGCCCGGTGGGTCCTGCTGTTCAGCAATGCCCGGAAGGGGGATGGGCAGGATGCTTTGCCTACCTCCCTGTTCGTCCGGGGGCTCCTGATGGGCGGGTCCTCCCGGGCCGACACGCCGGCAGACGTTCGGGCCACCCGCTGCCCGCGGTTCCTGACCATCTATGACGAGGCCCCGACGTACGACGGGCCGGACCTCGCCGTCGGGCTCCAGGAGCAGGGGAAGTACGGGATGCGGGCCGAGATCCTCTCCCAGTCCCCGATCAAGCTCAAGCCCGGGACCATCGAGGCCATTTTCACCAACGGGTCCGCCATCGCCACCACGGCCGTCTCCTACGCTGCTGCCTCCCTGATCGCCAAGGAGTGGTCCGGCGCGGGAGCCGCGGACATCATGGATACCGCCCGGTTCCACTTCCTCGCCTCGATCGTGCATGAGGACCGGCGCTCCCCCGCGTTCCAGGTGCGACCCTTGCAACCCGGCGAGCTCTACCCGTCCAAGCCCGGGGCGCTGGAGTCCACCATCGCTGGGGACCCCCGCTACCGGCTGGCGACCGACACCGTCGCGGCTCTCGACGGGCTCGACAATGCCATCCTGGAGGCACTCGGCGAAGATCCCGTCGGACAGAATCCCCCGGTCGACGGGGGGCTCCAGGTAGCCGATTTATGAAGCCGATCCCCATTCCCCTGCCCGTCACGGATCTATGCGAGAAGGTCAGTTTCAAGGCCACTCCCAAGATGTGCGGGTGGTGCGGCACTGCCCTGACCGGCCGCAAAACTGCCTGGTGCGGCGAGGAGTGCGAGTACCACTTCCTCCGCAACCACTACTGGACCTATGCGGCCAGAGCGGCACTACGTCGGGATGGGTCGGTCTGTGTCCGGTGTGCGAGCGATGACAGGGTGGAGGTCAACCACATCCTGCCTATCCGGGGAGCCCAGCGATGGGGATTGAGTTGCGCCAACCATCTCGGGAACCTCGAAACCCTGTGTCACTCACACCACGTTGAGGTAACGCGCCTCCAGATCGTCTCGGTTCGCAGCGGCCCTATCGGAACGGCTCACCGGACCATCGCGTGCTGGACGGGCCTGCATGACCAGTGCTGGTCGCAAGCGCCAGCCGGGACGACCCTCGGAGGTTTCGTGATGGCCGAGTGCCTCTGCGAATGTCACGGGCCAGCCCTTCATCGCCGCCCAGCATTGCAAATGAGCCTGGAGGCGGTGGACCTGTGAGCTTCATCTGCGGCGGGCACAACCCGACGGCCGAATACTGGCCCAACCCTGAGAAGTGGTTCGGCGAACTGTACTGCTGGGGTGTCATCAACAGCGGGGACTACCACGACGGGACACACAGCGACAATATGGCCGATATGAGATCCAAGAATCGGCAGGCAAGGCAGGACCATCAAGGCCTACGTAACCCATGCTATGGGGTAACCGTGTCCGCTGAGACCCGCGCACTTATAGCGGTGTCAGAGGCGAAGACCGTGTGGGTACTTGACCCCGCTGGACAAGTCATCGAGATTTTCAACCTGACACAGTTTTGTCGCGATCAGGGGCTAAATCAGGGAGGAATGTGGCGAGTTGTCAGCGGGCACCGGGAAAGCTACAAGGGGTATCGAGCGCTCGAGCACAACTACCGGGTAGCCCTCGCGGCCGGCAGAAAGGATGTCAGCGATGCCTGACACCGGCCTCGGCAGCTACCGCCAGAAGCCCGACTGCGGCCACACATGGCTAGTCGACTGCCCCCTGACCGCCCGGGACTGGGAAGAGGTATTCAACGCCTACTGTGCCTTTCGGCTGATCTGCCGAGCCGTCTCGGAGCGGGCCCACGAACGGGCAGACAAGAAGGGCCACCGTGGTGCTTGACCTCACCCCCCTCCAGGCGACCGATGCCGCGATCCTCCAGTCGATCGGCTGGCACCGCTACCTGGACTCCGAGCAGATTCGGGTCATGCACCTCCCCGGCACCAAGGCTGGGTCGGGGGCCGCGGTGAGCAAGCCGCTCTCCCGCCTGGAGCACCGGGGGCTCATCACCGGGCGCAAGTTGGTGCGCTCGGGCAAAAAGGTATGGAGCTGCACCCTGTTGGGGCTCAGGGAGTTGGACGGTGACGGGCGCCTGCCGTTCTCCCCGAGCTCGAAGGGGCTCAGGCTGGCCCGGCACACCTGGGCGGTGAACGAAGTGGGGATTTCCCTGTTGCGCTCAGCCCGCCAGCGTGGGGACGACTTCGGGGTTCACGGGTGGGACCACGAGATCCCCTTGAGACGAAACCGGGTGATCGCCGATGCGCTGATCCGCTACACCGTGATGCTGCCCGACGGACGGCCGGCGTTCGCCACCGCCCTCCTGGAGGTCGACCGGGCCACCTACTCCCCTGGCAGGCTGGGCGAGAAGCTCCGCCAGTACGCCGACGTCCGGGACGACCCGCGGCTCTGGGCCCACCGCTTCCCCCAGGGCTGGCCCTTCCTTTTGTTCGTGGTCGACGCCGCCGACGAGGACACCGACCGGGCCAGCCGGGACCGCCTGGAGCGCATCACGGCCTACTCCCGGAGGAACGGCGTGGCGCTGCCCTACCGCATCACCACCCTCGGCCAGATCCGGGACGTAGGTCCCTTCGCCCCGATATGGAGCAGCCCGCAGAGTCTGGGCGAGCGGTCGGACTGGCTGGGACGGGGCGAGGGGCAGTAAGGCAAAGGACCCCCGAAGGGGTCCCAGCGTGGGTGTGGCGTGGTGCTACCGCAGTGTCTGTCCGAGCTTCTGGCCAGCGGCGAAGGCTTCCTCGGGGGTGGGATGCGACCGCCCGAAGATCGGGTGAGTGGTCTGGAACCAGTCCAGGATCCGGTCCATGTCCTTCTGGCCGTAGTAGCCCGCGAGGTACCCGATGTTGGCGTAGGCGTGGGGGTTCTCGGCTGCGTACTCTTTCATGAACTGCTCGGCTTCCTCACGGGTCTGGCAGGCGTCGATGCCGTGCGTCATGAGGTCCCCGATGGTGTCCAGATCATGTCCCTTCCACTTCATCTCGCCTCCTCTCTGCGACAATCGCCGGGTGCTACCCGACCTTGCGGAGGCTCTCGTCCTTGGGACGCGGCCCCCGGCGGGCACCCTGACTCGGCGCCTTGGCCTCCACCACGGGGGCGAAGCGCTGGGCGGTGAAGCGGGCGAGGGCCTGGCGCTGGGTCTGGTCGGGGAGTCCCCGCAGGGCCTGGATGGCGGTCTGGAGGGCCTCCGTCGCCGTCGCCAGGTCGGTGAGATCCTGGTCGGCGGTCGGGAGCCTCGTGGCGGCGAACAGCCTGAGTTGGTCGGGGCTGAGGCGCTTGACCGCTCCCACCACGGCGGCCATGGCGCTGACTTCCGGGTCCATCTGTGCGACTTCTGAGTCCATTGCTGCTCCTCTCGTTGGGGCTGGACAGTGACGGTACAGCGTGACGCGACTCCCTACACACCTCCTTTCTGTGCTGCCGGGACCGGCGTGAAGGCCGTGCGGATGTCCTCGCAGTCCTCCCACGTCTCGTCTCCGGGGTCGTCCTCGTAACTGAGGCGGGCACGGCCGTCCTTGACCTCTCGGATCACCATGCGGAGCTGGTCCCATCGGCCCGGGTGAAGCGCACGAGGCCCCCGGTGATCTCCGAGACCGTGACGCCCATGAGGATGCCGCACCAATTGTCGATGCAGTCCCCCGGGCGAAGATCGGAGGTAGGGATCGTGGTCTCGGTCACGAGAGATCCCCCCTCAAGCGCTGCACGGCCTTGAAGATGGCACCTTCACCAGACTTGGGGACGGCCTCAAGGATGACATCCAAGTCGGCGGCGATCTCGCTGAGCCGACCGATGGTGCCGAAGTCCGATTCCAGCGGGCCCTCGGCCAACGCATCAACGCAGTCCCGCAGGTACGCCGCTGCCGATTCCCTGTAGCCCATCAGAATGTCACCTGCGGCGATGCTGCGTTGTAGCCCATGGCCTCCAGCACCTGCTCAACTGTCTCGGTCACGAGGTAGGCCCGGGTTGCGGTGAGGATGCAGGCCCCGTTGTCTGGCCCGAAGCCGACGGATTCGATGCTGGTTGCCCGCAGATAGAAGACGCCGAACACTCCGATGCCAGCGAATCCAGGGGCGACGGACTCGGACTGACCCGTCCTGTGCGCCGCCGTGAACTTAAGCATGTGGCTCCCTTCGGTAGCGTTTACCTTGTGTGGTAAGGATACACCCAGCGGTCTCCGGGCGTCAACCCCCGGCAAGAAGCTTTCTCTCTGCAAACCCGCTCTCAGTGATCTGATAAACGCGTCGGTGGCGCTGGCCGTTTATTTGGAGCGGGAAGGGTTCCCAAACCTCTTGGACATACCCCCGGTGCTCCAGTAGGTGGAGAACGTGGTGGATATGCTTCCGGCTCACGCCCGTCACCTTCGCGAGTGTTTGGGCATCGACGGAAGTCGCCGGATCACCTAGGGCGACCAGCACTTTCGTTTGGCGGGCCCGCAGAGGTACCTGGGGGTTTCTTGTGACTGGATCTTGCGGATGCGTTAACTGCCCCGTCGTCCATTGTCGCCACGTGGTGTATCCCTCAGCGATCCCAGGGGGGTGAGTCAGGAAAGCCTTGATGGCTTCTCGGTGAGTTTCCAGCCAACCCGACTCCAGCCAGCCAAGGCCGAGATTGCATCGCTGGCAGACACGTCCTCGGATCAGGCCAGTAGCGTGGTCGTGGTCGACTTCGAGCAACTTGTGTTTCTTGCAGATCGGGCAAATGCCCTCAACTCGGGTAGTCTTACGCATGTCGGTCCTCCCAGAAAGGATCGGCCGGTCCCGGGCGTTCTCAGCGCCGCGGGACATTCCATATTGGAGTCTACTACATCTGGACTTCGGAGGAAGGGTTGTCTATTTGTTGACAAGTCTCTATCCTTATCCCCGCAAGGCGCTTTAAACTCGGCGAAGCTACCGCCGAAGGGAGACGACATGGACCGCAAGCGGCACCCGATCAGGATGGGCCTGTTCCTCGTCGTACTGGCGATCGTCTTCCACGCGCTGAAGCTGGACGCCTTCATCCTGGCCGAAGTGATCGGAGTCGCCATCGGGCTCGGCCTCAAGGCCCGGCGCCGGCAGTACGAGGTCCACCAGGAAGCCCTGGGGACGGTCGATGTCGGCGCCCTGATCGCCGAGCGGGACGAGCTGGCCCGGCAGATCACCGCCGGAGCTGCGGAGTGGCAGCGGTACAAGGCGCTGCTGGCTGCTGCGCTGCTCGACTACCCGGACGGGCTTCGCCTGACGCCGGACATGGCCGCAGCCGCAGCCGACCTGGAGGTCTACGTGACGCCTTTGGCAGACGGCGGTCTCGAGGCGAGGTCGGGCTACCCGGTCAAGGAGCGGTCCGCCTAAGACCCTCATGACGCTCCCCGGCGCTGGGCCAAGTTGCAAAGGGCGCTGCCTGGAACTAGGCGGCACCGAGGCATGTCCTGACTGCCCGACCGTCAGCCTCCTTGAAGACTACGAGGAAGAGGCGATTGGGTGCCCGTGGGAGGCATGTCCAGAGGGCTACGCCCCAAGCGAATGCCCGCACTACCCCCGGTGTTGTCGGCGATGAAACTTGCATCGGCACTCCGAATCCGCTTGAATCCTCGGAATGCGGCGACTACGAGCCTTCGGGCTCGCCCACGCCACAGCAGCCTTGCTCATCATCACGGGAGGCGTCACAGTCCTGGCTCTAGTGGCCCAGGGCTCCGAGTCCTCCCCACATCTGGCTCGCGGTTCTGGGCCGTCGTCGCACCCTTCACCCCCGACGATCCCCTCTTCGGCACCATCTGGGCCCCTCGTGGCCGCTGGACCGTCGTGGGGGTCGGTCTCATCCCTGTCCTCATCGGTCTCCCCCGATGTGAGCGGAACTCGTGGGACGACTGGGACGACCTCACCGCGACCCTGGACTGCGACGATGTCACCGAGCCCCCAGCCTGGTGGGAGTCGGTCCCCCGGCGTCTCGGCACCTGGCGCACGGTCAGCGCCGAGTCCTAGCGGCACCGGGCAACGCCTCAGTGTGGTCTCCACGGCCTACTCGTACGGGTGCGGGGGAGGGTGGATCACCGCCTCTGGCGCACCGGTCGCGGTGGGGGTGATCGCTATGAACACGCTCGACATCGGGACTACTGTCCGAATCCTGAGCGGCTCGTTTGCCGGGGCGGTTGAGACGGTCCTGGACCACTACGGCAGCGGGACACAGCTAGATTTCTGGGTGTCGTCCTGTTGGGAGGCCCGCCAGTACGGCCGTCAGTGGATTGAGATCGAAGTGGGCTAGCCGAGTTCCCCTGCCCAGGTTGCGGTGTGGGCTGTCACCGACCACTGCTCGATACCGTTGCGGTTCGGGCCTTCGGGATACCGCGGATCATCAGTGAGCGAGGCCAGTTTGGCGTCAAGGTCTCGGACCACAGAGCGCCACTCGCCGAGTGTCACCTCTCCCCGACGGACAGCCCGTAGCCAGTCCCCGGCCGGTCCCACCATCGGCAACGCCAGTTGGCCCGTGACAAGGAGTTCGATCCCTTGGAACCCCAGCCGAGCAGCGTGCATGGCGAACTTCGTGTCATATCCGTGGGCTTCGATCAGCGCCTCTCGCTGGCCTGAGCCCCGTTCGAGCTTCTCCACCTGCGCCTGCATGTAGCCACGGTAGCGGGGGACGATGTGGCGGCCGACGAACATCTGAGCGCAGGCCCGTAGGTCGTGCCCGAGCGGGGTGGCTTGCAGCACCGGAGCGAAGAGGCAGACGAGGATGCTGGGGTTACCAGCCGCGGCGAGGCTCAGGTAGTGACGGAGGGAGTAGAGCGTCCGGTCCGTATCGCCGGGACCCGACGGCACGCCCTCCGGCTGCGTCCGGTAGGTCTTCGTGCCGAAGCCAGGACCGAGGCCGAACACTTCCCACGGTGTTTCCACCACGATTCCCATCTCGTCGCGATCCTCGTGCCCCGGCAATCCGGTGCCGTGCGCGGTAGATCCCACCTCGCAGAGAAGGATGAGGTTCTGAGGGAGAGCCGGGATCGTCGTTCGGCCAGCTTCCCTCACGGCAACCACTCCTCGGCTCCCACTGCCAGCCGGTCGAACAGATCCCGCTCCTCCCGCACAAGCTCCCGATCGCACGAGTCGCCGCCACGGCTCTCGGTGATGTGGAAGGCCCAAAGCCCGAGAGCTGTGGCAATCACCGACACGGCGAGGATGAGCCACCCGAGACTGATCACGGCCTCCCTCGCAGTCTTGCGGCGATGACGCTGCGCTCGAGGTCCGTCAGATCCCAGGCGGCCACCACGGAGTAGAGGTCCCCGCCGATGTGGCGCAGCAGGAACGGGTCCCGGGGGACGACCTGCTGCCACTCCGCCTCCCAGAGAACGTGATAGCCCGTCAGCATGCCCTTGGGCCGGAGAGGCAGGGGAACGAGCGGCACGAGGGCCTGAGCCGTGTTGGCACGTCTCTCGTCCCAGCGGTACTCGGGGAAGGTGTTGCGCGGCAGCGAGGTCAGCCGGCCCTGAGCCCGTCCCCGCATGTGCCACGGGCGCTGATCGGAGCCGAACTGGGCCGAGCCGTCCGGGCGGGTGTCCACAAAGCACCACTGGGCATCCGCTCGGGCGATCGCCAGCTTGGGCAGGCCCCGGTCGTCCACGCCCACCTTCCGCATGGTCTCCACGAGGTTCAGGAGCATCCGGCCCTGAGCCAGCAGTCGGTACCCCCGCATGATCGCTTCGTCCTCCGGAGTGCCGCGCTCTGCCACTTCACTGCGGTAGGCGAGAAAAGCCTCCCGGGCGGAGGCGCCGGAACTCTGCGGCGGCTTCGGCGGCGGTCATCTGGGGCATGGGCTGGTTCCTTTCTCGGGTGGCTTCCGGCGCGGGCGCGACCACTGATGCTTCTCGGAGTTCTCGGCCGAGAACTTCCGCAGAGCGGCGATACGGGCCTCGTACTCGGCTTGGGTCTCGCCCTCTGCACGAAGGTCAGTGCTGGCCTGAGCAGCCCACTGGTCGATGTTCATGCGTGCCGGGAGGCGAGAAGTCCGCAGAACGCCATTTCGTCGGCGTGCTTCTGGCAGCACAGCATCGACTTGACCCAGATCGTAGGGGCGTCGACCCAGAACACGGGGGCCTCGGCGCAGCCGTCCTCGTCACCCATCTCGCAGATCTTGTCAGCCAAGTTCTCAGGGCTGATTCTGGTGGTGATTCCCCTCATCTCTATCTCCTTCGGTCGTAGCGTTTACCTTGTACGTCAAGGATACACCTAGTCGGGTAGGAGGCAAGCTATTTTCTCAGGCCGACTCGTCAACCCGTCTATCCAGCATGCCGTCCCGAGCACGGTGGTAGAAATCCAGGGTGGCCGGATCGACACCCGAGGGGTACACGACACGACCCACGACGACCATCATCGGGCGCAGCAAGAAGCCCATCGCCCGGTATTCGGCCTTCCGGTTCTCAACGCGCTGTTGGGTGTCGTTCATCGCCCGGTCCCTTCCTAGGATGGGGATTCCGCTCGGGGTGACATCGACCACTACCAGCCCAGGTCGGGTCAGCTTCACCGGCGTCGGCGGTGGCAACGTGCGGGCTGGGATGCCTCGCAGCATCGCCGCCTCAGTCGCTCGGTGTGTCTCTTCCCGGGCTTGCGCAGCCGTCAGGCGAGGGTAAGCCCTTGGGTTGGGAACCCGAGCCCGTTCCTTTCTGGCGTTCGCATTGGCTTGGTTGGCCCGGTTCAGGACGTCGGGCCGCGGTGCCAGCCCTATCTGCCGGAGGTAGTCGGCGTAGGGCTTCGACGCCCGACGGTTGTTGCAGAGTCGGCAGGCCAGCACGAGGTTACCGAGAGCGTCACATCCTCCGGCCGAACGAGGAATGACATGGTCAGAGGTAGGACTGTTCGGCGGCTTGGCGAGGACACGAGGTACGTTCACCACGTCCAGCGGTGTCTCGCAGTAGTGGCACAACGAGCCGTCACGTTCAGCGAGGCGCATGATGCGACTGCGAGCTTGGGTGGTCATACGGCCTCTTGGCACCCAGCCGGACACCGCGCAAGAGTGCTACCGCTCATAGATCCACCATCCGTCGAAGCCCTCCGGCACGTCCGGATACCACTCCAGCATCGGTCGGAGCAGTTGCAGGTGGGCCTCAATGGTCTCGGGCTCCTGCGCACCCCAGTACCGCGTGCCATCCCACCGCCCCTCGCACACGCCTCCGTAGCGGCCGTCCGTGCTCCGGGCGAGGAAGTCGGCGGTGTCGGAAGGTGCCTCGCGGAAGGAGTTCCACAGATGCCCGATGCAGGCCCCCGTCACGCGCTCCTTACGGCGGAACCACACGGCTCGCACGGTAGCGTGGGTGAGGCTCCCAGCGGGTTCGAGCACGAGGCTGCCGAGGTCCACGGCGTACCGTCGCTTCCCGCTGATTGCGAAGCTGGCCTTCTCCACCTTTTTTATGCTCCCTTCGGCCTGTCGGTCATACGGCCTCTTGGCATCCAGCCGGACATCGGGCGAGTCCACCCGGGCACCGCCAGATCCCCGGGGGCGAGGGTGAGACCTTGTTCATGGCCCCGTGATCCCGGCAGGCTGGCTTGCCGTAGCGGTCCATGACGACGAGGCTGAAGTCAGATCCTCCGGAGTTGGTATCCGCTGAGTGGGCACGGAAATCGTCGGTCTCCACGATGGGCACGTAGACCTTCGCTGGGGATACCGGAGCGACCGGGGGATGGAGCAGACCGGTGACGAGAGCCTCCAAGTTCGCGCACAGCCGCTCTGTCCGATGCCGTCCCAAGTGGGTACGAATCGGGGCCTCGGTGCCCTCCCGCGTGGCATCGACCACTCCCCGGATCTGTTCGGCGTGAGAGGACATTTACGCTGTCGCCCGCGGCTTCGGGACATCCTGCCAGCCGAGGTCGCGGCACGCCTGACACTTGGCCCGGCCCGACCTTGAGGCCAGTCGAGGGCACGGGGTCTTGGTGAAGACCACCGGAGGCGAGTTATCCGTATCAAGATACGCTCGCTGTCCCATCCAAGAGTCTCCCAACTGGACGTAATGGCGGGCGGTAGCGGAGTCCCAGCGGACTTCCCGGCCGTCGAAGTCCTTGGCCCGAGCGGTGTTGGGGACCCGGTCCTCGGAGTGTTCGTGCTGGCCGTCCCAGAGGTCGTCCATGACAAGGCGGAGTTCCCGGGCTTCCGAGTCGTAGCGGAGAGAGCATTTCATGCTGGCTCCTCCCATCTCGTGAAGTAGCCGTAGACGCACCGGGTTCCCTCTCGGCTGGGGTCGTGTGTGTCGTGGATCACGCCGTTGATGACAGCACAGAGGTGGCCCGAGCAGACGCAGACGATTCGACCACTGGGAAGTTCGTCGGGCCGAAGGTGGACCGTGCAACCGGAGCCGATCACCATGGTCGGGTGGAAGGTCCAGTCATGGGCAGCGGCGAACTTACGGTAGGTGGCCTTGCGAACGCCATCCCGAACTGACGACCGATGGCCTCCACGCTTCTTGGTCACGCGCTCGGCCTTGGCGAGTTCCTTGAGCGAGTCGTAGATGTAGCGGTAGGGTTCCCCACCTGCGATGGCGAAAGCCCGGGTGACGCAGTCGCCAGCATCGCCCTTGAATCCAGCCTCTGCGCGGCCTCCATCGTCGTAGATCCAGTCCATGCGATTTGCCATCTACTCCGCTCCCTTCGGCCTGATCCCGGCCTTCGCACGGGCACGGGTGGCACCTTGGGCCAAGTCGTCCATGCGCGTCGGTGCGGCTACCCGGAGGCGGTTCGCGGGCTCGGACACGGCGAAGAGGGTCAGACGCTCCACTGGGATCTTCAGGTACTCGCCCGCGGCGTGGATGCTGGCGAAGAACGCCTGGACCTGAGCTTGCGTGCCGGTGCCGTGGTCGATCCGGCCCGAGCGGGTGCGGACTTCCCAATACTGGCGGGCACCGCTTGGCTCGGCGACGGGGCGCAGCGCGTAGGTGTAGGGGTGCTCGTGGCCGGACCTAGCCGGGTAGGTGACTTCAATCCTGCGCTGATCCCTGGATAGTTCGATCCTGGCGGGTACGCCGTGCTGGCGATAGAGGAAATCGACGGCTTCGAGAGCGCCTCGGGTGAAGCGGGCGATGGGGTCGGCGAGGTCCACTACGCCACTGTGGGTCTGGTAGAGGTTGAGATCGGTCACTGCGGCTCCCTTCGGTTTACCTTGTACCTGCATCATACACCTTGGGGCGAGGGATGCAATCCTCTTGGCGAAGATTCTGCCCTCTTGACGCATTCAGCGAATCGGATGTACGCTTAGCGAACAAGGTAAAGCCTACACCGAAGGAGGCCATGATGAGCGAAGGTGCAGAGACGAGGTTCAGCATGACGGCCGTGAAGCCGACCGGCGGCACCGCCAGCGTGTCCGTGTTCCGGGTGACGCACCCCCTCTCGGGCAAGCCGATGGGGATCGTCGTGCGGCTGGCCGCCTCCGGCCGGTGGTGCTTCATCTGCCCCCGGGGAAGCTGCCATGAGGACATACGCCACGACTTCCCCGATCCCCAGTCCGCCGCGGTCGCTCTCGGAGCGCACGACCTCGATCACGCCCTAGCACGTATCCGGGCCGAGATCCAGTCGGGCAAGATCACCGTGGGCATGCGGGCGAAGACGGGGATGGGCCGGTAAGGAATGAACGACATGCGGATTCTTCTGGATGTGGATGGCGTGCTCAACGCCGTCACGGACGCGCCCGGGCCTCACTGGGATACATGGCGGGGTGAGCGTGTACGTCTCACTCCGAGCCCGCTGAGCCGGGGGTTCATGATCCGTTGGGCACCAGCGGTCTGCGAGTTCCTCACCGCTATGCACGACGACGGCGCTGAGATTCTGTGGCTCACCACGTGGGAGCGGTCTGCCTTCGAGATGCTCGGGCCGGCGCTCGGTCTCCCTACGTGGCGACTAGCAGGGCAGCGTAACCACATGGCCGAGGAAGACGGCGAGTGGTGGAAACTCCCCATCGCCCGAGCGCTCTGGGAGTGGGACCACAAGCCCTTCGTCTGGATTGACGACGACCTGGGCTATGCGCCGGAGGCCCATGCGTGGCTACAGACGCTGCCCGAAGGATCGAGCCTTGCTATCGCTCCCAACTGGGCGAAGGGGATCACTCCCGACCACATAGCGCAGATCCGCAACTTCGTCGCCTAGAACAGGAGGGACCCAGCACATGGCACCAGTCAAGTTGGACCCGGCGAAGGTACTGGCGGAGTTCTTCGACGCCCTCACGAAGCCGGACGCCCTGGCCCCTTCGACCCTGGCGGACCAGATCGCCAAGGAGCACGGGGTGAGCCGCCAGGCGGTACTTCACCACCTGCGCAACGATCCCCGATGGACACCGAGCATCCGGGACGACGTGGAGACCGACAGCCAGGGAGTCTGGCGCATGCGGCCCATCGGGGACACGCCCCTGGTCGAGCAGATCGCCGAGCTCGGCCGGCAGCGAAGAGAGGGGCTCGCCCAAGCGGAGAGGGCCAAGGAGGCTCTCCTACCCCTGCTCGCCCGGGCCCGGCAGGCCAAGCCGGGGTCGCCCGAGAACCTGAGCCTCGGCCAGCTCGAGGTCCTGACGGGCTTCCGCCGGGGCTACTGCGGCCAGCTTGCCGACAAGTACCTCGCAGAGCAGGCAGCGAACACGAAGCGTCGGCGCACCAGCGCGTAACCACTACACGAAGGGGGAAGCACCACCATGGCACCCGAAGTCACCAGCACCGAAGTCGTCAGGCGAGAGCCTGCGGAGATAGCCGTTCCCGCGGGCCCCGGGTTGGTCCAGCCGATCGCAGACCTGAGCGCGATCGTGGACATGTTCACGGCGTACCAGAAGTGCGTCAAGGCGCTACTGGTGCCCATCCCCGATGGTAAGCGGTCGTCCGAGGACTACCAGCGCATCGGCAGTAAAGACTTCAAGAAGAAGTCGGCATGGCGCAAGCTGGCCACGGCGTTCGGCATCAGCGGCGAGCGGGTCAGTGCGGAGGACGACTTTCTGCCCGACGGCCGGATTCGGCGGGCAAAGCGCACTGTGCGGGCCATCGCGCCGAACGGACGCAGCATGGATGGCGAGGGTGTGTGCGACATCTACGAGCGGTGCTGCGAGCCCGGGTGCTCGAATACGGCCACCAGTCACGACCACTGCCCCGCCGCCAGAAGTGAGCACTGCCCAGGATGGACCCACTTCTCCCACGCTGAGCACGACATCCCCACCACGGCCTACACGCGGGCACTCAACCGGGCCGTGTCGGACCTGATCGGGGCGGGCGAGGTCAGCGCCGAAGAGATCGTCGGAGAGGGCGAGGACGGGGTTCCGCATCGCCGCCACAACGGCAACGGGAACGGTGAGGCGAGTGCGCCAGCCTATGACGGGAAGCTCATCACGTCGCAGTACGACGGGAAGTGCGTTGTCTGCGAGGGCCCGATCAAGAAGGGCGACCAGGTCGTCTACAAGAAGGGCAAGGGTGCTTGGCACCCGACGTGCGACCCCCGGGCGGGCGACGGCGCCGACGTGGAGCCGAGCAAGGATGCCGAGTGGCAGCAGGACCAGCCGGAGGCTGCCCCCACGGAGAAGGTGGAGACCGTGGGGGACCAGAACGCTCCCATGACCCAGGCCCAGCGGGACCTTCACCAGCGTCTGGTCCTGACGATTGCCAAGAGCGCCGGCCAGCCGAAGCCCACCATGGAGGCCGGGTTGCGCCAGATCGGCAGTGCCATCGGGCTCGACAACCTGACGGCGTGGGAATACGACGCCTGGACGGTGGCCCAGGCCGACGCAGCCGCGAAGGCGCTCACGAAGGAACTCAAGGATCTCCAAGACGCCAAGAAGGAGGCTGGCGGCAATGGATGATCGTCCCAAGCCTCTCGTGGGTCTCATGGAGGCGCTCAAGGCCAGCATCAGGGGAGAGTTCGAGTCTGACCCTACAGTGGAGGATGAGACTGTCCAGGCCCTCGGAGCGTACCGGAAGGCCCGTGCCCTGGAGGCCGTGACCGAGAGCACCCGGGGAGTGGTGGAGGCCAGCGCGGCGGCACACCAGGCCATGAGACTCCGGGCCCGTCGGCGTCAGGAGGCCCTCGAACTGGGGGCCACGCCCGAGGAGGTCAGCGCGGCCATCCTCGCCGGGCATCCGCAGGGGATGAGGCTGCGGTGAGCGAGCCCTCAGAGACCCCAGGATGCGATGATGACGGCGTGCCGAGCCCGGAGGTAGCAGACTGGGTGCTTAATGTCTACGCCCGGTCCGTGGACATCCTCACAGCGCTGTTCGTGGAGCGGGGCGCCCCGCAGGACTACGCGGACCGTCTCGCCCGTGCCTGCCTCGCCCGGCTAGCCCACGCGGATCCGCCGATCACCGTGGAGCTACTCGGTGGCTGAGCCCCTTCACGTCGGTCTGGTGATCCTGGGGTGGATCGCCGTCGTCTACGTCGTCATCCTGGCGGTGATCTTCGCCGGCCTCATGCTGGGCACCGCAGCGGCCACGTTCGACCTGCACTGGCCCCATCGACCAGCCGAGAGAATGCCCACGGATGAGGAGTGGATCGCGGAGCTTGCCCGCTGGGAGCGGGAGTACTGGCGGGAGTGACCAGTCCGGAACGACGCAGGCCGCCCCCGAAAGAGCGGCCTCGCCGACAAGGCAAACACCAGTCTCAACGCCCGTGGGGCGGAGAAACCGAAGTTAGCAGGGCCATTGTAGGGGAGCGCACCGAGTCGGGGCAAGCCAGCCCGGGACCGCATGCTTGCCGATCCGAGGCCCGTGGGCGTATGGTAGGAGCGCATTTGCCGACTCGGCGCCGGACACGCCACGCGGAAGGGGCCCGCAAAGGGGGCCCCGTGTAGTTCAGTCCGATTAACGCTCTGTAAGCCTGGCAGCGAGCGAGCGTCCAAATGAAACGGAGAACAAGGTGATCCTACACGCCTGCACTGGACCGTGCAAGTGTTCTGACGGGCCAGAGTGCGGACACGCCCTCCCCCCTGACCCGACCCTGACGGCCGTCACCGGGCTTGCCCAGGACGCCCTTCGGGTTCATCTGCGCTGGACCCTTGACCGCATGTTGGCACTCGGCCACGACGGCGGGGAGGCGGTCGAGCAGTGGCGGGGGTACTGGGGCGACGTGCTGGACTCGATCGTCGCGGACGCGGGACGCTGAGACGTGGAGTGCGCCCCCTGCGCTGGCAGAGAGGGCTGGCACCTCTCCACCTGGCGGCTGTTCTCCTCCGACCTGCAAGACCTGATCGGGGGCTCGGGGCTCTCTCAGGAGACGCTCTGCCGGGTGGGGTTCCAGACGCTCGACAAGGGCCGGGTCCGGGATCTGCTGGGGTGGAACTCCGAGGGCGAGATCTACGCGCACGTCCCCGGGGGCTACATCATCCCCTACCCCGAGCTCGGACCGGACCGGATCCCCTTCCTCCACATCCAGAGCTGGGACCACGCCGAGCCCTCCTACTGGCGGATCCGCATGCGGGCCCAGACGGCGGAGGGCAGGAAGGACGCTGTACGCAAGAAGGCTCCACGCTACCTCGGACCCGCCGGCAGACCCCCGCGGTTGTTTGTCCCTCTCATCCCGCCGTTCACCGATGGGTTCTTGATCGGGCTGGACGAACTCTACGTCGTGGAGGGCGAGAAGAAGGCGCTGAAGCTCACTCAGGACGGCATCCCCGCTGTCTGCTATCCCGGCATCAACGGGTGGCTCCAATCAGGCGAGGGGACGCCTCGGGAACGGTTCGTCGGGCCACGGAACATCTGGCGTCGACCCGTGCGGCTCCTGTACGACTCGGACATCACCCGCGACCACAAGGCCGGGTGGCCGGCCTACCAGCGCCTTGCCAGCGTCCTCATGACCCTCGGAGCGTCCTCCTGTGACATCTCCACCACTCCCGTCCCGAAAGAAGGTGTCGCATGAGCGTCCGTCGTGTGGTTGGTGCCGAGTCTGCTCCCAAGCCGCCCAAGGTAGGGCCGGATGACCTACTTACCCACGGGGGCACCCCCGACGACATCCGCAACGCTCCGCCCCTCGAGAAGTTGGAGCGGTATGCCTTCGGCTGGCGGTTCAAGGTGGGCAACGTCACGTTCGACTTTCAGGACGTAGAGGAGAAGCGAGGGGAGATCCGGGGGGAAATCTACCTCTACCGTGGCACCAAACTCGTGGATTTCGACACCAACTTCAACCTCGGCTCGAGCCGGGTCCGGACCACCTTCTCCAACCGCTGGGCCACGCTGGTCCAGGGGTTCCCCTACGAGTGGGGGCCGACGGTGGACCAGATGTGCGCCACCATCGTGCAGGCCGAACGGGAGCTTGACGAGTCCCGACCACTCGGTATCCCAATGGTCCGGCGAGAGGAGCCCTACTACTTCTGGCCGCTAGTCCGAGAGGGGGGCTGCTCCCTTCTCTTCGGGGATGGAGGCAGCGGAAAATCAGTGATCGCCCTGTGGATCGCGCTGGCGCTCACGACTGACTGCGACGTGCCCAAGCCCTGCGAGCCTCAAAAACAGAGCCGGGTTCTCTACCTTGACTGGGAGGCCGACTGGGAGACACACAACTCCCGTCTCCTGCGCCTCGCACAGGGAGCGAAGGTGCCCCCCCCAGAGGCCCCAGCCCTTGAGTGGCTCCACATGGACCAGCCGCTCGTGGACCGGGTACGGGCCATCCGGCGCAAGATGGACGACATCGGAGCAGACGTGGTGGTCCACGACAGCGTTTCGTGGGCGGCTGGGGGCTCCCTGCTGGACGATGACATCGCCCGGTCCTACCTCCAAGCCGTCCGCAGGATCGGGGGGACGCACTTGGCCATCGCACACGTCTCAGCCGACACGGCTAAGAACGGCTTTCGAGGAGCACACGCCTTCGGCTCACGGTTCTGGCATCACGGCCCCCGTCTGACGACCTACATCCGTCGGTCGGGCGAGAACGGCACCATCGCATTCCTGCGGCAGAAGGCCAACAACGACGCTCCGATCCCCGACGCTTGGGGGCTGAACTTCGAGTGGGAGGCCGAGGGTGGTCCCATCTACGTCACGGGAACCAAGGTGTCGGACGCCCCCGACCTGATCCAGATGAGTGGTCCCGCCGACCGTGCCGCGGCCCTGCTCTCCGGAGGCGTGAGCATGACCAACAAGGATCTGGCTGGCGTCATCGGCATCGGGGAGGAGTACCTCAGTCGCCTTCTCAAGAAAGATGATCGGTTCGTGTTCTTATCGGGGGGAGGAAGAGGCATTTCTACGAAATGGACACTGCGTTAGGTATAAACCCCTAAAACCCAGTGTTAGGGGTTTGTTAGGGGTTTTAGGTTGGAAGGCCGCCAAGGAGCGGCTTCCATAACCCCTAAAGACCTAAATAACTATAGGAATTTATGGGTTTAGGGGTTTTGATTGTCGGGTTTGTTACCCCAAGAATTGGAAGAGAGAGGCTAGCTGGATGGGAGAGGGAACAAGCATCGCCTGGTGCAATCACACGTTTAATCCTTGGTGGGGTTGTTCTAACGTTTCTCCGGGTTGCGTCAACTGCTACGCTCACACATGGGCCAAGCGCACCGGGTTCGACCTGTGGGGAGCCAAGGGGGAGCGCCAGACCTTCCCCGAGAAGCACTGGCGGGAGCCCCTTGCCTGGAACGCCGCGGCGCAACGGGCCGGCGAGAGGCGGCGGGTGTTCTGCGCCAGCATGGCGGATGTCTTCGAGGACCACCCTGCCCTTCCTCCCGAGCGGGCCAGGCTCTGGTCTCTGATCGAGGCCACACCCAACCTGGACTGGCTGCTCCTGACCAAGCGGATTGAGAACGTGGCGAGCATGGTGCCGTGGGGCAGCGAGTGGCCCGAGAACGTCTGGACCGGTTGCTCAGTGGAGAATCAGGAGTGGGCTGACCGTCGTATCCCGATCCTGCTGGAACTCCCCGCCGTCGTCCGCTTCCTCTCCGTGGAGCCGATGATTGGGCCGGTGGACCTCCACCGATGGCTCAGGCGGGACTCCCTACGGCTCTGGGTGATCAACGGCGGCGAGAGCGGGCACGGGGCGAGGCGCATGGATCCCGAGTGGGCCCGCTCGCTTCTCGCTCAGTGCGCTACGGCTGGGGTTCCGTACCTGTTCAAGCAGACGGGGGCGGTGCTGGCCCGAGAGTGGGGCCTGCGGGACGCCAAGGGCGAGGGCATGGCCGAATGGCCCCCGGATCTTCGGGTGCGGCAGTGGCCCGAACCGCTCGGCGCAGCTCAGGGCCGGTTGCTTGTGAAGCGCAACCCGAAAGGAATGAAGTGAATGTGGCTTCTCCCCAAGCAACTCCAGTCACCGTCCTCAGCCTCGCCACCGGAGTCGGGGGGATCGAGCTCGGGTTGCGGCTCGCCGGCCTGCGAACACGCCTGGTATGTGCCGTTGAGCGGGATCCCTACGCCGCGGCCGTGCTCTTGGCGAGGATGGAAGACGAGACCTTGGATCCAGCACCTATTTGGTGCGGCAACCTACAGGACTTCGATGCCCGACCATTTGCGGGAGTGGGTCTCGTCACTGCTGGCTACCCCTGCCCTGGGCAGTCCACGGCTGGCAAGCGATTGGGGCAGCGAGACCCCCGATGGCTCTGGCCCGAGGTCGCAAGAGTTGTCTCTGAGTGTCGGCCTGCATACGTCTTCCTCAAGAACGTCGGCGGTCATCTTCGACTCGCCTTCGACGATGTTTGGTCTGACTTGGGAGTCTTGGGCTACCGATGTGAGGCGGGACTTTTCTCGGCGGCGGAGGTTGGCGCGACGCATGAACGCGAGCGCCTCTTCGTCTTGGGCTACTCCCCGAGCGGCGGAGGCCAAGGGGGTCGGGTATCAGTACGACCAAGCCGACCACAGCAAGCCCCGCTTGAGTCTGACGGGCGAAGCGCAGAACTGGCCCACGCCAGATGCGAATGTGATCAACGACGGGGAACCATTGGAGAAGCGAGAGGCGCGGCGCCTCTCGCTGAAAGCGCAGCACCAGAACGGCAACGGTGCGGGGACTCCGCTGACCATCGCCGCCCGCTCATGGCCGACGCCGAGCACGCAGGATGCGGAGAACAACGGGGGACCTTCTCAGGCGGGGAGGAACTCCCCGCCTCTGAACTCGCTGGTAGCCAACTGGCCGACACCGAAGGCGCGGGAGGGCGCGCATCGGGATTCTCCGGGGAGTGTCGGACACTCCCCGGATCTGCACTTCACGACGGAGCATTGGCCGACGCCCAGGGCGTCGGCTCAGGAGAACCGCACAACGAAGAATGCTCCGAGCCACGGGAACGGTCATGGCATGACGCTGGCTGGGGAAGCGTCGGAGCGTTCCCTCCTGGTCCCGGGGACAGAGCTGGATGGGCATACGTGCTCCAGCGAGTGCCGGAGGCTGAACCCGCAGTTTGTGAACTGGTTGCAAGGACTCCCGCCCGGATGGACCGATTGCGATGCCTCGGCAACGGAGTGGTTCCTCTGGTGGCAGCGCACGCATTCCGAACGCTTGCGTTTCGTCTCGGAGTGGCAGAGGGACTTGGACTGGTGACATCGTGAAGCGTGGCGCCCCGCTCCGAAGGACCCCCATGCCTGTCCGTAAGACCCCCATGCCCCAGAGCTCCGTGGAGCTCAAGCGCACGGGCACCCTCCGCAGGACACCCTTCCCCAAGCCCGTCGGCAAGAACCACTACGAGCAGGACTTGGACCGAGCCCGCCCAGCCCTCCACCAGCGCTCCAAGGGACTCTGCGAGATTCGCCTACCGGGCTGCCAGGGACAAGCGGTCCACCCCCACCACCGCAAGCGTCGGAGTCAAGGAGGCTCGAACGACTTGGGAAACTTGCTCGACTGCTGTGCTTCCTGCCATTCGTGGGCACATGCGAATGTGGCCCTCTCGGTCTCGCTCGGCATCATCGTGCCAAGGTGGATGCCCGTCGGCCCCGTCGCCGAAGTTTTCCAGCGCCTCGCCCAGTTTCGCCTTGACGGACAGGTGGCGGGGTTGTAAGGTTGAGATACAAGGTAAGCCCGAACCGAAGGGAGCGCTTATGCCTCGCACTGAGATCAACCCGGTCCATGCCGTTCCGCCCGGCACCGCAGAGGATGCCCTTGCGTACCTGCGAGAGCACAAGGGCATGTCGTACCAGCACATGGACGCCCTGCTGGCCTACGTGGAGCGCCTCACATCAGACCAAGCCGGTCTGATCGTTGCAGCCAAGGAGTTGTTGACCCTCTGGGACTCGGCGCTACCGTTTGATCGTGAGGGTGGACCGACTCTTCCCGCATACGACGGCTTCGAGTACCTCCGCCTGACCGTGGACAAGGCCGAGAAGACCAAGGCCGACGGGGCTGAGTCCTGATGGCCGACACTCAGGCTCCCACCCTGCGATGCGAGTGCGGAGAGACGCACCTGACCATCGCCTACCGCGTCCCCCTGTACCTCTACGTCACCGACGGGCAGATTGACAGGGCCGTCGTGGTGGACGATCCCAAGTCCATGCTCGGCGGTGTGGCTCGCTGCCTGACGTGCGACCGTTTCTGGCTCCTTGACGAGACCCCTGACTTCCCCGCTTGGCCCGCTTGGAAGGTCGAGTCCTGATGGGCACTCTCTACGAGGGCTCGTTCACCGGAGGCTGGAACCTCATCGCGGGCGAGGAAATCCCGGGCCTCGACACGCCTGACATCGAAGACGACCTGCCGCTCTACAAGCGAGGACCTCTCGCAGCCCGGCCGGTGCCCATGTCCGTCCGGGAAGAGATCGACAACAAGGTCCTGCGGGCCGAGAGCGAGACGAGGATGTTCGACGCCTTCCGGGTGGCCGGGGAGTCGCTCGGCCTCAGCCCGGAGGCCATCGCGGACCTCTTCGCCGAGATCGTGAAGCCCATCCCGGAACCCACGTTGTCCATGGCCTGCCGGGAGGATCACCACTTCGCCGCCGACTTCCCGGAGGGCTGCTGCATGGGCAAGCGGCTGGGCGACGACTACATCTGGCACTTCTGCGAGTGTTCTTGCCATGAGGGTCAGGAGGTTCACCTGCCATGAACGGCCTCGAACCCACCACCAAAGAGGGCCAGGTCCTCGCGTTGCTCAAGGAGTGCGTGACGATGAAGCTGACCGGCCCGACGCCCATCGAGGAGTGGCCCGACCACCTGGCGAAGGCCATGACGGCTGACACCGTGGTCGTCTACGGGATGGCGGCAAACATGATCGGCATCCTCATCAAGGGCATCGCCGGGGCCAGCAACACCGATCCCCTGGTCGTGTGGCAGGCCCTTCTCGCAGGAAGGCCGGCGCTGTGAGCGCCGGAGCCCGCAACATCCACGCTATCGCCGGAGTGCTTCACCGTCTGCGGGTTGAGGCCCTCGCTGGCCAGTGCAAGATCCACGACGACCAACCGGCAGTCGGCTTCATTGAGGACTGGACTGGTCGCCCGTCGGGGTGCTGCGAGCAGTGCGCCGAGTACGGGCAGGCCCACGGCTACACCGTCCACCGAGCCGAGGTACGTCATGAGCATCCGAGTTCTTGACCTCCGTGGCCCCCAGGTCCAGCTACCGCTTGACATCGCCAGCGCCGTCCTCGAACTGGCCCTCGTCACCGATGTGGATGGCAGGACCGAAGGGGAGCAGGCAGCCGTGGAGTACACGGTCCGGGCTATGGCGGCAGCGGAGAGTGGCCGGTGAGTTGGCTCGCTGGATTCGTGATCGCCTTGGCGTCGATAGTGGGCTTCTCCTATGCCGCCGACCCCAAGATTCCGCGTCGAAGCCGACGGGCCCTGTTCATCGGCTCAGTCCTGGTGCAGTGGATCTTCACCGTCGCCCCCACGGTGACCGACCTTCTCCACCGTCTCGCCGGGCCGAACTACACGCTGGCCGAGTACCACCGGGATTTCTTCCTCTCCATACCGCTGCAACTGATGGCCCTCAAGCTACTCGCCGAATACCTCGGTCGGGCAGGCACGGTGCTCCGTGAGGCTACGTGGCGGCTGTTCCTGCGGGGTCTCGGTGCCGAGTGGATAGCGCCGGAGCCCGAGATCCGGGTCTGGGTTGAGGGTCGCTCCCTGAACATCGAAGTGCCCCGCCCGGTCGACCCGGATGAGTCCAGCCCGGGAACGACGGTCGTCTGATGAGCGCCCGCCCCGAGGAACTCGACCCCGGCATGGTGCCGGTCGATACCGAGCCGATCCGTCATGTCCTCTGGCGCATGCACGAGGACCGGCGAGCCAACTTCGTGGGGGCCATCGACCGCTTCGCCGAAGAGGCACGCCGCCGCGGGGGGAGGGACTTCGACAGCCGCAAGGCCGCACAGGTGATGGGAGCCCTCACGGCCGTGAGCTTCACCTTGGCCTCGCTTCCCCGCTGGGTCGGAGAAGCCCTGGCCGCGGCGCTCGGCCTCGATCCAAAGGTGCTCTGGCCGGAGGGTGTCCCCCCGCCTCTCCGGTCAGTGCCAATGTCGGGGACAGGGGAGGATCGACCGGACTCCGTGGCGAAGCCCGCTTCCCGTCCCCGGCCCGCGCAGGGGAAGGGGGATCGCGGAGCCAACCCCCCGGTTCCGTCCCCCGCCTCCCCTGCCAAAGCCTGCACGAAATGCCATGTCGTCCAGCCCCTGGACCCTGAGCACTTCCGCCAGATGGGCATGCTGGTCAAGAAGCCCCGGAGGCCCAGGTGGGCGAGCTGGTGCCGGGAGTGCGAGCGCCAGACGGGACGGCGCTACGCCGCGGAGCAGCGGGCCCGCAAGGTGGCCCAGGGCGGGCTGCCCTCGGAGTACCGCTTCCCCTGTCGCAAGCCGGGATGCTCGGGCGGGAGCGACCGCAACGAGTGGGGCCGGGGCCTGCACGAGATCCGTGCTCACGGCCAGCTCTACGGCGACAAGGGCGATCCTCCGGGCCACATGATCCACCGCCGAGCAGATCGACCGGCATATGATCCCGCTGGCCGGGAAGGGGCCGGAGGCCAAGAGGTTGTGTGCGCTCCCTCCGTTCCTTCGGCCCCGACCGGCCGCTTCCAATTGCGGATCGGCCCATCCGGCTTGGAGCACGAGGCGTGACTGACATCGTGTTCATAGGGCTACACCTTGCCGCCCGCCTCACTGGCATCCGGGAGAAGCGCCTCGTCCACCTGGCCGAGTTGGGCAAGCTCCCGTGCTGGCACCTGTCCAACGGCCACCCGTGCTTCATGATCGAGGACCTCGCCGAGCTGGTAGAGCCCACCCCTCCGAGTCCTCCCGAGCCGCTCCGCTACCCCGTAGCCCCGGCCCTCGTGGTGATTGAGCAGCTGGCCCTTGAGTACCCGCCTGACGGGAGCCAGACAAAGACCGAGGGCCATTCAACCGCCGTGGTGGTGCTGTCCGAGCGCAGCGGCCTCAGTCCCCGCGTGTGGGAGCGCCGCCTAGCCCGGTGGAAGCGGGAGGGCTGGCTGAGCCTCGACCACGCGGACAGCCTCGCATCGGTGGCCCACCGCCACGTAGACGAGTTGTGGGGAAGGGGAGTGGCATGAAGGTGTACTTGGCATCCCGCTACAGCCGCAACGCCGAACTCCGGGGCTACCGGGATGAACTTGAGGCGATGGGCCACGAGGTCACGGCGCGATGGATCGACCTGCACGCCGGGAGCACGGACTACGTGTCCGCTGAGGCCCTCGCCATCTTGGAGAAGTCGTTCACGCCCGAGCAGTTGAGCGCTACACCCGATCTGTGCAGTGCCTACGCCATCGCTGACTGGTCCGATCTCGACCGGGCTGACTGTGTGGTCTCGTTCACCTGCGGATCGGGCGGCAAGGGTGGCCGTCATGTTGAGTTCGGTATCGCCGTCGCATCGGGGAAGCGGGTCATGGTGGTCGGACCACGGGAGAACGTATTCCACACGCTGCCCGAAGTGGAGCACTTCGAGGACTGGCCATCCTGCCGCAAGGCTCTTGAGGCGCTCCCGTGACCGGCGTGCCTTTGTGGGCGCAGGCCGAGTCCGAAGCCGTCCGGCGGATGTGGGTCGAAGCGTGGGGCCTGCTTGAAGACGCCCGGATCTCTCTGCGAGAGAAGCAGGACGGGACCGAGTGGAGTTGGGAAGCGAACGCCCTGGCAGACCGCATCGACCGCTTCCTGACCCGGGCGACTGGCCTCGAAGATCCAGCAGCCGCCCCGCCCACCTGCTCCGGCTGCGGAGCGGTCATGCGGTCGAACGACGTGACCCGATGCCCTCTGTGCGGGCGTCCGATGTTGCGCTCTATCCCCGGCGGAGAGCCCGCCACGACGAAAGGAAAGCCATGAGCACCCCAAGGAAGGTAGCGTTCTACCTCAGCGCCATCGTTGTCGGATTGATCGGCAGCATCATCTTGGCGAGGGCGTCGATTGCCGACTCGCCCGACCCGGTGACGAACGCCGTCGCGGGCTTTCGCACATCCCATCTGGTGGTCGACCCGGCGGTCGCCAGCTTCATGAGCCAGGTTGATGCCCAGGCCCTCGACGGCGAGCTTGCCCACGCGTCCACGCCCATCATGGTCGCCATCCTGCCGGACTCCGCGGTCTCGGGCACGGTGAACTCGATCGGTGCCGAGCAGACCGTCTACCGCCTGGCGAACCTGGCGGCGATCCCCGGCACGGTCGGGATGATCCTGCCCCAGAGCCACTTCTTCCGGGCGACCTCATCTATCGTGAAGGACCCCGCCAGCCCGGGTGAGGCGGATCGCTTGGCAATCGCTGCGGCCAAGGACCACGGCAAACAGGGACTGAGGCCGATGGTCGAGAGCTTCATCACGAGCGTCCAGAGCGTGGCCAAGGCCCAGACGGCGAAGCCAGCCCCGGCCGGCCAGTCGCACAACCCGCTCGGGTGGATCTTCCTGGTCCTGGTCGGCATCGGGGGAGCAAGCCTCCTGGTGGTCGGCCGTCGCCGCTCCAAGCAGGCCCGCAGGACGGGCAAGACGAAGGTGATGGCAGCCTACGACGACCTCGGAGCCGATCTGGTTGCCCACGGCAGCCTTGAGGACGACACCGACCCGACGGTCCGCAACGCCTACCTGACAGCCCAGAGCGCCTACAACAACGCCGGAGGCAACCTCGCATCGGCGCAGACCGCAGAAGACTGGGCCACCATCGGGGACATCGTGGCAGAAGGTAGACGGTCCATGCTGGTCGCCAAGAGCGGTGGCCGGGTGCCGCCCGGGTTCACCGACTCACCCATGACGCTCCAACGGGCAGAGATGCGGTCTGCGGGCAGCGGTCCGGCTCCGTTCGTGGGGGAACCCGCTCCGGTGCGGACTCGCATGCAAGATGGCGTCTCGCAGGTCTACTACCCCGCTGGCAGCTACATGGGCCGGTCCTGGGGCGGCGGATGGTACGGGGGCAGTCCTTGGCTCGAGGACGTGATGATGTACGAGGCTATGGAGGATCTGGCCGAGGACCACGACCGGGACGACGACCGCGGCGCGCAGTCCTACGAACCGCCTCCGAGCTATGAGGCCCCTGCCTCCTACGATCCTCCATCGGCCCCTAGCTACGACCCCCCGCCGACCTACGACCCGCCAGCGGATCTCGGAGGCGGCTTCGACAGCGGCGGAGGATTCGATTCCAGCGGAGGCGGGGATTCCGGCGGGGGAGGCGGAGGCGACTGGTAACCGGTAGCCCAACGATAAAAGGACCCAACGATGGCAAAGACGATGTGGCGTGAGGCCCCCGAAGTCAAAGAGATAGCGGACCGGCTGATCCCCGAGCACCACCAGGAGATCGAACTCTGGATGGACGAAATACGCTATATCTTCCGGGACAAGGCGGCGAAGTCCAAGGGGCGCGTCGTGCTGGGCAAGGCCCACAAGGTGGGCGGGATGGCCTGCTACCTGATCCACTCGGCCACCGGAGACTCGAACGAATTTGGGGACCAGGCGGGCGACATGTTCGTCGTGGAGATCGCTGAGGACGCTTGGGAGAACCTCACCGCCCGCCAGCGCGTCGCCCTCGTGGACCATGAACTCTGCCACTTCTCCATCGAAATTGACGAGGACGACGGCACGGTCCTCCGCAAGATCGTCGGGCACGACGTGGAGGAGTTCAGCGCAATCGCCCAGAGGTACGGAGCGTGGAAGCCGGATCTGACGGAGTTCGCCGAGGCCCTCCAACTCAAGATGAGCATCTGAGAGCATGTGGTGAGTGAAAGACAGGCTGTTCGACCCCGGTCCTACCGGACGCCACCCGATCACGGGCAGGGCGCTGGTCCCGCTTCCCCGTCTGCGCTGCCCATCGTGCGGAGCGCCTCTGGACTCGTTCACGACATGGCAACCAGCACTCTTCGTGGCATGTGGATACGGCGCAGCCTTGGAGACCACCGTTCGGCGGTGCCTCTCGTGCGGGTGGTGGATGGACGGCCATCGGGTGGAAGTCAACCCACGGGCGTTCCGGTGAGGCTATGAGCGAGGTCCGATCACGTCCGGCGCGGCGGGGCTCCCGTCTCACCGCCCGGGAACTCCTGGACCGGGAGATGACCGAGGCGCAGCTACAAAGCACGATCATCGACCACGCCCACCGGAACGGATGGCTTGTGATGCACTCCCGCCCCGTCAACGACGGCAAGCGGTGGCTCACGGCCATCCAGGGAGACCCAGGGTTCCCGGATTTGGTGCTGGCACGGGCCGGGGAGGTCATCACGGCCGAACTCAAGACCGAAGTGGGCTGGCACTGGAAACCGGGCCAGCGGGAATGGGTGGAGGCCCTCGGGGCGGAGCTGTGGCGGCCGAGTGACCTACCGGCCATCATCGCCCGCCTGTCCGCACCGCCGAAGTAACTTGTGTCCTGGGCTGCCGGTGATGTACGCTGACGATACAAGGTAAGCCCGAACCGAAGGGAGCGCTGTGGGGACCTACGAGGATTTTCTCGAACGTAAGGCCCAGATGGACGGTCGGGCCGGGTTCGAGCCGCTGTGGGTGCCTGAGTGGCTGTTCCCGTTCCAGCAGATGCTCACCGACTGGTCTGTCCGGCAAGGGAGAGGCGCTCTGTTTCTCGATTGTGGCGCGGGAAAAGGACCAATGGCGCTCGTGTGGGCGCAGAACGTCTACAAGTACACCGGCAAGCCCGTCCTGCTACTGACCCGGCTGGGGGTCACCGAGCAGATGGTGACCGAAGGGGCCAAGTTCGGCGTGGATGTGGAAATCTCCCGTGACGGTTCGGCCCCCGCTCCCGTCACCGTGACCAACTACGAACGGTTGGAGCACTTCGACCGGGACAAGTTCGGCGGGGTGGTGTGCGACGAGAGTTCGGCACTCAAGGCATACGACGGGGTTCGACGGGCGATGGTGACGGAGTTCATGCGCATCCTGCCCTACCGGCTGCTGGCCACCGCGACACCCTCACCGAACGACCACACGGAACTCGGCACGTCCAGCGAGGCCCTCGGCTACCTGGGCCACATGGACATGCTGGCCCGGTTCTTCACCAACAAGGACAAGACATCCAAGGCCCGTGGTGGAAGATGGCGTTCTCGGGCCGGCGAGGAATGGCGGTTCAAGGGCCACGCCGAAGTGCCGTTCTGGCAGTGGGTGTCGTCGTGGGCCCGGGCGATGCGCAAGCCGTCTGACCTCGGCTTCGAGGACGACGGGTTCATCCTTCCTCCACTTGAGATCCGCCACCACATGGTGGACGCCCGGAGGGCGAAGGAAGGGACCCTGTTCGACGTTCCCGCCATCGGGCTTGACGAGGAACGGGAAGCGACCCGCCGGACCATCGCAGAGCGGTGCGAGAAGGCCACCGAGTTGCTCGCCGACGCCGTTCCCGGGATCGCCTGGTGCCACTTGAACGACGAGGGTGATCTGCTCACGAAGCTGATCCCCGGTGCGGTACAGGTGGCGGGCTCGGATCCGGTGGAGGAAAAGGAGGAGAAGCTCAGCGCGTTCGGCCGTGGGGAGATCCGAGTCCTGGTCACGAAGCCCCGGATCGCCTCATGGGGGCTCAATTATCAGAACTGCCACCGCATGACCTACATGGTCGATCACAGCTTCGAGGCGATGTACCAGGCGGTCCGGCGATGTTGGCGCTTCGGCCAGACCGAGCCCGTCACCGTCGATGTCATCACCACCACGGGCACGGAACGGATGCTTGCCAACCTTGAGCGCAAGGCCGCTCAGGCGGATGCCATGTTCTCCTCCCTCACCGCCCACATGCGGGATGCCCAGTCAATCCAACGTGCCGAGACCTACAGCAAGAAAGCGGAGGTACCCTCGTGGCTGTGCTAGCCCAGCAGATCACCGACCAGTACGCCATCTACAATGCCGATTGCGTCGAGCTGATGGAGAGCCTGCCGACCGGGTCGATGCACGCCTCGGTCTACTCCCTGCCCTTCGCCCGCCCGGGCGGTGCGAACCCCGGGCTCTACCACTACTCCTCATCCGACCGAGACCTGAGCAACAGCCGCTCCTACGAGGAGTTCCTGACCCACTACGAGTACGTCGTGGCCGAGGTTGCACGCCTGACGATGCCGGGCCGCATCTCGGGTGTCCACTGCATGGACGTGCCCACGGGAAACTCTGGCGGGGATTGCGTAGCAGACTTCCCCGGGGACCTGATCCGCCTGCATCTGCGGCTCGGGTTCGAGTACCTCGGCCGCCATGTCATCTGGAAGGAACCGCTGGCAGTCCGCAACCGAACGATGGCGAAGGACCTGACGCACCAGACCATCGTGGAGGACTCCGCCCTCGCCGGGATCGCCAGCGCCGACTACCTGCTGATCTTCCGCCGGCGCGGGGAGAACCCCATTCCGGTGACACACCCGAATGGGATCACCGCCTACCACGGAGCATCGGTGCCGCCGGCCGAGGTTCTCCGCTACCGCAACTGGCCGGGTGCCCAAACGGGGAACCGGTACTCGCAGTGGGTGTGGCGGCAGTACGCCTCGTGCGTGTGGGACGACATCCGGGGCAACCTCGGCCAGTACGACGACCGATCCTACATGGCGGTACTGCCGTTCCGGGAAGCCCGCGACGAGGAAGACGAGAAGCACGTCCACCCGCTACAGCTGGACGTGGTCCGGCGGTTTGTGGACATGCGCACCAACCCGGGCGAGACGGTGCTGTCGCCCTTCATGGGCGTGGGCAGCGAGGTCTACGGGGCGGTGGAGCTTGGCCGGAAAGGGATCGGTGCGGAGCTGAAGCCCTCTTACTACCGGCAGGCGGTGAAGAACCTGGCAGCAGTCGAGACGGACCGATCGGGCCAGGAGGCGCTGGCGTTCGGCAGCGAGGTACCGTGACCTACCACATCGACACCCGAGAGTTCGAGTGCAACGGCTGCGGCCGTCGCCAGCCCGAGCCTTCCACGGACCTCTTCACCGACCGGGGCGAGTACGCCAAGCCCAGCCCGCTCCGGGACTGGTTCCACTTGAGCCGCATGCGAGCGAACGACCACCTCCTGCACTTCTGCGGCATCCTCTGTGTGGGGCTCTGGACGATGACGAGCGTGGATCTGACCGCCCGCGCCCACGCCAACGGGCAGCTACCCCTCGTGGCTGTCGATCCGACCTACCTCTGTCCACCCGGCTTGGAGCGAGAGCATGCCACGGGCTGACCGGGGCTGGTGTCGCCAAGATGGGTGTAGAGCCTCCATTCTGTGGGCCCGCCACGAGAAGACGGGGATCGCGGCCCCCATCGACGCCACGACGGTCCCCGACGGCAACATCGAAGTGGACGAGGAAGCGGGAACCTATCGGATTGTCCCGAAGGATCAACGAGCGGGCAGGATGCTCCACGTCAACCATTGGTCCAGTTGTACCGATCCGCCCAGCAAGGGGCCACGGTGAGCACCGCCCGCCTCTTCGACCCCGGGCCTACGGCACCGCCCGAGCATCCCGAGGTCAAGCCCTGTCGGGAGTGCGGAGCGGAGACCCAATGGCGCTGGGACCGCAGGCGCAAGCAATGGCGATGCCTGCGCTGCGCGGCTCCCCAGGGCTGGCAGAGTCGCCAGGCCACACCGGACGAGGTAGACAACGGCTGCGAGCTTGGGATCGCTTGGGACCCCGTAGGCGGATGGCCGGCGTGAAGCTGACCGTGACGCAGGGCGAGCCCCCGTGGGAGCCCGGCGAGGTCTTTGAGGCCAACTTCCCGGTGCAGCTCGAGGTCGTGATTGGTGAGCCGCCCTGGGAGGTAGGGCGCAAGCTGGTCGCCACCCTTGACCAGCCGGAAGAGAGCGGGGTCCCGAGCCGGCTTAGAATTAGGCCGTGATCCGGCGCAGGCTTGGCGAGTTCGTCCACTGGCTCAGCGACGGCTTGCACTTGGCAGCCCACTGGTTGATCGCCGACCCGGAGTGGAGGGCGCGCAACGGATGACCAAGCCCCCGGAGCCCTGGCGCAATCGCATCACCGGCCATGAGGATGTCGCGCCTGACCAACTGATGGCCTCGGCGTTCAACTTCCGAATTCACCCAAAGCGGCAGCAGGACGCCACGGGGGGCTCCCTGGACACGCTGGGGTGGATAGACCAGATTGTCGTCTCGCATCGCTCGGGAACCGTGATCGACGGCCACCTTCGGGTGGAGCTTGCCCTCTCCCGCGGGGAGCCGACGGTACCTGTCGTCTACGTGGACCTCTCGCCCGAGGAGGAGAAGATTGCCCTCCTGAGCCTTGATCCCATTGCCGCAATGGCAGGCACGGACGCAGAGAACCTGAGTGCCCTGTTGGCAGAAGTGCATGTAGACAACCAGGGGCTGCAGGCCATGCTGGACGAGCTGGGCAAGGGGATCGGCGCGGGCGTGGCTGCCCACAAGGCCGAGGAGAAGCCGGACGACTCCGTGACCTGCCCTGCCTGCGGGTTCCAGTGGAAGCTGGCCGACGGAGGCGACGAGTGATCCGCCGATGGCTCTGGCGCTGGCGAGACATCTGGCGCGGTCTGCCGGCGGCGAGCCGTGAGCACCTTCGCCGGCTTGAGCGCTTGGACATCCGGTGAACCGCTGCGGCTGGGTCCGATCGGGCGTCACCCTCAAGTCCTCCGAGGCCCAGCGTCTCTGGGAGGCCCGCGTGGGAGCGGGCATCAGCCTGCGGGACCTGGCCGCCGCGCTGGGAGTCTCCCCGAAGGACCTGGGCGACCTTGAGCACGGCCGGCGAGTGGACCCGGATCTGCTGGCCCGTGCTCAGCAGGAGATTACGTGGATGGCGTCGAGCCGGTAGCCCATCCCTGCTTCTAATCCGCACGATCCCGAGATAGCTGCCCCGTGGGGATTGACGGGCCAGCCCGGTCAGGCGTATCCTTGGCGCACAAGGTAAACGCTACCGAAGGGAGTACGCATGGCAACCCGCCCGCTCAAGCTGACCTTCACGCTCGCCTGCGCCAACGGTCATCGCAGGGACGTTGACGAGACCGAGGGCCAGCGCCTCAACGGCACGGCCTGCGACATCTGCTACAAGCCCATGCTCGTCCAGCGCCTCAATGTCGGCCCGGCCGATACCTCTCCCGTCGTTGCCCAGCACTGTCCGCAGCACTCCAACGGAGACCGCTGCTGCTGGAGGCAAAACGGCTGGGTGTCGTCCCTGCGTCCGGTCCAGCTATGAAGGTCATGGCGAAGAGGAAGACCCTCGCCGTCCCACCCCCGGTGCCCAAGCTCCCCAGATCCGAGGCTCCCTGGTGGGACTTGGGCAACCCCTGGCAGGTCACGTACGGTCAGAAGAGGCGCTGATCAAATCCCCCGCTCAGCGTCTCTTGGCGCAGACTACGGGGGGCCGGTCTACGGGCTGGCTCCCCGAGAAAGGAGATCCGCATGGCTCGCCCCAGCATCATCCGCCGTGTCCGGCGCGTCGGCTATCCCACCCTCAAGTACCTCGGCGACATCGAGGCTGTGGAGAAGGCTGTCCATTCTGGCAGCGTCAAGCCCATCGGACATCGGGTTGAGCGCCGAGTCCTCGGTCGCCTCGCCGGCCAGATCATTCGGGGTCTCACCCGATGACCGCCGACTCGGAGGATTACTGCTCCGAGCCCGGCTGCGTCATCACCGGGAAGCACTGGCACTGCGTGGACTGCGGCGAGCCGTGCAATGTCGGTGAGGACGAATGTGATGGTTGCTACGCCTACGCCGAGGAGATGCTGGACCGGTGACGCGAAAGAGCCGGGCTCAAGGAAGTAGCCCGGCTCCCCGTGGTCCCGAACGCGTGCCCTGAGTCTACCCCCCAGCGAGAGGAACTCACGGCCCTCGCCGCCAGCCGAGCCACACCGCCCATCCCAGAACGAAGGCGTCGATAGTCCCCACCACGGCGAGCGCGCAGACCATCTGTCTCATGTGGAGTGTCAGTCCTTTCCCGGCCCCGCCGTAGGCATTACACTCACGGCAGACCTCCACACGCGGAAGGTACTGGCAGAGTGGATCTGTTCTGGATCGTCGTCTTGGTGGGACTCCTCGCTGAACTCGCCATTCTGGGCGCGGCGTGGTGGGTCATGGCGATCCGATTCCCTGCGGTGAGCCTCGGGCGGTCTACCGGCACCCGCCCCAGTCGGAGGTTCGCTTGGCAGTTGACCATTGAGGGCATCGTGGGGTCCGCGGCGGTGTACTGGTTCCTCACCCACGGTCTGGGACTGTCACTAGTCCCATGGCAATGACTGTCTTCGGATACGCTCCATAGGAGGGAGGTAAGACTCCCGGCGTGACTGTCCGAAAAGGATGGTAAGGATATGGGGCGGACGGGTGGCCCGCTGGGGCGTTCTCGGACTCACCGCGCTGATCCTCGTTCTCTACTTCGGCAACCTGTTCCTCACCCTAGAGCGCAGGGTGAAGACCGACGACAAGGCCCTGGCGGCTTCCCGGACCGCTCTGGCGGTGGCGAACTCCAAGATCGCCGAGCGGGACCAAGCCCTTGGCAACCTCCATGTGACGGTCACTCAGCCCCCCGCGCAGGTGACCGTCACGGTCACGCCGATGCCGGGGCAGACCTCCGTGACGACCAATGGTGGATCCTCCCGGGTGGTCACTGTGCCGATACCCTTCGCAGTACCGGGCCAGACCGCCACGGCCAAGCCCAGCCCCTTGCCCACTCCGGTCGTGACCGTGACCAACTGCCCGGTCCTTCACCTCCTCTTCCTGTGCCTGTGATCCACCTCGCTGTGGGGACGCCGACCGATCCCGTCACCCTGTTGCTCAACTATGGCCCCGTCGGGGTGATCGGGCTCCTCTTCGCAGTGGGTTACATCGTTGCCAAGCCGACCCATCAGGCGGTGCTCAAGGAGCGGGACGACGCTCTGGCAGCTCTGGCGGCTGCCAACGCGGCCCTTCTCGCTCGCAACAACGAGTTGGTGCCCCGGCAGGACTACCAGGCGGTGCACGACGACCTCGCCCGGCTCCGCACCAAGCTCGAGGACCAGATGATCCCGGGCGTGTTGCAGGCCACCGCCACCCTTGACCGCGCCCTGTCGGCCCTCTCTCGCCTCGCCGAACGAGCGCCCGTATGATGCGGGAGCCGGAAAAGGAGGACACTGGGAGCCTCGTGGACTCCAAAATAGACAGTCTCCTTGAGAAGTTGGCTGCGCTCGGGAGCCAGGTGGACCGGGCGTCCGAGACCCTCATTCAACGCAACGCCGCCATCGTGCGTCGGGCGTTCAAGGGGAAAGAGGAAGAGGCTCAGGATGGCTGACAAGCTGGATCTCCTGGTGGCCAAGATCGATGAGGTCATACCCAAGGTGGACGACCTCCGGGCCATCCTGCAAGTATTCATCAAGGAAGAGGTGGCGCGCCAGATCGAGGAGCAGGTTGAGGTGAGGGGACAAAGCGATGGCACAGTCTGAACTGACTGTTCTTACGGAGTCGGTCAATAGCCTCACGGCGGAGATCAAGGGCCTGCGTGCCGAGACCCAGGAGATCCGGGACTTCGGCCAGCGAAGCCGCTCGCTCATCCGTGGCCAGTGGGCCATCATCGTGGTTCTGGTGGTCATCAGTGCCGTCTTGATCTACGTGGCCCTCGATGCCCGCCACACGGCGCAGGTAGCGAGGCAGGCAGCAACGGTGGCCCAGCGCAACGCGGTCAACGCCAAGGACAACTGCGACCAGAGCAACAAGGCCCGCCAGACCACCACAGACCTGTGGACCTTCGCACTGAACTCCGTTCCCCTGCGCCCGGTAAGCCCGCAACAGGCAGCCGCCCGTGACGCCGTGATCGCCGGCCTACGCGCCCGGGTCGCTACCGCCTATGCTCAACAGGACTGCTCCAAGTTCGTGCCGCAGGCCAAGTAGCCGAAAGGAGAGTCCCACATGATCGCAGGACTGCTGGACATCCTCGCTGCGGGGGGCAAGGCCATCTTCCCTGCTGCGATTGGAGGGCCTCTGTCGGAGATGCTTCAGATCGGCGGTGCGATTGTGCAACTTATCGGACGTAGCATCTTCGGCTGAAAGGAGCATTCATGTTCAAGAAGTTGCACGCCAAGCTGGACGAGGTTCTAGCGATTCTGAGGCTGCTCCCGGCGCTCATGAGTGACTTGAAGGCGACGCTGGCGGTCGTGAGCAAGGACGTTAACGACGGAAGGGCCACGCTCGGCGAGGTGAAGGCTCTGACGGGTCACACCGCCACAGTCACCGCCCTAGCCGCTCAGGCGTCAGTGCCTACCTCTGTGCCAGTGACTCTGCCTCCCGCTCTGCCAGCGGCTCAGCCTGTCGGCTCCCCGGCCCCGAGTCTCGCCTCTCAACTTGGAGGGATTGTCAGCGGCGTGACCGAAGGCATCAAGAATGTGATCCCGGGGCAGTCCGGGACGTGAGCGCCCCGGAACCGCCTGCCCCCACCTCTCTGCCCCTGACTGTTCTTCACCCGAAGATCAAGGCGGCGGCGATGGTGGCGGGCGTGTTCATCGTCCTGAGCCTTGCGGGGCTGTGGGCCAGCGGGGGCCTGACGCTCAAGGCCGGGATCCTCGCCGTGACGGGCCCGCTGCTCCCCGTGGCCGGTGGCTACCTCAAGTCGTCGTGAACGACCTCGGGGGGATCGTCGTGGAGTACCGGTGCCCCCGTGACCACGCGAACCTGCACCCCGCAGACCATGTGGTCACTCTGATAGAGGACGGGCGTGGGTGGACTTTCACCTTGACCGTGAGGTGTCAGACCTGCTGCGACAAAGCGGTGCTCCACATCGTCTGGTGGGAGTCTGACATTCTGGTGTCCCGGACCGTGGAGGCGTTCCTCGCCTCGGTGAGAGAGCAGTGAATGTCGTGTTCGCCGTGGATGGCAACCCGGACACCGTGGTGGACCTGCCCGCACCTCCGAGGGTGGGGGATCTGGTGCCCTACAGCGGCTTCGTCCGGCGCTACGTCACGGGGGTGGAGTGGCGATGCGACAAGGCCCTCGGCTGGCACGTAAGGCTCAGGTTGCGAATGAGACTCTGGGACTGGCTGTTCGCCCATGCCGCTGGCTGAGTTCGTCCGTGACCTGCTGCGGGCCATTCTCAGGCGATTGACCAGGCGGTGGAGATAAGTCCCCATGACTCCGAGTGGTTTTGTAGACAAGTTGATTCCCAGTAGGATGGTCGTGGTGTCGGGTGAGCCTCCTTGGGTGCCCGGGACCGTGCTGGAGGTCCGCTGGACCGTCCCGATGACAGTGGTGATGGGGGAGCCGCCGTGGGAAGTGGGGCGCAGGCTGACGGCGACGCTGAACGAGCCAGAGAGATAGTGGGAGCGGTTCAGGAAGAATTCACAGGAAGTTCCATTCTGGACTACCTAGCACAGGGTAGGATTCAGGGCGTGAGCATCCGCACTCTCTCCCAGCCGAACCACTCGGGCGTCTACCGTGGTCCGCAACTCTGCCGCGTCTCGGGGATCAGTTACCGCCAACTGGACTGGTGGGATCGAACAGGACTCTTGCAGCCCTCGGTTGCTCTGGCGCAGGGCTCGGGAAGCCAGCGACTCTACTCCCGTGAGGATCTGGTGCTGGCCCTAGCGATCCGGAGGCTTCTGAGCTTGGGCGCGTCGCTGCAAAGCATCCGGGAGCTCACTGAGCCGGGATTGCCCGGGGACCGCATGGGGCTGCGGGAGGCAATCCGCCGTCGCCGGAAGCGCTGGACCGCCACCGTCGCCATCGGGGAAGGATCGGCCGGTATCTGGATCGACCTTGCTCCCCTGTGGAAGCTGGCGCAGGAAGGGGACCCCGACACGGAGCTAGGCCCGCGCCCGGCAGCGTAGACACAACCTCGCTGGGGGTCTAGAATCCTTGGCGTCCCGTGGAGCAATCTGGTAGCTCGTTGGCCTCATAAGCCAAAGCTTGTCGGTTCAAATCCGGCCGGGGCAACGGTGACGTGCGTACCTCCGGCAGAGAGCGGATGGGGTTGGCGCTCAACCCGATGCGCTTGATGCTGGGTCAAGGTGTCGGCGAGGTCCGGGATGGGTAGCTGAGGTGCCCACGCAACCAACCCTCAGCGAGAGGTTCCGGTCAGGGATGGGTTCGCGTGGGGACCCTCACGTCACCGATTTTGGATTGCCAACGAGGGGCAGAGCGACGAAGCGGTGACACTCGGCAAAGACCGGCAGTCGGGCAGTGGTCCGGTCAGGGCTTCGTACCGCCCAGAGGGTACGGTCACTCACCGTAGAGCCGAAGCCCCGAACAGAGAGCAACACGCCGGGGCAAACCGCCACCGGGAGGGGGACAGACCCGACTTGCCCCTCTCGGTGACGCCGGTGATTGGCCCCCCGCCTCAAGCGTCGTACACTCTCCCCGTATGAAGCCATCTGAGTCCATCCCGGTACGGCTGGATGTGACCTCAGAGCTTCTGATGCTCCGCGTGCTCGCCGACCACGAAGGCAGAATCCAACGATTGGAGGCCCAGATGGCAGACATCACCCAGGCAGAGGCAGACCTCGCAGCGCAGGTGGACGCCACACTCACCGAGATCACCACGTTGGAGGGTCAGGTCACGACGCTACAAGCCGCCGTGGCCGCAGGGGACCCGGCTGCGGTCCAGTCGGCCGCCGACGCAATCGAGGCACAGGTCACCCGTCTCAAGGGAGCGGCTACGGCGACCCCGACCACGCCCCCCACAACCCCGTAGGGCCAGTGCGCAGCATCGTGGACCAGTTCGGCTGTACCCGTCCCGTCGATGGTCTGTCGGAGATCCTGGTCGCTTGCCCGTTTTGCTTGGGCTGCGGGACCGTCTGTGAGGAGCATCCCCACCGGGCATGGGGAGACCTCGAGCCCGAAGGGTGTCGATGTGGTGCCCCCGGGATGCCCTGCTGGGAGGGAAGGCGCTTGCTGGGGGTGCTGGACGGGCCGGAGCCAGCGGGGTTGACACAAAGTTGACAGCCCAACGTGCGCGGGCGTGGCAGCCGGATTTCCTCGCTGCTCTGTCTAGCACGGGCAACGTCCGGCTTGCTGCCCAAGAGGCCGGAGTGTCCCGGGAGGCTTGCTACCAGGCCCGTCGGCGCTCCAGCAAGTTCCGGGAGCAGTGGGACACGGCGCTTGAGGAAGCGGCCGACATCCTCGAGGCCGAAGCCCGACGGCGGGCCGTAGAGGGTTGGGATGAACCGGTGTTCCAGAAGGGCGAGCAGGTAGGGGTGGTGCGGAAGTTCTCGGACCAACTCCTGATTACACTCATGCGTGCCGACCGGCCGACGAGGTTTGCCCGGCGAACGGTGGAGATAACGGACGAGGCGCTGGAGGCGGAACTTGCCCAGGCTCGCGAGAGAGTTGCAAGACTCCGCGTCATCACTGGAGGCAAAGAGGCTCGCCAAGCTTGAGGAACTGGAGCGGCTCCGCTCCGAGGAACGGGCGCTGCTGGCTGAGGTTGACGCCTCCAAGTGGTCCGAGTACCGGGAAGCCCCCGGCCGTTGGATCCGGGAAGTGCTGCAAGAGCGCCTGTGGCGAGTGCAGGACGAGATCGCCGATGCTCTCTTCGCCTACCGTCGGGTGGTGGTGTCCTCCTGCTTCTCCTCTGGCAAGACGTTCCTCGGTGGTCGGTTGGTGGCGCATTGGATCAGCACGGACCCGAACGCCATTGCCATCACCACGGCCTCAGTGGGCCGATCTATTCGCAAACAACTCTGGGGGGAGATCCGCCAGCTTCACAGCCGCTACGCCCTCTCGGGACGGCTCCGGGGGGTAGATGAGACCGGGGCGCTTGAGTCGCTCCCTGGGCAACTTCTCCCGAAGGCGGCGGAGTGGAACATCTCGCCCTCGAACTTCGCCCTCGGATTCAGCACGAAGGATCCGAACATGTTCTCCGGCTGGCATGGGGGGAGAGTCCTGCTCGTGCTGGACGAAGCGGAGGGTATCCCCGAGCCTCTGTGGGACATCATGGAAGGCCAGTTGACATCGGCGGATGTGGCAGTGCTCGCCATCGGCAACCCCGACCCGTCGGGCATCGGGGGAGGTTTCGAGCGTGCCGCTCGCTCGGCTCTCTGGCACCACGTCACCATCTCGGCCTTCGACACGCCGAACCTCGTGGCGGGACGGGACGACGTGATGCCCAACCTGGTCACGAACCGCTGGGTGGAGGAGATGCGCCAGACGGGTGGGGATTGGTCGGACGGGGACGGGGATCCAGCCAAGGCGGGCCCGCTGTGGAAGACGAAGGTGCTGGGCCAGTTCGTGGAGGGCTCGGGGGCCAAGCATGTGGTCTTGCTGGAGTGGTTCGAGCGCGCCGAGAGGGCAAGCGGGCTCGCAGCGGTGAACGAGCAGCCCCAGGCGGGATTGGACATCGCCCGGTTCGGTTCGGACGACAGCGCCATCGCCATCAGGCAGGGCCCGGTCGTGCGCCACCTTGAACGCATCCACGGCTTCGACGGCGTAGAGGTGGGGTCGTGGGCGATAGAGCGGATGCGGCGCTACGGGTGCAAGCGGGTCAACGGGGACTCAACGGGGCTCGGGGGCCCGGTGCTGGACTTTATCCGTCTCACCCCGGGCATCCATGTCAATGATGTAAACGCCGGGGAGCGGGCACGGGATCCGGAGAAGTTCGTCCGTCGGCGGGATGAGTTGTGGTGGGGCCTGCGGGAACGATGCGAGCAGAACCGGCTCAACCTGTCCGAGTTGGATGCTCCCACCCGAACACGGCTCCGTTCTCAGGTCTGCTCGATCACCTACGATTACCGCTTGGGAGGCCGGATCGAAGTGGAGTCCAAGGAATCACTCAAGCGCCGGGGCCTGCCTTCGCCGGACGACGCCGACGCACTCTGTCTCTCGCTACTCGGCCCCCACAAGGGGTCAACCAACCTCGGCACGTTGCTGGGCGGCTAGTGCGGAATGGCACTCTGTGGACATTGCCCGAATCCATCCGTAAACTCTTCCCAACCCTCGCCCGCTGACCGGAGAGCACTGTGGCCGATCCTGTAATCACGCCCAAGCGGGCGCTCGCTCTTGGGGACCGTCGCTGTGGCTGAGGACCCGACAGCCTTCACGGCCCACCACTGCGCCAATCTCCTACGCCTGCACGCCGAGTTGGCTGAGGACCCGGAGTGTCTCTCCAATCTCACCCCTGACCAGAAACGCGCTCTCCTGCCCATGCACGCCGACTTCTTCAGCCTCATCGAACTGGCTGCCCATGACCAGAGCGTCGCTGAGGCTACGCGAGGTGGCAACGGGGACGGGAAGCCAGCCCGCACGCCCAAGCCGTCCGTCCTGCACCAGAGCCGGGCATGAGAGAGTTCTCGGAGGTTGAGGCAGCCGAAATCGCTGAACTTGTTCGGCTCGGCGGGGCGACGGAAGCGGAGGCTCGGCAACTTATCCTCATGCGCTACGTGCCGCCCTCTGACTACTGCGTGGTTCCGATCCGGGTGGACCTGCCGGAAGTCTGGATCGGTAACGAGCGAGTCTCATGGCTCTGGGACTCATCGGTATGACCTATATCGCCGAGGCCCGGGGTCGACTGGATGCCGAACTCCCGGGCTTGGATCCCGGTCTGCTGGATCTGTACCTGCTCCTCACGCTGACGAAGGGGATCGACACGACTCCCGGCGATGTGCATGACGCTTGGGCTATCTGGCGCTCCCGAGACAATCCACAGCATCGGGCCATCATCCCCTTCGGCGATCTCCACCCCGATACGGCTGCTCTGGACGATGAGTACGTGGCGGGCATCCACCGGGCCGCTATCGAAGTCGCATCGGCCCCCGATCTCGCCCGGTGACGCTCACCCTCGCCCGCACCAGCAACACCCTCGTAGTTCCCCATCCCGCCAGCCGCGCCATCACGCCCACCGTCCGACGCCCGACCGTCGTTGCGAGTGCTTCGCCGATGGCGATCAACACCGCCTCCGCGATGGATGTGCGTCGGACCCGGCAGGCATCCCAGCACCTTGCCTGGCAGTATTTCCGGGGCATCGGAGCCGTGTTCTACGCCAATGTCTTCAAAGCGAATGCCATCTCGGGAATCAGCATCTTCCCGGCTGAGATCACGAGGCCCCAAGACGATCCGGTTCCCCTGGACGATGAGTTCTCGCTCCAGCAGAGCGTGCTGGACGACCTCTCGGCAGGCTACAGCGGGCTGGCGCTCGGTCACGGACCCATGCTGGCCGCCCTGACCCTGCACGATTCCATACCTGGAGAATGTTTTTGGTTCTCCACCCCCAATCCCGAGACGGGCGAGAACACCCACGAGATCCTCTCGACTGAGGAGCTTCAGCCTTCGGGCAACGGGTTCCGGATCTACCGCGAGCCGGGAGTGCCACCGATAGACGTGGTGGAGGGGCGGGATCTGCTGGCCCGCATGTGGACGCCGGATCCGATGTTCAAGCACTTCGCCACCTCCCCCATGCTGGCCCAGTCCGACACGCTCGAGGAACTGTGGCTCCTGATCCAAGCGGGCATCGCTGCGGCCAAGTCCCGCATCGCCTCCGGAGGCGTCCTGACGATCCCGGACGAGTTGGATCTCGAGGGCACGGTCGGCCCCGATGGGGAACCCACGAAGTTCGAGGACGAACTGTTGCAGGCCGGCAGGACGGCGATCAAGTCTCCGAACTCGCCTGCCCGCTGGTTCCCGGTGGTGGTGAAGGGCAAGAGCGAGTTCCTCAAGCCCGAGTTCCTCCGCTGGATGCCGCTGTTCAAGGACATGCCCAAGGACGTGCGGGACGCAATCCTCGAGCTACGCACCCGCTTCGCCCACGACTTCGACCTCCCGACCGAATTGTTGACGGGGCTCGGGGACATGACACATTGGAACGCCTGGATCGTGGACTCCATGACCTGGCCCCATCTGAGACCCATCGTGGAGCGCATCCTCGCCAACCTCGCCATCTCGGTCTACCAGCCCTTCCTGATCGCCGGAGGCATGGACCCGCGCCTCGCCAAGCGTCAGATCATCTGGTACGACGAATCCCCGGTGGTCGCGAAGCCCGATCGCTCCGCAGCCGCCACGGTGGGCTACAACGCCGGCATCCTCGAGCCCAAGGCTTGGCTGCGAGCCAACGGGTTCGATCCCGAGCAGGACTACCCGGATGAGATCATGCGGGCCCGGATGTTCGGCGAGCGCTGGGGAGACCCGGGACTGGCCTCGGCCGGTGGAGACCCCGAAATTTGGGGTAAGGCCACGGGCCGCATCGCCACCCGAGTGACCGAGACCGAGAAGGGTATTCCGGGCGAAGGTCCTGTCGCCGAAGAGGCAGG
>Ga0307471_100000051_pt1 | contig 51844 bp, 42 predicted proteins | sample atmos_gasesAM3C__2_FD_204566 | JGI IMG/M metagenome (GOLD analysis project Ga0307471, IMG submission 204566) | Hardwood forest soil microbial communities from Morgan-Monroe State Forest, Indiana, United States - atmos_gasesAM3C_515 | ecosystem: Environmental > Terrestrial > Soil > Temperate... | reverse complement strand
CGTCGGATTGGCCGTCATCACCGTGTTCAGCCTCGGCGTTGGCGGCCCGAGCGTTCGAGCGTCGTCATCGTCGCCGCAGCTCCCGTACACGGTTCCGAACGGCCCGGTAGACCCGAATGCAACCAACAACCTCGACTGCAACGGATGGCAGACGGGGTCCACCCCCGCGGTGCCGTACATGAAACCCCGATGCACCGATCCGGTCCAGCCACCCGGAGCGAATTACTACGGCGCCGGGATTTGTGCCCAAGCGACCAACGGATGCAGCACGGCCTATGGGCGCTTCTACGACAACGGCCACTACGTCGGACACGACGAACCCTCAGTCAAGTTCATCTCGTCGGTGCCTGGTAGCGGCAACACCATGACGTACTTTCAGCAGCTGTCCCGGGACCCGGCCCGTTCGCTCACCCGTACCACAGCCCCGAGCTGCAACTCCCCGGCGCCGGACGGTTCGACGAACGCGGCCGGAGCCGCCTTCTCGTGTACCAGTCCCAGCGCTTCGGTCAGTGACTACGCGGAGCTGAGCCCGGCACCATGGTTCGGCCTGGGGATCTGCGACCACAACTCCTTCCCTGCGCTGCCCAACCAGGATGCTCCGTGCACTCCGGACAGCGACAGCAACAACCCCAACACGGCCGGCTCGGCGTTCATGGAACTGCAGTTCTATCCCCCGGGGTACGGACCGTGGCTCGATTCGGCGAGCATGGATCAGACGAGGTGGGTTGCGGCACTCAACATCGACAGCCTGGAGTGCGTGAACCCGTCGCTCCCGGGCAACCTGATCACTGGGTGCCAGACCAACCCGAAGTGCACAGAGCCGGTCAATTTCGGCATCCTCACGCTCGACGGTGTGCCGACTGGTCCGCCCGGTCCGCAGGCGCCGTCGCTGCAGACGTTCACACCGAACAGCGACACGCTGTACATGAATCCCGGCGACACCCTGAAGGTGTCGATCTTCGAAGTACCGTCTCCGGCGGGAACTCAAGGAACTACTGCCGACACGGGTGGTCTCGAGACTGAGGTCACGGACCTGAACCTCCCGGCCGGCCACAACACCGGCTTCATGATCGCGAGCGCCGCCAACGGCTTCCTGGACACCAATCCCGGAACGTGCCAGGGGAGCAACTTCAGCTTCCACGCCGAGTTCAGCACGGCCCGTCAGCAGAACCAGACTCCGTGGGCCGCGCTCGAAGGCGGCGTGCTCATGGAGGACGAGATCGGCCATTCGGAGGCGTGTGGCGCGCTCATGAACAACGATCCCGTCACCAACACGTACACCAAGGTTGAGAGCGGCGTCACGGTGCCTCAGGGGTTCAGCGACACGGGTGTCAACGACAACTGCAACGACGCCGTCGCCGACCCCTCGGGAGATCCTCCGCTCAACGGCGAGTGTGCGACGGGAACGAACTCGGGGTGCCAGCCGCAGACGTTCGAAGACGCCGCCACCGCTCCCTACCCTTACGGAGGGCAGACTGGTGCTGGCACGGGCGTGCTGGAGGTGGCTGACGGCTTCTGCCAGCCGAAGGGAGCGCATTCGGACACCGAGACCGACGGTTCGACGGTGACAACACAGAACTGGAACGACGCGGTCGGATACTGCGACACGGGCCGCTTCCAGAACGGTGACCTCGATTACGACGGCGCCACGTACCAGACCGACTGGCCCGACGGGGGGGCGACGCACCCGACGACGTTCAGGTATATCGGCCCGTTCGATCCCGCGGGCAATCCGTACAACGACGTCCAGTTGGAGACCGACGCGGCGGGCTCCGAGGGAGACTGCACGACGAGCACCGGCGCAGGCTGCACAGTGCCGCCCTATGGCGCGCTCTTCTACCCATTCTGGAGCGTCTCGAACGTGGGTCTGAACGGGATCAGCGTCGCGGGGCGGGCGAAATACTGCGTATGGAACTTCGGCAACGACGGCAACCCGGGTGAGCTCGACGACCTCGGTGGCGATTTCCCCAATCCGTCGAACGGCGGCAATCCCAACGGGCAGTACGGGTCGCCCGACGCTTCTCGCTATGGCGGCACCGTCATCCGGACAGTCACCGACAGCCACGCGAACGCGATCAACCCGCAGGTGAGCGGTCGCTTTCAGAGCCAGATCAACAACCAGACCGGTGCGGCCTACAGCTGCCCGTCGTTCACGCTCTCGCAGGTCGTACAGCCGAAGACTGGCATCCCCGAAACGCCATGGGTGCCAGCCGTCGTCATCGTCGGCCTCGGCGCGGCCGGTGGGCTGGTCGGCCTGCACCGGCGCCGGCCGGGTCGAACTCCGAAGCTCTGACGTCGCGCTGAGCGGGCTTGCCGAGCGTACGCGGCGACCGGCAAGCTGCCGCAGCGTGGCCACGCTGATCATCGGTCTCGGCAACCCCGGTCGAGAGTACGCGCGCACCCGCCACAATGTCGGCTGGATGTGCCTCGACGAGCTCGAGCGCCGCGGTCGCTTCGGGCGTGAGCGGAGAGAGGGCCCAGCACGCGTCCGAATCGGCGTGCTCGAGGGCATGGACACGGTCACGGCGCGCCCGCATACCTATATGAACCTCAGTGGTCGCGCCGGCGCTCATCTCGTCGAGAAGTTCGGCGTCGCGCCCCGCGACGTCATCGTGGTGCAGGACGAAGCGGACTTCCCGCTCGGCAAGCTCCAGGTGAAGGTGCGCGGCAGCTCGGCGGGCCACAAGGGCGTGCAGTCGCTCATGGATTCGTGGCGCACCGACGAGTTTGCCCGCCTGCGAATCGGGGTAGGACGCCCGGACGACCACGACGACCTCGTCGACCACGTGCTCGACCCGTTCACCCCAGAGGAGCTCCAGCACCTCCCTGCCATCATCGGGCGAGCGGCCGACGCCGTCATCGCGATCATGCGCGAAGGCCCGGAGAGCGCGATGACGACGTACAACCGTGCCCCAGTCGACTGAGGTCGAACCCGTCACCGCCGGTTCGCGCACGGGCGTCGCCGCGACGCTGCGGGAACGGCTCGATGCGGTGCAGCCGCTGCGCGCACTCCTCGATAGCGAGCGCGGGGTCATCAGTGGTGTTCCCTCCGGCGCGATCGGTCTGCTGGCCTCGTGGTTACGCGAACGAACGCGGCAGAACCTCGTGGTGATCTCCGCAGATCCGGAGACGATGTATTCGGACTTTCAGGTCTGGGACGGAACGCGGGTGGCGTTGTTCCCGCCCGCCGATTCGCCGCCCTTCGATCGGGTCCCACCTTCGGAGGAAGTCGTGCGCCGGCGCATCGCCACCCTCGCCGTGCTTGCGGGAGACGATCCCGCGGCGGTGATGACGTCAGCGCAAGGTCTGCTGCGGCCGACGCTGCCCGTCGCGGCCACCAGGTCGGCGATCAGCCGCGTGGTGCGCGGCCGCACGATCGCGCGCGATCAGCTGCTTGCCCAGCTCGTGGCGCTTGGCTACCGGCCGGTCTCGGCCGTCTCGGCGCCCGGAGAATTCGCGGTGCGGGGTGGCATCGTCGACGTGTTCGGGCTGGATGCGTCACGCCCGTGGCGTGCTGAATGGTTCGGCGACGACGTCGACGAGATCCGCATCTTCGAGGTCGATACGCAGGAGTCCGTTGCCAAGGTCGATTCAGTGCCGCTCTGGCCCGCACGGGAGCTGGATCTGCGTCGTGAGACTGTGCAGCGCGCGCTCGCCTCGGTCGACGCCCTGGATCTCGGATCGCTCCGGGATGACGTCCGCGAGGGGTGGGAGCGGGATCGCGGCCACCTCGCGGAATCCGTTTACGACGACGGCGTCGACGTGTTTTTCCCGTACCTCGCCGGCGATATCCCGGTCTCGCTTCTCGACCACGCCGACGACGCGCTGGTGCTGATCGCCGGCACTCGGGAGCGACTCCTGCGCGCTGCGGCGCGGCACCTGGAGGAGATCGAAGGCTTGCGCGAGCAGGAGGAAGCGCGCGGCGAGCTCCCCGCCGGTGCGCGCACCGGCCTGCTCGACGTGGTGGCGCTCGACACCGCACTGCGCGCGCGGCGAGTGTTCGAACTCGTTCGTGAGGCGGACGGACCGGATCGAGTCATCGCGGATCTGGGCTGGACCGGTGTCGAGTCATATGCGGGTAGCTTCGAGGGCTTCGCGCGTGCGGCCTCCACTGCCTTCTCCGAGCAGCGCGCCGTGCTCGCTGTGTCGCGACAGCAGCATCGCGTCGAAGAGCTGGCCGCAGATCACGGGATTGAGACGGTCGACGCAGCCGATTTCACTGCAACCACGCCACTGCCGGCGGGAACGCTGGTCGTCACCGGCGCCGACCTCTCCCAGGGTTTCGCGGCGCGGTCGGCCGCGCTTGAGGTGTACGCGGACGCGGAGCTGTTCGGCGCGCTCAAGCGCCGCGGTTCGCTGCTCGCTCGCGGAGCGCGCCGAGCCGAGTCGACGTCGGCGCGGGGTGCGCGCCGCGCCGCGACCGGACGTGTTTCGCGCGAGGCCTTCACTCTGCAGTTCGAGCCAGGAGACCTTGTGGTGCACCGCGATCACGGGATCGCACGGTTCATCGAGATGCGCACGGTCACCGATGACTCGGGCTCGGAGCACGAGTACATGGCGCTCGAGTACGCGGACTCCGACCGGCTCTTCGTCCCGGTCGAGCACCTCGACAGGGTCGATCGGTACGTCGGTGGCGCCGATTCGCATCCATCGCTGTCACGCCTCGGAGGCGGTGAGTGGGAACGAGCCAAGCGACGTGTGAAGGAGCGCACCGAGGAGGTCGCGCGCGAATTGCTCGCCCTGTACTCGCGCCGCGAGTCTGTCCCCGGTCACGCGTATGCCCCCGACGGCGCCTGGCAGCAGGAGCTTGAAGCGTCGTTTCCCTACGAGGAAACCCCGGACCAGGTGCTGGTGATGGAGGAGATCCGGCGCGACATGGAGGCGTCGCGTCCCATGGATCGAGTCGTGTGTGGCGACGTCGGATTCGGCAAGACCGAGCTTGCGGTGCGCGCCGCGTTCAAGGCGGCGGGTGAGGGGCGTCAGGTCGCAATGCTGGTGCCGACGACGGTTCTGTGCCAGCAGCACTACATGACCTTCAGCGAACGCCTCGCGCCCTTTCCGATCACGGTTCGGCAGCTGTCGCGCTTCTGCTCGGAGGAGGAGATCGCGCAGACCCTCATGGGGCTTCGCGGCGGCGGGGTCGACATCGTCATCGGCACGCACAGGCTGCTTCAGCACGACGTGGAGTTTCGCAACCTCGGGCTCGTGATCATCGACGAGGAGCAACGCTTCGGCGTACTGCAGAAGGAGCGATTCAAAGAGCTGCGTGTCGCTGTCGACGTGTTGTCGCTGTCCGCGACTCCGATCCCTCGGACGCTGCACATGTCGCTCGCCGGCATCCGCGACCTCTCGGTGATTCAGACGCCGCCTGAGGAGCGCCAGCCGATCAAGACGTATGTCACTGCGCGCGAGGACACGCTGGTGCGCGAGGTGATCACGCGCGAGCTGGCTCGCGGCGGCCAGATCTTCTTCGTGCACAACCGGGTGCAGGGCATCGAGGTCGAGGCGGAGCGTCTCCGCGCCCTGGTGCCGGAGGCGCGGATCGGTGTGGCTCATGGTCAGATGCCCGAGAGCCATCTCGCTTCCGTGATGCGGAAGTTCATCGACGGCGATGTCGACGTGCTGGTGTGCACCACCATCATCGAGTCCGGTCTCGACATACCGAATGCCAACACGATCCTCGTCAACGACTCCCACCGCCTCGGGCTCGCTCAGCTCTATCAGCTGCGCGGTCGTGTCGGCCGCGCCGGGCAGCGCGCGTACGCGTACCTGCTCTATCCGCCGCTGCGGTCGCTCAGCGAGCGTGCCGACAAGCGTCTCGAGGTCATTGCGGAACTGCAGGACCTCGGTGCCGGCTTCAAGCTTGCGATGCGCGACCTCGAGATCCGGGGTGCGGGCAACCTCCTCGGCGAGGAGCAGCACGGGGAGATCGCCGCAGTGGGCCTGGAGATGTACAACCATCTGCTCAACCAGGCGGTCACTGCTCTGCAGGGCAAACCCGTTGTCGAGGCCCCGCAGGTCACGGTGTCGTTGCCGCTGCGTGCGCTGCTTCCGCACGATTACGTCACCGACCTGCGCGTGCGGCTGCGGTGCTACCAGGAGCTGGCTGAGTCGGCCACCGAGTCGGAGCTCGAGGCTCGAGCGCGCGGGCTGGTCGACCGCTTCGGTCCGCTTCCGCCTCCCACTGAGGCGCTGCTCTATTCGCTGCGCGTGCGCCTCCTCGCCGCAGCTGCCGGGGTTGTCTCGGTCGAGACGGATCGTGCACGACGTGCGATTGTCGTGGGCCTGCCCCTGGGTCACGGTCTGGATCTGCCCACCGTGGCGGTGCAGTTCGGCCGCTCGGTCACCGTGTCGCCAACACGTGTGTACATCGACATGGAGCAGCCCTGGGAGGACGTGCTCCCTGGCGTGCTCCGGGAGCTCGGTCGGCTCACGCGCGCGCGCCTCAAGCTCCCGGCGTCAGCGTAGGCTGCGTCGAGCATGCGTGACGAAGCTGCGGCCGCCCTGCGCCGGCTCAACGAAGTTGTTGAGCAGCTTCGTGCACCCGGCGGCTGTCCCTGGGATCGGGAGCAGACCCATCGCACGTTGCGTCCGTATCTGCTGGAGGAGACGTACGAGCTGCTCGAGGCGATCGACAGCGAAGACAACGCGCGCCTGCAGGAAGAGCTCGGCGACCTCCTGCTCCAGGTGTTGATGCACTGCGCCATCGCGCAGGAGTCAGAGCAAGGCTTTGACATCGGCGATGTCGCCGCTGCGACAACCGGAAAGATGATCCATCGTCATCCGCACGTGTTCGGCGATGTCCGCGTGGGCGGAGCAGCAGACGTCGTGGTCAACTGGGAGCGGCTGAAGCAGAGCGAGAAGCGTGAGCGCCTTTCACTTCTGGACGGCGTTCCTCGTTCGCTCCCGGCGCTGGCGTTCGCGCAAGGAGTGCAGAAGCGGCCCGCTCGCGTGGGCTTCGATGAGGTTCCTTCAGTGCCGGATGCGCTCGACGACGTGCGCGCTCAGCTGGAGACCGTCGCGAATGTCGCTCCGCGAGTGCCGCGCCGCGCCGAACAAGGACAGGACTGGACACTCGGGGGAGCACCCCCCGAGTCCCCCCAGGAACGGCCTGCAGTGCGCGATGTTGAAGAAGCGGTCGGTGGACTGCTGTTCGCCGTGGTCGCCCTGGCGCGACAGTTGCGCGTGAATCCGGAAGACGCACTGCGCGGACAGGCGACTGCGTTCGCAGCTCGGTTCCGCAGGCTGGAAGCTCGTTCTCGCCAGGACGGAATCGACCTGCACGATCTCGACGCGGCGGAATGGCGCCGCCGCTGGGAGCAGTCGCGCGACTGACAGCGGGTTGTCAAATCGCCACAGCGCGCCCATCCTATGCGCTGCCGGTCGGCCTCGATCGCCAGCACGTCCCAGCACATCGTCTCAACCGAGGACCCAGCATCGATCGCACACCCCGGTCGCCCGCGTCTGCGGGCGGCAGCCGCAAACGTCTGTCCACAGCTGTGGCCGCGGCCGCCTGCGGACTTGTCGCGTTCGCGCTCTACGGGCAGCTCGCGCAGAACCGTCACCTCGATGCCGATGTGAGCACGCTCGCCGCGCAGAACGCACAGCTGCGACAGCAGATCTCCGATCGCCAGACCGAGATCGCGCTCGCCCAGACGCCGGCGTGGCTCGAGGAACAGGCGCGCAAGCTCGGCTACGTGCTGCCAGGGGAGCGCATCTACGTCCTGATTCCGCCTGGTGAGCAGGTGCCGGCGCACGGCGGTGTGGTCGCGCCGCTGCCAAGCCTCGCGCCTTCGCCGACACCGACGCCGACGCCGAATCCGTCGGCGTCGCCAACCCCGGCGGCGCCGACGCCGCAGTCGTTCCAGCTGCCCACACCGTCTCCGGGCCGATAGCGCTCGCGTTGCCGCTGCCGGAAGCGCCCGGCGCGGTGCGCTATCCTCAACGATGCGGCGTGGAGCAGTGGCAGCTCGTCGGGCTCATAACCCGAAGGTCGCCGGTTCGAGTCCGGCCGCCGCAACTCCTTTCAGAACCCGTTCCGCGAGGAACACGAAACGGAGGCGAAGGCGGATTCATTCCGCCAGAGCCGACTACGCTTTCATGCGCTGAGAAATCGCGGTGGTCGGGTGCGGATTTTTCAGCGTGCGCAGGGCGGTTTAGCTCAGGTGGTAGAGCAGCCGGTTCATACCCGGTATGTCCCTGGTTCGAGTCCAGGAACCGCCACCACGGCCGGGAAACAGGGGCGCCTGCCTGCCGCTCAGCGGGTTGCCTCGGTGGCCCGGCTGCGCCGGGCGGTGGCCACCGCGGTCGACCGCCGCGGCGTGCTGCAGCCCGGCGAGGCGATTCTCATCGCCTGCAGCGGCGGGCCGGACTCGAGCGCGCTGGTCGACGCGCTTGCCCGGCTCGGACCTCCCCGCGGCTGGCGCCTCGAGGTGGCGCATGTCGATCACGGGCTGCGTGCAGGCTCCGGCGCAGAGGCGGACCACGTGGCTGCGCTCGCCGGTGAGCGGCGGCTTGCCTTCCATTCGCTCTCCGTGACCGTGCGCCCAGGAGGCTCGCTCCAGGATCGAGCACGAGGTGCGCGGCACGCCGCGCTGGCCCAGCTGGCGCGCGGCCTCGGGGCGACGGCCATCGCCCTCGGACACACTGCCGACGACCAGGCCGAGACAGTGCTGATGCGGGCCCTGACGGGGGCGACCCCTCGCGGCCTGGTGGCGATGGCCGAGCGCAGCGGAGCGCTGGCCCGCCCGTTGCTCCGGGTATGGCGTGACGACACGCGAAGCTATTGCACTGCGCTGGGAATCATTCCCATCGACGATCCCAGCAACGCGGACATGCGCTTCCTGCGAAGCCGCGTCCGGGAGCAGGTGCTGCCCGTGCTCGAAGCCGTGTTTCCGGGTGCGCGCCGCCGCCTGGTAACGCTCTCTGCTCGGCAGCGCACCCTGCTCGAGGATGTGGCGTCACAGACCCGTGCGCATCGGGACGCGCGGGAGGCTGCATCTGTCACAGAGGAAAAATCAGGGCCATGCTAGACTGCGAGAGATGCCACGACGGGGCCTCACGTATCTCTTCATCGGCGCGGCCATCATCATCGTCGCAGCGCTGCTCTACCGGAATTTCCCGAGCCAGCCCGCCAAGGACGCAGATGAGGGGCAACTCATTGCGGCTGTCAACAACTACAAATCGCACAGCAATGACAAGGCCAACACCATCAGTGACAACAAGAGCTTTGAGGCCGAGATACAGAGCGATGGACAGACGATCATCTGGTACGACCAGAACCTCCAGCGCTACCGCACTCCAATATCGTCGTCCGACGACATCACTCGCGCAATGGAAGAGGCGGGCTTCACGAACTTCAAAGTGGACCCCAGCGGCGGCAACAGCTTGCTGAGCATCCTTCTTCCAAACCTCGTGCTCTTCGGGCTGATGGCGTTGTTCCTGTTATGGGTGTTCCGACAAACGCAGAGCGGGAACAACCAGGCGATGTCATTCGGACGAAGCCGTGCCAGGCTCCTTGCGGGTGACAAACCGGCGATCACGTTCGTCGACGTTGCCGGCGTCGAGGAAGCCAAGCAGGAGCTGAACGAGATCGTCGAGTTTCTCAAGTATCCGGACAAATTCGCGGCAGTCGGCGCACGAATCCCCAAGGGGGTGCTGCTCGTCGGTCCTCCGGGCACCGGCAAGACGCTGCTCAGCAAGGCGGTGGCGGGCGAGGCCGGTGTGCCCTTCTTCAGCATCAGCGGTTCCGAGTTCGTCGAGATGTTCGTCGGAGTCGGTGCCAGCCGAGTGCGCGATCTCTTCGATCAGGCCAAGAAGAACTCCCCCTGCATTGTGTTCGTCGACGAGATCGACGCGGTGGGGCGCCAGCGCGGCGCCGGCCTCGGCGGCGGTCACGACGAGCGCGAGCAGACGCTGAACCAGCTGCTCGTGGAGATGGACGGCTTCGAGACCAACACGCACGTGATCGTGATCGCTGCCACCAACCGGCCGGATGTCCTCGATCCCGCGCTGCTTCGCCCTGGCCGTTTCGACCGCCACGTGATGCTCGATCGACCGGATATTCGTGGACGGCGGGCGATCCTCGAGGTGCACGCGCGCAACAAGCCGCTCGATGCGTCCGTCGATCTCGAGGTGCTCGGCAAGCAGACGCCGGGGTTCAGTGGCGCCGACCTTGCCAACCTGATCAACGAAGCGGCCATCCTCGCGGCGCGATCGAACCGCAAGGTGATCACGATGAACGACCTCGAAGAGTCGATCGCACGCGTGATCGCCGGACCCGAGCGTAAGAGCCGGATGATCAGCGAGAAGGAGAAGGCGACCATCGCCTTCCATGAGATGGGTCACGCACTTGTCGGCAAGACGCTCGAACACACCGACCCGGTGCACAAGGTCACGATCGTCAGCCGGGGGATGGCACTCGGTTGGACCATGAGTCTGCCCACCGAGGATCGCTATCTCGTCAGCAAGTCCGAGCTCACCGATCAGCTGGCACAGATTCTCGGCGGACGTTGCGCAGAGGAATTGATCTTCGGCGAGGAGCACATCACCACGGGCGCGTCGGATGACATACGCAAGGCGACGCAGCTGGCTCGCAAGATGGTCACCGAGTGGGGCATGAGCGACAAGCTCGGTCCCCTCACGTTCGGCGAGCGCCAGGAGATGGTCTTCCTCGGTCGAGACTTCGGCGAGCAGCGAAACTACTCGGAGGAGATCGCGTCGGAGATCGACCAGGAGGTCCACCAGCTCGTGGCCGACGCCTTCCTCCGGGCCAAGCACGTGCTGCGCGCCCGTGAGCAGGTGCTCCGCGCGCTGGCAACGCGCTTGGTCGAGGTCGAAACGATGGACGCTGCCGAGATGGACCGTGTCATCGCCGCCACCGAATCCGCCGCAGCGGCAGCCGCCACGAAGGGGCAGGAGCCCGCTGCCGAGGCAGCCGCCGGGGCCTAGCCTCCGTTCGTTCCTTTCGGGGCGTACACTCCACGCTAGGCTGACCGCCGCGAACGCGTGCGGGGCCGGGACGCTTGGATCACGAGGTGACCGAGACGGTGGCAACCACGGGGGTGGGCGAGAGCCCACCACGTATCAGCATCATCGGCGCGGGCCGTGCAGGATCGGCTCTGGCTGCAGCCGCGCATGCGTCCGGCTGGGCCGTCGCCGCGGTCCACAGCCGCAGTCTGGCGTCCGCCCAGCGTCTCGCGGCGCTGGTCGGCGCCTCCGTCGTACGCTCGCCGGCAGCGGCGGCCCGCGCCGGGGTTCTCACGCTCATCACGGTCCCGGACCCCGCGATCGCCTCGGTGGCCGCGCAGGTCGCTGCGGGCGGTGGTTCCCGCCGGGGGAGCGCCGTGGTGCACTGCAGCGCCAGCCTGGGCCCGCTACCGCTCGCCTCGGTGCGCCAGACCGGTGCGCAAACGGGCGTGCTGCACCCACTCCAGGCGCTGACCGGAGCTGACAGCGCGCCGCTGCTGCGCGACGCGTACTTTCGTGTCGAGTCGGATACGCGGCTGCTGCCGCTGCTGCTCCGCTTCGTGTCGGACCTCGGCGGGCACGCGCTGACGATCGCGCCGGAGGCTCGCGCTCTCTACCACGCCGCCGCCGTGCTCGCCGGCAATGCGCCCCTCGCCCTGCTGTCCCGGGCCGCGCGCATCCTCGAAGACGCCGGGGTCGACGCGGCCACCGCGAACGCCGCCCTGACCCGCCTGCTCGAAGGCGCAGCATCCAACGCGCGTGGCGAGGGCCCGCGGCGGGCGCTGTCCGGGCCGATCGCTCGAGGGGACGCCGCAACGGTGCGGACCCATCTCGAGGCTCTCGCCGTCGATCCCGATGCCTTTGAAATCTACCTCGTCATGGCGCGTGAGACGCTCGCGCTCGTGGGCACCGAGGGTCGCGAGGCGGTGGCGGCGGCGCTCGATCGTTCCGCCCTCCTGTCTCGGAAACAGGTCACTCCTGCGCGGGTTGCCTGATGCCGGTGACCATCAACGACCTGCTCGCGGCCAAGCGCGAGGGACGTCGCTTCGCGATGCTGACCGCGTACGACTATCCCACCGCGCGATTGCTCGCCGAGGCAGGCGTGGAGGTGCTCCTCGTCGGGGATTCCCTCGGCGACAACGTGCTCGGCCACCCGAACACGCTCCCCGTGAGCATGGAGGACATGCTCCATCACGCGCGAGCGGTGGCCCGGGGTGCGCCGCAGGTGCTGCTGATCGGCGACCTTCCGTTCGGCTCCTACCAGCAGTCCGCAGAACAAGCGATCGACAACTCCGTGGCCTTCCTCAAGGCGGGCATGCACGGCGTCAAGCTCGAGGGCGGTTGGGTGATCGAAACCGTGGCGCGGCTGGTCGAGCGGGGGATACCCGTGATGGGCCACCTCGGCCTGACCCCGCAATCCGTCAACTCTTTCGGTGGCATGCGCGTGCAGGGACGGAGCGACGACGCACGGCGGCGGCTGCTGTCCGACGCACAGGCGCTCCAGTCCGCAGGCGCCTTCGCGCTCGTCCTGGAGGGAATCCCCCGCGACCTGGCTGCTGAAGTGACGGCGACGCTGTCGATTCCCACCATCGGCATCGGCGCGGGGCCCGATTGCGACGCACAGGTGCTGATCATTTACGACCTGATCGGGATCAGCGAACACACCCGTGGTTCGGTCCCGAAGTTCGCGCGCGCATACGCCGACGTCGGGGACCGCATCGTGGCCGCGGCGCGCGCATTCGCGGATGACGTGCGCGAGGGTCGCTTTCCTGACGATGCTCACTCGTACCACTGACGCACCGACGCGGCTCACCGCGCCCGCCGACCTGCGCCGCTGGGCGCTGCGGTGCCACGCGGCCGGGATGACGGTTGGTCTCGTGCCGACCATGGGAGCGCTGCACGACGGTCATCGCAGCCTGGTGCGCAGAGCGGTGGTCGAATGCGACCGCGTCGTCGTCAGCATCTTCGTGAATCCCCGGCAATTCGCTCCCCACGAGGACTACCAGCGGTACCCCCGCCCACTGGCCGCCGATCTCCAGCTGATCGCCGAGGACCGCGCCGACGCGGTGTTCGTTCCTTCGGCGGCGGCGATGTTTGGGCCGCGGGCCGCCACGAGCGTGAGCGTGCACGGCCTCGGTGACGGGCTCGAGGGAGCCCTGCGCCCAGGCCACTTCGACGGGGTTGCCCTGGTGGTGGCCAAGCTGTTCATCGCCTGCCGGCCGGACCGCGCGTATTTCGGCCGCAAGGATGCCCAGCAGTGCGCCGTTGTCTCGCGCCTGGCGGAGGATCTCGACACCGGAGTCGAGGTCGTGCTGTGTCCGACGGTCCGAGACCGCGACGGGCTCGCGCTGTCCAGCCGCAACGCGTACCTCAGCGCCGACGAGCGACGCCGGGCACAGGCCATCCCGGCCGGCCTGGCCTGCGCCGCCGAGCTGTTCGCCCGCGGGGAGCGGAGCGCCGCGGCGCTCCGCGCGGCGGTGGTCCGCGAGCTGGGCATGGCCGGGATCGACGCCGACTATGTCGTCGTGATTGATCCAACCGACTTTTCCGACGTGACGATTGCATCGTCGGGATGCGAAATCCTTGTGGCTGCTAAGATAGGGGCGACCAAGCTCATAGACCAATTGCGGCTGGGTCTCGACGAAGCGCCCGTCATCCATGGCGCGGCGGGAGCAACATGCAACGGGTCCTCATGAAATCGAAGATTCACCGTGCCACCGTGACGCGGGCGGATCTCGATTACGAAGGGTCGTGTGGTATCGATCGTCAGCTGTTGCGCGCCGCCGATATCGCCGTCGGCGAGCAGGTGCACGTTGTGAACCTGACCAACGGATCGCGTGCGGTCACGTATGCCATCGAGGGAGAGAGCGGCGAGATCTCACTGAACGGTGCGATGGCGCAGCTCGGGTCGCCGGGCGATGTGGTGATCATCATCGCGTACGCGAGCGTCGACGAAGCCGAGGTGGTCACATTCGGGCCGTCGACCGTTCAGGTCGACGAAGCCAATCGGATTCGAGACAAGGCGGCGGTCAGCTGAACGCGCGAGCCAGCCTCAGCACCGCCGGCGGAGCACATTCCGTCGCAGGCACAGCAGGTTGGTTCGACGTCATCGTCATCGGTAGCGGCATCGCCGGATTGGTCGCGGCGCTCACCGCGGGACAGCGCGTTCGTGTGCTGCTGGTGACCAAGGGCGCGGTGGACGACGGCTGCAGCCGCTGGGCCCAGGGCGGGATCGCCGCCGCGGTCGGACCGGGTGACTCACCGGAGCAGCATTATCAGGACACGATCGACGCCGGTCGAGGATTATGCAATGCGGACGCGGTTCGCGTGCTCGTCGAGGAAGGCCCTGCGCGGATCCGCGACCTGATCGAGTGGGGCGTCTCATTCGACACCCAGGACGGTGCGCTCCTGCTGGCCCGCGAAGCTGCGCATTCCGAGCCGCGCATCCTGCACGCACGCGGTGACGGCACCGGGCTCGAGATCGAGACGGCGTTGATACGGCGTCTGCAGGCGTCGGGCGTGACGGTCATGGAGCGCGCCCTTGTGACTGGACTGCTCACCGACGACAGCGGCCGCTGCATTGGCATCGAGATGTTCGATGCGGATGGCGAGTTGCGCAACGTCGCCGCGAACGCCGTCGTCCTCGCCAGCGGTGGCGCCGGCCAGTTGTGGCGCAACACCACCAACCCTGGGTCCGCGACCGGCGACGGCATCGCCCTCGCGTACGAGGCGGGCGCGGAGGTCGTGGCGATGGAGTTCATGCAATTCCATCCGACCGCTCTGGCGATCGACGGAGCGCCCCGTTTCCTCATCAGCGAGGCGGTGCGCGGGGAGGGTGCGCACATCGTGGACTCGACCGGGCGTCGTTTCGTGCTCGACAGCGATCCCCGTGGCGAGCTGGCCGGCCGCGACGTCGTCGCTCGGGCGATCTGGGACGAACTGCAGCGCAGCGGGGAGTCGTATGTGTACCTCGATTGCGCGCCGGTCGGACCGCGTGCGGCCGTTCGCTTTCCGGCGATCCAGCGGACGTGCATGGAATTCGGCATCGACATCTCGCGCGACCGGATACCGATCGCGCCGGCCGCGCACTACCTCATCGGCGGTGTCGGCGCAGATCTCACCGGCGCAACGACGGTCGCGGGGCTCTACGCATGCGGCGAGGTAGCGCACAGCGGTGTGCACGGCGCGAACCGGCTGGCCAGCAACAGCCTCCTCGAGTCCGCAGTGTTCGCGCATCGCGCGGCCACGCGCGCCGTCTCCGATTGGGCCGAGGCGGCTCCGCCGAGGGTCACGGCCCACCCATCGCGATCGACTGTGGATACGACGCATCGTTTCGACCTCCCGCTGCAGCGGCTTCGTGACGCGATGTGGGAGGGCGCAGGAGTGGTTCGAGACGCTGGCGGGCTTCGCCGCGCCGCGACCGTGTGCGAGGAGATGATCCACTCAAGCGCCGGCGACACGTCTCCGGCCGCGTCTCGCGCCCGCGCCACTGCGACGACCGCATCGCTGGTCTGCGCCGCCGCGCTCATCCGCGAGGAGAGTCGCGGCTGTCACCTTCGTTCGGATTTTCCAGAAGCAGCCGAGCAATGGCATGGCCTCGTCGCCATGCAGAAGCAAAGAGGAGCACGCCTTGACCGCAACACTTGAGCCGATTACCGAAGCGCTCGCGACAGAGAACATCGATTCGCTCATCGAGGCCGCGCTCGCCGAGGACGTCGGTCCCGGGGACGTGACCACCGATGCGGTGATCCCGATGGACATGACCTGTCGCGGGAAGATCGTCTGCAAGGCGGACGGCGTCATCGCCGGACTCAGCATCACGCAGCGCGTGTTTCAGCTCGTCGACCCGCGGATCCAGTTCGACCCCAAGACCAGAGACGGTGAGCGCGTGCAGGAGGACCAAATCGTCGCGAGACTCTTCGGTCCGGCCCGCGGGATTCTTCGCGGCGAGCGGGTCGGGTTGAACTTCCTGCAGCACCTGAGCGGCATCGCGACGATCACCGCGAAGTACGTGAAGGCTGTTGACGGTACGAAGACGCAGATCCTCGACACGCGCAAGACCACTCCCGGTCTGCGCGGCCTGGAGAAGTACGCGACCCGTATGGGCGGCGCGGTGAACCATCGAATGGGCCTGTACGACGCGGTCCTCATCAAGGACACCCACCTCGCGCTGACGGGTGGCATCGGCCCGGCGCTGCGCTGCGCGCGCAAGGTGTACCCCGAGGGCGACATCAACGTCGAGGTCAGCAACAGCCAGGAGCTCGAGCAGGCGATCGCCGACAAGGCACCGCGCATCCTGCTCGACAACTTCGCTCCCGGTCAGGTACGCGAAGCGATGCAGGTGATCCGCGGGCGCGCGCAGGTGGAGGTGAGTGGCGGCGTCCAGGTCAACAACGCACGCGCCTACGCACTCGCCGGCGCCGACTACATCAGCGTCGGCGCACTGACGCACTCCGCCGTCGCGCTCGACTTCTCGATGAAGGTCACTCGCTACTGAGCATTCGGGACTCAGCACTCATCCGGCCGGGGTCGCGGTCGGAACCCCGCTGGGGTCCCGCCGCTCAGCTCTCGCCTCGCCCTCAGCTCCGACCACGGTCCGGCTCGGCTCCGAGATGCCCCCTTGCCGGATGAGTGCTTCCTCCCTCCTGTCAGAGCTCGCAGGCGCCGGGGCGGCCCGACCTCGTACCCGGAACGAGATTCCGCGTGAGTGCCGCACCGTTCGCGTTAGCTTTCGAGGGCCGCCACGAGCTCTTCTTGTAGATAGCCGAGCGCCATCAGGATGCCGAATTCGCGACTGTTGCGCGTCGTCTCATCGACGCTCTCCTCCCAGCCGTCGACCTCGAGGTTGAGCATGTCGCCGGCCGCGATCCGAAGATGGTTGAGCGCGCGCAACCAGGCGATCGCCTGCGCTTCGGTGAGCGGCAGCGTGTCCTCGCCCGCGGAGAGCGAGTCGGTGACCACCGTGATGTCGGCTTCGCAGCCCGCGAGGTAGTCGGGCTTCACCCAACGCGTGTATTCAGCCTGGAGGTCTGCCTCTGGGTACGCCAGGCTGAGCGCATCGCGGACCTCGGGCAGCGAGGGTGTGAGGTCGGAGATGATGCCGAGCAGAGCGTCCCTTTCGCGAGCGCTCAGCCGCACCTGAATGCGCCCGCGCCGCCGCAGCACCTGAGCCAACGCAGCGGCCGGTCAGGAACGGGCGAGGGTCGCGTGGAGGCCGAATGCGTGGAGCCGGGTCACGGAGACCTCGGCCTGCTCGCGCGGCTGGGTGGCGACGACGGCGCGACCCTCGTTGTGCACCTGCAGCATCAGCCGCGTGGCGGTCTCGTGGTCGTAGCCGAACAGCCTGCGGAACACGAGCACGACGTACGTCATCAGGGTGACAGGGTCGTTCCACACGACGATGTTCCACCCGAATTGATGGGCGACGTGCTCCCGCCGGGTGGGGGCTTCAACCGGCGTGGGCGCCGTGGTCGTCGCCATCTGCACAGAGTAGTCCAGTCCGGCGGCGCCCGGAAGGGCGGAGCCGTCGACGCTACGAGATCAGGCCGCGCTGGGGTCGGAGGACATGTCGAACGCACCAGCCCACAACGTCGACGCGGGACGCGGCGAGGCCGGGGCTCCCGGCCGGACGGCTGGAGCGTCGAGGACCGCCTGCAGCGGAAGCTCGCAGTTGTGGCAAACGATCCAGATTGGCCCGGGCTCGCTGACCTGCCGCTCCAACCGGTGACGTTCGCCGCACTCTTCGCAGGTGATGGTGACGCGCATTTCGGGGTAGAGCCTCACATCGCGCTGCGACGCGGCTTTGGCCTCGCTGTATTGGCCCGGCAACACCATGAAACGAATCGCCGACGGTGCCCCGTCTGGGATCTCGGACGATCCAGTGGTAGAATCGCGGCAATTCATTGCAGAAGGGGCAAACGCGCCCCCGCGAATCAGACCCGGCGGTCGGTGCCCCATGGGCAGCAGCCGGGAGCGCCCCTACAAGGAGATCGTTGACCCCGACCCAGACCCAAGAGCCCGAGACCCTGACCATGGAGGACCTCCTCAAGGAGGACCAGAACTCGATCCGGGCTCTCGCCCACGGCGACATCGTCGATGGCACCGTGGTTCGCGTCGATCCCGATGAGGTGCTCGTCGACATCGGCGCCAAGAGCGAAGGCATCATCTCCAACCGAGAGCTCGCCGCCCGTGGTGAGCAGCCCGTCTCGCTCAACTCCGGCGACCAGATCAAGGTCTACGTCATCCAGCCCGAGGACGAGCACGGCAACGTGGTGCTCAGCCTGCGCAAGGCGCGCGCGGAGGGGATCTGGCAGGCGGTCGCGGAGAAGGAGTCCGAGGGCGAGATTCTCGACGCCGAGGTGCGCGAGCAGAACAAGGGCGGGCTGATCGTCAACATCATGGGTCTGCGGGGGTTTCTTCCCTCGAGCCAGGTGGCGCGACAGTTCAGCGGCAACCTGATGGAGCTTGTCGGGACAAAGATTCCCGTCAAGATCCTCGAGGTCAATCGCAAGCGAAACCGCCTCATCGTTTCGCAGCGTGCTGCCCAGGACGAGGATCGTGCTCGTCAGCGCGAGGAGCTGTTCGAGAAGCTCCACGTTGGCGACGAGGTCACCGGGAAGGTGAGTGGGCTGACGTCGTACGGGGCGTTCGTCAACCTCGGCGGCGCCGATGGGCTCATCCACATCAGCGAACTGTCGTGGGACCGCATCACCAGCGTGAGCGACGTCCTCAATGTCGGCGACGAGGTTCGTGTCAAGGTCATCAAGCTCGATCCGGAACTCTCCCGGATCAGCCTCTCACTGCGTCAGATGTCCGAGGATCCCTGGGACACGATCGAGCAGCGATTCCCGCCTGGCAAAGCGGTCACCGGCGAGGTCACCAAGACCAAGAAGTACGGCGCGTTCCTGCAGATTGCCGACGGCGTGGAGGGCTTGTTGCACATCAGCGAGCTTTCCTGGGACCACGTCGAGCGCACCGAGGACGTGCTCAAGGTCGGCGACCAGGTGGAAGTCATGGTCCTGAACGCAGACAAAGTGCGGCGGCGCATCAGTCTGTCGCTGCGGCAGCTGCACGAGGGTGGTCCGCCCGCTGACGCCGACTACACGCCACCGACGTACGACTTTCCTGAGGACGAGGACGAAGGGGAAGCGCCTGCCCCGCCACCGGTGGTGGCGCCCAGCACGACTGTCAACGGAGCGTCGGCCGCCGTGGAGCAGCCCGCAACTCCTGAGGACGAGGGACAGGACAACACTGTGGATGAGACCGCGGACGTCGAGGTGACGCCCTAGCCGGCGCGGTCCTCGGGCGTCGGCCCCGTTTCCGCGGGGGCACGGCCCCGTATTCGCAAAGTTGCTTCGGGATCCGCGCGGGTGGGCATAATGGGGAAGTTCCCAGGGTCCCTCGTCTGACCTCCACCATACCTGGGGGGGTCGGTGGGGGCGTCGGAGGCTGACCTTGTACCCGTTCGAGAGATTTACGGAGAGAGCGAAGAAAGTCCTCACGCTTGCGCAGGAGGAAGCGGAGCGCTCTCACCATTCCTACATCGGCACTGAGCATCTGCTGCTCGGGCTGCTGCGCGAAGGCGAAGGTCTGGCTGCCAAGGTCCTCAACAACCTCGGCGTCGAGATCAACAAGGTGCGCAGCACCATCGAGTCGGTGCTCGGCCGCAACGAGCGGATCATCATCCAGCAGATCATTCCCACCTCGCGCGTCAAGAAGGTGATCGAGATCTCCTTCGAGGAAGCGCGGCGGATGGGAAACAACTACGTCGGCACCGAGCATTTGCTGCTTGGCCTGCTCATCGAGGGCGAGGGCATCGCTGCTCATGTGCTCGAAGACCTCGGTGCGAACCTGGAAAAGGTCCGTGGCGAGATCGAGCGGCTGCTGCATGAGTCGGGACTCGAGGAAGAGGCAAAGGAGGCGCAGAAGAAGCCTTCGAAGACCCCCCTTCTCGACCAGTTCTGCCGCGATCTCACCGATCTGGCGCAGAAGAATCTGCTCGATCCGGTGATCGGACGCGCGATGGAGATCGAGCGCGTGGTGCAGATCCTGAGCCGGCGCACAAAGAACAATCCGGCGCTCATCGGCGAGCCCGGCGTCGGCAAGACTGCCATCGCCGAAGGGCTCGCACAACAGATCATCCTCGGCAACATCCCCGAGTCGCTGATGGGCAAGCGCGTGCTGACGCTCGACATGGGCGCGCTCGTCGCCGGCACGAAGTACCGCGGCGAGTTCGAGGAGCGCCTGAAGAAGATCCTCGACGAGATCCGCCAGTCGCGTGAGGTCGTGCTGTTCATCGACGAGCTGCACACGCTGGTCGGCGCAGGCGCAGCTGAGGGTGCGATCGACGCGGCCAACATCCTCAAGCCGGCACTCGCCCGTGGCGAGATCCAATGTATCGGCGCGACGACGCTCAACGAGTACCGCAAGTACATCGAGAAGGATGCAGCCCTCGAGCGCCGCTTCCAGCCGGTGTTCGTCGACGAGCCGACGCTGCAGGAGACGGTCGAGATCCTGCACGGCATCCGTCCGCTGTACGAGAAGCATCACCGGGTTCGCATCACCGACGACGCGTTGAAGGCTGCGGCCGAGCTGTCGGTTCGCTACGTCAGCGATCGTTCCCTGCCTGACAAGGCAATCGACCTGATCGACGAGGCGAGTGCTCGAGTGCGCATGAAGCTCACCACCACGCCGGATGGCTTGCGCGAGCAGCAGAAGCAGATTCGCGAGCTGCAGACGCAGAAGGAAGAGGCCATCGCGGCGCAGGACTACGAAACCGCCGCCAACTTCCGCGACCAGGAGAAGAAGCTCAAGGAGGGCTACGTCTCCGAAGAGATGAAGTGGCGTGACGAGCTCGGCCAGACCGTGCCCGACGTCACCGAAGAGCACATCGCGGAGATCATCTCGTCGTGGACCGGGGTCCCGGTCTCGCGACTCGTCGAGGAGGAGACCTCGCGCCTGCTGCGCATGGAGGACGAGATCCACAAGCGCCTCGTGGGTCAGGACGACGCGGTCAGGGTGATATCGCAGGCCGTGCGCCGAGCCCGCGCAGGACTCAAGGATTCCAAGCGTCCGATCGGCTCGTTCATGTTCCTCGGACCGACCGGGGTCGGTAAGACGGAGCTCGCACGCTCACTCGCCGCCTTCCTGTTCGACAACGAGGACGCGATCATCCGGCTCGACATGAGCGAGTTCATGGAGCGTCACTCCACCGCACGACTCGTGGGGTCGCCACCCGGGTACGTCGGCTATGACGAGGGTGGTCAGCTCACCGAGGCCGTGCGCCGGCGCCCCTACTCGGTGGTGCTTTTCGACGAGATCGAGAAGGCGCATCCCGAGGTCTTCAACATGCTCTTGCAGATCCTCGAGGACGGACGTCTGTCCGATGCCAAGGGCAAAGCCGTCAACTTCAGCAACACGATCATCATCATGACCAGCAACCTCGGCGTGTCCAATCTGAAGTTGAACATGTCGCTGGGATTCCAGCCGGCAGTGCCTGATGAGCGGTCGTCGGACTCCGAGCACGCGAAAATGCGCGACACGATCATGGACGACCTGAAGAAGCAGTTCCGGCCGGAGTTCCTCAACCGCGTCGACGCGGTGGTCGTGTTCCAACGTCTCACGCACGTGCAGATGAAGACGATCGTGGACCTCATGCTCGCCAAGGTTGCGCAGCATCTTGCGGCCCAGGAGCTCTCCTTCACCGTGAGCGACGAGGCGAAGGACAAGATCGTGGAAGAGGGCTTCGATAAGATCTACGGGGCACGTCCGCTGCGCCGTGTGATCCAGCGCGTGATCGAGGACCCCCTCAGCGAGGAGCTGTTGCGTCTCAAGCATGGCCCCGGAGACCAGGTGCTCGTGGACGTCACCGAGGGCGACGTGAAGATGCGCTTGGTCCCCAAGGGGGGGCGGCGCGAGAAGAAAGAGAAGGCCGAAGCGCCCGCCGCAGCGGCAGGAAGCGGCACGCAACCCGCCGACTGACAAGCCCTGACGCCTTCGTCATACTGGGCCTGCGTCGAGGCGCAGTGCGCCAACAGCGGCGTGGCGAGCCGCCTCGAGGGTGTGTGGAGGTGCAGGACGTGTACGGAACCATCATGCGTGCGCGCGTCAAGCCGGGCCGGCGGGCCGAGTACGAGAAGACCTTTCGGGACATGGTGCCCAGCGCCGAGGAGTACGGACGTGGGCTGCACTCGGTCGAGATCGCTTGGGAGGACAAGGACCCGGACCGGCTTGCGGTCATCGTCCACTTCCGCGATCGCGAGAGCTACATCGCCAACGCCAACCGGCCGGAGACGAACGCCGATTACCAAAAGCAGCTGGAATATTTCGACGGCGCGCCCGAGTGGATCGACGTCAACTACGCGCAGTACGTCGGACAGCCGCTGACAGAGGGTGCGGCCGCGGGCGCCTGACGATCGGCCGCTGATTCCGGCGGACCGTCGATCTCGGCCTGCGGGCGCTGCGTCACCGCAGGCTCCCACATCGCACGGGCGCGTCACGGTGCCAAGACGGCTCGGTGTCGTGGCGGGCCAGTCCCGCAGCGCCCACATATAACTCGGGCATGCGCAGACGCCGCTTGGTGGCGGTAGCGGTTTGCTTCGGCGCGCTCGTTCCCATCGCGGCCAGCGCGGACGCAGCGGGCCTCTCCGTCGCGCCCGCCAACTTCGACCCCGCGAATCCGGCAACGCGCTCCTATTTCATCGAGACGATCGCTCCCGGGGGCACGTTCACCGATCAGGTGCGCGTCGCAAACGCAAGCAAAACGGCCCTGCACCTCTATGTCTATCCCGTCGACGGGTTCACCGGCGTCACATCCGGAGCCGTGTACGCCAATCGGCAGGATCCGGTCAGAACGTGGGGCGCTTGGGTCACACCGGCGGTGTCGACCATGCTCGTACCCGCCCGGACGACGACGCTGGTGTCATTCACAGTGCGTGTGCCCACGGGTGCGTCGGCAGGCGATCACCTGGCTGGAATCGCATTCGAGGACACGCAGCCCGCCACCACGTCCGGGTCGGTGCAGGTGACAACCATCTATCGAGCAGTAGTCGGCGTGCTCACCAAGGTCCCAGGCGCTGCGTCATTCCACGTGCGCGTCTACGGGGCGACGATCCAGCCGCTGAGCAACCAGTCTCACCTGGCGGCGATCGTGATCCGGCTGGGTGACGACGGCCTGCTGCTCGGCAAACCGAAGGTCACCGTCACCGTCTCGGGACCGAGCGGCTACCACGACACCGTCAGCCGGCAGCTGGACACAATCCTGCCCGGCGACGTCATTTCGTTTCCATTCCCGTGGCCGGACAGTCTCGCCGCGGGCTCGTACACGGTCAGTGTCGCTGCCACCGGCCCGGGCATGAGTCACCCGTCGACCCTGACCCGAACCCAGGCGCTCGGCACTCCCCTGCAGGGGGTGCTGCCGAACGGGAAGACGGCGCCGCCGGCCAATTCAGACAGTGGGTCCGCCGGCCCGCTCGTATCGCTCCTGCTGTCAGTGCTGCTGGCGATCAACGTGGGAGCCGGGGTGTGGCTGCTCGCCGTCAGATGGAGGCGGCGCGGTCGCGCCGGCGCCGAGGCGGTCTCGCTGCGGCAGCGGCGAACCTCGTAACAGAAGCGATTGGCGCGCGTGACCGCTCAACCACCGGTGCGCGATCCGCTCCCCCGACCATAAGGCCAGCTTCCAACACCCGGTAGCGGGCTCACAGGTTCGAGAGGAGAACCATCATGAGATGGAGTCATCGGCGGGCCATCCTGGCAGGCAGCGTTTGCGCCCTGGCAGCGACGGTAGGCTGGGCGCTGCCCGCGGCGGCTGCGACTGGGACTGCGTCGATCTCCGCCGGCACGCTCTTCTTCGTGACCACCCCGCCGAACGTCACCTTCTCGGTGACGCTCAACGGCCTCGATCAGACCTCGACCGCCGCCGAAGCGATCGACGTGGGCGACGCGACAGGGTCGGGCACCGGATGGAACCTCACCGCGACCTCGACGACCTTCACGTGTGCGCCGGCGTCGTGCGGCGTGACGCGCTATCTCTCAACCAGCGCCACAACGTTGGCGGGCGCGCCGACCGCGACGTGCGACGGCGGGTCGTCGTGCGCGTTGCCATCGAACGCCGTCCCGTACCCGTACACGATGCCGGCCGGGTTGTTTGCGCCGCTGGCCACCAAGTTCTTCGACGCCACCGCCAACTCGGGGATGGGCGACCAGACGGTGACTCCCACGTGGAGTTTGAGCGTTCCGGCGACCACATACGCGGGAACCTACACATCGACCTGGACCATCTCGCTGGTCTCGGGTCCCTAGCCTGAGCGGCAGAGGCTGAGGCCGGCGGAGAAGCGATGCGCCGCGTACTACTCACCGGCTCTGTGCTCGCCCTGTTCGTGGCATTGCCCACGGCGGTCAGTGCGGATGTCGGCGGTCTCGGGGTTGCTCCGGCCCACTACGATCCGTCCAACCCCGCAACGCGTTCGTACTTCATCCGCTCGGTCCCTGCGGGCGGGAGCTTCAGCGACGCGGTTGCTGTGTCGAACTCTGGCACCGGGACGCTGCAGCTCGCCGTTTATCCCGTCGACGGACTGACCGCGGTGACGTCGGGCGCGGTGTTCTCCAACGAGGGTGCGGTCTCCAAATGGGGCTCGTGGATCACTCCCGCTGTCTCGAGTGTCACCGTGGGGCCGGGCTCGACCGTCGATGTGCCGTTCACGGTCAGTGTGCCGTCCAACGCGACGCCCGGTGACCACCTCGCTGGTATCGCATTCCAAGATGCGGTCCCATCGAGCGGTGGCGGCAGCGGTGCTGTGCAGGTCAACACCGTGTACCGCGCAGTGGTCGGCGTGCTCGTCCAGGTGCCGGGCTCGGCCGCGTTCCACGTCTGCGTCGGACAGGTGTCCACCCAGGCAAGCGGCAATTCCTCATACCCGACAACAGTGAGCGTCGTTCTCGGTGACGACGGCCGGCTTCTCGGCAAACCGACGCTTGCGGTCGCTGTCACCGGTCCCGGTGGATACAACTCCACGCAGACGAGAACGCTCGACACGATCCTACCGGGCGACGAGATCGCGTACCCATTTCCATGGCCGGACGCAATCAACAACACCTACCACGTCGCAGTGTCGGTGACGGCGCCGGGGATGACGAGCGTGTCCACCTGCCTTTCGAATGTGACGTTCCCGCCCGGTTCGAGCTCGGTTGGTCCGCCCAACGTGCCACCTACCGGCACGACCACGCCGCCACAGCATCACGGCGCCGGCTTCCGCAGGTCGCCCAGCTCCGGAGCGGGCGCCGCGACCGCGGGACCGCCATCGAGCGATACCTGGCTGAACTACCTGCCCAAGTTGCTGGCGCAGTTGATCGTCAAGTCGACATTCCCGTTCCTCCTGGCCCTGCTCGCCTTCTTCTTCTTGATCGTGCAGGACCGCATCGACCGACGCGACCCGAAGCTCGCACTTGCGCCCGCGCGTCCCGACCCTGAGCTCAACTTTCCGGCCCCATCACGGAGGGTGATGGCATGAGCGCAAGCGCGGAGGGCACACGTTGGAAGTCGAGCGACCTGGTTCCGCTCGCAGACCGCCTCCGGTACATGATGATGTTCCGGATCGCCGCGGCAGCACTGACGGTGACGTTCGTCGAGCTGCAGTGGGTCGGGGCCGGCGCCGACGCGACGACCATCATCAAGGCCACACTCGCGTTCATCGGCTTCTCGGGCGCCGGATACATGCTGTGGCACCGACTGCGCGGTCAGAGCCTCTTTCTCTTTGGAGCGATGCTCATCGCCGACGGCATCTTCCTTGTGTGGGTGTCGTACGCAACCGGGGGCGCCGCAAGCCCGCTGCGCTTCCTGATCCTCCTGCACCTGATCACCGTTGCGCTGCTTGCGTCGTACCGGACTGCGGTGAAGCTCGCGATCTGGCATTCGTTGCTGCTGTTCGGGATTCTGTACGGCGAACAGGTCAACATCCTCCGCCCGATCGCCGGTGACCCGGCGATATTCGGCGCGACACCGCAGTCGATCGCTCCCTTCATCACCATCCTCTGGTTGGTGGCGCTCTCAACCGCCACGTTCTCGGCGATCAACGAACGAGAGTTGCGGCGTCGTCGGTACGACCTCGAGGCGCTCGCCTCCCTGTCGGCCGATCTCGAGCAGGCAACGCAAGCGACCGCCGTCGCTGAGGCGCTGCTCGACAGCCTTGCCGACACCTTCGACCTCGGGCGCAGCGTGGTGGTGACCGGTGTCAACAATGACGAGCTGAAGGTGCTGGCCGGTCGTGGCATCGTTGCGCCCGAGGAGGTCGCGCCCGCCCTGCGCGCCGACTCGCTCGCCAAGCGCGCGTGGCAGACGCGGACGACGACTCTGACATCGCACCTCGCACCCGGCGACGCGTGGCTTCGCGACATGATGCCGCTGGCGCGCAACCTCGTCCTGGTGCCGATGTCCGCAGAGGGACGCTGCATCGCACTCCTCGTGGCAGAGCACGGCCTGCGCAACGGCTCACGGATCGAACGACGCGTGATGACGATGGTCGAGCGTTTCGCCGGGCAGACCGCGATGGCGCTCAACGGTGCCGCGCTGTTGGCACAGATGCGCGAGCAGGCGGCGACGGATCCGCTCACCGGCCTGGCCAACCGACGCACGTTCCAGACCGAGCTCGACAAGAACCTGTCGCGCGCCGGGAGCATCGGTGAGCAGGTGTCGCTGGTGATGATCGACATCGACCACTTCAAGCGCCTGAACGACAAGTTCGGCCACCAGGCCGGCGACCAGATCATCCGCGAGGTCGCCTGCGTGCTCGCCCTCAGCTGCCGGGACTTCGACACCGCCGCGAGGTACGGCGGCGAGGAGTTCGCGTTGATCCTCCCGGGCTGCAACGAGCTCAACGCGATCGCCACCGCTGAGCGCCTGCGCGCCGCGGTCAGCGAGCTCACCGGCGTGACATCGGTCACCGTGAGCGCAGGCGCGGCGACATTCCCCATGCACGCGTCCGACCGGGAGTCGCTCATCAAGGCGGCGGACGACGCTCTGTACGAAGCCAAGCGTGGCGGACGCAATCGCGTCGAAGGAGCGCCACGGACCCTCACCGTGCACGTGGAGCCGCGCCGCGCCGAACGCCGAGGCGCGTGATGCGGCGGCGGTCCGCACGCACCACGGCGGCCGCGATCGCGCTCGCCGCAGTCCTGGTTCCTACGATTGCCGCAGCGGCAGGCACGTGGAACATCGTGAGTTCTCCAAACGGGTCCGCGGCGACGAGCAATGCGCTGCAGTCCACCGCGGCGATCAGCAGCTCGGACATATGGGCGGCCGGCTACTACAACACCGGAACTGCGAACCAGACCCTGACCGAGCACTACAACGGAGCGAGCTGGGCAGCGGTCACGTCAGCGAACACCGGCGCCGCCCAGAACAACCAGCTCTACAGCGTCGCGGCCGCTTCAACGAATGACGTCTGGGCCGTCGGCTCATACCACAACGGAACCAAGGATCAAACGCTCATCGAGCACTGGAATGGGAGTGCATGGGCGGTTGTGACCTCACCCAACACCGGCGCAGCGCAGGACAACGTTCTGCGCGCGGTCAGCGTCGTATCCAGCTCGGACGTGTGGGCGGTCGGCTACGCGGGCGCTGTGCATCAGACCCTCACCGAGCACTGGAACGGCGCGGGCTGGTCGGTCGTCGCCTCGCCGAGCACCGGAGGGTCCAACGAGCTCTATGGTGTCGCAGCGGCTTCCACCACAGACGTGTGGGCGGTCGGGAACGAAGACAGCCTCGGCATCAACCTGACCCTGACACTGCACTACAACGGCGTCTCATGGTCGATCGTCGGCTCGGCGCACCTTTCCGGCAACTATTACGAGTACCTGCAATCCGTGACCGCGGTCTCCAGCTCCGACGTGTGGGCTGTCGGCATGGCTGTCAAGCACAACAACACGATCTATCAGACGCTGACCGAGCACTGGAACGGCGCGTCGTGGACCGTCGTCGGCTCTCCGGTCACCAGCGCCTCGCAGAGCAACTTCCTCACCGGCGTGGCAGCGACCAGCACCGGGAATGTCTGGGCGGTGGGTTACGTGACCGTCGGCGTCTTCGGCAATCAGACTCTCACCGAGGACTGGGACGGCAGCTCCTGGTCGATCGTGAGCTCGGCCGACACCAGCGCCACACAGTCCAACAGTCTGTACGGCGTGGCGGCCATCAGCGCGGGCAACTTATGGGCGGTGGGCAGTTACACCAACGGCGCCAGTCAGACGCTGATCGAGCGGTACACCGGGACGAGCTGGTCGATCGTCGCCTCGCCCAATGCCACGAGCGGAGACCAGCTTAGATCGGTCGCGACGGTCACGCCGAGTGACGTGTGGGCGGTGGGTTTCTCGCTCACGGCATCCGGAGCTCATCAGACGCTCACCGAACACTGGGACGGCAGCACGTGGTCGGTGGTCGCCTCCCCGAACGTCGCCTCCGCGCAGGAGAGCTTGCTGGCCGGCGTCGCCGCAGTGTCGACGTCCGACGTCTACGCCGTAGGGAACTCCCTGAGCGCGGGTGGCTACGAGCAGACGCTCATAGAGCACTGGAACGGCACGGCGTGGTCGATCGTCGCCTCGCCGGACAGCAGCGCCACGCAGGACAACGTGCTCACGTCGGTCACGGCGATCAGCACGTCCGACGTGTGGGGTGTCGGCTACTATGCCAACGCCGGTACCAACCAGACGTTGATCGAGCACTGGAACGGCGCGGCGTGGACGATCGTGGCATCACCGAACACCGGTCCGGCTCAGGCCAACGTGCTGCATAGCGTCAGCCAGGTGGGGAGCGGCGATGTGTGGGCCGTCGGCGCCTACGACAACGCCGGCACCAGTCAGACGCTGACCGAACACTGGAACGGCGCTGCGTGGTCGATCGTCGCCTCTGCGAACACGAGCCCTGCGCAGAGCAATTTCCTGGTATCCGCGTCGGCGGTCAGCACGTCGGACGTATGGACGGTGGGGTATTACAGCAGCGGGGGGATCAGCCAGACGTTGACCGAGCACTGGGACGGTAGTGCATGGTCGATCGTCGCATCTCCCAACACATCTGCGGCGCAGAACAACCTGCTCGAGGCGGTCAGCGCCGTATCCGCCAGCGACGTCTGGGCCACGGGTTACGACGTCGGGGGCTCGACCGCACAGACACTGGCCGAGCACTGGGACGGCTCCGCGTGGACCATCGCCACCTCCGCGAACACGAATGCCTCCGTGGACAATCAGCTGTTTGCCATCGCGATGCTGTCGACATCGAGCGGGTGGGCGGTGGGCAACTCCGGCGCATCCGCCACGCTCGTCGAGGACTACGTCTCCGCAGGCTGCAATGGCGGTGCGCTGGCGCTTCCCGACCCGGGGGCTCAGAACTTCGCTCCGCTCACTCTGACGGGTGTTGACCAGACTGCATCGACCGTGGTCACGCTGCAGCCGAGCGACCTGACCGGCAGCGGGTCCGGCTGGAACGTTCAAGTCACCGCCTCGCAATTCAGCAGCGGCCCGCACGCGCTGCCGGCGTCGGCGACGTCGGTGACGGCGGCCGGGGCCGCCGCCAGCATGGCCGGCACCTGCAGCCTGCCGAGCAACTCGGTCACGTATCCGGTCACGCTGGGCACCCTCCCGGTCAAGATCTACGACGCAGCCGCGGGCAGCGGAGCGGGACCGGCGAATGTCCCATTCGTCTTCACCCTCGGTGTGCCCGCCAACACGTACGCCGGAAGCTACACGTCGACCTGGGTCTTCAGCATCGCCTCAGGCCCCTGACGAGGGCGCCGGCCGCCGGCGCGGACCCCATGGGGGTATGAGTGGTCTCCCTCGGGTTGGGTACGCTAGAGGGTCAATGCCGAACGATCAGATCGTCATCCGCGGCGCGCGCGAACACAACCTCAAGAACATCGACCTGACGCTCCCTCGAGACCGGCTGATCGTGATCACCGGACTCTCGGGCAGCGGAAAGTCGTCGCTTGCGTTCGACACGATCTATGCCGAGGGTCAGCGCCGCTACGTCGAGTCGCTCAGCGCATATGCGCGGCAGTTCCTCGGACAGATGGAGAAACCCGATGTCGATCACATCGACGGGCTGAGCCCCGCCATCTCCATAGACCAGAAGGGGACCAGCAAGAATCCCCGCTCGACCGTCGGCACGGTGACGGAGATCTACGACTACCTGCGGCTGCTGTATGCGCGGATCGGGCATCCCCACTGCCCCAACTGCGGGCGCGAGATCAGCAAACAGTCCATCGAGCAGATCGCGGACCAGGTGCTGGCGCTCCCCGAGGGAACGCGGCTTCTGATCACGGCTCCAATGGTGCAGGGGCGCAAGGGTGAGCACCGAGACGTGTTCGACGAAGCCCGGCGCAAGGGCTACGTGCGAGCCCGGGTGGATGGCGAGATTCATGACCTGTCCGAGCCGATCGCGCTCGACAAGAAGTACAAGCACGACATCGAGATCGTCGTCGATCGCGTGGTGATCAACCCGGATCTGCGCTCACGATTGCACGATTCGCTCGAGCAGGCCTCCAAGCTCAGCGATGGCCTGATCCTGTTGATCCCCGCGGAAGACGGATCAGAGCTGTCCGAAATGCTGTTCTCCGAGGACTTCGCGTGCGTCTATTGCGGGATCTCGATGGAGGAGCCGGCGCCGCGCAACTTCTCGTTCAACAATCCCCACGGCGCCTGCCCGGTCTGCATGGGTCTCGGCATGCGCCTCGAGGTGGACCCGGACGCCGTCGTCCCGGACCCGCACCTGAGCATCGATGAGGGTGCGCTCTCGGGATGGACACGCGGGCCGTCGCAGCACTGGTTGATGGAAGTGCTGGAGTCGGTGTGCAAGCGCTTTCGCATCCCGATCGACGTCCCATGGGAAGAGCTGAGCGCCAAGGAGCAGCGCCTCATCCTCTACGGCCTGCCCAAGGATGAGACGGTTCGCATGCGATACACGACGCACAGCGGACACACGCGCAGCTTCGAGGCCGGGTACGAAGGCGTGATCAACAACCTCGAGCGCCGCTACCGCGAGACCGACTCCGAGTGGGTCAAGCAAGAGATCGAGCGGATGATGATGCAGAAGCCGTGTCCCGCCTGCAACGGTGGCAGGTTGAAGCCCGAGTACCTCGCGGTGACGATCGACGGCATGAGCATCGTGGACTTCGTGCGGCACAGCGTCCTGGGTGCGTTCGAGCGCATCCAGACCCTGCACCTCTCTGTGCGCGAGGAGCTGATCGCCCGTCAGGTGCTCAAGGAGATCCGGGAGCGCCTCGGCTTTCTGCACGATGTCGGGCTCGACTACCTGACGATTGACCGCTCTGCCGCCAGCCTGAGCGGGGGAGAGGCGCAGCGCATCCGCCTCGCCACGCAGATCGGGAGCAAGCTGATGGGCGTGCTCTACATCCTCGACGAGCCGTCGATCGGGCTCCACCAGCGCGACAACCACAAGCTGCTGCACACGCTGACAGCGCTGCGAGACATCGGCAACACGCTGATCGTCGTCGAGCATGACGAGGAAACCATCCGGTCGGCCGACTATGTTGTCGACATCGGACCGGGCGCGGGCGAGCACGGAGGCCACATCGTCGCTGCGGGAAGCGTGGAGGAGGTGCTCGCCGTACCCGAGAGCATCACCGCGCAGTTCCTGCGCGGTGACCAGAGCATCCCCACGCCGCTGATCCGCAGGCCACAGAGCGCCCGGCAGCTGGTGGTGCGCGGTGCTCAGGAGAACAACCTCAAGAGCATCGACGTCTCGTTCCCGCTCGGTCTGTTCATCGCCGTTTCCGGGGTGAGCGGCAGCGGCAAGAGCACGCTGGTCAACGACATCCTCTACCGGCGTCTCGCGCAGCACCTCTACCGTGCCAAGCAGCGGCCGGGCAAGCACGCCAAGATCGAGGGATTGCAGCACATCGACAAGGTCATCGATGTCGACCAGTCACCGATCGGCCGCACCCCGCGCAGCAACCCCGCGACGTACGTCGGTGTGTTCACCGACATTCGCGACCTGTTCGCGAAGCTTCCGGAGGCGAGGGTGCGCGGCTACCGGCCGGGCAGGTTCTCGTTCAACGTCGTCGGCGGGCGGTGTGAGGCCTGCGCGGGCGACGGCATGATCAAGATCGAGATGCACTTCCTGCCGGACGTCTATGTGCCGTGCGACGTGTGCAAGGGACGTCGCTACAACCGCGAGGCGCTCGAGGTGAAGTTCCGCGGCAAGAGCATCGCCGATGTCCTCGACATGACCGTCGACGAGGCGGCCAAGCTGTTCGAGAACCAGCCGCGAATCCTTCGCCGCCTGCGCACGTTGCAGGATGTCGGACTCGGCTATATCAGACTGGGTCAGCCGGCGACGCAGCTGAGCGGTGGAGAGGCGCAGCGGGTGAAGCTGAGCACCGAGCTCTCGCGGCGAGACACCGGCAGCACGTTGTACATCCTCGACGAGCCGACCACCGGGCTGCACTTCGCCGACGTGGAGAAGCTGCTGGCAGTGCTCCACCGCCTGGTCGATGCGGGGAACACGGTCATCGTGATCGAGCACAACCTCGACGTTCTCAAGACCGCTGACCACATCATTGATCTGGGGCCGGGTGGTGGCGACAGCGGCGGCGAGGTGGTGGCGTCCGGGACGCCGGAACAGGTCATTCAGGAGCCGGAGAGCGCCACCGGTGCGTACCTCGCTCGTGTCCTACCCAAGGGCCTCGGGCACGTCGGCGACGGCCTCGCCGGACAGCGCCGGCGTCCCGACAGAAGTGGCGGCCGCGCCCAACGCACAGTGGCTGTCTCGGTGTGATGGCGCCGTTAACATTCGCTAACAGCGTTGCCGTGCGTGGGTACTGTGCCTCAGTATGGACGCGGTGAGTTGGCTCCCCCCAACCAATTGAGGAGTAGTGCCTATGTCGTTGCTCACCATTGCGCAGGTTCTCTCCGGCGAAGCCCTGGTATCGCCGGGCGGGGTCGTGGACACCGAGACCGCTGCCGGCTCGGATGCGGAGATGTGGCTTGCTGAGCCCGCCTTCGAGCCGCCAGCCGTCCTCGCCCGCGGCGCGCCCCAGCGCGAGAGGGAAGCGGTAACTCTCGAGGTCCCGGTCCTGATCTAGTCCGCGGGCGGCGAGCCGCCGTCCGGTTCTGGTTCCAAAATTTGACGCGTTCGTTGCGCGCGAACGTGTCCGATCACGATCACAACCAGCTAGGGTGATCGGATGCTGAACCCGGAAGGTGACGAACGTCGCCAGCGCCTCCGCCGGCTCGACGACTGTCTGACGCTGCTCGAGCAGGCTCACGAGCTGGAGATGACCCTGGTCACTGACCGCATGGCCGAGGCGATCTCCGAGCGTGTCCCGACCATTCATGAAGGGATGCTGATCGCCGACGCGATCGAGGAGGTGCTCCGGCAGCAGGAGCCGTACATGGTGCAGATCCGGCCCGAGGTCTCCCGCCGGGTCCGCCGCCGCCGCGACCCGTTCGACGTTCGGCTGCTGCTGAACCGGCGCTGAGCCCTCCGGCCTGAAAACGGCCGAGGTGCGGTGACGCCGGTACACTCGGGCGAGTGAGCGCCTTCGGCTTCGATCCCGAGCAGCTCTTCAGGCGCCGCGGCGGCGGATCGCGCCCTCGCGTGGTCCGCACCGGCGGCGGCCGCAACCGCCGGCGGCTGATCGCCGTCGGGGTGGTCGTCGCGGTGATCCTCATCATCGTCGTGGGCCGCTGGGCCCTCGGACTGCGCAGCGATTACCTGTTCTACTCGAGCCTCGGCCACACCAATGTCTTCTGGACGCCGTTCGTCGCTCAGCTGGTCCTGTTCATCATCGGGCTGGCTCTCACCGGCATCGTGGTCGGCGCGAACGTGCCGGGATGGGCCGCCGCGGCCAAGCGCCTCGACCGCAACGGCGGTCGGGTCATCGGTGTGGTCGGAGGCCTGGTCGCGCTGATCGCAGGCATCGTCGGCGGCATCATCCTCGCCGGCCAGTGGCAGACCGTGCTGCTCTGGCTCCACGGGCAGTCGTTCGGCGCCACCGATCCGGCGTTCGGCGCGGACTACTCCTTCTTCATCTTCACGCTGCCGGTGATCGACGCGTTCTCCGGGCTGCTCTGGGCGGGCGCGATTCTCGGCCTGCTCGGCGCGGTGGCCACTGGTGCGATCGCGCTGCTGGTCGAGAATTCGCCGAGCGAGGTGCCACTTCCGCTCAACCCGCCGCCCGGAAGTACGCCTCGGGATGCGCTGCGCGTCGCCATACGGCACGCCGGCATCGCGGTTGCGGTGATCTTCCTGCTCGCGGCGCTGGGCGCCCATTTCGGCGTCTATCACCTCGCCACGTCCAGTCACGACAACGGCCTGATCGGCCTCGACGCCACGCAGCGCAACGTCGTCCGCCCTGTGCTGGGCGGGCTGCAGGTCGTCGCGCTCATCCTGGCGGCCGGCACCATCGTCTTCCTGGTGCGGCGCTGGAGCACGGCGTCGATCGGGACCGGCGTCGCCCTTGGCGTGGTCCTCTTCGGGTGGCTCATCGGCGCCGGTCTCGCCCAGGGCATCCCCGCCGGCATCTACCAGGCCACCTCAGTGGGCCCCAACGCCCAGCAGGCCCAAAAGCCGACCATCAGCGACTTTCTGGCGACGAGCCGCTACGCGTGGGATCTCCAGGACGGCGGATCGAACCCAGAGGTCCAGCCGCGATCGTTCGGACAGCCCCACGCGCCGACGCTTCAGGATCTCGTTGCGGACATCGGCACGCTGCGCAACGTCCGCATCCAGGACTTTCGCCAGCTTCCCGACACGCTCGCGCAGATCGATCGCAGCCGCAGCTACCAGACGTACCCGACGATCACCGTCGACCGCTACTCAGACGGTGCCGGCGGCCAGACCGAGGTGATGCTGGGGCCGCGCGAGATCGCCGAGGGTGACGTCCCCAATGCGACGTTCGTCAACACCGCGCTCAACTACACGCACGGATACGGCGTGACGGCTGTGTCGGTGAACCAGGTCGGCCAGGAGGGCAAGCCACAGATCCTCGTCGGGAGGCAGCCGATGAGAGAGGTGACCCCGGGTTCGCCCCCCGATCTCTCGTTCGGCGGCAGCACAGCGGCAGACCCGCGCGTCTACTGCGGCCTGTCCACCACGCAGGCGGTGGTGACGGGTACGACGCAGAGCGAGTTCGACTATCCATCCGGTAGCGGCGACGCGACGACGCATGCCGGTCCGGACGAGCAGGGGATCAGCATCGGCAACCCCATCGACAAGCTCGCGGTATCGCTGAGCGCCTTTGGCGGCTTCGATCTCTTCCTCAACAACTCGCTGACGCCCAACAGCCGCGTCCTGCTCCATCGGGAGATCACCAACCGCATCAACACGCTCGCGCCGTTTCTCAGAGTGGACGCCGACCCGTACGTCGTCGTCGATCCGGGATCGGGGCACCTGATGTACATCGCCGACGCCTACGTCGACACGACGCTGTTCCCGGAGTCGTTCCAGCTGGCGAACGACGGGACGTCGTACATGCGCAACACGGTGAAGGTGGTGGTCGACGCCAAGACGTGCGCCACCACCCTCTACGCGGTCGATCCCAGAGAGCCGATCACCGCCGCGTGGAGCGCCATCTATCCGGGCCTGCTCACTCCGTTCAATCAGATGCCGATGTCCCTGCGGTCGCACCTCCGCTACCCGGAGGACCTGTTCGAGGCTCAGGCGCAGGTGTATGCGGTGGTGCACGTGCACGACCCCGCCGTCTTCTTCAACGGCAGTGACCGCTACCAGATCGCGCAGGAGACGATAAACGGCCAGCAGCAGAACACGCAGGCGTACTACGTGGAAGCGACACTGCCCGGCGACAGCAAACCGTCCTTCGTGCTGCTGCAGACGTTCTCACCCGGTACCAGTGGCAGCGGCACCAGCGCCAACAACATGACCGCGTGGCTCGCCGCGCAATGCGATTACACGACCACGAACCACCCGCACCTGGTCTCGGTGCGCCTGAACAACGCCGACAACGTGCTCGGCCCGCTGCAGTTCGACAACAACATCAACACCGACCCCACCATCAGCTCTCAGATCACATTGCTCAGCCAGCACGGCTCGCAGGTGATCTTGGGAAACGTCATCGTCCTGCCGTTCAACAACGACTCGTTCCTCTACGTCCGTCCGCTGTACGTGCTCGCCTCCAGCGGGACCGGCACGTCCTTCCCGCAGCTCCGCGACGTCATCGTGGGCACGCAGAACGCGGTCTCGGACGCGAACTCGTTCCCTGCCGCTCTGCAGACGCTGCTCGCCACCACCACGCCGATTCCGGGGCTGGGTGGCACAACAACGCCCTCACCCTCTCCGTCGCCTTCGCCGTCGCCAACCTCGAGCGCCTCGCCCTCTCCGACCCCGACCTCGACGCTCGCGCAGCAGATCATCACCCTGTCGAACAAGCTCGTGGCGGACAATCAGGCGGCGCAGGCGGCGTTGCGCAACGGGGACTACGCGACCTACGGAAAGGACGAGGCGCAGGTGCAGCAGGACATCACCCAGCTGCAACAGCTGCTGTCTCAGCAGTCGAGCGCATCGCCCTCGCCGAGCCCCTGACGGGGCGAGACCGATGGAATCGATCGCTCCCGGCATCAAACAGCTCGACACGCTGCTCGGTGGCATGCGGCGGATGACTGCGGGATTCCTCATCGAAGGGACACAGCCGGCGCTCGTGGAGACGGGCTCGCAGACCAGCGTCGCCGCAGTACGGGACGCGCTGCACGGCGCCGGCGTGGACGCGGGCGCGCTTCGCTGGATCATCGTCACCCACATTCATCTCGACCACGCCGGTGGTGTGGGTGACCTCGCCGCGGCGTTCCCTGGCGCGGCGGTCGTCGTGCACGAACGGGGAGCGAGACACCTGATCGACCCCTCACGGCTCATCGACAGCGCCGCTCGCGTGTACGGGCCGCTCCTGGACGGCCTCTACGGTCGCATGACGCCGGTGCCGCAGGAGCGCGTCATCGCCGCGAGCGACGGATTTCGCATCGACGTCGGCGACGGTCGATCGCTGCTGATGATCGACTCGCCCGGGCATGCGCAGCACCATCACGCGGTGCTCGACGAGCAGACCGGCACCCTGATGGTGGGAGACGCGGTCGGAGTGCGCTTGCCGGACATCGGCATCCTGCGGCCGGCCACTCCGCCGCCCGACTTCGACCTCGAGCTCGCGACGCAGAGCCTGCGTCGATTCGCCGAGTTGCGTCCGGTAAGCGTGGTGCTTACGCACTACGGGCCGGTTGCGGAGCCGATGGCGACGCTCGCCGCGGCCGAGGAAACGTTGCAGCGGTGGGTTCAGGTCGCGGAGGAGACGCTCGTGTCCGCCGCGGAGGCCGGAGTCGATGACGTCGCCGGCGCGCTCGCAGACGCGTTCGCAGTCTCCCCCGAGGAACTGCCGGACGAAGCACGAGACCGGTTCGAGGTGCTCAACGGCATCCACAGCAACGCGGCGGGCATCGTTCGATACCTGAGGCGACGAGCCGCCGCCACGCCGGCGTGAGGCTGCCGGCCCTCGACCGCAGCCGCCTGCTCGCGGCGGTGGTACTGAGCGCATGCGTCGGCCTGGCTGGGGGAGCCCTAGCCGCCTGGGGGATCTATTCGCACTTCGGCCCCGCGGAGCGCGTCGTGACGCAGACCATCACGACTCAACCCGGCCAGTCGCCGGGGACGAGCCTCACGGTGGCGGCGGTGGCGCAGCAGAAGGCGTCGGGAGTCGTCGAGGTCGTGACCCAGCCGATCGACACCACCACCCTGCGAACGGGTGGCGCTCGCGGGTTTGCGAGCGGCTTTGTCGTCAGCGCCGACGGCCTGATCGTGACCACCGTTCATGCGGTCGAGGGAGCGACCGCGTTGCGCGTCACGACCGCTGACGGACGCGGCTACGACGCGACCATCGTTCGCGCCGACGCCGCGCACGGCGTTGTGCTGCTGCGGGCCTCAGGCGCTCAGGGCCTCACGCCGTTGACGATGGCTGGCTCGGCGGCCGTGCCCGGTGACCTGGTGATCGCCGTCGCGCGTCCGCCGTTCTCGTCCCTCCTGGTGAGCAGCGGCACGGTCAGCGGCACGAGCGGGACCATCACGCTTGCCGACGGCGAACCGACGCTCTCGGACGTGACCACCGTCGACGACATCCCCGACCCGCGCCAGGACGGGGCGCCCCTTCTGAACGGCGGCGGCGACGTGGTCGGAGTGGTCGTGGCGGCCGGTGCCGCCTCGCCCGGCGTGGTCGCGCTGTCGGCGCCGGCGGCGACCGCTCTGGTCAATCGCGTGAACGGGGGCGCAGCGCAGCCGGCACTCGGCGCTCACTCGTTGCTGCTCGACCCCGCCACCGCCGCGGCCGCAGGGGCGCCCGCCGGTGGACTGATCCTCAGCGTCGACGCCGGCGGGCCCGCGGCGCTGGCGGGGCTCAGCCCCGGAGACGTCGTGACCGAGGTTGACGGGTCAGCCGTGGATTCCGCCCGGCCGTTCGACGCTGTGGCTCTCGGCCTGGAGCCCGAGCAGCAGATCACGCTGAGCGTCTGGCGGTCCGGCACCACGCTGACGCTCGTGCTCACGGTCGGCGCCGCCTGAGATGATGCCCACGTGGAGCTGACCTACCTCGGGCTCTCGTGCATCCGGCTGCGCGGCCGCGACGCGACCGTCGTGGTCGACCCGCCGAGTGCGGCGCTTCCCGGACTGGCCAAGGCGACGCCCGACATCGTGGTGCGCACTGACGCGACGACCGACGCGGACAAGCTCCGACCCCGCGAGGGCCACGCCCAGGAGGTGAGCGGGCCAGGGGAATTCGAAGTGCGCGGCGTGAGCATTTTCGGCATGCCTACCGGCGAAACCACCGTGATGCGTGTCGATCTCGACGAGATCCGCATCGTGGCGGCGGGCCGCCTGCAGCGACAGCTGACCGAGGACGAGATCGACGCGCTCGGCCATGTCGACGTGCTCGTCGTGCCCGTAGGTGGGGGCGACGCGCTCAGCGCTGGCGACGCCACCAAGCTGGTGAGCGCCATCGAGCCGAGCATCGTGGTCCCGGCCCGCTACCGCGTCCCCGGTGGCGCCGGCGCCGAGTACGAGCCGGTCGACAAGTTCGCCAAGGAGATGGGCCTCGCCGAAGGCGCCTGGCAGTCACAACCGAAACTGAGCCTCAGCGGGCCTCCTGGGGAGTCCGACGAGACGAAGCTCGTCATCCTCGAACCACGCGGCGCCTGATTCGCCCCGTGGCGGCTGGCATTCGCGGTGACCGCCCCCGGACGATGGGATCTCTCTCCGGGGCACGGCGTCGAGCCGCCCGGGCGTGAACTCATAAAGCGCTTCGCAGTGACAGGGGGCGGCTCGCGCCTGACATCTCGCTCGACGAGCGCTCCGACCTGTTCCGTCTCGCTCCGATGATCACCCCTTGACGAGAGATCCCACCGTCCGGGGGCGTTACCGGCTGAAGCAGTGCTGCGGGGCGAACATCAGTGCGCCTGTGGCTCCAGGTCCCTGATACACTGGTCAATATCCTTCCCGGGAGGCTCTGCGCATGGCGAAGTTCGTGTTCGTGACTGGCGGAGTCGTCTCTTCTCTCGGCAAGGGCATCACGGCTGCGTCGATCGGCACGATTCTCAAGGCGCGCGGTCTGCACGTCGGGATGCAGAAGCTGGATCCGTACCTCAACGTCGATCCCGGCACGATGTCGCCGTATCAGCACGGTGAGGTCTTCGTCACCGACGACGGCGCCGAGACCGACCTCGACCTCGGTCACTACGAACGGTTCGTCGACGTCTCACTGAGCAAGGCCAGCAACGTCACGACCGGCAAGATCTACGCGTCGGTGATCGCCAAGGAGAGACGCGGCGATTACCTGGGCGGGACGGTGCAGGTGATCCCGCACATCACGAATGAGATCAAGCATCGCATCCTGCGTGTTGCGGAGAACGAGCTTCCCGAGCCCGACGTGGTCATCGTCGAGGTCGGCGGCACCGTCGGCGACATCGAGTCGTTGCCTTTCCTCGAGGCAATCCGGCAGATGAAGAACGACATCGGTCGCAATCACGTGTGCTACGTGCACCTGACGCTCGTCCCCTTCGTCAATGCCAGCGAGGAGTTCAAGAGCAAGCCCACGCAGCACTCGGTGAACACGCTGCGGTCGATCGGCATTCAGCCGGATGTGATCGTGGCGCGCAGCGAGCGTCCGATCGGGCAGTCGCTCAAGGACAAGGTCGCGCTGTTCGGCGACGTCGAGAAGCGTGCGGTGATCAACGTCCCAGATGCGAGCTCCATCTATCAGGTGCCGCTCATGCTCGAGGAGGCCGGCCTCGGCGAGTACATCTGCGACCTCATCGGCCTCGACGCCCGCGAGCCGAACCTGGTCGAGTGGCGCGACCTCTGCGCCCGGATCGCGGCCCCCAAGCCGCCGGTGCGCATCGCGGTGGTGGGCAAGTACGTCGAGATGCCGGACGCCTACATCAGCGTCATCGAATCGCTTCGCCACGCCGCGCTCCACTGCGGCGCCGACCTCCAGCTCCTCTGGGTGAACTCGGAGACCTTGGACGCGAGCACGGCGCCACTGGACGATGCCGACGGCATCGTGGTCCCCGGCGGTTTCGGCCATCGCGGCATCGAGGGCAAGGTCCTCGCCTCACGGTTCGCGCGGCGCAACCTCGTCCCGTACCTCGGTCTGTGCCTTGGGATGCAGTGCGCCGTCGTCGACATCGCGCGCGAAGTTCTAGACGCTCCTGACGCGAACTCAACCGAGTTCAACGCCTTCACCCCGCACCCGATCATCGACCTCCTCCCCGAGCAGCGCGACATCGAGGAGAAGGGCGGCACGATGCGCCTCGGCCTCTACCCGTGCAAGCTGATCCCGGAGACGCGGGCGGCGGCGGCGTACGGCGAGGCGGTCGTGTACGAGCGGCATCGTCACCGCTTCGAATTCAACAACCACTATCGCGAGCCGCTGGCCGGCGCCGGCGTCGTGTTCTCCGGCACCTCGCCCAACGGACGGCTGGTCGAGATCATCGAGCTCAACGACCACCCCTTCTTCATGGGCTCACAGTTTCATCCCGAGTTCCGCTCTCGTCCCGGGCGACCGCATCCGCTGTTTCGCGAGTTCATGATCGCCGCGACGGAGCGCGCGCACGGGCAACGCCCCGGGCGCGCCGAGGTCATTCCGGCCGCAGCTATCGCAGAACCCGTCGAAGCGCAACGCTGACCTGGGACTGAGGGTCGACGCCGGCACATAACCGTTTTCTGCGCGCGCCGTTGCATCGACATCAACAGTGCGGTGGGGGAGGAACACACGATGTCCGTGCGATGGGTGGCCCCAGTGGCGCTGGCTGCGCCGGTCCTCCTCGCAGGATGCAATGCATTCGCGCACGATTCCGCGTCGGCGCCGGCTGCCTCGCTGGATGTTTCCACGCGTCAGGGAGCCGCAGCCGTTCCTCGGGTTGAACGTCCGCTGCAGGTGATCGCCCCGCGCGAGCGGTATCTCGTGATCGAGAGCCCACGCAGCGACGGCGCGTACACGCTGGAGCTGGCCGGCGTACGAGGCGCAGTCGTCGCTTCCACGGTCATACCCACGGCCGCCGTCTGGACTCCGGTCGCCGGTCCGTCCGGTGCGTACTGGCTCGACGGCGACAGCGTGCGCCTGCTCACACCGGCCGGCGCGACGCGGGTCATCGGCACGGTGCCGAGCGGTGTGGACGGGTTCGTCGTGTCCCCGTTCGGGGACGCGTTCGCCTACGCGACGACCACAGTGATGTCCACGTCGAACCAGACCACCGACAATCGTATCGTCGTGCAGCAGATCGGTGGAACGTCACGGGCGGTTGCAGACCAAGTCGATGACTGGTCGAGTCCGTCTGCGGACGCGCCGCAGGCGTGGACGTACGGCTTGATGAGCTGGACGGACCAGGGGATCGTCTTCCGGCGCGAGGTGACCGGCGCCTGTGGTTGTGCCGCGTTCGACATGCAGATGCTCTCGGCGTACACCGGGCTCGTCGACCCGGCGAGCGGTGCGACCACCGATCTCACGTCGGCACAGGACTGTCCGCTCTCGGGGTATGGCGTGTCGGTGGCCGCGTGCTTCCACGTCACCGGCACCGGCGCCGCCGATGAGCTTCGCGTCACGACCACCGATGCCGCATCGCGACACTTCACGATGTCGGGGCTCAACGACGGCGGCGACGCGGTGCTGTCGGGTGACGGCCGCACGGTCGCCTACGAGACCGTGCCGACCGCCGACTCAGGCTGCGGCTCGGCGGTGTATCCGACCACGCTGCACGTGCTCGACCTCACCCGCGGCCAGGCGACCGAGGCCGCCATCGAGGGGCTCACCATCAAGGTCTGGCCGTATCAGGGCCCGATCCTCGGTGAGGTCAGCGGAGGGTCCGGGTCGTCGATCGTCAGCATCGACCCGACGACTCTGGCGGCCGATACGGTGTGGACGGGCGCGCTCGGGTCGCGTCTGATCGGCCTCTCCTGAGCGCACCGGCGCCATAACGCAGGTCGCGATGCGTTGGAGTGGCACCGGCGCTGCCGATAATGGCGGTGCGATGAGCACGGTTGCGCGGACAACCCCGGTCGCCTCGGCGCGGATCAGTCGCGACCGTCACCGCGGCCTCGAGCTGCTGCGCGCCACCGAAGCCGCAGCCCTCTCGGTGGGGCGATGGCTGGGGCGGGGCGACAAGACGGGTACACGCGACGCCGGCCAGCAGGTCATGGAAGAGGCGCTGATGAGCATGCCGTTCGACGGCCGCATCGTCATCGGCGCTGAGGCACCGAACAACCGCCTGGTGCCGGGCATGCGCATCGGCTCGGGGCGTGATCGGGTCGACCTGGCGGTCATACCGGTCGACGGAGTCAGCCTCGTGTCCGGCGGTCTGAGCCAGGCGCTCAGCGTCGCGGCGGCGGCCGAGCCGGGTGGGATCCTCCCGCCACCGCCGGTCGCCTACATGCACAAGATCGCCGTGGGTCCGGACGCCCGCGGTGCCATCGACATCACGGACTCGCCGGAGAACAACCTGCGCCGCATCGCGTTCGCCATGAACGTGCAGGTCCAGGACCTCACGGTCGTGCTCCTCGATCGTCCCCGCCACCAGGCGCTGCTGGAACGCATCCGCGGGTTGGGGGCTCGCGTGGCGCTCGTCAGCGATGGCGATGTCGGGCTGGCGATGATGCCGGCATGGCCGGAGAGCGGCATCGACGTGATGATCGGCAGCGGGGGCACCAGCGAGGCGATCGTCGCCGCCTGCGCGCTGCGCTGCCTCGGCGGTGAACTGCAGTGCCGGCCGTGGGTGCGCCATGCGGACGAGGCCGCCGCGATCCAGGCTGCCGGCCACGACGCGGAGCTGGCCATCAGCATGGAGCAGCTCGTCCCCGGCAAGGAGGTGAGCATCGCGGTCACCGGGATCAGCGGCGGCGGCCTGTTGCGCGGAGTCCTCTATCACAACTGGTGGGCCGAGACCCATAGCCTGGTGATGCGCGCGCAAAGCGGCACGGTGCGCGAAATCTCGACGAAGCACCACGTCGCGCTCCGGCCGGAAGAAGCGCGTAAGGTGCGCTGACTCATGGCGACCGCTGCTGCGCGGCCCCCGGTCGGGGCCGAGACCAACCCTTTGCTGCGCCCACCGGCGATGCCGCTGCGAGCGGGGCTGTGGCTGGCGAGCCATGCACTGCGCGTGCTCGGCAAGGTGCGCTACGGATTTGCCGACGCACTGGGTATCGCCGTCTACGCGTGCTCGCCTGCGGGTCGTCGACGTTGCGCGGCGAACCACCAGCGTCTGAATCCCGGCGTCGACGACCGCGGCGCGCGGCGCCGTGCCCGGCGTTCGTACCGCGAGTTCATGCGCACATCCTTCGATTTCGCGTGGGAGTATGCGATGCCACCGCGCGCGATGCGCAAGCACTTTCGCGCGTACGGGCTCGAGCACGTTTGGGCTGCGCAGGAAACCAATGGAGGGGGCATCTTCGCGCTCGCGCACTACGGGGCCTGGGACGTCGCTGCGGCGTGCGCACTGGCGTGCGATATACCACTGGTCACCGTGATGCGAGCGATCGGAACCGACCTGATCACCCGCATCGCGCTGTGGGCTCGCCGCAAGCAGGACATGGAGGTCCTGATCACGGGCAGCGCGGCGCGCGGCCTGGTGAACGCGGTGCGCCGGGGACGCTTCGCGGCGTTGCTGTGCGACATTCCAGAACGGGGCGCGACGGTGGACGTCGATTTCTGCGGCGGCAAGGTCAGGTTCTCGACCGCCTCCGCGTGGTTGGCGCGCACCACGGGTGTCCCGATCATGTGCGTCGATTGCTGGCGGGAGGACGGGCTCTATCACATGGTCATCCACGAGCAGATCCATGTCGGACCCGACGAAAGAGACGTCGACGTCATGCAGCGGGTGGCGTCGACCCTGGAGCGCGCGGTGCGTCACGAACCGGGTCAGTGGTACCCGTTCAGCGAGATGTACGTCGACTGAACCGCCTATTTGTGCACCGGGTCGACGCCGGGGTCGGTTCGCGGCCCCATCAGCGGACGGCCGGGGCGCTCGTCGAACACGAGACGATCTCGGATCAGGCGCCAGAGGTGACCGTATGTGCGGACATCGTCCGGCAGACCCTCGAGCCTGCGGAGCAGCAGCAACACGAGAATCGCGCAGAACCCGAGAGAGACGGTGAGGCCGTCGAAGAAGAACGAGACGACAGGCAGGACGAGGAACGCGAGCAGCACCGCCATCGCGATGCGCCCGCGGATCGCGCCCCACGCGTAGCACATCAACACCGCGATCAGGCCGGCAAGGCTCAGGGCTGCGATCGTTCCCGTCGCCACCGCCACGCCCCGGCCGCCGTTGAATCGCAGATACACCGGCCAGCCGTTGCCGACCACGGCGAAGACCGCCACGAGGACGGCGACTCCGATGGGAAAGCCGAGCAGACGGGCGATCAGCACGGGGACGAATCCCTGGGCGAACTGCAGCGGGCCGACGAACACGGCGATGTCGATGCCCGCGTGGCGGTAGACGTTGCTGGTGCCGATGTTCCCCGACCCGTAGCGGCGCACGTCCAGACCGAACCGCCGCCAGTGCACGAAGAGCCAGCCGACAGGGATGCCACCGACCAGATAGCCGAGCGCGCACAGGGCGATGACGTGCCAGGCGTAGTTGATGTCTGCAGGATTGCCCACGGCCGCAATCTTGGTCCCAACCTTGGGCTGGCCGCAATCCTGCGGTGACATGCGGCATGATGGGCCAGATGGAACGGAGGCCGTGGGGGGCGAGATGAACCCGCGGCAGTGCGCGCTGGTCGTCGACGCCGGCGCAGGATTGACTGAGACCGCCGACGGCGGGCTCGTCGTGGTGCCGCTGCGGATCATGATGGGTGCCGTCGAGTTCGTCGACGATGGGCGCGCAGAGCGCTACCCCGAGTTCTACCAGCTGCTTCGCGCAGGGGAGATGCCGTCCACGTCGACGCCCTCTCCGGGCGACTACCTGACAGCATTCCGGCGCACACAACCGCTGCCCGTCGTCTGCCTGACGATTCCCGCGCGATGGAGCGGGATGTACGCGACGGCCGTACTCGCTGCAGACATGCTTGCGCAGGAAGAGGGCCGGCATCGTGTCACCGTGATGGAGACACCAACAGCCGCTATCGGGTTCGCGCTCGTCTGCCGCTTCGCTGCGTCGTTGTGCGACTCGGGACTCCCGGCCGAGGAGGTGGTGCAGCGCGTTCGACAGGCCTGCGCCGACGTGTGCATGTATGGTGTGCTCTCAACGTTGACGTACGTCGCGCGCAGCGGACGCATCAACTCGTTGCTCGCTGGAATATCCAACTCGCTCCACGTCAGACCTGTGTTCCGCGTCATCGGCGACGACACCGGGCGCGTCGCGCTGACACGCACGAGCGACGGCGCGCTGAAAGCGCTGGAGAAGGTCGCGGCGGAGCAGCTCAACGGTGAGCCCCAGTGGCTGCTCGTGTTTCACGCGGACTCCCCGGCAGAGGCTGCCACGCTCTGCGAACGCCTGACCTCGGTGGCGACGGTGGCACGCTCGGAGCTGGTCCCGCTCGCACCGATCTCCGGGGCCTACACCGGGCCAGGTGCCATCGGATTCGCGGCCATTCCCCTGCGCGACACCCTGGCCGTGTAGCACCGACGACGAGGTGACGGCGCGATTACCATCAGGCGGCGGCGCCGCGCCGATGCTACTGTCGTTCTGCAAGAGATGCCGACGATCGCCCAGCGTGGCTGCACCATCCACTACACGGTCAGCGGTTCAGGGAGTGCGGTGTTGCTGCTCGCCGGTTGGGGAGCAACCGTCGAGTCGTGGGGGCCGCTCGCCTCGCGGCTGAGCGCCGACCATCTCGTCGTCGCCGTCGACAACCGAGGCGCGGGCCGCACGCAACACACCCGGCGCACCTTCACGATCAACAGCATGGCCGACGATGCGATCGCAGTGCTCGACGATGCGGGGATCGACTCTGCGATCGTGATCGGCAACTCACTCGGTGGTCTCATCGCACAGTCCATGGCGCTGCGCTACCCGGGCCGTGTGCGCTCACTCGTGCTGCTGTCGACGTCGATCGGCACACCGTCAGTCCCCTCGCATCCGCTTCTGTTGAGAGACGTCATGCGCGCGGTGTCCCGGCGCATCGCGCGTCGAGGTCGCCCTGCAGACACCCCCGGTGAGATCACATACAGCGGCGCGCAGTTGCTGGCGACTCTCGGGTGGTTTGGGCTGGGAGCGCTGCCGCGCATCCACGTCTCGACGCTGCTCATCCATGGCCGCCGCGATCTGGTGATTCCGCTGATCAACGCACGCATCGCGGCTCGCCTGCTGCCGCACGCCCGCCTGGTGACGCTCGACGCGGGTCATCTGATCATCGACGACGCGCTGGGCGAGGTGATGGCAGCGCTGAATGCGTTCTTCGAGGAGCCGTCGACCGCCGGCGGAGGAGTGCCGTCGGCTGCGTGACGGCAGCGACGACTCTCACCCTTGAAGCCACGCCGTAGGGCAGAATCGAAACCGTGGTGAGGAATCGCCGGCTTCGTGCGGCCTTGCTCGTCGTGGTGTCGCTGGCCGCGGTCGGCGCACTGGTTGTGACCGCGGATCCCGGTCGCATCGCGTCCGCGTTCCGCCGCTTCAACCTGGCGTTCCTGCCCATCGTGGTTGCGCTCTCGATCGGTTTCTACGTGCTCCAGGGCGTCCGCTGGTGGACGCTCAACCGCGTGCTCGGCATTCGCTTTTCGCTGGGTGGAACGATCTTTCTCGCGGAGGCGGGCCAGGCAACCGCGATGCTGCCGCTCGGCGAGCTGACCCGCGCGCTGCTGCTGTCCAGGGCGGCCCGCGTGGACTTCGGGGCGACGGTGGCAACCGAGACGGTGCAGGAGCTGCTGTTCGTGTTCATGCTGTTCGTGGTCGCGCTTCCCAAGGCCGTCGCGCTGCACTTCATCGCAGTCGCAGTCATCGTGCCCATCCTGTTGATCGTCGCAATCGTCATCGTGCTCACCGTTGAGTCGTTCTACGCACGAATGCGCCGGGTGGTGGCGCGAGTCCCCGGTCTGCGCAACCTCCTGTCATCCATCGACGAGCTCCATCGCGACACGCGTGTCCTGTTCCGGCACCGGGACACGTATGCATATCTGCCCATCAGCATCGCCCAGGTGGTGATGCAGGTGAGCATGCTGTGGTTCATCGCGGGTGCGATCGCACCCGGCAAGCTGAGCTGGACCAGCGCGGGGTTCGTCTACGCGGTCACGCAGGGCGCCAGCTGGCTCAGCTTCTCGCCGGGCGGCCTCGGCGCGGTCGAAGCGAGCACAGCCGGTCTCCTCGTGTCGCTCGGATTCACCTTCGACGTCGCCACCGCCGTCTCGATCCTGCAGCGCATCGCCGACAAGGGCCTCAACACCATCATCGGCGCGGTCTGCTTCGTCCTCGCCCGCCGGAGGTACGACCTGCGCGGCACATCGATCTTCCGCATGGGTGTCGATGAGCTACCGGTTGCACAGCCGGCGCCCGGCTAAGGGCGGCTGGCGGCTCGTCTCCCGACGCATCGGTCTCTCGCCGAGGTACGGGGTCGGACCGCCCGCGTTTCGATGCAAGGGACGGCAGCGCATACGAGAGGGGGCGGTCCGCCCCTGGCATCTCGCTCGACGATCGCTCCGACCTCGTTCGGTCTCGCTCCGATGACCACCTCCGGCCGAGAGACCATGCGTCGGGAGCCCGCCGTCAGCCGCAGCCCGCTTGGATGATTTGTGCTTCGCCTAAAGCTGTGTAATCATGTAATCATGAGAAACGCACAGACGACCCCGACACCGTTGACCGAGTCCGAGCTGCAAGGCTGGTTCGCCGGCCGCCTGCCCGAGGGGCTGTACTCGGGACCGCCCACGATCACGTCGGACCGCGACGAGATCCTCGTCGTCGGCGACGTCGACGAGCCCGAGCTGCCCAAGGACGCAGACGAGGCCGCCAAGGCAGCCGCCCGCGACGCGCGCATCGCCCGGTTCCGGAGCGAGACGCGCGACGCCAGGATCCGTGTGGCCCGCGATGCCGAGCGCCTCTTCGGGCGCAAGGTCTCCTGGGGAGCCCGCTGCGGCGGTGCTGAGGAGCTGTTCACGACCCTCGGAGTACCGGTCATGACCCGGCTGCGCCTCGACGACCGCCACGTCCTCGACACGCTGATCGACGCGGGAGTGGCTCGGAGCCGGAGTGAGGCGCTCGCCTGGTGTGTGCGGCTGGTCGGCAAGCACCAGTCCGAGTGGATCAGCAGCCTCCGCGACGCGCTCGCCGGGGTCGAGAAGGTCCGGCACGAGGGTCCCAATGTGGCCTGACGCCGGCCTTCCGCCCGCTGACGAGGAGCCCCTCGACAGCTATTCGCGGGCGGTCGCCGGCGTTGCGGAGCGCCTCGCGCCGTCCGTCGCCGAGGTGCGCGTGCTCGGGCGCGCTCGGGACGGCAAGCGCCGGCCGATGGGGAGCGGGTCGGGGGTGGCCATCACCACGGACGGGTACCTGGTGACCTCCGCGCACGTGGTCGCGGGCGGGGCCGAGGGGATGATCGGGCTCGGTGACGGCCGCGAGATGCCGTTCGCCGTTGCCGGTCGCGACCCGCTGTCGGACCTCGCCGTATTGCGCGCGCAGGCCGACGACCTGACGCCCGCAACGCTTGGCGATGCCTCGCGGCTGCACGTCGGCCAGCTGGTGGTGGCGATCGGCAACCCGCTCGGGTTCGCCGGCAGCGTGACGGCGGGGGTCGTGAGCGCCCTCGGCCGCTCGCTCACCACGCGCGACGGCCGGCAGGCTCGGATCATCGACGACGTCATCCAGACCGACGCTGCCCTCAACCCGGGCAACTCGGGCGGCGCCCTGGCGGACTCCGCCGCTCAACTCGTCGGCATCAACACAGCGGTGGCCGGCATCGGTCTCGGTCTCGCGGTGCCGATCAACGCCACGACGCTCGGGATCATCAGCACGCTGATGCGCGAGGGCCGGGTGCGGCGGGCGCACCTCGGGGTGGCGGGCTCAGCCTGCCCACTGGCGCCGCGTTGGGCCCAGGCGCTCCACCGGCGCACGGGGCTCGAGGTGGTCGAGGTCATGCCGGCCAGCCCCGCCGAGGCGTCCGGGCTGCGTCGTGGCGACATCATCGTCGAGGTCGACGGTCGCGCCGTCAGCGATCCGGGAGACCTGCAGCGGCTGATGATGGAGGCCGCCATCGACCACTTCCTGGTCCTGCGCGTGCTCCGCGGCGGCTCCATGACGACGCTGACCGCGATCCCCGAGGAGCTGCGCGCCGCCTGATCGGGGTCCGGATCGCGCCTATGATCGGTCGCGATGCGTGTCTGTGCAGCGCGCCCCGACGGGTCGCTCGAGGTCATCGGAGGATTCCGGCCGGCGGCGCGATCGGGGTCGCGCGTGGTCTCGCTCGAGGCGGTGGATTTGATACCGCTGCCCGAGGAGGCCACGCTGATGCACCTCCCCGGGCGCGCGCCGTTGCTGCTCGGGACGGGCGGGGAGCCCGTGGAAACGGAGGCCGAGCTCGTCGCGGTCGCCGCGGTACTCCCGGTGGGCTACGTGCGAACCCTCCTGCCGGCGTCACGCCGGCTGCCTGGCAGCAGACGCCTGCCGCTCTACGGATACGCAGCCGTCGCCGAACACCGCGGCCGGATGATGGTCGCGGCGTTTCGGTCGGACGACTTCGAATGGTGGGCCCCAGCCCGCTACGGCATCGCTGAGCTCGACGTCGCGATCGATCGAGCGCGTAGCGCACTCCCTGGAAACCGACTCGTCGACCACCTCGCCAACTGCGCCACCGTGAACCGCTGCTACACGGCGCAGAACACCCTGCTGCGCCGCTATGAGGCGGCTCTCCCCGCATCGCCCGCGTGCAACGCAGACTGCCTGGGTTGTCTCTCGCTGCAGAGCGACGGGCTGGCGCCGGCGCCGCAGCCGCGCATGAGCTTCGCGCCGACGTCAGACGAGCTCGCCGAGGTCGCCGCATATCACCTCGGTGGCGAAGACTCCGCCATCGTGTCGTTCGGCCAGGGATGCGAGGGCGAGCCGCTGACGCGCGACGGCGCGATCATCGCCGCGACCCGACGCATTCGCGAGGAGCACCCGTCGGCGACCATCCACGTCAACACCAACGGCAGCAAGCCGGACATGCTGCAGCGCCTCATCGATGCGGGATGCAACAGCGTGCGCATCAGCGCCATCTCGTTCACGGAATCCGTCTTCCGTGCGTACTACCGTCCGGTCGGGTACAGCCTCGACGACGTGATCGCGTGTGGTCGGGCGATGGCCGGTTCCGGCGGCCAGGTCTGCCTCAATCTGCTGACGTTTCCAGGGCTGACCGACAATCCCGACGAGATCGATCGCACGATCAGCGCGTGCAGGACGATGGGAGTGCACCAGGTGCAGTGGCGCTCACTCAACGTCGACCACGACTGGCTGGGCGACGTGCTGACGTCCGCCGGCAATGATCTCGGCGGCGGAATCGGTATCCGCAGCGCGTACGACCTGGTTCGCTCTCGACTTCCCGGAGTGGAACACGGCAACTTCACCCGGCCGGTGTTTGGTGGTCCGCGATCGCGTGGTATGCTCGATGCGTTCCAACCCGCTGACAAAGGCCGCCCATGAAGACTGAGATCCACCCCGAGTACCACGCCGAGGCCGTCGTCACCTGCCTTTGCGGCAACACGTTCACCACCGGCTCGACGCTCCGCGAGCTCAAGACCGAGGTGTGCTCCGTGTGCCATCCGTTCTTCACCGGGACGCAGCGAATCGTCGACACCGGCGGCCAGGTGGAGCGCTTCCGCCGCCGGGCCCAGCGGGCATCGCGAGCCTAGATCGCCGTTTTCGGCGTCGCGATTCGGTCTAAGCGCCGTCGCGGCCCTCGGCGAGCCATTAGCATGGGCGCCATGACCCGGTGTGGGCGCGTTCGTGATGTGCTCCTGACCGCTGCGCTCAACGTCGCCAACGCGCCGCCGGCCTCGTTTTTCTACGGCGGGCAGGCCGTGATCGAGGGCGTCCTCATGCGCGGGAAGCAGCACTACGCCGTCGCCGCGCGCCGCCCGGACGGCAGCATCGCGCTGCGCACCGACGTGCTCCGTTCCCGTGTGTACACGAAACGGTTCTGGTCGCTGCCCTTCGTCCGGGGTGTCGCCGGCCTTTACGAGATGGTCCACCTCGGCCTCGGCGCGCTCGAGTGGTCGGCGCGCATTCAGATGGGCGAGGAAATCGAGATCCCGGTGGGCATGACTCGCGCGGCCATGGGCGTCGCGCTGGTGTTCGGTCTGGGTCTGTTCATCGTCGTACCGTTGGTGATCACGAACGTGCTGCGCCACAGCAGCTCGCGTTCGGTGACGTCTGTTCTCATCGAGGGTGGTATCCGAGCGGCGGTGCTCATCCTCTATCTCCTGCTCATCGGCACGCT